>Ga0182024_10020336_pt1 | contig 12140 bp, 9 predicted proteins | sample P32metaG_FD_120480 | JGI IMG/M metagenome (GOLD analysis project Ga0182024, IMG submission 120480) | Permafrost microbial communities from Stordalen Mire, Sweden - P3-2 metaG (Illumina Assembly) | ecosystem: Environmental > Terrestrial > Soil > Wetlands > Permafrost | place: Sweden: Stordalen...
ATCAGGCGACGCGCGAAGTCTGGTCGTTCTGGTACCCGACGTGGCTGGCGTATCCCGCCGGCATGATCCCGGCGTCCCGCCTGCTCGACGCCCCGCCCCATAACTACACCCTGGAACGAACGGTCGAAGAAGCCAAGCAGTACGACTTCATCGTTATTCACACCTCGACTCCTTCACTGCGCATGGATGCGCGCACGGCCGAGGCGATCAAGGCCGCCAATCCCGATTGCATTATCGCATTCGTCGGCGGCCATCCGACCGCACGCGCCGAGGAAACCCTCAAGCTCAGTCGGGCGATCGATATCGCCGCCCGCAAAGAATTCGACTTCTCGATGCTTGAAGTCGCGCAAGGGATGGATTGGTCGAAGATCGGCGGCATCAGCTACCAGAAAAACGGCATCATCAGCCATAGTCCGGATCGCCCCATTCTTTCCAACGAGGAACTCGACCAGCTGCCCTTCGTCACCGAAGTCTACGAGAAGAATCTCGATTACCTGCGCTACAACAGCCCCTACTGCCAATACCCCTACGTCTCAATGTACACCGGTCGCGGATGCCCCGCGCGCTGCACATTCTGTCTGTGGCCGCAGGTCACCCAAGGGCATAAATATCGCGTCCGCAGCCCCGAGAACGTTTACGAAGAAGTTGCCGCCCTAAAGTCAAAGTTTCCCAAGATGAAGGAACTCTTCTTCGACGACGATACCTTCACTGCCGATCCGATGCGCGCACGCAAGATCGCCCAGTTGATCAAGCCGCTCGGCATCACGTGGTCAACCAACTCTCGCGCCAACGTCGATTACGAGACTCTGAAGATCCTCAAAGACGGCGGACTCCGACTCTTCGTCGTTGGCTACGAAAGTGGCAACGCCAAGATCCTTGAGAACATCAAAAAGGGCGTGCGGCTCGATCGCGCGCGCCGTTTCACCAAAGATTGTCATGACATCGGCATCCTGATTCATGGCACCTTCATCCTGGGACTCCCAGGTGAGACTAAACAGACGATTGAGGAGTCGATGCGTTTCGCCCGCGAGATGGATTGCGAGACGATCCAGGTTTCGCTGGCGTCGCCCTATCCGGGCACCGAGTTGTTCGACTACGTGACCAAGAACGGATTCCTCGCAATCGATCCGCTGCTCGACGAGTCCGGCTATCAGAAATGCACGGTGCAATACCCGGGCCTGACCAACGACGAGATCTACCACGCGGTCGAGCGTTTCTATCGCAGCTTCTATTTCCGCCCGCGTTACATCTTGAAGGCGCTGCGCAAAATGGCGACCTCGCGCGAAGAATGCAAGCGGCTGCTCCAGGAAGGGAAACAGTTCCTGTCCACCATGCGGGCGCGACGCAAGCAGTCGCGCGCTGCGGTGCAGTCGGCGCAGGCGGCCTGACGCACGCGCTGCGAACCGCGACGCGAGGCATCTGCGACAGCCGTGTCGCGGTCCACCACTCGTTCGTCGCGGCGTCGCAAACCTACCTATGAAACTCATCGCGGACGCCGCCGTCCTTTGCGTCGCAATCTCGATCGGCTACTACCTGGTAGCCTCGATTGCCGCAATGCGCTTCGCAATGCGGGCGTCATCGCCGGCGCCTCCGCTTCCCGAACGCATGCCGCGCGTCGCCATGCTGAAGCCGTTGCGCGGCCTCACCGAAAGCTTGCGCGACCAGCTCGCCAGTTATTTCAAACTGGACTACCCACGCATCGATTACTACTTCGGTGTTTCCGAAGCCACTGATCCGGCCGTTGAAGTCCCGATTGAATTGCATCGGATCTATCCGGAGCGGCCAATGCAGTTGGTCGTCGGCGCCGAACCCTGTTGCGCCAATCGGAAGGTCGCCAAGCTGATAAAGATGAGCGACCTCGCTAGAGATGCGGACTTGTTCGTGATGAGCGACGCGGACATCGCCGTCGATTGCGACCATCTGCGGCGACTGGTCGGTGAACTCACTGCGAATGATAAACTGGGCGTCGTTTCATGCCTCTACCGCGCTCGTCCCGGCGGTCCATTCGCCTCGCGACTCGAAGCGCTCGCAGTCAATACCGACTTCATCCCAATGGTGATGCTGTCCGCGGCCATCGAACCGGTCCGCTTTGCGCTCGGCGCGACCGTCGCGATCAAGCGCTCCGCACTCGACGCCATCGGCGGCTTTCGCGCGATCAAGGACGTGCTCGCCGACGATTACTACATTGGCAAACTCGCCGCCGACCGTGGCTGCGGGGTGGCACTCTCCATTTCGATCGTCAACACGATTGCTCACGAACAGACCTTCGCTGATTTCTGGAATCATCAACTGCGATGGGCCCGCACCTACCGGACGACCCGTCCGCTGAGCCTCGCTACCATCCTCACCCACGGTCCGTTCTGGGCGCTCGTGCTGATAGCGGCGTCAGGTGCGAGCGCGTTCGCGATCAAAGCGCTGGTCGTGGTCCTGGTGACGCGGCTGGCGATGGCGACGCTGATGCTGCGCAAGGTTCTGCGTGTGCCCGAATTGACCCGCGACATCTGGCTGGTCCCATTAAAGGACCTTTGCATGACGGGCATCTGGTTCGCGAGCCTACTCAGCAACAAGGTCCAATGGGCCGGGCGGCGGCTCGAAATTCTGTCCGACGGCAAGCTGCGGGAAGTCGACGGATAAGCCGCGCGTGCTTGCGCTCTACCTCGGGCTCGGACTGGCGGCGAGCGTGCTGCTGGCAGCAGGCCTGCTCATGATGAAGAGCCACTCGGACACGTTGCCCCCGGCCCGCTCGGGGGAAGTGCTTCACTCCCTCGTCATTTGGATTCGCGATCCTATCTGGAGTTGTGGTTTAGGCGTGCAAACGCTTGGTTACGCACTCTACGTCGTCTCTCTCAGCGATGCGCCGGTGTCGCTGATCGCGGTGATGATGCAGGCCGGGATCGGGTTGTTCGTCCTGTTCGCGGTGCTGGTCCTCCACGAACAGGCTAATGCTCGCGAATGGGCGGGGATCGGCGGGATTGCCGCGGCGATGGTGATGCTGGCGCTATCGCTCGAAGCCGGAGCCGTCGAAGGTCACGCGACCATCTTCGCGCTCTACGCCGTGACCGCGATTTCTATTGTCGTGACCGCGGCGCCGTATGCGTTTGCGCATCTGCGCCGCGGCGGGACGGCAGACGCGATCGCGTCGGGAGTCGCCTTCGGGCTCGCCAGCCTCTACACCAAGGAGCTAACGGACAGTTTTATTGCGCGTTCAGGGAGCGCCCTGATGATCCGCGCATTCGCAAATCCGTGGCTCTACTTCACGAGCGCTGCGAATATCGTGGGCCTGATACTCTTGCAGAATTCCTTTCATTCAACGCGCGGGATTATCGCGATGCCGCTCTCGTCGGCAATTTCGAATGTGGTGCCGATCATCGGCGGCATGGCGGTGTTCGGCGAAAGTCTGCCCACCGATCCGACCGCCGCGATGCTTAGGATTGCGGCCTTCGTATTGACCATCGCATCCAGCGCCTTGATCGCAGCCGGAGAGACACAAACCTGTTAGCGCCTTTACGCCGATCGATTAGTCATTCGATTGAGTGGGAATCATGCAAACCTGGCTTTATGAAAGATACGAGGCTCTTATTGATTAGCGTCCTATTCTCACGACCAACTCGGTTTGGCAGACTGCATACAGGTGATTAGCCAGCACCAGCAAAGTGACGAAGATGTCCAGGTCGACAAACCCTCAGCGATTCGAAACAGAACGGGACGGCCTTCCTGCCGACAATGAAGGGCGGAAAGCGGTCCGCGAAAAGGACCTGCAATTTGAATTGAATGATAACCGCCCAAGCTCGATAAGAAGGCCAGGCGAGAGGTCTGCCGTCGCGGAGCTATTGGCATGGTTGGCCAGATCGTTTGCGATTCTAGCGCTGTTGAGCAGCTTCGCCCTTGTGTGTGTCGGCGCGACGCCGTTATTGACTCCCTTGCCGGCACATATCGCTAAGGCCGCGGTCCGGGTCTTGGCTGTGCTCAAGAATGTTCCGCTTTCAGCGCTTCCGCTGCTGCTGGCTGGTTCCTCGTACATCATTTTGCAAGCGATACTGCGACCGCGGCCGCTGGAACTGTTCAAACGGTTGATGCTGGGGATAGCGTTTCTCTTGTGGGGAGTGGTGCAGCTCATGCCGGCCGGCGACCTGGCGACTGAGTTAGGGAATGTGGTTATCGCGCTTTATGTAGTCGATCTGGGACTTATCATATGGACCGAGCTTGAAAAGAATCAGCCGAGAGTTCGCTGAGTGCGTGATCTCTTCCAACACAGGCGATCGGGTTTCATAATTTTTGGTTTGACGGCGTGATGTTCCTGAAACGGATGGATGACTACCGTCTGAGGAAACTCCGCCCCCAAGCGGTCCGGTGATACCGGCAATTCGATTGCAATTCTGCAAACATGGGCTGTGCGCGCTATAAGCCGGGGGGTTGATGGTGGTATCAGGGAAGCAGGACCGTCGCCGCGCTTTCGCGACCTATCGCCGGACCTAATCTAATTGTTTAAGCCTGGGCCTGTACTGGCGTGTTTCATGATGATAAGAGGAATGCGATCGACTTCATAAAAGACGCTGATTAGTCGAAGCAGCGAAAGGGCGGGACAGATTCATGCGGCGACTCACGATTGGTGCGGGATTATTCCTGATTTGGGCAAGTTTGGTGGGGTATAGCTGGGCGCAGACGGGCTGCATAAGCCCTGACGCCGCCGTTTTGGATAGCAGCTTCACTTGGGCAGGCTATACGCTTGGTCTTAACGCATGTGTTAACAAAGGCGAAACGATCGAATGTAGCTTCGTGTGGACAATAGATAATGATACCGACAGAGAATGGGTATATAAAAGCACCGGATTTATAAGTAGTAAGCTAATTGACAATTTCTCCATCGAACATCCGCAGATCCGTGGATATTTCGAAAATGGACGTTGCCAATCGCAAGACGCTGTCAACCTCACAAAGGGAGACAAGGTCTGGATTGTGCAGGAGTTCAGCGGGGCAAAGGACGACATCACAAGAGCAAGAATTGTCTTCCCAGCTATTTACTCAGACGTGCTCAATGGACCAGTCAGGAATGGCGGTCTTCCGGGCGCGGCCTCGCAAAAATAGCGCATCAGCGAACTAAGCGGTTTAGGATTACGTCGTCGCTCAGTTCGATTTCCCCAGCCGCTGCGTTATCTGCTTTACCGCTTGTTCGAGGGCGTCCGCCTCAGCGGCTCTCTGATCCGACTCGGTGTTTTGGTTTTGAACGTGCGCATCAAGCAGAAGGTTGTCGCCGGGCTCCTCTTTCGCGGTCACCGTTAGGTCCACCTCGTAGTCCGCAGCCTGAAGCGCACTGCGTTGAATTTGGACCGGCGCGCCATCCATTTCGACGTCGACGTCGATGTACTTAGCTTCCGTTTTATTCGGCGTGGTGAGCCGCTTACTACGCAAGATTTCTCTCAAATCTCTGGCGATAACCTCGGTTTCGTTTGTGGGATCTGCGGTCCAATGTTCGATGTAGATCGGTTCCTGCCGTATACTCATGTTCGGGTTGGAGGCTGATGGTTGAGGAGAGAGGCTTGGAGATGCATTCTCAATACCTGGATTGATGTTTGGCCCAAGGAACTCCGGCCCTAAAATTTGCAAAACTCTTACCTGGCAGTTGTTGCGATCGTTGATCGCAGCAGCCAAGTCCTTCTGCAAGACGCCCCGGGATTGGTTGGTGGATTTTTGTTCTGATCCTGAACCGCCGATATCTGCGATCTTACGAAACAGTCCACTCAATTGGGCTTTCCCCTGAATGGTAAGTTCTGAGCCGGAGCTAGTTTGATTAATAGGAACCGACTGGCAGAATTTATCGGCGGCTTTCTCGATTGATTCCAAGGCTTGTTCTTTCTGAGCGGAGTCTTGACCGTAAGCGAGCGGCGATCTAGACGATGTGCCAATAGTGGCGGCGAGTAGGCTGAAAGCAATAACGCCTGCGAGCTTGATAGTTTTCAAGGGTGTTCCCCCACTCTCCACTGAAGAGGCCAAGGTTGTAAGACCATCTTTTATATCAACCGGAATGACAAGATTCATACACCCCCGCGCGCCCCGTGTTTCTGTGCACTTTGCCCTTGCGAGAGAAAGGATGGCTTCGCTGAAATAGCTAGTGGCCAACAACAGCCGACTTGATAGTACAGAGAGCTTACAAAGTGTTACTGCGCGCGACGAACCAGATGGAACTAGTGGCCTGTAACAGTGAAATCGTTTGAGTAATCGCTGGCAAAAAATATACCGACAGAAGGGTTTCAATAAATTGTCCACTACCGAATCGGCTGTTACAGACCACTGGCATGGGAACAATCTCATACCGTACAGGCCATTAGTTGGTGATTTTGGAGGAGCGGAGGGAGGCGATTTCGTCGGCGGAATAGCCTGCGGCGAGGAGGATTTCCTCGGTATGCTCGCCGAGCCGCGGGGGCATCAGGCGCTTGACCGAGCGCTCGCCGTTGATAGTGACGGGGATGTCAACGAACTTCATTTCGGGGATGCGAAAGTCGGGCGCGACCGGCGGAAACATCCCGAGGGTGTTTACCTGCTCGTCGGCAAAGACCTGATCGAGCGTGTTGATCGCGCTGACCGGGACGCCCATCTTCTGCAGCTTTTCGATTAAACTCGCAGTGGTGAAGCGGCGGGTCTCGCGCTCCAGAAGATCGTGCAATTCGAGCCGATGCGGGACGCGCACGCTATTGCTAACGAAGCGCGGATCGGTCGCAAGCTCGGCACGCCCGAGCATTTCGCAAAATCTGCCGAACAGGCGATCATTGCCGGCGGCGACCAGCACCCACGAATCGGAAGTCTGAAACGCTTCATAGGGCGCCGCCGCGGGCGAGGTCGATCCGGCGGGTCCCTGGACGTCGCCGGTCGCCATGTAGTTGGTCATCATGAGGGTCGTCCAGGCCACCCCGGTCTCGAGCAGGCTGGTGCGGACGCGCGAGCCTTTGCCGGTCTTGCCGCGCTCGATAATCGCTGCCAGCACGCCGCTGAAGAGCCATAGTCCCGAGCCCTGGTCGATGATCGGCACGACCACGCGCGCGGGTGCTCCACCCGGATGACCGTTCATGCTGATGATTCCCGAGTATGCCTGACCCAGCGGATCGTAGCCGGGAAGTTTTTTCATCGGGCCGATGTCGCCGAAGGCGCTGATCGAGGCATAGATCAGGCGCGGGTTTTCGGTTTTGAGATCGTCGTAGCCGAGGCCGCGCGATTCGGTGCTGCCGGGGCGCATCGCATGGACGAAGACGTCGGCAGTGCGCGCGAGCCGTTGCACAATTTCGCGGCCACGCGGGTGATCGAGGTCGGCACAGATACTTTTCTTGTTGCGATTGTTGGCAAGGTGAACGGTGGATTCGCCGTGCCAGAGCGGGGCGAAGCGGCGGCCGTCGTCGCCACCGGCGGGGCGTTCGACTTTGATTACGGTCGCGCCGAAGTCGCCGAGCAGTTGCGTGCAGTACGGCCCAGCGATGTTTTGCGTGAGATCGACGACGGTCAGTCCATCGAGTATTGCGGGCATCGAGTCACCATCGCCGAAGCGGTCTTTGTGTACAGGATCTTGGCTTGCAGGATCTTGGCGTACAGGATCTTGCGTGCAAATGACGCCGCGCGCGGCGCCCTCGACGGCAGCCACGCGCGGCAGTTAGAAATCTAGTTGAATTTCGCCTTAGGCACTGCCAGGCCCGGGATTTCAGAACGGGTCTTGAAAATGGTCCCCTTCTTTTCCTTATCGTCGGTGTTGTCGGCAGTGACGATATAGAGATCCTGCAAGTCCTTGCCGCCGAAGGTCAGACTGGTAACGAACTTGGCCGGTATCTTATGGCGATAATCGATTGTGCCGTTGGGCTTGAAGCGCACGACCTCGCCCGACTTGACGGTCGCAACGACCACGCCGCCCTCCGCATCGATCGCCAAACCGTCGGGCCAGCCCTCGGGAATCTTCGCAAAGACGCGGCGATCCTTAACCGTGCGATCGGGTTGCACGTCGTAGGCCCATACCGCTTGCGTGGTCGAATCGGCATGGTAGAGCAGCTTGCGATCGGGGCTGAAGCCGAGGCCGTTGGTGACTTCGATGCCTTCCCAGAGCTTGGTGATGGTGCCATCGGGATCGACGCGGAACAGGTTGCCGGGTACGGGTTTCGAATCGGAAAGCGCGTCGAACTCAAGCGAGCCGACGAAGATGCTGCCGTGATCGTCGGGCTGCAAATCGTTGAGCCCTTTGAGCGGGCGCCCTTCCCATTCGGTAAAGAGGTTGCGGCTGGTGCGAGTCGCCTCATTCCAGTAGACGAGTCCGCGGCCCGAACAGACAAAACCGCCGCCCTGGTTAATCGCGATACCGCCGACGCCCTTGCGTCCGGGAATCAGGGTTTCGACCTCGCCATTGGGGCTGCGCCGATAGACTCCGCCGTTGGGGACATCGCTGAAATAGAGGCGGTTCTGATCGTCGACGCGGGGTCCTTCGAGCAGGCCGTAGCCGCTCGCGAGAACTTCTAATGTCGTCGCCATCGTAAATTTTCCTCCAGCGCGGGATTTACCACGATAAGGATAGAAGAGAAAGGAAGGTGGTTAAGGAACGCAAAACCGATAGCCTTCAGGAAACTGAAACCTCACGAGGTTTCAAGCAGCCCAACAGTCTTGACCTGATTTTTAGGACTGAGCAGCCCAACAGTCTTGACCTGACTTTTAGGACTGGACTTCCCATTTGTAAAGATGCGGGCTATGCCCTTTGAAACCTGCGTCGTGATTGATGCTCACAATGTTGGAAGGCGGGGAAAGAGTTAGCGCATGGGCCGAGATTTACCGAGAAGGCAGAGCCGCGGTTGTCAACACGACCCCGCCTTCTCTCAAATAGCTTGAACAACTCCGGTGTCGCTAGAACAATGCTAGCGGGTTGACGGGGGATGCGGTGCCGCGGGAGAGCACCAACGGCGCCATCACGAACTGGAACTCGTAGCGATTGTGCTTGAGGCAATTCTCCGAAACCGCGTCGAGATCGGCGTTGTCGATGAGGTGAAGTCCCATCATCACAAGGGTGCAGACGTGAATCGGGAGCGGCAGCGAATCATAGCCGCTCGGGAAGACGTCGCTGACGCCATCGGAGCCCAGCACCGCGACCTTGCGCTCATGCAGCCACGACAGGCATGAGGCGTCGAGTCCCGCCATCCCTTCTTTGAAGGCGTCCCATCCGCCCTTCGCCTTGCGCATCTTGGCGCGGCCGGTGCGCACGAACAGCACGTCGCCTTCCGCGACGGTTACGCGATGGTCCTTTTCGGCCGCATCGAGGTCCGCACTCGAGATCGGGGTACCGTTCTCGAGCCAATCAACTTTTTTGATTTTTGGAATATCGAGCAGGACACCGCGGCTGACGACGCCATTACTGGCGACGTCGATCGCGCATTTCTTGGCGCCGCCCGAACCGACCTCGGTGGCCGAAAAGCCGTTGTACATTTTGCCCTGATGGAAGACGTGGCACAGTGCGTCGAGATGGGTATTGGCGAGGCCATGCGGTGCGATCGCGAAATAGTCGGCACTATACGGTAGCGGCAGCGCATCCAGGGCGTCGTGTCCGCAATGCTGCACGAGGTGCATCACGGGCGTCGGATTGTCGGGCGCGGGGATCGTCGCGAGCGGCAACGACATCGAGAGCGTCTCGCCAGTCTGTACCAGCTTGGCCGCGGCCGCGCGTTTGCGATCGTTGATGTAGTTGAGGGCGCCGCGCTCGTCGTCCTTGCCCCAGCGGCCCCAGTTGCTGCACTTTTCGAGCAGTCCCTTGACGTCAGCTTCCGAGATTTTGGCCATTGCTAGCATCCTCCAGCGGCGGGTTTACCACGATTTGGCTGCGGACGGGAACAGACGCGGCCTCCCCGACCCGCCGCCTCACTAGAGGAGAGGCAGAGAGATGGGAGAGTTGTCGAGGAACGAAGAACCTGTAGTTTCTTCCGGACACTGAAACCTCACGAGGTTTCAAACTTCCCTTTTTGTTAAGACTGCGGGCTTCGCCCTGGAAAAACCTCACTCACCCGCATGATTGAACGATGGCAGCGGATGATGAACAAGGGCGATGACGTTGGCGGTGATTTGCGGGCAGCCCTCCCTCCTTGGTATAAGCCGCGGGACCGGGACGGTGCGACGCGACCGCGAGAAGGGCTGATAGAGAATGTCCGAGTGCCTATAAGGGGAGTGGCCGAGTAACGATCGAGTAATTACAACGAATAGCTACTGGAGGGCGGCGAAGTAGCTATAAGGAGATATGAGTATGCGTTTTGGCCTGACCACCGATTTTCGCAATCCGCAGGGCTCCGGCAAGAGTTCGGCCAAGGTCTATGGCGAGATCATAGAACTCTTCGTCGAGGCCGAAACGCTCGGCTTCGACGCCGCCTACGTCTTCGAACATCATTTCACCGATGACGACTACATATCATCGCCGATGGTGGCTGCGACTGCGATCGCTGCGCGCACGAAACATATGCGCGTCGGACCGGATATCGCGATCCTGCCGCTCTACGACCCGGTGCGGATAGCCGAGGACGGCGCTGTGCTCGATCTGATTTCCAACGGCCGGCTCGATTTTGGCGTTGGGCTAGGTTATCGGCCGGAGGAATATGCAGGTTACGGCGTGGACATCAGTCGCAAGGGATCGCGCGCCAACGAGGCGCTCCAGATCATTCGCGCACTATGGCAGGGCGAGACCGTTAACTTCCACGGCAAGCATTTCAAGGTCGAAGGCGCCAGGCTTTCGCCGCGACCGGTGCAGCAACCGAATCCGCCGATCTGGGTCGGAGGATTCAGCCGAGGTGCCACGCGACGGGCCGCCCGCTATGGCGATGGATACGTCGGGCCGACGAATCGAGCGGTCTACGAAATGTATCTGGCGGAGTTGCGCGCGGTGGGCAAGGATCCCGCGAAGGCGCGTGTGATGGGCGGCGACTTGTGGCTAGTAGTGTCGGAGGATCCAGATCGGACTTTCGCGACTTATGCGCCACACCTGCTCTACTGGTTTAACGCTTATTCGAGATGGTTCGAGGGGACCGACACCAGCCCGTGGCCACATCTCAACAATTCCGAAGAGTTGCTCTCAAGTGGGCTCGTCAACGTGGTAACACCCGAAGCTGCAGTCAAGCTGATCAACGATCGAATCACGGAGGTGCCGGTGGAGCTATATACGATGATGCTCTCGCCGCCGGGGATCGCGCTCGACGCAGTTCGGACGAGCCTCGAGTTGTTCGCGAAGAAAGTGATGCCGCATTTCAAATAAATGATGTGGCACTCGGGACAGCGCGCGAGCTGCCCTCACGCGCCTAAGAGTTTCTACAGTTAACTCTTAGGCAACCTCCTTAGAGGAGACCTTTGCATAACTGTCAATGACCTCATCGATGTCATTCTGAGCGCAGCGAAGAATCCCGAAAAAGCTCAGCGCCGGGACCCATTCGCTGCGCTCAAGGTGACAACGCAGGCATCCGGCAATGTTATGCAAAGGTCCCTACTAGAGATGGGCGTCGTCTGGGATCGGGTTCATCGGGGTCAGTGGCGAAGTCTTACGGGTCTCTAAGTGGCGCAGCCGCCGATGGCATAGGTAGATCAAAACCGGCTGGAGCAGGCGCGTAACCAGCATGATCGCGAGCGCACCGCCGATAACGACGATCGCCAGAGGACGCTGGGTCTGCGCGCCGATGCGCGTGGAGAGCGCTGCCGGCAGCAGTCCGAGCGCGTCGACCAAGTCGGTCATCATGGTGGCGCGCAGGCGACGGTCGGATCCCATGATGATCGATTCGACAAATGGATGTCCCTCGTTCCAGAGTTGGCGGATGTAAAAGCTCAGCAGGATTCCATCCATCGTGGCGATGCCGAAAATTGAGATGAAGCCGACTGCGGCGGAGACGCTGAAGGGCGTGCCGGTGAGAAACAGCCCGAGGATGCCGCCCATGCACGCGACCGGGATCTGCGCCATGATCACGAAGGTATCGATGAGCGAGGTAGTGGCGGCGTAGAGAACGCCGGCGATCAGAATCAGGGCGAAGGGCACGACCACCATCAGGCGGCGATTGGCCTGTTGCAATTCGCCATACTCACCCGCCCATTCGAGATGAACGCCTTCGGGCAGTTTCACCTGGGCTGCTACGGTTTTTTTGGCGCTCACGACTGCACTC
>Ga0182024_10020337_pt1 | contig 12138 bp, 9 predicted proteins | sample P32metaG_FD_120480 | JGI IMG/M metagenome (GOLD analysis project Ga0182024, IMG submission 120480) | Permafrost microbial communities from Stordalen Mire, Sweden - P3-2 metaG (Illumina Assembly) | ecosystem: Environmental > Terrestrial > Soil > Wetlands > Permafrost | place: Sweden: Stordalen...
CCCTATACTATTCTATTCTGCGGCCATGGCGGAATTGGCAGACGCGCTAGATTCAGGTTCTAGTCGGGGCAACTCGGTGAAGGTTCAAGTCCTTTTGGCCGCAATTATGAAGAAATTATTATTGCTTGCACTCTTAATTGGAAAGACTTTCGCTATCTCTGTGTCCCCTGAAGACGCAGAGCAGATTGGAGTAAAAATCTGGAAAAACGAATGCAGCGGCACCCTGGAAGGGCTGACTCACTGGGGCAAAAATGAAAATTTCCCTTCTCTGGGGATCGGCCACTTCATCTGGTATCCCGCAGGAAAAAGGGACCGCTTCCAAGAAGGATTTCCACCTTTCATCGCCTATCTCCAGCAGCAAAAAGTCGACGTCCCCTCATGGTTGAAAACCGCATGCCCTTGGAACTCAAGGGAAGAATTCTATGCCCAGATCAATAGTCCAAAAATGAATCAGCTGCGTCAATTTCTCCTTGAGACCAGAAACCTCCAAGCCTTATTCATCGCCACGCGTCTGGAAAAAGCCCTTCCTCAAATGATTGAAAAGCTCTCTTTTCCGGAAAAAGAAAAGATCACAGCGACATTCAACCGTCTTGCCGCCGATCCTCAAGGGCTCTATGCCCTCATCGACTATGTGAACTTCAAAGGAGAAGGGACTTCTCCTGCTGAGACCTATAAGGGACAAGGCTGGGGCCTACTCCAAGTCCTCCAGGCCATTTCCGACTCTTCAAAAACCGTTGTTGCCGATTTTGTGGAAGCGGCCAAAAAAGTCTTAGCGCAAAGGGTGCAGAACTCTCCTCCTGAGAGGCAAGAAGAAAAATATCTGAAAGGCTGGTCCAACCGTCTTGAGACTTATAGAAATTAGTTTTGCAGCTGCAGAAGCGCAGTCGGCTGGAAATATTGCTGCTTGCACCATTGGTATTTTGCCGCAACATCGCAGGGGACTTCTTCTAAGTTAGAGCACGGAGCGAACCCGTATTGCATATAAAACGAGGCGAGATGCTCAAAAGGTATGCAGTAGACCGTTTGAAAATGATGGGCTTGATCTAGAAGAAACTTGACGAGTTCTTTGGCGATTCCTTTTCCGCGGAAGGGCTCAAAGACATATATCCCACCCAGTTCAGCATTGCGAACATCGATTGTAACCAGGCGTCCAATTCCCGCTTTCTGCCCCTCGTATTCAGCAACTCCAATAACTTCTTTTTCGAAAATGGAAGAAACGAAATCGACCTCTTGATACCGCTGATTGATCCATTCGATATCGGCTTTTTCAGCAGCCCTGATTTGGACTTGCTCCATCAGGCAAGCTCTAGAGGATCATCGAAAGGAGAAGCTGGTTCCATCGTAGGGCCGGATTTGACAAGAGCAGTCACTCTTTCAACAAATTTATTCACTTGGTAAGTCTTGGACATTTCCTGAGCCAAGGCCTGTAAGCGAGGAAGTTGCGGCAAAAAGTCTTCCTCGGGCAATTTTCTTACCGACTCAATGGCTTTATTCACTAAGTCACCAATAAACAATCCAAGTTGGATTTCTTTTTGGACCCTTTGCTGCTCATTTTTGCATTTTTTGCCTATTTCTATCTTCAATCCGGGTGCGACTTCAAATAGAGCTATTTCTGCGTTCACAATAGCAATATCAGCGCTATAGTAATTAAGTTGAGCGGAAACAGAAGAAAAACCGAGTGCGGCTGTCATACTTTATCCTATGTTTAAGAATTAATATTATAGCTTTTTGGTTATACTGTGGTCGACATGAAACATTGAATTTGGACTGCGCCAAAACCCCGGGATTCGACGATCGTAAACGGGTCCATATTGCTAATATTGACCCGTTTACGATCGTCGAATCGCGGGAGTTTTCGCGCGGGGCCAAATCAACGTTTCATGCCGACCACAGTATAATTTTTATAGAGGGAAAAATAAAGATTTATACTGCAAAAACAGTGTCAATAAAACCCCTTATTTTTATAATAGAGTTTATGTTGATAGCAGCGATGTTAATTGCGATTGGGACAACCAATAGCGCTAAAGTTCAGGCTCTGGAAGAAGTCCTTAAAGGGTATTCTATTTTTGCGGATACCGTTCAAATAATTCCCTTCTCTATTCCTTCGGGTGTTTCCGATCAGCCCCTCTCGTTGCAAGAAACGATTGAAGGAGCCAAAAACAGGGCTAAAAATAGTTTTATAGACTGCGACTCGTGTTCTTATGGGTTTGGGATTGAAAGCGGACTCATTGAAGCACCAGGCACTCGGACAGGGTTCCTCCATGTTAGCGTCTGCTCTATCTATAACGGGAAGGATCATTATGTCGGCCTTTCCACCGGTTTTGAAGTCCCTCCTTCGATTTTGTCTTTAGTCACGGATGAAAAAATGGACCTTAGCCAGGCTTGTTTGCAAACAGGGATCTCAACAAATACCTCAATTGGATCTCAAGAAGGACTGATCGGCATTCTTACCAACGGCAGAGTCGATCGGAAAGAATATAGCAAGCAAGCAATCAGGAGCGCCTTAGTCCAATTAGAATATGCCGAGTGGTATGCTCCAAAATGATTCAAGATAGATCTTCCGAACTGATCGATCCTTTTATCGAAAAATTTGATCTCTCTTATGATAGCTCTGGAATGCTTGCAAATTTAACATTCGCGGTCAAAGACCTGATCGATATTAAAAACCATATCACAGGATGCGGCAATCCTCTCTGGAAAAAAGAACATCTTCCAGCCACTAGCCATGCAATCTGCATCGACAAGCTGCTCCATGCCGGCGCGCGGTGCACAGGCAAAACCATCTGCGATGAGTTCGCTTTCAGCCTGTACGGAAAAAACTTCTTCTATGGAACGCCTTTAAATCCCAGGGCGCCTGAACACATTCCCGGAGGGTCTTCCAGCGGCTCGGCTTCAGCTGTTGCCGGAGGAATGGTCGATTTTGCATTGGGGACTGATACAGCAGGCTCGGTGCGTGTTCCTGCCAGCAACTGCGGAGTATTTGGCATGCGGCCTTCTCACGGACGATGCTCCCTCTCGGGCGTCATCACTTGCTCTCCCACTTTTGACACGGTAGGGATTTTTTCCAAATCATTAAAAGTTTTAGACGCCGTTGCAAAAGTCCTATTAGATACAGTCCCTGACAACCGCCCTTTTAACAAGATTTACCTCATCACCGAGGCCTTTAGTCTTTGCGATGCGTCTGTCCTTCATACTCTAGAAGCTCCGATAGCCGAGTTAAAAAAAAACCATCCTGGACAAATCATAGAGGCTTCTCTAAATGAGATTTTAGGCTTATCCGATGGGTTCCAAGCCTGTTTTGAATGCCATGGCCTCATTAAAAACATTGAAGCTTGGGATAGTTTCGGCAGCTGGCTGCGGCAGAATCCCTATTCTGTGAGTCCTAAAATCAAAGATAACTTCGATTATATCGCTTCGCTGAACCGAAAGGACCTTGCAGATAAAATTTGTTTGCGCGAGAAGCTACGAAATAAATTGAACCGATTTTTAGAACAAGGAAACTTGCTGTGTTTTCCCACAGCGGCAGGGCTCCCGCCTTTGATCTCCGCCTCTTCTGAAGAGCTCAAGGAAAAAAAATATTCTCGCAGAACCCTGATGATTGCCTCTATCGCCTGCATGGGCGACCTGCCGGAAATCACTGTGCCTTGTTCTGATGGAATCCCAATGGGGCTTTCTTTTGCAGCAGCCTATCGGAACGATGCGTTCTTAATCCAAGCGGTTAGTCAATTAAGGAGGAACGCCTTGGGCCCCATCTTCGAACCATTTCTTAAGTCCTAAAATATCGTTGTATAATTTTTCGGCAATTTGTTGCTGGGCTTCTTTTTTATCGAGATGTGAAAAAGACTCCCACGTAATCGGCGTCCCGAAAATACACGTCACCTTAGAAAAAAGACGGGGAAATTTTTGATGGCGGCTCCACGCCTGATAAGCTCCATCGATATAAACAGGGATGAGGGCTGATTTAGAACGGGAAACCAGCATGCTGATACCGGGTTTAAAATGTTGAAGCTCTCCGTCCTTGGACCTTGTGCCTTCAGGAAATAGAACAACTTTTTTTCCCTGTTCCAAAAGGGATAAAATCGTTTTCATCACACCGATATCACCGGCCTCGCCACTGACGGGATGAGTATTGAGATTACGGATCAATGCACCGAAGAAACGATTCTTGAAAAGCGTTTGACGTGCGAGAAAATGAACCTCTTCAGGCCAGCAGGCTGAAATAATGGGGGGATCTAAAAATGAGGTGTGATTGGCGGCTAAAATGGCCCCGCGAGGATAATAATGCTCAAAGCCATAGACTTTCAAACGATAGAAGATTTTTCCTACTAACCACGCAAAAAGGATGACCATGCGGTAGAGAAAAGAGATGCCCTTGGCCTGCATCCATGAAGGCTTTAAGTTTTTCTTTTCTTTATATTCGAGGATCCTTTCGACGACTTCATCGATGGAGATATTCGATGTATCGATGACATAAGCATCCGGAGGACAAATCAACGGAGCAATCGATCGAGAAGAATCGATCTGGTCTCTGCGCATCATCTCCGCAAGCATCTGCTGATGATTGGTGTTGCGGACTTCATCGGGCCTTTTTTCTTTGAGTTCGGCCAGGCGTCTTTCTGCACGGACATCGGGACGGGCTGAGAGGAAGATCTTGATCGGAGCTTTAGGGAAAACGACGGAGCCCATATCGCGGCCTTCAAAAACTCCGCCCCGTTTTAGGGCAAATTTCCGTTGAATTTCCCAGAGAGCTTCGCGAACGACATGCAAGGCCGAAACAGGAGAGACGATGTTTGTGACAGCTTGCGAACGAATGACATCTGTCACGTCTTGTCCATCAACAAGGTATCTTCTTTCATTTCCATGGTCGCGGATCTCAAATTCAAAGTTGGCAAGCAGTTCTGAAATTCTTCTTTCGTCTGATAAAGGAATTTTCTCGTGCAAGATTAAAAAAGCGACAGTGCGGTACATGGCCCCGGTATCGAAATAGGGCAGTCCCAGCCGCTCGGCGACTCTTTTAGCAACCGTTGTTTTACCCGTACCTGCAGGACCATCAATCGTAATAATCATATTGATCTAATAAAAAAGTAGACGACAGGGGATGTGAAGAGAACAGAATCTAACAAGTCCAAAACGCCTCCGATTCCCGGGATTCTATTGCTGTCTTTGACGGCTGCATCCCGTTTTAAAAGCGACTCGGCCAAGTCTCCGATCTGGCCTAAGATACCAATGATCATCCCAAGCCAAGCGGCATGCCAAAAAGAGAGCTGCCATCCGACCGTTCGGCCCAGGGTGCAGAAGACAAGGCTTAAGCCCACTGCAAAGCAGAAACCGCCGATGGCACCTTCCACGGTCTTACGAGGGCTTAAATGGGGTGCTAGTGGGTGCCTGCCAAACATCTTGCCGACAAAATAGCCGCCGACATCCGTAATTTTCGTGACCGCAATTAAATAAAAAAGCCACCATCTTCCATCGGCAAGTTCGGGACGAGGATAAAGAATCGCTAAGATAAAACTAAAAGGGATGGCCAGGTAGCAAACGCCGAAAAATTCGACAGCGACATTAAGGAGGGCGTTTTCAGGATTACGAAAATGAACGAGAAAAAAGGAGATAAATCCTAAGACGATGATCATCAGCGCCAATTTCGACCATTGAGGATAGGCCAAGGAAATATAAAATGCCAAAACTTCTAACACCGCGACCCCGATCATCAAATTGGTCGCCGGCTGAATCCCTTTGGCTTTGGCGAGCTGCGCATACTCCCAAACGCCGACGCCCGTTAAAATGCCGATCGTTAAAATGAGCAGAACATTGGCCCAAGGGTGGTAAGCGAACGCAACTAAAAAGCTAACGATGGAAATGGCGATGGCCGATACCCAAAGGCGATTGTAAAACTCATTTTTTTTATTTAATTTTAACATCCTACACGCCTCTCTCGCTTCTGGTATTCGGCAATGGCTTTTACTAATTCCTGTTCATTGAAATCGGGCCATAAAGTTTCGGTGATATATACCTCAGCATAAGAAATCTCCCAAAGCAAAAAGTTGCTCAGACGTTTCTCACCGCTGGTCCGTATCAAGAGCTCGGGATCTCCCCAAGGAGCTGTATCTAAATAACGGGCAATCAAAGCTTCGGAAATATCATCTTTATTTATTCGTCCGCTCAAACAATCTTCGATGATGCTGGTTGTCGCCCTTCGAATATTATCGCGGGCGCCATAGTTGACCGCGATGACCAGGTCGATGCGATTGCCGTCGGCAGTGGCTCTTTTAACGTCGGCTAAGGTCTCTTTCACTTCAGGGGAGAGGCGGCGAAGGTCTCCGATGGTTGCCAGTCTGACTCCTTCCCGGACCATCCGATCTTTATGACCGATGAGGTACATTCTAAAAAGGCGCATGAGCGAATCGACTTCATCATTAGGCCGATTCCAATTCTCTGTTGAAAAGGCATAGACCGTGAGTACCTTCACTCCGAGGGTTGCTGCATTTTCAACAGTTCTCGAAAGAGATTCGGCTCCATTCCAATGGCCGACCATGGCGGGGATGCCCTTCCTTTTAGCCCAGCGGCGATTGCCGTCCATAATAATCGCTATGTGATTCGGAATTCGCTGAGGATCTAATTTAAGTTCATCTTGTTCAGCAGGAAGGGTCTTCATATTTTCCTTTGAATAGTTAATTGGAGCCCCGTTGAACTGATCAGTGGCGCCTTGCAAAGCACTTCTAAGCGTTCTAGATAGAGCAGCGCCTTGATATTTTTGCAATAATGCGTGAGTGTTTTCCATTCTATCATCGTCTCATAAAGGGCTTTACCATTTTCAAAATCTTCCAAAAGCAAGGGAGGCATTGTCGCCTTTTTCCCTTTAATTGCATAGCCTGCACCAAATCCGCGAAGATAGTTGGCATAACGGACTACTATAGCAAGGGAATTATTTGGAAGAAATGACTTTGATGCGCTCTCAAATAAATTCTAACCATCCGATCGAACCTCTTAACCCCCGCATCATTTTAAAATTTTAATCCTTGCAGCCCCTTATTATAGTCTTGACTGGACAGAATCAAAGAGATCAGAGTATTCTTCAGGGTTTAATTTATATTGAAAGGATAGAGCTATGGAAAGACCTAAACGATGGCAGCTTTTTTTAAATTGCCCTTGTCATTTTTTTGACCGTTTACAACATCTTGCCGACCGTTTTCTTTTACTCCAAACCTCTGAAATCCCCGATAGACCAGAGAAGGGCAGAAAAAATCGAGACGGATATTGCCGTCCGCGTCAATTCTTTGGAAGGCGAGTCCCTCGCCTGGATTGGATCGTTCTGCGATCTCATGAAACTCAAACCGCTATCGATCGCTCTTGATGCCTCCAACCCGCAATTTGTCCAAATCAAGTTCAAAGATCACAGCGATGCGAAAAAATTTAGGAACTACCTGCCGCGCGCCGGAAGCTTGATCGGGTTCGTACCTGCTCAGCTCGACGTATATGATCGTGATCTCACTAGCAAAACTGTCATTGTACAGCGACGCATTCCTGTCCAGCTCGACACCAAAAAACTCCAAAACTATTTTCAATTCGGTTCCAAGCGCGACGCCCAGGGCCATCCGACCGAATTCTATCGCAGCATCGTCGATGACCGCTTAGTCTTTTTAGGCACAAGCGCAGGCGGGACTTCTGAAAATGCCTCTTTGATCCAAACCTCTATCAGCCATTTGCAAGATCCGGCGGCGCAAGACCTGCTGTTCATGCTATCGCAAAATCTTTTGAACTTTACTAAAGTCTTCGACGAGAACTCTGCCATTGCAAAAAGATATTTTGCCTCCTTTTCTCAAATAGATGTGCCTAACCAAAAGCAATTTATCGACCAATGGATTGGAGCTCTTGAGAGACTGAAAGACCAAGTCCGCCTTGAAAGGATCGCCTTGTCACAAGAAAAAGAAAGCCTTGTCAGCGAAGGCAAATACCTGGAGACGGTCAAGCAGCAGCGGCTGGAATGGCTCAATAACCGCGAAAACCTTCTGATCAATTCCGCAGCTCTTGTCAAAAAACATGTTTCAGATTTTTCTGCAGGCAAGACCCCTCTAAATTTCACGACCATGAAAGCGTCGTTGAAAGAGAGTGGGACAGGAATTGGACAGACGATTGATCTAAAGGGGCATCATCCTTTTATTGAATCGCTAACTGTCGATTGGGACAGCGAGAGGATCGTCCTGAACCTCTATCCCGATGTACAGCAAATGAAAGACCATTTGCCACAAGGATATCAACGGGACCAGATCGATCAGCTCATTTATAATGATGTCGCCTCCCTCTCTCGGCAAGCCGGTGAAAAGATAAAACCTTATCTCGATCGCTTTGAAATTCAGATCAGCATGCTTCCCGATAGTCAAACTTTTGTGGCTATGCGCCTTTATAACATCGCCAAAGCTGAAGCCGAAACTATGCGCGCAACGCTCGCCGGCAATTGGCTTCCCCAACATCCTGACTTGCAGCGCTCGGTATTCCCTATCTGGGACTATGAAACCTATCAATCGCTGCCTGCAGACCAAAAGAAATTAGGCCTCGTGGTCTTTGCTCCTTCGATGCAGAGCAAAATGCCTCCGAAGGGCTTTAAAATGAATTCGATCTACGTTGTCGCCAAAGGCGTCGATAAAATCTTAGACCGTTTTGAAAACCAAGATTCGGATGCCGCAAAACAATTCATCCGCGATTTCAATGAACTCCGTTCGATCCTCCAGAAGAATGGTTTTACGGGTTATTCCGGCGGAGCTTATCCGATTGCCTCTGAGTTCAAGTCCGACTTCATCTTTGAACACGAAGACTATTATCAAGACATTCTGAAAGCAACGCGTGAAGATTTCTCTGTCCATGGGACCAAAAGATACGCCCTGCTAGAGTTTTCCAATGTCGAACAACGGATCCTCACCGAGAATAAAATCGACAACCGCCTTCATGAAGATCTACTCAAATGGCGCGATGATTACCGTGCCGCTCAAGTCGATTTAAAAGGGACGACAAAATACGATGTTCCAGCGCCCACCTCTAACATTCTGTGGGATAATTTCAAACTGAGCTGTGTAAAATATTTCCGCGGCGACGAGCGAAAAGTCATCCGCTGGGGCCTCGACCTTTCCGGCGGCAAGACCGTCCAAATCGAACTGCGCGACAATAATAACCGCGTCGTCACGAATGAAGCCGACATCCGCCAAGGGATTAACGAACTGTACAACCGCGTCAATAAAATGGGCGTCTCAGAAGTCAGCATCCGTCAAGAAGGAAACAGCATCGCACTCGACTTCCCAGGATCGCAATCGCTGTCTGCCTCTGAGCTCGTGAAAGCTTCTTCGATGTATTTTCATATCGTGAATGAAAAATTCATGACCAATCAAACAATTGCAGAAGCTACCCACCGCTTCCTGCAAGACGTTTGGAATGAAGCTATCGTCACAAATAGAAAAGACATTGAAGAGATCAATCTCATTGCCTGGCGACATCTCTATGGAGAATCGACAAACCCCGACGCTGTCCAGCCTCGCAGCGCTGCCGCCAAAACTCTCTATGAAAACGGCCTTCGCCTTGCCCATCCGCAAGAGTCGATCTCTAGCTCTAATCTCGATGAAACTTTCTCAAAAATCTCGATGTACAGAGGCGATGATTTCACCGATTGGCATGGACAGACGCATCCTCTTCTAGTCGTCTTCCGCAATTACGCCCTCGAAGGTTCAAATCTCGAAAACGTCCGAGGCTCTTACGATCCTTCCAAAGGAAATTTCCTGGCCTTTGGAGTCCAAGGATCCCATTCCGCTAAAGACGGCCTCAAGATCAGCCCTCGCGACGACCTGCAAGCTTGGACATCTCAATACTCCAAAGAAAAAATCGCCGGCACCCCTCTTGAAGCCTACTCAAGAGGTCACGGCTGGCGCATGGCCGTCATCCTCAACGGCACCGTGATCACAGCACCAACGCTCGATTCAACCCTGCGGGACAGCGCTTCAATCAGTGGAAGCTTTACTCAAAGAGAAATCAACAGGCTTGAGGCCGACTTAAAAGCCGGATCGCTGAGCTTTACTCCCCGCATCCTTTCAGAGAAGAATGTTAGCCCAGAGCTCGGCGGACAAGAGCGGCTCCATGGCATTATTGCCACCGTTTGCGCTCTAGCCTTAGCTATATTGACCATGATCTGCTACTACCGCTTTGGAGGATTTATTGCCTCTATCGCCGTCCTTTTCAATTTGCTGATCATGTGGGCCGCCCTTCAAAATATCGGCGCCACCTTAACCCTGGCTCAAATTGCAGGCATCATTCTCTCCGTCGCTATGGCCGTCGATGCCAACGTGCTGGTTTTTGAAAGGATCCGCGAAGAATTTGCCGTTTCAGGCCGGATTGCCGCCGCTGTTCATGCCGGCTACCGTAAAGCATTTTCCGCGATCGTCGATTCAAACATCACCACGCTGATCGCCGCTTTGATCTTGATGCATTTTGATGCGGGCCCCATCCGAGGATTCGCTGTCACCCTGATCATCGGCATCATCTGCTCCTTGTTCACCGCCCTCTTTATGACGAGATACTTTTTCAACTGGTGGTTTCAAAATCCAGAGCACCGGGAATTGAAAATGGCCAACTTTATTAAAGGCGCCCATTTCAACTTTTTGAAATTTACCAAACCGACTCTGATCATCTCCGCGATTGTGATTTTAATTGGATCTTACCTCCTTTTAACGCAGCGGCAAACGATCCTCGGCATGGATTTTACAGGCGGTTACGCGCTGACTGTCGAGCTTCCCGTTTCGGCTAAAAATAACTATCGTGCAGAAGTCGAACACGCACTCACCGCACAAGGGTTGACGACGCAAGAGTTCCAAATCCGCGAATTGCATCCCTCCAACAACGTCCGTATTTTCTTAAGCCGCAGCTTAGAACAAAAAGGCCGCCCTTTTGCGGGCCTGCCCATTTCAATCGATGCAGCGGAAGCGACTTATCCTTTTGAAAACAATCCAAAGATCAGTTGGATTGTCGGAGCGCTGCAGACTTCCCATATTCAGCTGACGCCCCAAGTCCTGCAAGATTTGGACCAAAACTGGACAGCGATCAGCGGACAGATGTCGGACACCATGAGAACGCATGCGATTATTGGCATTTGCATCGCCCTGCTCTGCATACTGGTCTATATCACCATCCGGTTTGAATTTAAATATGCGCTCTCAGCGACGCTTTGCCTCATCCACGATGTGATTTTCTGCGTCGGAGTCCTTGCTATCCTGCATCTTTTAGGAGTCCCGATCCAAATCGACCTTCACACCGTCGCAGCTTTGATGACGATTGTCGGCTACTCTCTAAATGACACCATCATCGTATTCGACAGGATACGCGAAGATACACGCCTGATGCGTAAAAGCAGCCTCACTGAAATTATCAACCATGCGTTGAATGTCACCCTAAGCCGAACATTGATGACCTCGGGAATAACCCTTTTGGTACTTATTCCCTTGATCGTTTTAGGCGGAAGCACTATTTTTGGATTTGCTCTCGTCATGGCCATCGGTGTGATCTTCGGAACATTGTCCTCGCTCTTTATCGCAGCTCCGCTGATGCAGTATTTCCATAATCGCGAGATGCAAAAACGGCAGCGGCTGGCACTACATGAGCAATAGACATCGCCCCCATGAAGGACCTCTTTGGATCTTTCCAAAGCAGGATCCTTCGTGGACAAAAGAAATCATCGATGAATTCAACATTCATCCAGTCACCGCCGAGGTGCTAGCCTCCCGAAAATTCGACAATCTCGAAGAGATCCACGATTTTCTCTATGCTAAACTTCCCGATCTCCACGATCCAGACCTATTCTTAGATATGGATATTGCCGTTGACCGCGCGTTAAAAGCGCTTCAAAACAAAGAAAAAATCCTCATCTACGGCGATAATGACGTCGATGGGATCACAGGCGCTGCGCTTCTCACGGAGTTCTTTGAATATCTAGGAGGAAACGCCCTTGCCTACATCTCGAACCGGACGTCTTTGAATAAAAGCCTGATGCTCGACGCCGTCGATTATGCCACCCAAAATGAATGTACGCTCCTGATCACTGTAGACTGCGGCATCACCTCTGCGACCGAAATCGAAGAAGCCGTCCGCCGCAAGATCGATGTCATC
>Ga0182024_10020338_pt1 | contig 12138 bp, 17 predicted proteins | sample P32metaG_FD_120480 | JGI IMG/M metagenome (GOLD analysis project Ga0182024, IMG submission 120480) | Permafrost microbial communities from Stordalen Mire, Sweden - P3-2 metaG (Illumina Assembly) | ecosystem: Environmental > Terrestrial > Soil > Wetlands > Permafrost | place: Sweden: Stordalen...
CCATTCTGGTTCGACGGACCCAATAAACGCCGCAACCCCCTGAATCAAAAGGCCCCCAACCCCGCCCGGCCCGTTTGCATATAATTACCCACTTTTGGCGCACAATAGAAGATGCAGTGGGAAAAAGGCCGCAACCGGAGAAACCGCCATGTTCCAGGCCTTCCAGCCTTCCATCGCCGACAGCCCGGAAACAGCCTTCTATCCCCCTGTGCGCTCAAAAACACCCCACCCCTCCCCCACTTTTGCCGCAAACCCAGAGAAAGAAAGGCGTTAGGTCGAAAAAAACCATTCGACCCATCGAAACAAAGCACTTACCACCGGAAAATAGCGGGAAGCGATGCCAATTCCCCCCATTTCGAAGGCGCGGGAGATAGTGGGATTGCTTATGCCGATTGCGTTCAGGCAAGACCCGCTTTAGCATCCTTCGATCCAGCGTATGGAAGACGGCCAAATCCCGCCTCAAGCAATAGCCTCCTCCGCCGATAGACACAAAAGAAGAGGAGCCCCGGGAATGGCTGAAATACGAACCCTGATCGTCGACGATTCCTCGGTCATGCGCAAGATTGTGGAGCGCGCGCTGCGCCAGGCGGGTCTTGACCCGATGGTGGTGCATGAGGCCGGCAGCGGCGTCGAGGGACTGGAAGTCCTGAAGTCGAGGCAGGTCGACCTGATCCTCTCCGACATCAACATGCCGTCGATGGACGGTCTCGAGTTTCTGCGCCAGTTGCGCGAGCAGAATCTGGCTCCCGGCGTGCCGGTGGTGATGATCACCACCGAATCGAGCGAGGAGCACGTCCGTCAGGCCATCCTGGCCGGGGCGCAGGGCTACATCCGCAAGCCGTTTACCGCGGAACAGGTGAAGGAACGGGTATTGCCGCTGGTGCACGCGGCGTAACCCCTGGGAGGAGCGCCCGTGTGATTGAACGGCGTACGTGCAGGAACAGGCGCGCAGGCGGCGCGCCCTGGAGAGAGCGAAATGGAGCGAAGGATGACGCAATCGTTGCGGGGGTCCGTGCACCTGGTTTCCGATCCGAGGAACCTGGATGCGAGCGTGGATGAGGTCTTTCACCTGATGCTGGGGGTGCGCACAGAGAGCAATCCGGTTGAAGCGTCGCTGGAGCCCGAGTCGGTGACGGCCGTGGTTGGATTCGGCGGCGTGATGAGCGGCGCGTGCGTCTTCCGCAGCGGCGGCTCGGCAGCCATGAAGATCGCCGCCCACATGACCGGCATGGAATTCACCGAGATCGACGACACCGTTAAGGATGCGATCGGCGAGATGTGCAACATGCTGGCCGGGAGCTGGAAAGGCAAGGTGCCGGAGCTGGCTGCCAACTGCGGTCTTTCGGTTCCGGCCGTGATCACCGGGCGGGACTACAGGCTGCACGTCCAGTCTCCGGAGTTCCGGCTACAGCATGGCTACCGCTTCGAGGACGCCTGCTTCGATGTCACCATCATTTGCGACGGCCTGCAGTAAGGCCGTCCGTCCCCTGCCGCCCGCTTTCCTCCAATCGTCCGAGTTTCGGTCAATTCTGATCATGCTCTAACCCTTTCAACCCACATTCCGGTCCTCCATCTGCATCCTCTCCCACACGTCAGGAGACTTGAGCGATGGACAGTGGATACTATGCAGCGATGACCGGCCTGGTGGCCCGCACCCAGGCCATGGATACGGCGGCCGCCAACCTGGCCAACGCGCAGACCCCGGGCTACCGGGCGGAGCGCGAGTACTTCCGTTCCGCCCTGCTCGGCCCCGATCAGCCCGGCTCCCAGTGGGACTCGCAACTGGGCCGCACCGTGAACAACTACGGCATGCTCGGCGGCGACCGGCTCAACCTGGGCCAGGGAGCGCTCCAGCAGACCGGCAACCCGCTCGACCTGGCCATTGAAGGGCAGGGTTTCTTTCAGATTCAGACCGCAAACGGCATTCGCTATACCCGCGACGGGGGCTTTCACCGCGCCCGCGACGGCCGCCTGGTGACGGCGGCGGGGGAGCCGGTCCTCTCCGCGGCTGGCCAGTCGATCCAGGTTCCGCCGGGCGAGGTCACGATAGGCGCCGACGGGGTGCTTTCAGTGGCCGGCGGCGCTGTGGCCGGAGTGGGCGTATACACATTTCCCGCCGGAGCGGAGATGACCCCGGAGGGCGCCAACCGCTATATCGCGCCCGAGGGCGCCTCCGCGGCGCCGGCAAAGGCGGCTTCGATTCGCCAGGGAGCGATCGAAAGCGCCAACCAGGATGTCATTCAGGGCTCGCTCGACCTGATCGTGATGCAGCGCCAGGCGGAGATGATGCAAAAGGCCCTCACCATCTTCCACACCGAATTCAACAAGACCGCCGCCGAGGACCTGCCGCGGGTGTGAAGGCGTCTGACAGCGGTCAGCCGACCGCTTACAGTTGTCCAGCCATCCCGGGCTGAAGTGAATCGGCTGTCGAAGTAAGACCTAGATCCGGGTCGATGGCCTGGGAAAAAGAACTGTCAGCTGCGAGCTGTCTGCTGGCGCAAAGGAGCACTATGATTCGAGCCCTCTACACAGCGGCCAGCGGCATGAGCGCGCAGCAGATGAACCTGGACACGATCGCCAACAACCTGGCCAACTCCTCGACCACCGGCTTTCGCCAGCTGCGTCTCGAGTTTCAGGACATGGTCTACCAGAACCTGGTCACGCCGGGCGCGGCGCAGAGCCAGTCGACGGTGTCGGCCGGCCTGCAGATCGGCCTCGGCACCAAGCCCGCGGCCACCGAGGTCATCATGACCCAGGGCGAATTGAACCAGACCTCGAACCCGCTCGACGTGGCCATCGAGGGCAACGGATTCTTTCAGGTGCAGCGCCCCGACGGCACCATCGCCTACACCCGCGCCGGGCAGTTTCAGTTGAACAGCCAGGGCACCATCGTGACCTCGGACGGGGACCCGATCCTGCCCAACATCACCATCCCGCCCAATGCCACGGCGGTCACCATCACCCAGTATGGGGTGGTGAACGCAACGCTTCCGGGGCAGCAGAACCCCTCGCAACTGGGGCAGCTTCAGCTGGCCACGTTCCCTAACCCTGGCGGGCTTGAGAGCAAAGGCTCCAACCTGCTCGCATCCACCTTGAGCTCGGGCGACCCGGTGCTGGGCAATCCGGGCAGCCCGGAGGGCCTGGGAACCCTGCAGCAGGGGTATCTCGAGAACTCGAATGTGGATGTGGTGACCGAGTTCGTGCAGATGGTGCTGGCCCAGCGGGCCTACGAGTCGAACTCCAAAGTGATCAAGGCGGCGGACGATATGTATTCTCAAGTCAATAATATGACCCATTAAGGTGAAGCGAAACATGATGAATTTACCCACTCGATTCCGTGCCGAGCTTGTGGTTGTCGTGCTTCTGACTGCCGGTCTGGCCAACGGCCAGACCCCGAGCCCGTCACCGAGCCAGACCTCGATCCATGTTGCGGCTCCCGGCCCGGTTCTTCGCGAAATCGACGATGCCCCGCTCCGGCATCGCTGGCTGCTCGAGCGCGATCTGAGCCATCCGGGCGGTCCGGGGCGGCTGGTGCTTGCAGCCTGGAATGCACCTCGCGCAATTTCGAGCGCCGCATCCACATCTACCCCGCCATCCGTTCCGCCGGTCATTCGACTGGGCGACCGGCTGATCGTCGAAGAGGACTCGCCGGTGGCAGAGGCGCGCCTTGAGGCGGTGGCGCTGAGCGCGGCCGCTCTCGGCGCCCCGCTTCAGGTCCGCCTCACCATCGGCGGCAGAACAACGCGCGTCCTGGCCCTGGGCCCGGGCCGTGCAGGATTTGCGCCCGAAGCTGTTCAATCCCAACCCAACTCCAATTACGAGGCCCGGCCATGAGCAAGGGAGCCGAGCGCGTCCTCATCTTCTGTGCGGCAATGGCGCTGTTTGCCGGGTCCGCGCACGGGCTGGCGAAGAAGCCGGCGGCACAGGCCGCCAAAGCCACCCCGCCCGAGGCCGCCCTGCGCGCATACGTCGAGCGAGTCAGGGCGCAGCAGGCGGCCGAGGTGCTGACGCCGGGGTCGATCTGGAGTGCGGAGGGACGCCTCGTGCGCCTGGGCACCGACGCCAAGGCGGCCCGGCTGCACGATGTAGTCTCGATCGTGGTCGAGGAGAGCCTGGCCGCTTCGACTGACGGGCAGGTGAAGAACTCGCGGACTTCAAGCGCCAACTCCTCGATCACAGCGCTGTTTTCGAAGATCAAGGCCTCGAACAGCCTGCAGAACCTGCTCGGCATGACCGCCTCCTCGGGCTTGGCGGCTCAGGGCCAGAGCACCACCAACTCGAGCCTCGCCACCACCTTTGGCGGCGAAGTGGTGGACGTGCTGCCCAACGGGATGCTGGTGGTGCAGGCCACGCGCCAGTTGACGTTCTCGCAGCAGACCCAGTTGATCAAGCTGCGCGGCCTGGTGCGCCCGGAAGATGTGAGCGCGCAAAATGAGGTCCTTTCGACGGCCATGACCGACCTCGAGCTTGAGGTTACCGGCAAGGGCATCGTCAACGACTCAACCTACCGGCAGAACCCGATCGTGCGGTTCCTCGAGCGGTTGCTGGTGTTCTAAGAACAGAGATCAGGGACTAGAGATCAGGGACTAGGGATCAGGGACTAGGGATTAGGGATTAGGGATTGTTGATGTTGCTTAAGGGGGTGGCATTGCCATGGGATTGACCGCTGTGATGGGGGAGAGTCGGAGCCGAATGCCAGGGGAGCCGGGGCAGGCGTCCCTGCGTCGGGGGTCGGTCTGGAAATGGATTGCCTGGGGCGCGATCCTGGCGCTTGGCGCGCTGCTGGCTCGCGGCGAGCCGGCGGCGCAACTGGCGCGTGTCAAGGATGTCGCAACCATCGAGGGGATTCGCGACAACCAGCTGGTGGGCTACGGCCTGGTGGTAGGCCTCAAGGGCACGGGAGACAGCTCGCAGACCGTGTTTCCCGCGCAGACGCTGATCTCGGCATTGGAGCGGATGGGGATTACGGTGCCGCAGACCGGATCGAACTCGGCCTCGAACATGCAGGTGAAGAACATGGCCGGGGTATTTGTGGTGGCTACGCTGCCGCCGTTCTCGCGGCCCGGCTACAAGATGGATATCACGGTCTCTTCCGCGGGCGACGCCCGCTCGCTCGAGGGGGGCATTCTGCTGATGATGCCGCTCTATGGGCCCGACGGGCAGATCTACGCCCAGGCCCAGGGAGCGCTGGTGCTGGGCGGCTACTCGGCCTCGGCCGGTGGAAATACCCGAATGCTCAACCATCCCACCACGGCGCGGATCCCGGGCGGCGCGCTGGTGGAGCGGCCGGTGCCCTTCGATTTGAAGCAAATGCGCACGGTAGGCGTTGTCCTGAACGATGCGGACTTCCATACCGCCGAGCGGATGGCAGGGGCCATCGACAAGGCACTGGGGTCGGCGAGGGCGCATGCGGTCGACAGCCGCCGGGTGGAGATCGTTCCTCAGCCCGGCGAGGACATCGCGGAGTTGCTGGACAAGGTGGAGGCGGTCGAGGTGGAGGTCTTCCCGCGGGCGCGGGTGGTGGTGAACGAGCGAACCGGGACCGTAGTGATCGGCGGCACGGTGCGGCTGCAGCCGGTGTCGATCCTGCACGGCGGCCTCTCGGTGAACGTGATGACCGAGAACATGGTCTCGCAGCCCAATCCGGGGGCGGCCGGGACAACGCAGGTGGTCCAACAGACCACCGTCGAGGCCCTGGACAAGCCGGTGAACCGCATCGACCTCAAACCGGGCGCGACGGTCGAGGATCTGGTCCAGGAATTGCAACGAACAGGGGCGGGAGCCCGGGACGTGATCTCGATCCTGCAGGCGATGAAGGAGGCTGGAGCTTTGGAGGCCGATCTCGAAGTGCTGTAGGGCCTCGTTTCGCTGAGATTTTTTCAGGAAAAAGGCCCCGGTGGACGCTGGACGGAGGCGCGTTGAATGGCGGTCGTTTCAATAGGATCAGCGGCGGCACCGGCCGGGGTAAACCCTGCGCCAGCAACGCCGCAGCCACGGCTGGTGCGGGCGGCGCACGAGTTTGAAGCGCAGATGATGAAAGAGCTGCTGAAGCCAATGACGGGGAGTTCGTCTCTGACCGGCGACGACGATGAGCAGGGTTCGAACGGTGCGCTGGGGGAGTTCGCTTCCGACGCGCTTGGCCGGGCGCTCAGCGAGCGTGGAGGATTCGGAATTGCCGACAGTATCGTTAAGGAACTCTCATCTTCAGGGAATCATAAGGCTCCCGGTAACCACAAAACGACACCGGCAGTCACCAAAGTCCCGCACGGCGATACCGCGATGAGCATTCACAAATGACTGAAGTGATTAGCGGGAATGCCGATCAATGGAACAGAGAACAGCCATGAACGTGCAGCAAAGACGAGTGACAAGGACAGACAGTAAGGCAAGGACAGGCACCAAGGAGAAGCAAGTATGGATATTCGCAATAGTCTTGAAGGATTGAAAACGCTCCTGGGGGTGAGTCAGACTCCTCCGGCAGCTACGCAGACAAAAAGCGGCGCGGCCTCGGGCGCCGCAGGTAGCGATCGGGCGACGTTAAGCAGCGCCGGGAGCCAGGTTTCGCAGACTTCCGCCGAGCCCGACGTGCGCATGGACAAAGTGGCCGGCATTCAGGCGGCGCTCCAGGCCGGTACGTACAATGTGCCGGCGTCGGCGGTGGCGTCACGGCTGGTCGGAGCGATGCTGGGCGCCAGTCAGTAGGGCGATGCTTTTCTTGGAGAACGGATCGGCGCGAGGCAGACACCCGCGGGAAGACTGCGGGGCTGCGCGGCAGAATCTTGCCGTCCTCTTCGGCGGTTGGGAGTGCTTGGCTCGAAGGGATAAAAACGCTCGCGGTCGGAATCGTGATTGGCCGGTCGGCCTGGCCGGCTTTGGATCGGCGGCACCGACGAAAGGAATGCGGAGATGCGGGAGCTTCAAATGCGTAGCGCGAACCCGGAGCTGAAAGAGCTGGTGGTGGAGGCCTCGCGCGCCTTGGCGAACCTGGATGCGGAGCGGCTTGAGGAACTGGCGCTGAGCTGTCAGGCGCTGAACCGGGAGCAGCTGGCCACCGACGCCGCCCCCTCGACGGACCTCGCGCGGCAGGCACGCGAGGCGCAGCCAGATATGGCCGTGTTTGCCCGGGTGCTGGGCGTCACGCGAGCCAACCTGGCGGTGTTCCACCGGCTCAGGGATCTGCGCCGCGGTCGGCTCGACTACGGCGCCGGCCAGGGGCTGGATTGGGCAGGCAAAGGGATCGATCATGGGGACAATTAATTCCGCCTTCGCCCTGATCGCGCAGGTGCTGGATGCGGAGCAGTCTGGTTTGAACGTGGTGGCCAACAACGTGGCCAACGCCAACACCACCGGTTACACGCGCGAGATACCCAACTGGCAGCAGAACAGCTCGATCGAGATCAATGGCGTTTCGATCGGGCAGGGAGTGTCGGAGACCGGAGCCACCTCGGTCCGCGACAGGGTTCTCGAGGAGCGGCTGAACCAGCAGCAGCAACTGGCGTCGGCCTCCGGTTCCCGGCTCACCGCGCTTGACACTCTGCAGGCGGTCTTCACGCCCGACTCTGGCACGTCGACTGGGGCCGCCGGCGATATCGGCAGCGACATCACAAAATTCTTCAGCTCCTTCGCATCGCTTGAGGCCAATCCGACCGACAACGCGCTGCGCCAGCAGGTGCTTTCGACGGCCACAACACTGGCCGGCGATGTTTCGAACGCCGCCCAGGCCGCGAACCAGCAGCGAGCAGCTGTCGACCAGGAGGCCTCAGGGGTGAGCAGCCAGGTGAACGCGCTCACTTCATCGATCGCGCAACTGAACCAGCAGATTCAGTCGGCTTCACCCACCGGCGATGCGGGCACGCTCGAGGATCAGCGCCAGCAGGATCTGAGCCAGCTTTCCCAGTTGGTCGGCATCAACCAGATCACGACCGAGAACAATGGCCTGACGGTGACCACCACGTCGGGGCAGTTGCTGGTTTCCGAGGGGACGAGCGTCCAGATGACCACCGGGTCGGTGGGCGGAGTCACCGATTTCTTTCTTGGCGCGACGGATGTGACCGCGCAACTGGCGCAGGGAGGCGGGGAACTGGGCGGACTGCTGACGGCACGCGACACCGACATCCCCACCGCGACCGCCGCGCTCGACCAGCTGGCCTACAGCGTCTCGACCCAGGTCAACAAGCTGAACAATGCCGGCACCGATCAGGCCGGGGACAACGGCAATGCCGGCGACATCTTCTCCCAGCCTGCTGCGGTGGCGGGCAGCGCCGCCTCGATGAGCGTGGCGATGACGGACCCCAACCATATTGCCGCGGCCGGCCTGGGGAAGGGAACCGGCGACAACTCCAATGCCGTGGCCATGGCCAACCTTGGCAATCAAGCGATCGTGAGCGGCCAGTCTCCGACCGACTACTACTCGAGCTTTGTCACCACGCTGGGTTCGACGGTTTCAAATGCGCAGACCGAGAATACAGCCCAGAGCGCATCGGTGAGCCAGTTGCAGAGCCAGAACGATGCGCTGTCGGCGGTCAATCTCAATGACGAGGCCTCGTCGATGACCACGCTCGAGCGCAGCTATCAGGCGGCATCGCAGGTGTTCACGATGCTGAACACGATGATGGCGGCGTCGCTCAACCTGGGGGAACAGGCGACGGTTGCCTAGCGCGGCCGCGGCTGCGCAAGCGCAGGCGCGCCCCCATCGCTGCGGGAGACCCCAAGTGGAAGGCGGAAGATAACGATGCGTGTGGATCCCTATTATGTGACCAACCTGGTGAGTTCACTTGACCTGACTCAGGCCAGCGAGCAGCAACTTACGGCGGAGCTCTCAAGCGGAGTGCGCATCAACTCGCTGAGCCAGGACCCGGTGGCGTCGGGGGAAAACGTGCTTCTGCTCAACCAGATTCAGCGGGATGACTCGTTTACTGAGTCTTCGAGCCTGGTGCAGGGGCAGTTGCAGGTGGCCGACTCGGCTTTGGGCAGCGTGGTTTCGCAGCTTACCCAGGCAATTTCTCTGGCCACCAGCGCCAACAACGGCACCCTCAACGCGAGCGACCTGAAATCCATCTCGAATCAGATAGCGGGCATTCGCGACGAGGTAACCGCGCTGGCCAATACCAGCTATCAGGGCCAGTACATCTTTGCCGGCGGCCAGACCTCCACCGCGCCATTTTCCACATCGAGCGCCACCTCGCCGGCAGTCACCACCTATAACGGCGATAACGGCGTCAATTACCTCGAGACGCCCAACGGGCAGTCGATCCAGCTAAATGTGCCCGGCAACCAGATCTTTCAGGGCGCGGGCGCGAACGGCGTGTTCACGGCTCTTAATAACCTGGTGGCCGACTACGCCGGCGGCGTGCATACGGGCCAGGCGGTGACCGACGCCGAGTCTTTGAATTCGTCCCTCAATTTTGTCTCGCAGCAGCGCGTGGTGGTCGACAATTCGCTGACGCGGCTCACTGCCGCATCCGACGCCATTACCGGCGAGCAAACCCAGCTGATCACATCCCAGACCGACCTGATGCAGGCCGATCTGCCCACCATCTCCACGCAGCTTTCGCTGGCCGAGACTCAGCAGACGGCGCTTGAAGACGTGATCTCGCAACTCGGCTCAACTTCGCAGAGCCTGTTCAGCAAGCTGCAGGGGTAGTGAGGCGCCGCTCAGACGTTTATACTCAAGCTCATAAGGACAACGCCTTGCCTGCTGCTCTCCGTTTCCTGTGGAACGCAACGCGCGGCCACCGGCTGGCGCCGTGGCGCAGCGAATACCTGCGCTGGCGCGTCGAGACCTACTCCGGCCGCAAGGCCGAGACGCTGACCGCGCGCGACGTGCTCGGCTTTCTATGGACCTCACGCTGGGAACTGCTCAGCTTTCTGGCCTGGACCGGGCAAATGGAACGCGAGGCGCGCAAACGGCCCTGAGGGCGGTACGATTGAATTCGGCAGCCCTTGAGGGTCCACGCGCATGAGATTCCAGCCATCCCCACTCACCCGACTGGCGCTCGCAGCGCTGCTCGCGGCGCCGGTCGCAGCGCAGCAGTTGCCGCCGGTTGAGCCGCCCGCGCCGCTGCCTTCGGCGCATCCCGATAAGCCCACGCTGCGCGTGACGACCAAAGAAGTGCTGGTGCCCACGCTGGTCGAGAAGCGCGACGGCGACATCCTCTACGGCCTTAAACCCGGCGACTTCATTCTTGAAGACAACGGCGTGCCGCAGAAGATTCGCGTGCAGGAGGAGATGGATACGGCTCCGGTCTCGCTTGTCGTCGCGGTTGAAGAGGGTGGCGCGAGCGTGCTCGAATTCGACAAGCTGGCCAAGCTGGGGCCGCTGCTCGACCTGTTTCTCTCCGACGGCCGAGGGCAGGCGGCGCTGGTGGGGTTTGACTCCAAGCCGCATCTGATCCACGACTTCACACATTCTTCCGACGAGATCGACGACGGCCTCAAGCATCTCGAGCCCGGCAACGGCGGCGCGGCCATTCTGGACACGGTCAGCTACGCCGTCGATCTGCTGTCGACGCAGCCAAAAGAATACCGGCGCGTTCTGCTCTTGATCTCTGAGGAGCGCGACCACGGCAGCAAACACACCAGGCCGGAGCAGTTGATCCGCAAGATCGGAATGAGCGATGTGCTGGTGCTGAGCGTGTCGTTCTCGCCGTCGCGAGCCGAACTGATCCACGATACCAAGGACTCAGGCGACGACCGGATGTTGAGCCTGGTTTCGGCGCTGGCCATGATCGTTCCGGCGATGAAGAAGAACGTGGCCAAAGAGGTCGCACACATGAGCGGCGGCGAGTATGAGACCTTCACCGGCGACAAGCGGTTTGAGCAGCGCATTGTGGACGCGGCCCGCCACGCGCGCAACCGTTACCTGATCACGTTCAGCCCGTCGGACCCGACGCCGGGGCTGCATACCATCCGTGTGCGCACGGCGCAGGATTATGGGGCGCGGATTGTGGCGCGGGCGAATTATTGGATGTCGGCGGAGCATTGACGGCAGAGGACAGTCGGCAGTGAACGGTGGACAGTTTCTACCGACTGTCGCAACCGGGCTGAACAAGGGTGAGTGAGCTTGGTGGTTTCCCTGGTCTGAAAACCCAGACCTGGGGCACCCAGGTTCTGCGGGTTCATTGAGTCCGAATTGGGACCGGCGCTCTTTCGTTTTGTGCTGTGCTGGGACATGTTGCCGCGAAAGATGTGGCATAATGTCCTCATGAGCCAAAGCGCAGCAGTTCAACTCGCCCCTTCACCGGCCTTTGCATTCGATTGGCGAGAGATCGAGCGCGGGATTCCGCTCTCGATGCTCGATGAATTCTCGGCTTATTCTGGAATTGCCATTAAGGAATTGCTTGAAGTCGTCATCCCGCCGCGCACGCTCAAACACAGGCGTCAGCGCCTGGAGCCGCTCAGCCTCGAGGAATCCGACCGTCTGATGCGCGTGGCCAAGATCTACGAGCTCGCGGTCAAGGTCTATGGCGATCGCGAAGGTGGCCGAGGGTGGCTGCTTCGGGCAAAACGGCGCTTCGATGGGCGGACCGCGCTCTCGATGCTGAGGAGTGAGGCTGGAGAACAGGCAGTCACGGACGCACTGATCCAGATTGACGAGGGCTACTTCGCATAGAGGTCTCCTTTGCGAGCACGGCCCTCATGACGACTTTCTGGCGCATCAGCGAATATGCCGATCTGAGCGGCGAAGGCGGGCGGCTCGGCGCAGGCCGCTGGCACACGCAGGGGCGGCCCGTGGTCTATCTGACGGAAAGCACTGCTTCCGCAATGCTTGAACGCCTTGTACACCTGTTGAACGATGAAGACGGCGAATTGCCTGCCTTCTATCAACTACTCGAGGTGTCGGCGCCGGATGAAATCGAGATCAGGCGTTTAAATACACTTGCTCCAACCGACTGGCGAGAGAGCCTTGCGATCAGTCAGCATCAGGGAAATACCTGGCTGGCATCCAGGGAGTCGGCGCTTGCCCTCGTGCCGTCCGCGATCGTCCCTCATACGTGGAACTATCTTTTGAACCCGCTGCATCCCGAGGCTGCGCAGATCGCGATTCAATCGGCGACCCGCGAACGTTTCGACAACCGACTGTTCCGATTCGGCACGCGTTGAGCCCGGACAGGGTTGCCAGCCGAATTCCCGCCGCCG
>Ga0182024_10020339_pt1 | contig 12138 bp, 12 predicted proteins | sample P32metaG_FD_120480 | JGI IMG/M metagenome (GOLD analysis project Ga0182024, IMG submission 120480) | Permafrost microbial communities from Stordalen Mire, Sweden - P3-2 metaG (Illumina Assembly) | ecosystem: Environmental > Terrestrial > Soil > Wetlands > Permafrost | place: Sweden: Stordalen...
CAGTTTTGTCATTCTGAGCGAAGCGAAGAATCTCTCCTTCTTTTATTTTCTTGTACTTACAATCGAAGAGAGATTCTTCGCTTCGCTCAGAATGACAGAATAAATACTTTTTCCGCAGCCTGTGAAGCCTGTCCTACTGAAGGCGCTCAGAAATATTCTTAACGAAGTTCGCGCACTGCTGCCAATAATTCGGCTGGCGTGATGGTCGAAGTGCCTAACTTCCCTACTACAACTCCCGCTCCCGCATTTGCCAGAACTGCAGCTTCGCGAATTGGAATCCGCCCCGCAATCGCAAGCGCAAGAACGGACAGCACCGTGTCTCCGGCTCCGGTCACATCAAAAACCTGACGCCCATGCGCCGAGCGGTCCACTCCCGCTTTTCCGACGCGGTCGTAGCTGATTTCGCTGCTCGTGGCCGAGACGTGAAAACTTTTCTGAGCATTTTTCTCAAACACGTTGAGACCTTCGCGCCCGCGAGTGATGACGACCGCGGAACATCCGAAATGCGCGAGGAGCGCCTTTCCTCCCTGCTCAACGGAATCATCGTCCTCAAGTTTGCGGCTGATGAAAAAGTGCGCTTCCTTGGCGTTGCACACGATCATCGATGCGCCGCGATAAAACAGCAGGCGCGATTCTTTCGGCTTCACAAGCGCGGGCACTCCGCGACGCTGGCACTCTGTCAGCACGCGATCCGCTAGCGCGTCCGTAATCACGCCTTTGTCGTAGTCTGAAATCACAAGTGCATCGAGACGCGGAAGTTCGCGGAGGATGGCTTGAAACAGGCGGACTTCCAGCGCGCGGTGAATTGGTTCGCGGCGCTCGCGATCGACGCGCACAATTTGCTGATTTTTGGCGACGATGCGAGTTTTTACCGTCGTGATGCGGGAAGCGTCGGCGGCCACTCCTTTCGTGGCCATGCCGTCTTTTTCAAATAGTTCACGAATCGCGCGCCCGTCTTCATCTTCACCCACCACGCCAAAGGGAAGAACCTTCGCGCCCAGCGCGGCCAGATTTCGAGCCACGTTTCCTGCTCCGCCGAGCACTTGTGTTTCGTCCTTGAAATCCACGACGGGCACGGGGGCTTCCGGCGAGAGTCGCGTGGCCGATCCCCACACGTAACGATCCAGCATGAAATCACCCGCTACGCCAATTCTCCGGCCTCGTAAGGCCTTTGCAAAGCGCGTGAGTTTTCGATTGTCGATGGTCATATCCGGGTGAGGGCCAAAATCCTGCATGAACTCATTCGATTTTTGTGCTTTTGAATTTTAATGATTGGCATACGCACGCACTCTAGCAGAGACGAATTGCCGCAGGCAACTCCGGGATCGCAAAGCGACAGTTTGAATAAATGAAATTGCGTCCATCGCGAAACACGCAACCTATTTGCCTGAAAATCCCTTCGATTCACGAAATGCACGCACTACATCGGCAGGATCCTTCTGCTCTCCATCCACCGCGTAATTCATCGTGCGCATTTCATCCACCGAAATTTTTCCCGCCAGCGCGCCAATCGCATCGCGAATTTCGGGATGTTTTTCGAGCGTCGCCCGTCGCACGAGCGGCACGGCTTCATAGGGCGGAAAATAATGGCGATCGTCCTCCAGCGCAATCATATGCAAGGACGCGATCACTCCATCGGTCGAGTTTCCCGCAACCAGATCGACCTTCTTATCCGCGAGCGCGCGATACAACAAGCCAAGATCGAGGATACGCGGCGCCGCAGCAAAATGAAGGCCGTAGGCCGCTACCCAGCCTGGATACCCATCGGGCCTTTCCATGAATTCGTATCCGAATCCCGCGCGCCATTTAGAAGCGTACGGCGCGATGTCGGAAACTGTGCGGAGATGCAATTTGTCGGCGTCTTCGCCGCGAATGACCATCGCAAATGTATTGTTGAAACCGAGCGGCGGCATTTCCTCTACATTAAATCTTGATAAATACTCTTCCTTCACAATTCGGAAAACCTCGGAAGGATTGTTCTGAGGCGGTTCTTTTAAAACAGCGATGAGCGCCGTGCCCGTATATTCCGGATACAAATCAATTTTCCCGGACACCAGCGCATCGTGACAAATAAAAGTTCCGCCGAGATTCAATTTTCGCTCGACATGCAGCGAGGAATGCGCCTCAATCTGTTGCGCAAATAATTCCGCGAGAATAATCTGTTCCGTAAAATTTTTTGAACCAACGACAATCGCTTCCCCGCCACTCTGTTTTTTGCAACCCGCTGCGAACAGCGAAGCGCACACGCCAAAAATAAGCGCGCAGACCGCAAGCCGCGGCGCTCCGCACTTCCTAATCGTCCAGCCAGACAAGTCATTCATCTTTTGTCGACACTTTTCTGAAAGTAACCCAATCCGGAATCGACGGCAATCGCGATGCCCGCCGCGGGAATGGCCCCGGCGAGGATCACTTGATTGTTCACCATGGCCAGCCCGCGAAAAATAAAAACTCCCAACCCACCTGCGCCAATCGCCGCTGCGACGGTAGCAATCCCGATGCACATGGCAGTCGCCACGCGCACCCCCGCGAGCAGGACGGGCGCGGCAAGTGGCAGCTGCACTTGCCACAGCACCTGTCGCGGAGTCATGCCCATGCCTCGCGCGGACTCCACGACTGCTGGATCGACCTCCATGATCCCAATACAAGTATTCCGCAAAATGGGCAGAATGGCGTACAACGACAGGGCGACGATAGCTGTACTGGCCCCTACTCCGCCAATCCATGGAACTGGAATCAGAAATCCAAACAGCGCAAGGCTGGGAATCGTTTGCAAAACATTGGCCACCCCGATGACCCACCGCTGCAATTTCGCTCGGCGAACGAGCCAAATGCCTACAGGCAAGCCAAAGGCAAGCGCAATGGCCATCGACGCCGCTACCAGGCCAAGATGCTCGATAATGCGTTGAAAAACCTCCACGCGGTTGTGCAACAGGAACTCATACCATTTCATTGCGCCCCCTCACCCGCCGCACCCGAATGCAAAGACGCGGCAAACGCATGAATCTCCGGTTCGCTGGTCTTAAGGAATTCACCAGGCGTATAAACCCCCACCAGTCGACCCTGGTCGAGCACGGCGATACGAGTGCCAAGGTACAAGGCTTCTCGAACGTCATGTGTGACGAACACAATCGTTTTCTGGAGACGTGCCGCTAGAGCCAGAAACTCCTTCTGAAGGTCCGCGCGAGTGATAGGGTCGAGAGCACCAAATGGCTCATCCATGAGCAGGATGGGAGGGTCTGCGGCGAGAGCTCGAGCGACTCCTACGCGCTGCTTCTGACCGCCTGAGAGGCCCGAGGGACGGCGTTCGGCGAACTCCTCAGGTGGCAGGCCCACGAGCGATAGCATTTCACGAACGCGCGCCCGAATCTTCTCGTCCGGCCAGCCATCCAGCCGAGGAACCAAGCCTACATTGCGCTCGACGGTCCAGTGAGGGAAAAGTCCTGCGTCTTGAATCACATAGCCAATTCCCCGGCGTAGCTCAATCGGGTCCAGGGAGCGAATAGGCTTGCCGGCAATCAGAATATCGCCCTCGGAGGCATCCAGTAGCCGGTTAATAAGTTTTAAAGTGGTGGTTTTGCCGGAGCCACTCCGTCCGAGCAAAATGAGGGTTTCGCCACGGGCGACGGTGAGATTTAAATTGGAAATCAGCGCATTGCCGGACGGCAACCGGTATGTAGTATCCTGAAATGAAAGAGCGCATCCATCTTGTAATGAATCAGTTGGCGATTTCACGCCTTAAAGCCTCCGGGCCCTGAGATTTGCACCATGGCCCTCACTGAGAACATGTATTGACTTCCAATTTGTGAACACCTGATCATGGGGGTAGTCGGCGTTCTGCTTCGCCGGTGAATCCAGCTCGCAGCAAATACATCTAAACGTCCTGGTGACCTATGACCCCGAAAGCAGCCCAGCAAACTTCGCGTGCCGATCGGCTTTACGGCCGCCTTCAGGAGGCACGGACCCGCAGCGAGGAACTCTTCGCAATTGTTCATCCTGCCGCGCTTTATGACCGCCCCGTTTCGGAACGGCACAGGATTATTTTTTATATCGGGCACCTGGAAGCTTTTGACTGGAACCTGCTGCGCGAGCCTCTGGGCCTCTCTTCGTTCGATCCTGAGTTTGACAAGCTTTTCGCGTTTGGTATCGATCCGGTGGAAGGAGGACTTCCCACGGACCAACCTTCGGACTGGCCTTCGGTAGAGCGAGTTCGGAATTACAACCAGCGCCTGCGCGATCTGTTGAATGCCGCCATCAGGGATGCTGGGGCAAAAGATCCGGAGTTGGGACGTCTTGAATACGGGCGCCTGCTCGACGTGGCAATCGAACATCGTCTGATGCATTCTGAGACCCTCTGCTACATGCTGCACCAGTTGCCGGGGAACCGCAAACTTGCTCAGCATACGCCGCCGGCACCCTTCACTCCAGCGCATGTGCAGCGAAGCATTGAAATTCCCGAAGGCGCGGCCACGCTGGGGCTGCCTCGCAAGGACCACGGTCCATTCGGGTGGGACAACGAGTTCGAAGAGAATCGTGTAAACGTTCCTGCATTCCACATCGATGCATTCAATGTGACGAATCGTGATTTCTTGCAGTTCCTGCGCGATGGCGGTTATGAGCGCCGCGATCTGTGGACCGACGCGGGATGGAATTGGATTTCCACTGAAAAGCATCACGCGCCATCGTTCTGGATTCCGAAGGGCGACTCGTGGAGTTACCGCGCGATGTTTGCGGAAACCCCGCTGCCGCTTGATTGGCCTGTGTATGTTAGCCATGACGAAGCTTCCGCCTATGCGCGCTGGAAAGGCAAGGAATTGCCCAGCGAAGCGGAATGGCATCGAGCCGCATACGGTACCACGGATGGCACGGAGCGTGCCTATCCCTGGGGCCCGGATGCTCCGTCTCCAGAGCATGGCAACTTTGATTTTCAGCGCTGGGATCCCGTTTCTGTCGGATCATACCCGGCAGGCAACAGCGCGTTCGGCGTTTCCGATTTGGTCGGAAACGGTTGGGAGTGGACCTGCACTCCCTTCGAGCCGTTTCCGGGATTCAAACCATTTTCTTTTTATCCCGGATATTCCGCGAATTTCTTTGACGGAAAACATTTTGTGATGAAGGGCGGATCGCCGCGCACGGCCGCCTGCATGTTGCGCCGATCCTTCCGCAACTGGTTTCAGCCACATTATCCCTACGTGTATGCCAAATTCCGCTGCGTGGAACGGTAATTTTCAAGCCAAGACTAGAATCGAGGAATCATTATGGCAACCGCAGTCGCCGCGCAACATTCGAGATCGGACCTGGCACGAGAAGTACGCTCGGGACTGTGTCGCGCAGGACAAAAAGAACTTCCCTCCAAATATTTGTATGACGAAATTGGCTCGGCGCTTTTTGAAGTCATCACGCTGCTTCCCGAATACGGATTAACTCGAGCTGACGAACGAATTTTGCACGATCATGCGGCGGAAATTGTTTCGCGGCTCACGCCGCAGGTCCTCGTGGCGGAACTCGGAAGCGGGACCGGCAAAAAAACGCGCTGGATTCTGGAAGCGCTCGCGCAGCGGCAGCGTACAACGTATTGCCCGATTGAAATTTCGCCCACTGCGCTGGCCCGCTGCGAGAGCGAACTGGGACAGATCGAATGCATCAGCATTGTGGGATTCGAGCGGCCTTATCTGGATGGGCTGCTGGCCGCCTCCGCACACCGACGGGAAAACGATCATCTGCTCGTCTTGTTTTTGGGCAGCACGATTGGAAATTTCGAACGCGATGCCGGCGAACGATTTCTTTCCGAGGTGAGGCGCATTCTGTTTCCGGGCGATGCGCTGCTGCTGGGGACAGATCTTGTAAAGCCGATGCGGCAATTATTTGCGGCTTATGACGATGCCCTGGGAGTTACAGCGGCGTTTAACTTAAATCTTCTTGCACGCATCAATCGCGAACTGGAGGCGAATTTCGATCTCACGGAATTCCGGCACGAGGCTCGCTATAATGAGCAGCACCAGCGCGTCGAAATGCATTTGCGATCCCTGTGCAATCAGGTCGTCAAAATTCCGGGCGCGAGTTGCACCGTTTCATTTTTGAAGGATGAGACGATCTGGACGGAAAGCTCGCACAAATATCGCGCCGAAGATATTGCTTCCATGACTGAGCGCAACGGCTTTCGCTGCGATTCACAATGGACCGATCGTGAATGGCCTTTTGCCGAAAACCTGTTGTTTGCCGTTTGATCGCGGAGCGGGTTCAGGCATCGTGCGACTTGGAAATATGCAAAACCGTTTCAGCGCTCCAGGGTTTTGACGGATCTAGAGTTACGTTCCACAAGCCGAGAATTTGCGATCCCTGGTAAACGCGCTCGAACCCTTCTTCGGATTCCGAAACAGTTTGAATGGGCGAAACCCAGAAATGGCATGCGCTCGGCGCTTCGACATCCACCGCAACATTTTGCCATTCGTCGGCAATCCGTAAATGCTTCTCTTCGACCACGCCGCTCCACTCCAAGGGCTTTCGAGTGTCTGCAAATTCGATATAACGGTCCGGCACGCTGGGCGCAAGAAGATTGATCACGATTTCCAAGCCCACCAGGAAGTGCGCCGAACCGCCCGCACCTTCCGCGATGTACTCCGTATCTTTCAACGCAAGCTCCAGCTTGCAACGAACGTCAAAGCCTTGTTCGCTTTTTTCAAATTGCAAAAATTTTGTCGCGGCCAGAATTGATTTAGGGTCTGAGCCCGCAATCAACTGACGCAGAGGAGCTTCCCTGCTGAGTGTAACTTCATTCGCCGTGGCGTGATCCACATGGTAATCGCCGCCCGCAAATGACGCGCTCTCTTCCAGGCGAAGGGCTTCAAAATCCGCGTGCGTTTTTCCAGGAGCGAAAAGCAAAAGCCGAAATGTATTTCGCGGCCAGCGATCGTACTTCAAATATTTTTCGAGGCCTGGCTCCTTCGCCAGCGTCTGATCGTGGATGGAGGCGACTTTGCCGGCAGGCTGCGACATATTCTGCAAGCGGGAATGGTAGGCTTCGACGCGACGTTGCAGCGAGTTGATCAGCGTGACCGCGCTGGGGCGAAAATCCAGAATTTCCAGAGTGCCTCCGCCTGAAGGTTTAATCAGCGCGGCAAACTCCGGCGAAGTAATTTCGATCTCTTCCCTGCCGTCGGCGTCAAAATCGAGACGCGTCATGGTCTGATACGGCTTTGCCCCGTGGTGAAGGCCGTCGGCAATGGTTTCCGCGCGCACGAGTTCGCGCCAAAGTTCGGTTCTCAGATGCGGCGCATATAGGCCGCCGAAGATTCCGTGCCAATACGCATCGTTACATTGCGCCCGCAGCAGATGCGTGACGGCCCGGGAGCGTAGCACTGCTCCCTTGGCTCCTCGACGCGAACCTTTCACTTTCTCGCCCCGCAATTTAGAGGAAACCCGCAGCATTTTTTTATGCAGCAGATTGGCCTCCGCGTATTTGCTGAAAAAGCCGCGCCAGAAACCGCCGCGCAGGAATCGACGTACGTCCGGTCGTCCGGAAAATTCGTCAAGCAGAGAATGGAATTTTTGCCGTACGGAAGTAGGCAAAACCCATTCCATCATTTCGGTGTAGGACGCGGTTGGCAGATCCACGCGGCCAAGAGGCGCGTGCGTGGCCAAAGCCTCTCCGGGAGGTACCATTTCCAGCCACTCGAAATTGGCTTCGATGGCGCTGAAAAAATTGTCCAGCCAGCCGTCGCGAAAGCAATGATCAAAAGTGTGCGGCCAGGCGCCGAATTTTTCCATGTCGTCGCCCATGGAAGCCATTCCGCCCGGATGATCGTTCGCCGAGCGGCGAAGGAACGCGATGGAGTCTTCCACGCTGCCGAACGGAAGCAGGTAGCGCAGCTCTTGCAGGCCAGGAATGACCTTCACCGTTTTGCCGCAATCGTCGGCAACGTAGTAGCCGAAAAGCTCGGGGATTTCACGACCCGCCGTGAGAAAGTGGCTGTCATCGACCAGCGTGTAATCCACACCGGCTTCCGAGAGCGCCGCGGGCAGTTGCGGTTCCCAAACGCGCTCCGCAAGCCACGCGCCCTGCGGACGCTTCCCAAAATGTTTTTCCACAAAATCGCTCAGTCGTCGAATTTGTTCAATGCGATCTTCATACGGAATAGCCACGAGGATCGGCTCGTAAAATCCGCCGCCCACAATTTCCACCTGGCCGCGAGCCACCAGCGCGCCCACGCGCTGAATATATTCGGGATGCATTTCCGCCATCCATTCGATCAGCGATCCCGTGTAATGCAGCCCCATGCGGACGCGAGGATGGCGCGCGAGACACTCCACAAACGGAAGGTAGGAATGCTGGTAGGTGCGCTCCATCACATCGTCAAAATTGCCGACGGGCTGGTGCGCATGAATGAGCAACACTAAATTGAATTTCGACACGCAAGAACCTCTGATTTGCGAAGGCTAATCATATTAACTCGGACGGCAACAAAGTGGGAAATTCATATTCGCGATTCACATCATTTGGAACTACAACATCATTGTCAGCGTGGACACGGGCTGCAAGCGTTTGCATTGAGGGCCTGCTTATCATTAAATTGTGACGCAACTCACAAAATACAAATGGACGCACAGGAAAAAAATCGGCTGTACAGAGAAGGTCTGGACGCGTTTAATTCGGCGCGATTCTACGATGCGCACGAGCATTGGGAAGAAGTGTGGTTGAAGACGCCCAACCCCGAAAAGATGTTTCTGCAGGGTTTGATTCAGGTTGCGGCGGCCTTTCATCATCATTCTCGCGCAAATTTATTAGGAACGCGAAATCTGCTTCGCGAGGGACTGCTGAAGCTGGAGCGGTTTCCGGAAATTTATGGCGATCTGGAAATTGAAGCACTGCGCGCGGTGGTGCGGGAATGGCTGGCGGATTTCGATGCGGGAGAAATTCCGGCGGGCAGGAAAATTCCGCAAATTGCCAGGAACTGGAAAAAGTAGCACAGCCCGTGGGGTTTCATTCTTGCAGGACCAAAATCCACAGGCTGAAGCCTGTGCTACTGGAAGGCGACTAAAGCCCCGCCCTGGTGCGATCTGGTGCTGGCTCTTTTGGACCTTTGCTCAATAAGCGCGGGAAAAAACTTGGCTTGCTGCCCATGATCAGGCGGTATTCAGGGTTGGCAAGCAGCGCACCATTTTCCAGTTTTAATCTGTGACGAAGAATTTCCATATATCCGAGCGTCCCCAGAATGGCTGTAATCCAGGCCGTATGTATCATGGGCAGGGAAAACACTTCCAATATCACGCCAGTATAATTGGGGTGCCGCACCCAGCGATATGGCCCTGAACTGACGACTCCCACGCACCCAGAGTCCATGATTTCCACGTTCCAGTGCCCCGCCATGCTCCAGATCACCCACCAGCGAAGGGCATTCGACAGAAGGAAAACGATTCCCATTGAGATGGCGAGCGCTGGGATGAGGGGACGGCGAAGAAAAAGAACTTCGAGGCCGGCACAGACAAGGATGGAGCCGTGCAGCAATACAAGAAAACGAAAGAGCGGCTCGTGAATTTTGCGAACGCCCTGCTTTTCAAGCTTCCGCTGGTTGCGCCGGGAAATGACCAGTTCCGCCAGTCGTCCAATGCCCACGATAACAAGAAGTGAAATATAGGCAAATGTCATGGCCATTGCAGCAGAAGCATCTCCGCCGTAAATCCCGGCCCGAACGACATCATGAGACCGTAGCTGCCGGAAGGCATTTCTTTCTGCACCAGCCACTCGTTCAAAATAAATAAAACGCTGGCGCTGGAAAGATTGCCGTACCGCCGCAAAATATCCCACGAAACTTCCGTGTCGGAGCGCTTCAATCCCAATTCTTCCTGCATGTAGGACAAAAGTTTTTGCCCGCCCGGATGAAGCAAAAACGCGGAGATATCTTCCTGGCGCAATCCCTGCCGCGCAAGAAAACCTTGCGCCAGCTCCTTGATTCGCGCGCGAATCAGTTCCGGCACATCCTTGGAAAGAACGATATGGAAACCCGTGTCGCGCAGATCGAATCCCATCGCCCCGAGGGAATCGGGAAACAGAAAACATTCCGCCGCCAAAATGCGCGGGCCGGGTGCTTCACGCCCAGTCACCACCACGCCTGCGGCCCCATCGCCGAACAGGGCTGCGGAAATCAAGTTGGCTTGCGAGGCATCTTTACGCTGAAACGTGAGCGTGGGAAGCTCGACCGAAATCAACATCGCCGTGCGATCCGGAAACGCCGTCAAATATTCCCAAGTCCGCGCGAGGCCCGCAGCGCCAGCCGCGCAGCCGAGTTCCGTGATCGGCAACCGCCGCACATCGGAGCGGAATCCCATGATCGTGGCAATGTGCGCGTCCAGCGAAGGAATCATGACGCCCGTGCAGGACACCGTGATCAGCAAATCGATGTCGGTAGGAACCATGCCGGCTTGCGCCAGTGCGTGCTCGGCTACCTGCAATCCCAGTTCGACGGATTTTTCCTGATACTCGGCATTGATCTGCGCGAGCGGGCGCGGCTCAATCAAGTAATCGGAGGGGAACACGCTGTAGCGTTGATCGATCGCCGAATTGTCGATAATTTCGCGAATCGCATCCAGCTTCCCGCCTTCCAGATTAAACACAGGACCAATTCCGTTTTTCACCAACTCGCGCGAAAGCACGTGGGGAGGCACGGCAGTTGCGGTTCCGGCAATGGTAGCCACGGCAGGTACAATTTTATTTTTAATTCTTGTGCGCGGCTCCTGGCCATTTGCGGGAATTTCCGCGACTTCCAAAGATTTAGGCGTTCGCGTGGATGACAATGTCTGGCTCCTCTAACCGCAACCCGGGTCAATACCATGGAGGCATCATATACCCGAAGATGAGTTTGTAACTACCTAGGTAGGATGCAAATTCTTGCTACTAGAGCCGGGAAAATAAATTCGGAACGCGATCCTGCCTTGACCCTTTCAAGCAGGACGGAACTTCACTGACAAAAAAATGCGGCGTCCTTCTGCAACAAAAGAACGCCGCACGAAAACCCAACTGGAAAAACTTGGCCGTTTTCGGACGGTGCGGATCAACCCTGATTCGTATACCAGTCCGCATTGATCGGCGTAAAGTTAGCCCACTTCTCCGGCAGATCTTCCAGAGCGAAGATCGCCGTCACCGGGCAAACCGGGACGCAGGCGCCGCAGTCAATACATTCCACGGGGCTAATGTACAGTTGCGGCTCGGACTCAAATTTAGGTTCATCTTTACGCGGGTGGATGCAATCGACGGGACAGACGTCGACGCATGCGGTGTCCTTCGTTCCGACACAGGGCTCAGCGATTACGTACGCCATCGGGACTCTCCTTCGAGGAATATCTATCGCTTAAAAAGAATAAAATGCCTTCTAACATTTGCTTGGAAAGTATGGGTTTATATCACCAAACAGGGAACTGCACAAGCCAGTTTCTCCCCGAAAAAAGTATAGCATGCCCGGATTGGCTCCATGCAATGAGCCTTGCGCCAAAAAAATCCGCGTTTCTTTATGCCAATTCCCGTGCCAGTCAAGCACGGCCCGTAACCGGGAATGGGTGGGCACGAATCCCATTTCCTTATACTTAAGCGACAGGCGCGGCTCCGCGAAAGAAATTCTTCGCGAAAAAGAGCAAGTTCGCGGGGCGCTCCGCGAGCCGGCGCATGAAATACGGAAACCAATCCCGCCCGAACGGAATGTACACGCGTACGCGATACCCCTGCTTTACAAGCCGGCTCTGTAAATCCGTGCGAATGCCATAGAGCATCTGAAATTCAAACTTATCTTTGGAAATATTTTGCTCCTCTGCAAAACGCGTGGCGGCCTCGATCATCTTCGGATCGTGCGTAGCCAGCGCGTGATAAATCCCGCTGGGGAGAAGAATTTTCATTAACTTGATAAAGTTTTCGTCGACATCTTTTTTGCGGGGAAATGCGATTTGCGATGGCTCCTTGTACGCGCCTTTCACGAGGCGAATGCGGCAGCCAATGGCCAGCAACGCGCGAATATCTTCTTCGCTGCGGTAAAGATATGCCTGAATAACGGTTCCCACGGCGGCGGATTCCGCGCGGGCCTGCTTAACCATTTGCAGCGTTCGGTCCGTGTACGAGGAGCCTTCCATATCCACACGCACAAAATTTCCGAGTTC
>Ga0182024_10020340_pt1 | contig 12137 bp, 5 predicted proteins | sample P32metaG_FD_120480 | JGI IMG/M metagenome (GOLD analysis project Ga0182024, IMG submission 120480) | Permafrost microbial communities from Stordalen Mire, Sweden - P3-2 metaG (Illumina Assembly) | ecosystem: Environmental > Terrestrial > Soil > Wetlands > Permafrost | place: Sweden: Stordalen...
ATATCCCAGTCCGCCGTACTCCTGGCCGTAGTTCGGAATGTCCTTGGTCCCGGAGGCATTGATAATGTTGCCCCCCGTCTTGGCGATGCCGCTGCTCGCGCCGGTGACCGTCTGGTTCACCTGCTCCACCACCGCGGGGACGGCCTTTTGCCCCGCTCCTGCATTCTGCGCAGTGCGGACCATCGCCTTCCTCGCGAACTCCTTCGCCTGCTGCTCCATGCTCTGCTGCTTCGCCGTCGCCAGGTCTGCCTGCGCGCCCGACGAGATCTGGTCCAGCAGGATGCACGCCATCCCCGCGGGCGCCTCCACCGTGAACCCCGTCAGCTTGATGCCCTGCGAGTTGGCGACGGTGATGATGGCGTTGATGCCACTCTCCGCGCTGACCGTCTGGGTCGAACCGCTTTCGTCCGCGGTCCCGCCCGGATTGGCGGAGGGCGCATACAGAATCGTCTGCGGCCCCGATCCGCGCAGCGTCACCTCGCTCGCGCCGGAAAGCACAACCGATTCGTAGTACTGCCCGGGCAGGATGCAGACCTCGCCGCCGGCCGCGGGCAGGTTGTAGATCGCCTGCTGAATGGAGGTGTAGGTGCCGAAGCTGGTCACGTTGTCGCCGACCGTCACCGTGCAGCAGCCGCAGTCGCCCTCGTCGCTCCAGCCCCACGGAGTGCGGCAGTCGGGCGTATTTGTGGCGTTGCCGCTGCCGTCGAACGTCACCACCGAGAGCTTCGTGTAGTGGTGGTGGATCCCGCGCGGCGGAGCCTTGCTGAACGGCGGCGGCTCGAGCGTGCCGTCGGTGCGCGCCGCGAACGTCCAGAAGTCGCCGGAGAGAAAGTTTCCTCCGGCCTCGGCGACGTTGAAGGTGACCCAGAGTCCGTTCTCCAGCACGAGCATGGCGGCGCCGTCCGCGGGGGTCTGGATGTCGCCGGTGCTCAGCGCATAGCCGGTCGCGGTCTGCTTGCCTGTCAAATCCGTGGAATAAACCGTGCCGCCCTGGTCCCAGCGCACGATGCGCGTATGCAGCTTCGGGTCGGGCGTGCCCACCGGAAACGACGTGTCGGTAATCGGCGGGGCCACCAGAAAGATTGAGTTCGTCGTAGGGTCCACGTAGTCGATCTGGCACAACAGTCCCGGACTGCCATAGATGTTGGGGCTCGCCAGCGGATAGTTGGGGTCGGGCATGCCGTTCAGCTCAACGTCATCGTTCAGCAATTCGATCCAGTCGCCGTTGGAGAAGTTCAACACCTGGTCCCGGCCCAGCGAGAGCACCGTCAGCACGGTCGCCTGCTTGCCCGAGTTGTTGCCCTGCGTGGCGATGCCGGTCACGCCCGTCGCCACCGAGGCGTTCTCGCGCGACCACTTGAACGTGGCCGTGCCCAGCGGGCCGCCCTGGTGGATCTGAATGCGGTAGAACTGGTTCTCCAGGCCCGTGTAACCCGTGCCCGGCGTCAGACAGCACGGGCCCGTGGATGTGTTCGGGACCAACCCATTCGTCAGCAGGCCGAAGGAGGAATACGGATAGGAAATATTGGCGTCTGGCGTGCCGCAGTTGACCGGGAGGCTGGCCGTCGCCGCGTTCAGCCAGCGCACCTGCCACACCGTTTGCAGCCGTCCCGAGGTATCGATCCCTACCGCCGAGTCGATGATCGAGGGGTCCTGCAGCCACGTCACCGCGCGCGTCCACACGTCGAGATAGAATACGTACGAGCCGAGCGCGGGTGGCGGCGTTGCGCCCGGGAAGTAGGGCTGGCTGGTGAACGGAATCGACGGAGTACCGCTGATGCTGGCCGGCGCGGGCTGCGGCGAGCCGGAAAGCTCCGCCAGCGCGGGGTCCCACGTGCCCGGCGCCGGGCCGTGGTTTTCCGCCAGCACCCCATCGACATACATGCGGCCCTGGCCGATGTTGACCACCCACCGCGTGCTCGACGGCGAGATATAGAACGCGTCGGGCGTGGTCAGCGGGTACACGGCCCGGCCCATGGTGTCCAGCGTGCCCGCCTGGATGCGCCGGGCGATCTCGGCCAGAAACTCGTTCCAGTCGGCGTCCAGTTGCACCCGGCCCTGGGGCATCACTACGGAGGAGTAGCTATTAAAAGGATTGAAAGTGAAGCGGCTATTGTCGAAGGTCACGGCGGACTCCTGTCGTTTCAACTGGTGCTAGCTGCTGCTCGTTTGCGATTCCCGCTGGTCCGGGTTCTGCTCCCTGATCTTCTGCGTTTGTAGCTTCATCTCTCCGCGCCGCTGTGTCGCGTTTACGCGTTGTTGCTTTCACGTCTGATACACCAGGCCATACTCCAGGCCCACCGGGACATACTCCTGCAAGCGAATCTGGAGGTCGCTCTCCCGCTGCGGCGCGAACACGAAGTGGTACGCCCCCATCTCGCTCCCATCATCGGCCCCGCGCCGGATCGAGTCGTCGGTGCACGCCATCAGCTTCATATATCCCGGCTGCCCGTAGCGCGTCGCAACGAACAGGGGCTGCACCCCGGCCACCGCTTCCGTCACGCATTGGAACGGAGGCGGCGTCACCGCGTCCACGGGCAGGAAGCTGAAGCGGACGCAGCCCGCCTGCTTGCGGTCGGCGATCAGCCCCGACGCGACTGCCTTGTCCTTGCTCGACCAAAAGATGCTGTCGCTCACCAGCGTCAGCACCGTGGCATGCACGCGCCCCACCACCGTGCACCCATTCAGCGTCAGCGCTCCGCCCCCGCTGGTCTCATCCGGCGCGGCATACGCGGTGCTGCTCACATCGGTCGCGTCCAGGATCGAGTTGGTCAGCGTCACCGTCGCCAGCGGGTTCGCGCGCACTCCGCCCAGGATGCTCGCCGCCGCCGCCAGTGCCACCGAGGGCGGCGCCAGTTGCAGCGTGGCCGCCGTGGGCGCCGTCGCCTGCTGCGGTGCCGTGCCCGTCGAGGGGCCAAACGACCAGCCCGGAACCAGGGTGCAGTCGGTCAGCGTCAGTTGCGCCAGCAGGTTGTCCGCGCCGTTGGGCCGGCTCATCGGCACATCCACCAGCGCCGGAACTTTGCCCGGCGGCGTAAACACCGGCTGCGCCGCCAGCACCAGTCCGTTCAGCAGAAACTGGCTGCCCGCGTCCCCGCTCACTTGCAGTGGGGAGTCCAGCAGCAGCGTCTGCACGCTCAAGTCGGCAGCCCGCAGCTCCAGCGTGGTGTTCGCCGGCAGATCGACGGCGAACGGAGTCGTGGGCGAGGTCGTGATGGGCAGGCTCGTACTCCCATACGCGTACAGTCCCGCGGCAAGATCGCTCGCATCATCCTCCGCGCTCTCTCCCGAGATCTCCACCGCGACCGCGCTGTTCAACGGCAGCAGCGAAACCGCATATGCCAGCGCCGCCTGCAGCGTCGCAAAGCGCGGATCGGGGAACGGCACCACAAATGCCGGATCGGTAACCGCAAAGGGATTGCTGGTGGTGTTGCGCGCGTACTCGCCCCCGCCGATGTTCGCGTTTGCGCCGTAGAACCACGATGCGCTCAGCGCCTGGCCCGAGTACCCAGGTGAGAGCGCAAGCCGGCCGCGTTCGGGATCCACCAGCACCACGTACGGGCTGCCCGTCGAAGGAAGGTTCGCCCAGGCGCCGTCCGCGCCCCCAAGGTCGGCGACCCCGATCTGGTACGGACTCAGCAGCAGTTGGTTTAGATAGATCGCCAGGCTCGCGCCTTCGCCGTAGTACGACGCACCCACACCCTGGCCCAGGTCCGCGCACAGCACCCGCCGCAGCAGTCGGTCAGGGACATTCGCAGGCCCCGCCGCCACCGCAATCTGCTCGCCCTGCGAGACCGCCCGGTGGAACAATGGCACATCCAGCCCGAGCGCATTGAACCGGTAGCAGAGCCCGGCCGGCGCGTCGGTCACCAACGTCAACGGAGAGTCCGTCATGCTGGCTGCGTTCAGCGACCACAGAAAGATCGCGATGTTCTGGATGTTATATTGCCCGTGGCTGTTCGCGATGGTCGAATCGATCCGCCGCACGTCCACCTTGTGCGCCGTAGCGTCGAAGCCGGTGTCCATATAAACCCCGGGCTGCCACCGCCGCAAGTTCGGCGCGTAGTAGTTATGGGGGCGGATGTGCTTCATGTACTGCGTATCCGCCAGCACCTGGAACTGCTCCCCCGCGTGCGCGCCCCAGCCGGTGACGTCGCGCGCCAGTTGCTCGATCACCAGGATGGTTCCCTTGCGCCTCCGCAACGAGATGGTCTCCGCAACCTCGGCGCGCGGATTGTCCACCGCCGGCGCAATCCCCGTCACCGACTGGTAGCCGATCAGGTCTCCGATGTACGGAATCACCCACGGCGCGCACGTCTCGATGAACTGGTCGTCATACAACTGGTCCAGATCGTATGCCACCGCTTCCAGTTGTTCGCCCACCACCATCAGCAGCGACTCCAGCGGCCCACGCGAGGCCAGTGCCAGCAGTTGGTTGAGCTGCGCCTGCTGGTCCGCGGGCAGCGGCTGCTCGAGCGCCTGCAGTTGCGCCAGCTCCGCCTGCTGCGCCGGGGTCAGCAGCGTCTGCTGGCTCGCAATCTGCGCGTCGCGCACGCGGTGCACCGCCGGAAGAAGCTGGAAGAGATTGATGCTCATGACATCGTCCCCAGAACAACGTTGATCGGATTCGGATCGAGCACCAGGATCTCCGCCGCGGTCGGTGGCGCGGCCGGCGACGGCACCGGGACGAATGGGCAGATCCCGTTATTCGCCGTCGTGCATGGCCGCGTCAGCGCCGGGCCCGCCAGCAGCGTCCACGCGTAGTACGCAGCCACTGAGAATGCCGCGCTCCCAATGTCCCCCGCCTGGCTCGACAACAGCGCCGTTGGCGGCGACACATTCACCGCAATCACGCCCGGCACACCCTGGATCAGCGCCGCAATCTCATCGGCGTACACGCCCTGCCCGAACGTCCGGTTCGCAAAGCTGTACGTCGACTGCAGCAGCGCCAGCACCGCGGCCTCCACGGCGGGCTGGCTGTATGCCCGATCGTACAAGATGTCCGCGCTCACTCCGAACGTGGTCTCGTAGAAGGACTGTATGTTGATCGCGACGTTCGGATTGCCGTAATTTTGGAGCGCCGTCATCAGGTAGCTGAACGTCTGGCTGGATGGCAAAAGCTGCGCGCCGTCCGCCGCCGCCACCGTCACGTAAATCCCGCGGTACGGCCCGCTTGGAACCCACGTCGCCGACGCCTTCGCAATCCCCGCAAACGTCGCCGCAAAGTTCTGGTAGTCGGTCAGCGACACCGCGCGTCCCAACGTCAGCACCGACAGCGGCGCATTCGTGCGGATGTCCTCGACCGACTGCGGGTCCTGCCCGCCCGTCGCGGGCCGCGGATTCGTCACTCCGCTCACGCCCACAGGCCGGTCGACCAGCGTCGTGATCGCCGCGGCCGCCACGTTTCCTGCCGATCCGATCCCCACCCGGTAGCTCGCCTGAATGTTATTCGTCCCCGTCGGCAGGGTCGCGCCCTCCACCCCGTCGCCGAACGTCACTTGCGCGATCGCGCCCGGCAGGTTCAGCGTCGCAAACACCTGCGCGGTCCCGGCCTGGTTGTAGAGCGTCGGCACCGCCGTCCACGCCGCGCCGTTCGCGCTCACGCTCAGCGAACTCACGCTCCCGCCCGGAGTCGGCGACGCAACATACGTCAGCGGTGACTGCTTCAGCGTGAAGCGCTGGTTGGGCGTCGCCGCCGAGCCGTTGCCCAGCAACTCCGTCACCGGCGAGCCCGCCGTCGCCGCCACCACATTCAAGTTCACCGTCGTCACCGTCCGGTCATACACATTCTGGAGCGGCGTCGTCAGTTGGATCTGCGTGTGCGGAAATCCCGCATCGTCCGACAGGTTGATGCTCGACACCAGCGCGTACTCCTGCACTACTGGGTCCGACGCCAGCGCTGGCGTCAGCGTGAAGTACGAGAGCGGCGTGGCGGGTTCGGCGTCGGCCGGGGGGACGCTCGCCGGGTTGATCGTGCCCGTCCGCCCCGTAGCATCGGCCACAGCCAGCGTGGGCGTGGCCGTGGAGTTGCTCCACGCCGGAATGCTCCCCGGCTCCGCTCCGCCCGTATTGATCACGCTGTTCGGCGGCAGCAGCAGCGTCAGCACCTGCCCCTGCGCCAGCGCAATCGGCGATGTCGGCTCGTCATTGGGATAGAACCACACCACCGGCCGCGGGTTCGAGATGTCCGGCGTGTCCACCGTCAGCTTCGGATTCTTCCCCGTCACTGCCACCGCCGTCACACTCACCAGGTCCGGCCGCAGCACTTCGAGATCCAGCAGCGTCCCGTACAGCGGATGGTCCAGCGGCTGCTCCGCCACCGGCAGCAGTTCGCTCTGCGTCAGCACCGCCGTGGACCGCGTCGCCTGAGTGAAATAGTTGGTCAGCGTAGCGATGTCGGTGCTGCTGGTCGCGTCGCAGGTGGCCCGCGTAATCTTCGCGCTCAGCCCGTAGTCCGAACGCGCGACCGTCGTCACCGCCGTCACGTTGTAAAGATTCATCGTGGGCGTGTAGTAGTCCGTGATAATACCCACACCGCTGCCGTATCCGGAGTGTCCGCCCGCGTAGCTGCCCTCCACAAACCGCGCCTCGGCCTCGTAGCCGAACTTGTGGTAGTAGTCGAAGTTCGCCGACAGCACCATCCAGCCGCCAGGCGCGACCTTCGCGTACACCGAGTCCAGATCGATGAAGCTGCTGCTGGTCGGCGTCGTCGGCTCGGAGTTCGAAGCCGTGCCGAAGGTCCACTCGCCATCGCTGACCAGGTCGCCCAGGTTGTTGCCCGCGGTGCTGGTCAGCATCAGCGGATTCAGCGCGTTGTAGCCAAACAGCGCTGCGCGCTGGCGCAACGCATACACCTGCGGGTTCACCTGCGACGGTCCCGTGGAGTTGCTGCCCAGCGGCTCCAGCCACCTGATCAGCGTCCGCTGGTTCACCGTGTCCGGCTCGACCGAGACAATGTGGCACAGGTCCCACACCGCGCTGTCCGGGTCCTCCAGGCGCTCGTCGCCCACTATCAGAATCGCGTCGCCCGGTCCAAGCTGCGTACTGGTGCCCGCCAGGTACAGGCTGGTCTGCCCGGCCGATGGGTAAAGGTTCCCACTGCTGGCTGGCGCCCACGGCACACCCGTCTGCACCGGCAGCGCGTTCCAGTCCGGCTTGGCCAGCACGTCCGCGGAGGTCTGGAAAGCCTGCGGCGTCTGTCCCTGCCCCGGCACGCTCTGCGCCTGCGTGCCCGCCGGGATGGTGATGGCCGTCGTATTCGGGTTCGGCGGCAGCCCCGGCGCTGCCCGCAGCGTGAACGCGAGATATGTCGACGCCGCCACGCCCGGCGAAGGCTGATACCCGATCAGCCGACTCAGTTGCGTCAGCGAACCTAGTTGTGTCGCCGTCCGCAGGTAGCTCTCGTTGGCAAGCCGCTCCTGGTAGAAAGTCAGAATGTCCAGCACCACCGCGGTTGCGTCGAGGAACGCGATCGACAAATCGTCGTTGTCGCGCGTCTTCAGCGCGGCCAGCGCGGGGTAATCGGAGCTGGAGAGCCGCGCCAGCATCGACTCGTTGAACGACGTCCACGTTCCCGTGCGATACGCGATCGCGGACAGCCCCGGCAGATTGCTCTCACCCTGCGGCGCCTGCACAGAGGTCCCGGAGCAGCATCCGCACTCGCAGTTCTCGCCGCCGCTGCAGCTCATCGTGCCCTCACTTTCCACCCTGCATGTTCAGGGTCAACTGGCCGTTCGCCGGCAGGCTCGGATCATTCGCCATCCGCGCCACCTGGAACGGCCCCATCGGAATCTCGCCTTGCTGGATGTAGGTTTGCGTCCGGGGCATACTCTGCGGCTGAAACGTGGTCGCCGTCACCGTCGTCACCCCCGCAACCGACCGCGCAGCCGTATAGATCGGGCTCAGGTATACGCTCTGCCCCAGTTGGAAGTTGCCCGCGGCGAACACTCCCGGCTGCCCGTTCGCCTGGATGCCCGCGCCCAGCACCTGCAGCAACGCCTGCTGTACGTTCGACTGGAAGTACGCCGGATCGACGCACACCGTCAGTGCAATCGCCAGCGACACGTAGTCCGGACCCTCCAGCTTCAGGTCCTGCCCCGCCAGCCGGTACTGATTCACATACTGCGTCAGGGTCTTGCGCAGCGATTTGCTCAGGCTGCCGCCCGAAGCCGGTTCGGCCGTGTCGAACACCGTGTACCAACTCCCCGTCCAGCGCAGTGTCGCCGCCGCGCTCGATATCAGCGGGTTGGCCTCGGTCACTGTCACATAATCGGCCATCGTGACCGCCCGCTCCTGCGTCAGGAACGCCTGCGGCGCGCGCCGCTGAATCTGCGCGGTGGTCTCGGGGTCCACCCCGCCCATCGCCGGCAGCGGATTGCTGCACGCCAGGATCCGCGGATCGGCAGCCAGGTATATCAGGCTCTCCGCGCCGACATTCCCCGCCGTGCCGTTGCCGATCCGGCAGGTCGCCGTGAACAACGTGTTCGCCGCCGGCATCCTGCCGTTGGTGTTGTCGCCGAAGCGCAGCGTCGCCGTGCCGTTGGTCTCGATCTCCACCACGAAGTTAGTGTCCGTCGCGCCGTCGGCAAGCAGGTCCGGAGCCGCCGTCCACGTCGTCTGCTCGCCATTCAGCGTACCCGTCAGCGTGATCGACGGCACCGCGGTCGACGGATCGTAGTTCATCAGGTCGTACGCCGAGAGCGAAGGATTCGGCTGCCGTTCGAAGGTCAGCACCTGCAGCAGCTCCGGTGGCGCCGCGAAGGTCGCCTCCACCGTGGTCAGCGACACATTGTTGTACTGCTCCACAATCGCCGGCAGCCGCACCCCGCCCACCGCCCCGAACGGCGAGTCGTACAGCAGCAGCAGGTTGAACTGCGTCGGCGCCTGCATATCGCCCTGCGCCAGCACGGCAAACAGCGGCGGCCACGACGCCGTGCTGCTGGGCTGCACGCTCAGGTACGGCAGCCCGCTGTCCGTATCGGTCAGATTCACCGCGCCCGCATTCGCCAGCATGGTCGGCTCGGGACTCACCTTCGCCGGAATGCTCGCGCCCGCCGCGCTCGCCGCAATCAACTGCGACTGCGCGCCAATCTGCGTCACCGCCTCCGCCGGCGAGGTCAGGCCGGCGTAGGTCTCCAGCACCACCGGGGCGGCCGCGCCCGGCGGGCTGAAGACCACCTCCAGCGTAAACGTGCCCGCGCCCACCGTCGCCAGTACGCCAAAGTACTGCGGCCACGTCGCCGGGTCGTGGGCGCCCACCATCAGCGCCGTATCTCCGTTGCTGTCGGAGAGGCTCACGTATCCGTTGCTCACCAGCGCCACCGCGCCCGTCGTCACCGGAGCGCCTGCCAGCGGCAGCGGCACGGCCTGCGTCACCGGGCTGTCCGGCAGTTGCGGCCGGTACCGCACCGGCAGCGGCGTCGGCGCCACCGGCACCGCCGTGCAGCGAACCGCCGAGGCTGACGGCGGAACGAACAGCGCCGGCTCAGGCACCTCCGGCAGCGTTACCGCGGGCATCGACAATCCCTGGTCCGCCAGCACCACGTTGCCCAGCACGATGCTCACATTGGTCAGCGTCTCGGTGTCGCCCGATGCCGTCAGAAACGTCGAGGAAAGGCACAGCGGCGCAGGCAGCGCGTCGTCCGGCGACCATTGGATCTCCGTCACCGGCTGAGGCGTCTGCGTCTCGTTCACGATCGGCGCGCCCGTGCCCTGCTCGAACAGCGGATCGACCAGCGGCTGCCCCTGCCCGTTCACCGTCGCCACTTGCGTCAGCCGCACCGCGTACCGGTGCCGGATGTCCGCGTCCGCCGCCTCGCCCGTCTGCGGCCCCATTGCCTCCTGGAAGATCAGCACGTCGCCCGGCTGCAGATTCGGGAACGACCCGGCCAGCGTGGCCTCGGTCGCGCCCTGCGGCAGGCAGCAGTTCAGGTCGCCCCACGTATAGAAGTTCAGGCTGTTCAACTCGGGAAACAGGTTCGCATCCTGCATCGGTTCGAACACGATCACTCCCGCGTCCAGCGCCGCCTGCTCATTGCCCAGCAGTGGCGACGGCATCCCCGGCGCGAACGTGTAGAAGCGTGTCACCGTGTGGTCCAGGAACACGGGCACGCCCACGTTCAGGCATATCCACGCGCGTGCGTTCGCCCCGTCATGTACGCGGTAGTCCACCAACAGCGCGTGCCGCCGCAGCGAGATGCGGCTGCGCGCCGTCAGCAGGTACGCTTCCGTCGAGACCGCATCCTGCTGATAGCTCAGTTGGTCGCCCGCATACGCAATCAGCTCCGCCAGCATCACTCCCAGGTCCGCCTCCGAGCTTGCCCCCCACGACGGCAGAAGCTGGTTCATGCGATCCAGCAGAATCGTGCGGAAGCTTCCGTAATCCTTCGCCAGGTAGTTGATCGGCGGCGGCGGCGGCGGCGCGGGCCTGCAGTCAGGCGGCGTGGGGGCGCAGTCGAAGTATGGCCCGCAGTCGATCTTGAACGAGAACGTCACCTGCGCCAACTGAGGGTCGAAGCCGTCCAGCGCCTCCGTCACCGCAAACCTGCCCGCCGTTGCGCTCGCAAGGCTGTTCACCAGGCTCAGCGTGTACGGCGAGAAGTCACCCGCCACGCTGGTGCGCACCACCATGATGTTCGCCGCGCTAGCCAGCTTCTGCAGGTATCCCGCAGCATGCGGAGACTCCGCCACCAGCTGCGCCGGAGGATTGTCCGCCGTCCCCACCCACAGCGCCGTAATCCCCGTGATACTTTCGCCGCCCGTGATCAGGATGTTGTCCGTCGTCAGCTTCGTGCCCGGCTCAAGCGTCGCCAGCACCGGCTTCAGGCAGGTGATCAGCAGCGTCCGCTGCGGCGGCGTCTTGTGCAGATGAGGGTGATCCAGCAGCTCCAGGTAGTCGATCGCGTTCACCGCCGGATTGTTCAGCACCGCGGCGCGGCGGTTCTCGTCGCAGCAGGAGTAGATCATTGCGGGCCTCCGTAAACGAAGGTCTGCACCTGCGTAACGCCGGTGTCGAGCGGAGCGTACGTCACCGTCACCGTCAGCACCGCCTCATCGGCCGACGCCACCACCGACTGCACCTTGATGTACGCACTCAGCCACTTCTGCAGCGCTCCCTGCACGCTGAACTGCGTCGCCGCCGCCATCTCGACGCTGTTCGGAGCGAACGGCAGTTGCAACAGCCCGCTGCCGAAGTCGGGCAGGTTCACCCGCTCGCCCGGCGACGTGAACAGTACCTGCTCCACCAACTGCCGGACGTAGTCGTCCAGCGGATCGAGGGTGCGGCCACGGCCATCGAATTGGTAAGGAAAGTTGACGTTCATGGCGCTCACGTAGCGAGGACAAGCGTTTGGGCCGATACCGGAAGCAGCGGCGTCCCCGTCGGCACGCACACCGCAACGCCGCTCAGGATCGCCACCGGCTGGCCCTGCGACATCACCTGCACCGCGCCCACCACCCACTGCGCCGTCACGCAGGGGCCGTTCCCGGCCGGAGGAATGAACGCGCATCCCGCTACCGCGTACGGCGCGGCGATCGTCGCGATGGGCATGCCCGAGACAAATACGCACGGGCTGGGCACGGTCGGAATCGCCATGCCGCCGTGTGCGCAGGTCACCACCGCACCCACATGAAGAATCGGTCCCGGCATCGTTCTTATTTCCTCCTTTGCACTCACTCGCGCCTCACGGCCCGACAATCGTCAGCGCCGTCATATTGATCGCCACCGCCGGGCCGATCAGCGTGATCGTCGCGCCCTGTCCGTTGGAGATGTAAATGCCCGTCTCGTTCACCACGATCATTGCCCCGCTCGCCCCCTTCAGCACAATCCCTCCCGTCACCGGCGTCGGCGGCCCGTCCGACAAGATCAGCGAGTTCTGGCCGGTCGTCTGCAGCACGATGTTCTGTCCCGGCGGAATCGCCGGCGGCGCCGTCGCCAGGATCGGCACATCCGCCACCAGGCCCCAGAACCCGCCGCTCCAGATCGGATAATCCGGGTTGCCCTGCTCGAACTCAATCCACACCGACGAGCCGATCGGCGGCACGATGAAGCATCCCGCCTGGATGCCCGCCGCCGGAACGCACGGCATGGCCCAGCTCGACGGCGTCTCACCCAGCACGTCCGGCACCTGCGCCATGAT
>Ga0182024_10020341_pt1 | contig 12137 bp, 12 predicted proteins | sample P32metaG_FD_120480 | JGI IMG/M metagenome (GOLD analysis project Ga0182024, IMG submission 120480) | Permafrost microbial communities from Stordalen Mire, Sweden - P3-2 metaG (Illumina Assembly) | ecosystem: Environmental > Terrestrial > Soil > Wetlands > Permafrost | place: Sweden: Stordalen...
ACCGACGTATACGGAATCGTCATCCGAGTTTTCAGCACCAGAATGTGGAACGTCTTCCCCGCTTCATCCAACTTGGCGATGATCTCCTCATGCGGCAACGACTGCGCTTCGCTCTTGCCCAGCACCGTCGCCAGCGCATCGCGATAAGCGGTGACCCCTTTGGCGTCACTCTCGGGGACCACCTTCAACTCCGCATCCGTGAAAATGACGGGCCGAACATGCTCACTCCTGGCGATCTGGCCAAGCACCGTCTTCACCACCTCAAGCTGATCATCGTTGGTCTCCACAGTCTCGATGCCACCGCTGGTCTGCAGCGGATACGCCGAATCCACCACCGCGATCCAATTCCGATGCCCCATCAACTGCAACTGCTGGTTGAGTCGCATCCGCCAGTCGACGCCCTGTGGCGACCCCGCCAAAGCACCCGTGGGCGCCAACACTAGAACCGGCACCAGCCCAACCGCGACAAAAATAAAGATGAAGCCCCTTCTGAATCTCGCCATCACAATTTGTCTCCTGACGAAACTTGCAGAGTGCCTCATCCTACCTCACCGCATCCCGCCGAAGAAGTCGCCTGCCCGTCACCCCTGCGGAGGCGGCGGAGTCGCCCGGTCGGGTGGAGGCGGAGGTGTCGCACGATCAGGCGGAGGAGGCGGCGCCGCGTGATCGCTTCCCGCCGGGTTCAGCATCGGATCTTCAACCCCCGCGTTGCTCTTCACCAAGTCCGTTTTCACTTCCACTTTCTGATTGGCCAGGGCGTTGATCTCCGTCTCAAACGTCTGATAACCGGGCAGCGCGACTCTGATCTTGTGCGCGCCCGGCGCCACCAGCATGCCTCGGCCTGCCCCCTCGAACTCTCCCACGTGCCCCACAAATTGTCCGTCCACAAAAACGGCCGCCCGGTTCGGATTCACCTCAATCTTCACCGTCGCGGTGACCGCAGGCATCGGCTGCGTCAGCGCCTTCTGCATCTGCACGCGCACCAGGTATTTCTTCCCCGGCTGCACCTCGACTCGCTGCTCGAAATCCTGATACCCGTCCTGCCTCACCCTGATCACATGCTCCCCTGGCAGCAGCAGAACTTTTTTCGATCCTTTGAGTTCCTTCAGATATCCAACGTATCCGCCGTCGATCCACACGCCCGACGTTCTCTCGACCTTGCTCTTCCCCTCAAACTCAATCTCGCCCATCACATCATTGCCGCCATAGAGTGCGGGCGCGAGCATCAACGAAACCAGCAGCAGCGTCCACAACCCGAGGCGCGGTCTACCTCTTACGTCTGTCATAGAGCCTCCATCGATGCAAAGTGACAAAAGGTTAGATGTCACAAGTCGGCAACACGCCGGGAAGATTCTTGCCACCTCGCTCAACGGAAATCATCGCTCAAAGAGGGATTCCTCGGCCAGATATGGCGGGCACAGGGGCCTTAAGACTCCCCATTGACAAACCTTTCGGCTCAATCCAAAATCCTCGCTGTCTATCCGCGCCCGTAGCCTTTTCTACAAGGAGTCCGCGATGAAAGCTCCTAGCCCCTTCACCCTTGCCCTCTTGGCCGTCTGCACCTTGGCTTCTCTCTCAGCCGCACAGAGTTTCACCGTGACTGACCTCGGCTCCCTCGCTCTCGGCGGCACCATCGACGTCAGCTACGGACGCGCCCTCAACAACCTTGGTCAAGTCGCCGGCTCGTCCTATACGCCGTCCCTTGTCCAGCACGCCTTTTTCTGGACGAAGACTTCCGGCATGCAAGACCTCGGTACCTTCGGCGGCCAGAACAGCATGGCGTGGGGCATGAACGATTCTTCGCAAGTGGTCGGGCAGGCTGATCTCGCCAACGGCCTTACTCATGCCTTCCTCTGGACCCAGGTGCAGGGCATGCAGGATTTAGGCTCGCTTTCTTCCGGTTCCAGTTACGCCTACGCCATCAACAACGCCGGTCAGGTTGTCGGAGAGGCCATAGTCACACCAACCACCGGCCATGCCTTTCTCTGGACCGCAACCGGCGGCATGCAAGACCTCGGCACCCTGGGTGGCACTAACAGCACCGCCACCGCGATCAACGATCTCGGCGAGGTTGTCGGATATTCCGGCCTGGCCGGTGGCGGCGAAACTCACGCATTCCTGTGGACGCCGCAACACGGCATGCAGGATTTGGGCACCGCCAGAAGCTATGACCCAAGCATTGCGCTGGGCATCAACAACAACGGTCTCATCGCCGGGTACTCAGGCTACACGATTCTGTTCCAGTACACCTGGGGCATTCTCTGGACCAATGCCCACGGCGGACAACGCATCCCCTTCATGCCCGGAAGCATCCAGAACTTCCCCATGGCGATCAACAATCTGAACCAGATCACCGGAGAGTTCAACGATAACCAGGGCAACTCCACCGCCTTCCTCTATTCCGCCGCGAACGGAATGAAGAATCTCAACCAGGCGATCTCCTCAAGTTCCGGCTGGTTCCTCACCATCGGCACCGCCATCAATCGCAACCAGCAAATCACCGGATGGGGAACGGTGACACTCAACAACAACCTCGTCAACCATGCCTTCCTGTTGACAAGAGTGAAATAGCTCCGGACTCAAGAGTAAATTTCAATCCGAGTGGCGATTCTGATCTGGGGGTGCGATACACCTTACCCCTCAGACTACTGCCGGGTGCCCCATCCTTTCGCGCCCTTTGCGAAAGGGTGGGGTTTACCGGACCCTTCCCCTAAGATTTCCCGCCCCCCGATACCCCAGCACCTCCCAAGCCTCCCGATACTCCTCCCACATCGGTCTCCGGCTCTCAATGTCCGGATAAAGCCGCAGACTCTTCGCCCGCCCTACTTTTTTTATTGGCAGCAAGTACCACACATCCACCGGCTGCACATGCGCCGCCACCACATCAATCTCCTTCGCCGTATACCGTTGCTTCCCGCCACCCCGCGTCGAATGCACCGGCTGCACTTCATATCCCCGACGATACAATCTCCCCGTCCCCTTCACCTGCACCCGGTACATCGGACCGCCCTCCATCCACACCACAAAGTCATACCTCTCGCTGTCACCCCACGGCAGCGCGACTTTGAATCCCAACTGGCGCGCCCGCAGCAAAAACGCCGCCTGCGATATCTCCCCCGACTGCTTCGGACTATTCCTCCTCAACTCCCACCACTTCTCCCTCGGATCCGCCACCGCCTGAATCCAAGGAATCACGATGCCGTGCGACTGCGGTTCATTGGTCGCCCGAAGATCTGTCGCCCCGAGCGTCCCACCGTAATTTGTCATCCCGAACGTTTCACTCTGATCTGTCGCGAGCATCTCCCCGTGGTCTGTCATCCCGAGCATCTCGTCGGGATCTGTCGCGAGTATCTCCCTCTGATTTGTCATCCTGCGCAGTCGAGGGACCTGCTGTCCGCCGCCGCCTTCTCCGCCTCCGTCATCACCAATACCCATCCCACCCCGCTCCCCGATTGTTTCTCGATCAACCTCACCAGACACTCCTCCCAATCCGCGTCCTACCCGGACCCAGAATTCACCCCACCCTAATTTTCAGGCAGATATTCAAAAATAAAGAGGACGCGGATAAAAAAGCAGTGATCGAGGTTACAGATCGATGTGACGGAAAATACGCCCCTCGAAAGGTATGACCAGCCCCCAACGTTCTGTCATCCTGAGCGCAGTCGAAGGATCCCTACCTTTCTCTCCGTGCCTCTGTGTCTCCGTGGTGAGAAATCCTACAGCCTCACCCCTAACTGCCAAAATACCCGCGCGCTTTTCCGTCTTTGGGCATTCCCGGATGTTTCCCTCGTTTGCGAATCCGCCACATTGGAGTATCCTTGAATCATGGGAAAGTGGCTGGAAATTGCGCAGAAGATGGCCCAGGCGGCCCGCGCCGGGCTTACCATTGAAAGAAAACGCCTGAACGAAATTCTTGCCGAGCGGCAGCGAAAGCAGGTTTCGTCGTCAAGCCCGTCCTCCCGTTGAGCCGTCCAACTCTCACCTTTGTCGCTGGAGCAAACGGCTCTGGCAAGACGACCTTGACCCGCTGGAATTCCGAGTTGTTCCATGCGATTCCGGTGCTCGATCCCGACTCAATCGGAAACACCCTCCAATCAACTACTACTGCAGCATTTCCGATTGCTGGCGCACGTCAAGTTTTGAAGGCTGCGAGCAAACATCTGAGGGAGGCTCAGAGCTTCGCCGTTGAGACCACCCTCGCTGGCAAGAATTACCTGCGGATGATGCTTGAAGCGCGACGGGGAGGGTTCGAGATCGTGCTGGTCTACATTGGCACAGAAGACGTCGGGATCAATTTGGCGCGAATCAGAAATCGGGTCCTGGCGGGAGGTCATGACGTTCCACCGGAAGACGTCCGGCGCCGTTATGAACGCAGTTTTGCAAATCTGCCAATTGCCATAAAACGCGCCGACCACACTATCTTGTTCGATAACTCCACCGAAGAAGGATATCGACTGGTCGCGATTCTCAGCCCGACCGAAAGTCAGTGGCTCAACGCGCCACCGAACTGGGCCTCCGCATTAACGCGCTGACTTACGGTTTCACTGCCAACTGCCAAAACAGGAACGAGTAAACGTCTGTAAATTCTTCTATTTGTTTCGTGACCGGCTTGCCGGCGCCGTGGCCCGCCTTACTCTCGATTCGCAACAATATCGGACGGGTTTTACTTTGACCATTCTTCGCTTCGGCCTGCATCAGCGCGGCCATTTTTTTCGCGTGCATGGGATCGACTCGGGTGTCGGTATCCGCCGTCATAAACAGGATCGCGGGATACTCCGTGCCCGCCTTCACGTGGTGATACGGCGAGTAGGCGTAGAGCCACTTGAACTGCTCGGCGTTTTCCGACGTCCCGTATTCCGGGATCCACAATTTCGCGATCTGGAAATCCTGGTAGTGCAGCATGTCGAGCAGCGGCACCTGGCACACCACCGCGCGAAACAGGTCGGGACGCTGCGTCATCATCGCACCCATCAGCAGCCCACCGTTCGACCCGCCCTGAATCGCAAGATGATTCTTGTCCGTATATTTCTCGGCGATCAGATGCTCGGCGGCGGCGATCATGTCGTCGAACACGTTCTGCTTTTTGTCGAGCATGCCGGCGCGGTGCCAGTCTTCGCCAAACTCGGCCCCGCCGCGCAGGTTGGCCACGGCGTAGATGCCGCCGTGCTCCATCCATAAATAAGCAGTGCGGCTGAAACCGGGCGTCAGGCTCACGTTGAACCCGCCATAGGCGGTCAGCAGCGCGGGATTCTTCCCGTTTTTCGCGATACCCCTCTTGTGCACCACGAACATCGGGACGCGCGTGCCGTCCTTCGACTTGAACCACTCCTGGTTGACGTCGTAGCCCGAGGGATCGATCGAGGGCGCGTCGACCTTGGTCCACAGAGTTGGATTCGCAATCACATCGCTCTCGACGGGGTTCTTCCCGGCGGTCACAGCGTGTACGGGCTTTAGCTCGACGCGATAAATGCTGGGCGGCACGGTGAACGACTGAAACCCGAAAAACATTTCATCGCGATCCCAACGCCCGCCGGATCCAAACACAGTGCCAATCGCCGGAAGCGTGATGTCGCTGATCTTCTTGCCCTCGAGATCAAAAAGTTTCAGCTGCGACGACGCATTCTGCTCATACTGCGCGAACAGCTTGCGTCCGAACACGCCGGTGCCTTGCAGCACGGCGTCCGTCTGCGGGATCAGTTCCTTCCACGCCTCGCGATCATAGTTCCCAGCGTCGGCGACAAACACGCGGTAGCGCGGGGCATCTTCATTCGTCGTGATGAAAAGCTTGTCGTCATAAACTTCACCGCCGTAAAGAAAATTCTTACCCGTGGTGATGCGCGAAGGCGGCGTGCCCTTCTTAACGTCCATCAAAAACAGTTCAGACTTGGTCCATCCCTGCGACACGCTGATCAGAAGCCAATGTCCATCGTTAGAAAGATGAACGCTCGGCCAGTCTTCCGCATCGCGCCCTTCGCCAAAAATCGGTTTGTCGTCGTTGGCCGGATCGTCCCCGAGCGCGTGATAGTAAACATGCCGGTTGTACATCTCTTGGCCGTCGGGCACGTCCCCTTTTTTCGGATAGCGCGTGTAATAAAACCCGGAGTTGTCGAGCGTCCACGCAATCGACGCAGCCCGCGTGCGCTCAATGGTGTCGGGCAGTACGGTGCCAGTCTTGGTCTCGATGATGTGGAGCGTGCTCATCTCCGACCCGCTCGGAGAAGTCCCGTACGCCACATACTTCCCGTTCTCGCTGGGCTGAAACCAATCGAGCGCGACAGTCCCATCGGCCGCGAGCGCATTGGCGTCGACCAGCACGCGGTCCTCCCCATTGAGCCCCTCACGCACATAAAGGATGGGCTGGTTCTGCATCCCCTCACGCTTGGTATAAAAATAATGCCTGCCCGCAATCATCGGAGGCGTCACACTCCCAATCGACAGCAACTGAGTCAGCCGTTGATGAATCGCCTCCCGCCCCGCCAGCCGGTCAAGCACCCCGCGGGTGTAAGCCATCTCCTCCTCGACCCACTTCGCGGTTTCCGGACTCTTCCCGTCTTCCAACCACCGATAGTTGTCGACAACCTTGGTCCCATGAAACATGTCAATCACAGGCTTGACCGCAGTGTTGGGAAGAGAAGAACTCGAAGAAGAAGTTGAAGAAGAAGATTGTGAGTTGTCCCCCGCAACCATCGCCGCCGCGAACAGAAGCAAAAAAGAAAAAGCGATCAGCAAACGCACCCCTCCCGCCATACTCACCTCGAAAAGCCTAGACTAGCAGAATGAAGTGAACTGTTTTCAGACCGCAACCCGGAATGCTATGATAAATACGTAACGCTCGATCCACCACACTCCTCAGTAGCTCAATGGTAGAGCATTCGGCTGTTAACCGAAGGGTTGTAGGTTCGAATCCTACCTGAGGAGCCATTCTTTTTCCCGCATAAAACCTAAGTAACATTGACTTCCTCTCCCAATTGTACCTACGATTGTCCTAACTTCCCGTGGGGTTCCCCCAGAACCCAGTATTCGGCAGGGGAGGAGACCTCATGACATTCACCGTTTGGAGGCGTCACAACAGGGATGTTTGCGACAGCACCAACCGCTACGACCCCCGGTGCGGCTGCCCGTTGCATGTTCAATTCGTCTGGAAGGGAGCACCCGGCGTATTCGAGGGCAAGAAGCTCACCTACCAGAACAAATGGTCTTTGGAGACCCGTAGCTGGTCTGAAGCGCAGTCCAAAGTCAAGGACTTGGAGAAGCGCCTGAAGGACTTCGCCGAGGGCAAAGTAGTGCCCAAAGGCATGACCGTCGAAGCAGCAGTGCAGGAGTGGTACGAATTCCGTGACCAGAACGAATTGGACAATACCAAGGCGAAACTGATGGGCGGCAAGCTCGTGGAGTGGTGCGAGAAAAACAACATTCTGCTCCTGACCGCTTTCACCACCGACAAGGTCATCAAATGGCGTCTGACGCTGCCGTTCCGTAGCGGGGACAGCAGTAGCTTGAGCGTCCACTGGTCTGTGATTAGTGGATTCTTTTCGTGGGCTGCGGTGATGGGCTACATGGAGAAGTCTCCAATCCCGAACCCCAAGACGAATTCACAGTTTCGCATCCGCTACAAGAAGGCGGAAGTTAAGTCGCCAACCAAGAAGCAGGTCGAGAAGATTCTGGCGACCACCACGGGGCAAGTCCGGCTCTTGTGCCAGTTGATGCGTGAGACAGCGATGGCGCTGGTCGATGCCATAAAGTACGGGATGTCGCAGGAGGACGCCGAGAAATACGGGATGTCGAAGCCGGAGCGTCGTCCGGTGATTCAGGACAGGGTCATTCGTGGCAACCGCACCAAGACCAACGAACGCTACCGGGTGCGCATCAGCGAGTCATTAGCTAAGCAGCTTGAGGCTCTGGGCGAACCTGCGTTCCCCGGCACATATACCCAGTGGCGTGAGCGGGTCAACAAAGTCATCAAGGATGCAGGCGTCAAGACGACTCCGCATGGCTTTAGGCACTACAGAATCACTGAGTGGCTTTCGGCTGCTGTGCATGTTGACGACGTGGCGGACATGGTGGGCACGTCGTCCAAGGAAATCCGCAAGACGTACCGTCACTGGATTAAGGAAGCTGAAGACCGCTTGGACGAAGTACAGCGTGAGGCGTGGTTGAAGATGGGGCTGGACGAGAACGGGGACCCTAAGAAGCAGCAAGTGCAGTAAGCTTCGTCGATTCTTGTTCAGCCGATATTTCCGGCGTTGAGTCGCGACTGCTTTGCATTGGAACCCTCGCCACGCGTTCAGACTCGCACGCTCGACCCCTCCCCGACTTTCGTCACGCGCACGCTCCCGTCCGGCAGTCCGCGTACTGAAACCCTGTCCGACCGCGCAGCCGCGTACAAGCCGGATCGGAATCGGTTGCGGCTCCTCTCGTCGGTTCCGACGCCCCGAACAACAAAGTGCTGACCTACTTTGAGCCTGTGGACGCGATCCGCAATCTTGCGATACGTGCCCGGCTGCTCGACTCGCGGGCGAAGGTAAGCGTGCTTCAGAGTGATGCAGTGCTTGTTCCCGCATGACGCATCGACGACCTGACCTTCAGGCACGGAACCGTGCGCGTCGATCCAGTTGCGCCGACGACGACCGAAGGCGGTGGACGGGTTGGCGATCTCCTCGCAGTCGCCGTTCAATTTTGTCGGCGAACATCGTCTCATCGTGAACCAAGGGCAGGCGTGGATGCACACGCCGGGGATTGCGGCCACTTCTCAATTCTCCGACATCCGCGCACGAATAACGTCGGAACCGCGAAGAAAACCGTCAAGCTGCTTTGACAGTCATCGACGTGCATTAAACCCACATCAGGCTCCAACCTTTGCCGTTAGTTTAGTGTCGATCGTCGAGGCAACCTTTGCCACCCGCCTATACGACTCCAGCCTGTCCTCATGCTCGTAGGTATCGGTAACAACAATTATCTCGTCAGCCTCGGTGTCATCCACCAACTTTTCCAGTCCCGCTTTTACTGTTGCATTTGCTCCCACAATCGCTGCACTCAGTTTGCTGTCCACTGCCGCCCGCTCCCAGTCCTCCCAGAGTAGTTCCATGGAATTTACTGGTGGCAACAATTCCACTGGCTGATTCCGGATCAGTCGCAGGAAACGCTGCTGGGGCGTCGTGAATAGACGCCGTGCTGTCGCATCCGTCTCCGCTATGATCACCTGAACCGCGACTGTCAGATAGGGCGCTCGTAAGACTTCGTTTGGCTGAAAGTGTTTGCGGTAAAGCTGCGCGGCTGCGTACAGATACTCAGGGGCAAAATGCGCTGCGAATGCGAATGGCAGCCCCAGTCTTCCAGCCAGTTGTGCGCTGAAGCCGCTCGATCCCAGCAAGGTGATCGGTACGTTGCTCCCCTGTCCGGGAATCGCCTTCACCACTTGCCCCGGCTTCTCCGGCCCCAAATAGGTGCGCAGTTCATCAAGAAGGGCGGGAAAGTCCTCTCCACCCTGCTGCAAATCTCGCCTGAGCGCCCGCATGGTTTGAAAATCACCACCCGGAGCACGTCCCAGCCCAAGATCGATTCGTCCCGGATAGATCGCCTCCAAAGTTCCAAACTGTTCCGCCACCACGAGAGGTGCATGGTTCGGCAGCATGACCCCGCCGCTGCCGACTCGAATCGTCTTCGTCGCTGCCGCCACATGCCCAATCAAGACTGCCGTGGCCGAGCAAGCCAGTCCTGAAATCGAGTGATGTTCGGCTAGCCAATAGCGTTTATATCCCCACTGCTCGACGTGCTGCGCCAAGTCTACCGACCGTGCGATTGCACTGCCCGCTGGCTCGTTTGCCCGCATGCCCACTAAATCCAACACAGAAATTGCCAATCCTTTACCCATGCCTGATTGGATGGGAGAAACAAGAAAGCGATGCGTCCGGAAGCGGCGGGAAGCAATCCGTACTAGCCGAACTGTGGGGAAGAGCCCGAGTTGCGCCCAACATTCCTAGCGTTCATACTCCGACCATGACACTCAAGAATGCGGCGTTGCTAGCTTTGGTCGGGACGATACTGATGACGGCTCTCCTCGTGTGGAATTTTGTTTTACCTTCCTCAATGTCCTGCGGGGCGCGGTTGCGTCCATCAAACAGCATGAGGTCGGCCGTTTCCGACTTGACGTTAATCCGGGCCAGCGCGTCGTCGAGCCCCAGCGTGATGTTCTTGCCCTGCGCGAACGGTAGTGGCTGAGTGTAGCCCTTGGCCTTATCCCAGTCCTCAAGGTAGTAAGCCTTTTTCGGTTCATCAGCCAGCGGCGGCACCGTGACCATCGGGTCGTTCGGAGTTCGCGGGAAAATGCCGGCTTTGGTTCCGTCCACCAGGTAAGTCTTGCCCATGTAGATCGAAGGCAGAAATTCCAGGTTGAAGCCCGCCCGACCAGCCAGTTTCTGCGGCAGCGGCTTGTCGAGGTTGATGCTGACCCTCACGCCGCCTGGTTCCGCTGCGACCTCGAGCGTGTAGCTGAAATTGAAGGTCGGGAAGGCGAGGTCGGCGGTGAGCCGGCTGTTCGCCGTATCGGCATGACGATCTTTGAGTGTTGCCACCAAGTCCCATTGTTCGGGAGTTGGCATAAGGCGCACGTCGCCATTGGTGGCGATGCGCTGCCCGTGGAGAATCATCTCCATGGCGGTGTTCTTTTGGTCCACAAAAACAGGATGGTAGGTGTTGTCGTAGAGAAACACGCTGAAACCCTGCGTGTCGAGATAGTTCTTATCGGTCACCCTCATGGCAAAATCGGCGCCGAACAGGTTTGGGCCAGAGGTCAGGGCCAGGAGAAGGCACACGTTGAATCGAGAGAGCATAGGCTACGTTTTGGACTACTCCTTCTGGCATAAGCTTATATGACAAGCGCACGGTCTGACCGCACTTGCACCCATGGCGCAGGCTTTGGGGGACCCTCGTGGAGGAGTTCGCCGCCAACGGCGGCCTGACTGGGCTCGCTTCCAACAAGGTTCGCCGTGCTGGTCTCTGCCATCAGGCCGGAGGCGAACTCGAAAAGATCCAGTTTTTTCTCGGCACGCCTCCGGGCAACGATTCCAAACGCCGTGAATGACGACATCGGAATCTAACTCAAAGGTTCTTGAGCAGGGAAACAACGGAGACAGCCTCTGATATAGCCGACAATTTCTGAAGCAGAGCGGTTTGCCAATAACCGCTTAAAGTGCCTGGTGCATCTTTCTCAGGTTTACTCTCCAGAAACGCCCATGTGTTGACTGATCGGGTCTGGATAATTTGCGGATACGCTCCGCGTTCGACAAAATCGTTCGAATGCGGCAATTCTCTCAAAAATCTGGGTCCGATTTGGGTCCGGTACGCCAAGTCAAAGAATTCTGAGAGGAGCAAGAACGGGTTGTCAGTACCGTTGAAGTCCAATAAGTTATACGTCGTTGATGCCCTGTCACGGCACTTTTGGGAATTCTAGGGAATGTACGGGTACAGAAGGGAACAAGCAGTAATAAATAAGGAGTTGAGGCTTCAAAGCGGGGGCGTAGTTCAGCTGGTTAGAACGCCTGCCTGTCACGCAGGAGGCCGCGGGTTCGAGTCCCGTCGCTCCCGCCAATTCTTCGACTCGGCGCCGCCTTTGTTTGTCAAAGCGTCACAGGCCAAATTACTTCGCGTTTTCTGTTAACCACGGCACTCTTAGAAAGGCTTCCCACTAACTACAATCACTCGCCAAAACCCGACTGGCACTCGGGGCCGGTGAGATCGCCGACAGGTCGATTGCCTCAATGCGACTCGTCCGACCTATCAGCACTTGTCTCATTCAAAACATCAATCCGTCGAGTGGCGTAGGTTCCTAGCAGGTTGTGGACGCAAGTGACCGCCAGAGCCCCGTCACCGATGGCAAAGGCCACCCGCTTGGTGGTGCCGCTGCGGCAATCGCCACTGGTAAACACTCCCGGCAAGCTCGTTTCGAGTGCCTCGGGTAGCCGCCGCTCCTTCCAACTTGCTAACTTGGCGACGGCCGGGCCAGTCAACACAAAACCCTTGTCGTCGCGCGCCAACTCGGGCGGCAGGAAATCCGTTCTCGGCTTGGCGCCGATGAAGATGAACAGGCCCGTAGTGTCCTCGCGGACAACGTTTCCGTCCTCGTCGCGCAAATGAACGGC
>Ga0182024_10020342_pt1 | contig 12136 bp, 7 predicted proteins | sample P32metaG_FD_120480 | JGI IMG/M metagenome (GOLD analysis project Ga0182024, IMG submission 120480) | Permafrost microbial communities from Stordalen Mire, Sweden - P3-2 metaG (Illumina Assembly) | ecosystem: Environmental > Terrestrial > Soil > Wetlands > Permafrost | place: Sweden: Stordalen...
AGTTTGCGCAGGGAATGGCGGATTTTGGTGAACCCGCCGCGCACGCGCAGCTTGATTTCGGTTTCGACCTTCAATCGGACACGCTAATGCATCGTGTGGGTGAAAGTCAAATGGGGCGTCCTGGTGGACACCGGGTCGGTTGAAGGCGCCCTGTAGCGCACGCACTCGTGCGTGCCGTGTTCGCACTCCTGCGAACACAAGGTTGCCGAACAATCATCAAGGCGTTCACACGATTGTGAACGCGGCACGCAGGAGTGCGTGCGCTACGACTTACAACTTCCGCAAGGACAAATCTTCCGCAGGTGATCGAACGAATAAATCCCGGTGTTATGCCCGTCGCTCCATTCAATCCGGATCGCGTAGTGGCCCACCGGCTCCACATTCATCATCTTGAGGGTAGGCTTGAACATTGGAAATGGAGCGACCGGAGCGGAATAATTGCTTTTCTCAGGCTGGGTGCCGTGCGCCCCGGTGCAGGTGGCGCAAGGGCATTCATCACGCAGGTAGCCCAGTGAATACTTGCTGAGATGACCGTCCTTCCAATCGATCTGAATGCCTTTCGATTTTGAGATCGCAATGTGTTCGGGTTCGTGCAGGGTTTCAATCATTGGGTACGCTCCACGTCGCGAACGCCGGAGATGCGGCGGACGGCATTCACAACGCGCTCGAGCTGTTTCTTGTCGCGGATCTCGATGGTCATGTCGATCACCGCGCCGTCGCCGCCGCGCTTGTCGTCGGCGCTAGCCTCCAGGCTGCGGATGTCGCTTTGTTCGGCGAACAAAACGGAAGTGAGCTGGTTGAGCATCCCCGGACGGTCGTCGGTATAAATCATTACCTTCACCGGGAAGGTCTCGGTGACGGCGCGCGCCCACTCCACATCGATCTTGCGCTCCACCTCATACATGAGGTTTTGCACGTTGGGGCAATTGGTGGAATGGACGGCGATACCCTTGCCACGCGTGACGTAGCCGACGATGCCTTCTCCTCGGATGGGGTTACAACACTTGGCGCGATACACCAGCAGGTCGTCGCAGCCTTTCACCTTGATCACCAGGTCGCCGGTGAGCGCGGATGGCTGCCCTGGCGCGGCGGGCTGAGCCGCAGGCTTGGGAGCCTCGGTCAGCGGGACTTCCAACTGCTCCGGCAGCAGCTTCTGCAATACCTGGCGCGCGGAGAACTTGCCGTATCCCAAAGCCGCATGCAGGTCTTCCATCTTTCCGCAGCCATAGTCGCTCGCAACGCGCTCGAGATCCGCTTTGGTGATTCGCGAAAGGCCCACGCCCGCGCGGCGCGCTTCGCGCTCCAGATATTTCTGCCCGATCTCGATAGCTTTGGCACGCTCGGTGGTGTTGATGACATGCTTGATTTTGTTGCGCGCCTTGGAAGTTTTGACGATCGCCAGCCAGTCCTTGCTCGGAAGGTGTCCGGATTGCGTCAGGATCTCCACCACATCGCCGTTCTTCAGGCTGTACTTCAGTGGAACGATGCGGCCGTTCACTTTGGCGCCCACGCAGGTATTGCCGACATCGCTGTGAATAGCGTAGGCAAAGTCGATCGGGGTCGCATCGCGCGGCAGCACGATCACTTTACCCATGGGCGTAAAGGCGTACACTTCCTCCGGGTAAAGGTCGACTTTCAGCGTCGACATGAACTCGCCCGGATCGTGCAATTCCTTCTGCCACTCCACCAACTGGCGCAGCCAGATGACGCGCTGATCGTCGACGCCCGGACCCTTCTTGCCCTCCTTATACTTCCAGTGCGCGGCGATGCCTTCTTCAGCAAGGCGATGCATTTCTTCCGTACGAATCTGCACTTCACAGGCGCGGCCGCCTGGTCCCATTACGGAGGTGTGCAGGGATTGATAGAGGTTGGGGCGGGGAATCGCGATGAAGTCCTTGATGCGGCCGGGAATGGGATGCCACTCATTGTGAATCACACCGAGTGCTGCGTAACAGTTCTTCACTGAATCGGTAACGATGCGCAGCGCGAGCAAATCGTAGACCTGGTCGAGCCCGATCTTTTGCCTCTTCATCTTCTGGAAAATGGAGTAAGCCCGCTTCATGCGGCCTTCCACTCGGGCCGGGATGCCTTCGCGCGCCAGGTTCACTTCCACCTCGTGGCGCATCTTGTTCAGGAACTCTTCATTTTGCTGGCGCTGCGATTCGATCTCTCGGACCAACTCGGCGGAAGCGTCCGGCTCCAGATACTGAAAGGAAAGATCCTCCAGCTCTCCGCGAATTTTCCCCATTCCCAGGCGATGCGCGATGGGCGCATAGATTTCGAGTGTCTCTTGCGCAATGCGCTGCTGGCGGTCGCGCGGCAGGAACTGCAGAGTCCGCATGTTGTGCAGCCGATCCGCCAGCTTGACGATGATGACGCGAATGTCGTTCACCATGGCGAGCAGCATCTTGCGGACGCTCTCGGCCTGCCGCTCCTCGCGCGAATACAGATGGAGTTTACTGAGCTTGGTGACGCCGTCCACGCAGCGCGCCACTTCTTCTCCGAAGTCTTTCCGGATTTGGTCGAGGCTGACGCGTGTGTCCTCCACGGTATCGTGGAGCAGGCCCGTTTCCAGACACACCAGATCCATTTGCATGTCGGCCAGGATCAAAGTGACGTTCAGCGGGTGAACCATGTATGGCTCGCCGGATACGCGCTTCTGATCCTTGTGCGCCTCAGATGCCACCCGGTAAGCTTTTTCGAGCTGAGTGAAATCGTCCTTGGGCCGAAGCACACGGACTTTCTGATCGAGCTCGGAGTACAGCTGCTCGACCAGACTGGCGGGGCCTACAACGTCTGTGGACACTTATATCTCCAGAGTACTTGGTTTAGCGGGTTGGATGCACTAAGTCTCGAATGCAGAGAATGAACTTGTGGGGCGGACCCCCTGGTCCGCAGCCGACGCCCACGTCGGCCGGTTCGTTGCTGCGAAGAAGAGCGGGTCCTGGGGGACCCGCGCGGACCAGGGGTCCGCCCCACTTCCGCAATTGCGATTTAGGTTTAGAAAATCCATGCGGACATTGCGCAGAGCATATTCGGACACAAAAGTGAAGTCAGGATAAGAAGCTCATTGACTCCCGTCTTGGAATCTGATAAAACACCAGAAAGCCTATCGAACTCCCAGTCGGAGCAGGCACAGGGTTATTTAAGCATTCGATCTACTCATTTCGTTGGTTGGTGATGGTTTGTGCTCTCTTCGAGTACGAAGAGGGTGGAAAGAAGCTTTGGGGAGAAACATCATGCAAAACTTTGCTCGATCCGTTCGCTGGCAGTGTGCCTGGACGCTGCTGGCCGCTCTGGTTTTGTTCAGCCTGCCGATCACGGCGCAGGAGACTGTTGGCCGTGTGATCGGTGTGGTGACCGATCCCTCCGGGTCTGTGATTCCGAAAGCCAAAGTGACCGTAACAAACGTGGACACAAACGACAGTAAGGACACCACCACCGGATCGGATGGCAGCTATCAGGTTCTTCTGCTGCCGGTAGGAAACTATCGAGTAACCGCGGAGGCACAAGGTTTCCGCAAAAGCGTGACTTCGGCGCAGAAACTGGATATCAACCAATCCCTGAAGATCGACGTCAAGCTGGAAGTCGGAACGACCACTGAAACGGTGCAGGTGGAGGCCAATGCGAGTGGAGTTGAGACGGTAGTGGCCACGCTCGGATCGGTGGTTTCGGGCAGCCAGATTGCGGAAGCTCCCCTCGACGGGCGCAACGTATTTGATCTCGCAACGCTCCTGCCCGGCGTGATACCGGCCCAGGACGGTGGTTCCGCAGCGCATTTTAACGTTGCCGGCGGACGAGGTGACTCCGTTACGTACCTGCTCGACGGAGCGATGAACAACGATCTCCTCAGCAACAACTACGTCGCCAATCCGAATCCCGACGCGGTGGAGGAGTTCCGAATTCTGACGAGCAACTACAACGCCGAGTATGGACGAAACGGGTCCGGAATTGTCAGCGTGGTGACGAAGGGCGGAACTAACGAGTTCCATGGCGTCCTCTTCGACTACGTTCGCAATAACGACTTAAATGCCAATTCGTTCTTCAACAACCAGCAGGACATTCCAAAAGACATCCTGAAGAGAAACCAGTTTGGAGCGGAAGTCGCCGGGCCGGTTTGGATTCCAAAACTATTCAATGGCAGGAACCGGCTGTTTTTCATGACCTCCTGGCAAAGCCAGAGGCTAACCGGATTGCTGACGAATGGCGAAGTTACGGTTTTCACGCCCGCCGAACTGAACGGCGACTTCTCGCATTCCGGTCCCAACGGTGGCCCGGATCCGAAAGTGGTCAAGTATCTGCAGGAATTTCCGTACTTCCAGCCGAATCCGACGCTAGCGGCGGAAGGCATCATGGACCCAACTAAGATCAATCCCGTCTCTCAGAACATTATTAAGGCGAACTTGATCCCGAACACTCCCAGCGGCACGCTATTCCAACAGGGTTCCACTCTGAATAACAACGATGAGTTAACCGAGAGAGTGGATTTTGTCGCCACTGATAAAGACCACATCTCGGTCACTCTGCATGGTTACCGTCAGGACCAGATTAACCCGAACGTCTTGGGCAACCCATACGGTACTAACGGCACCTATAACAATCTGTTCGGTGGTAACCGTTATTTGGGTTCGGTAGCGTACACCAAGACGCTTTCGCCGACCATGGTAAACGAATTCCGATTCTCCGCTCAGCGGAATGATATCCGGCAGGACTATCCCGGCTCCAGCCTGCCGACCGATTCCGCATTGGGAGTTGGCCTTACACCCGATCAGCAGACCGGGCCGCCCATTTTGTGTTTTTACGACGATGGGTACTGTACGGGATTCAGTCCCCAAGGCCCAACGCAGCTGATTAACAACACCTACGTCTGGAGCGACACGTTGAGCTGGCAGAAGGGCAATCACGGCTTGAAAATGGGATTCAACTACACGCCGTTCCAGAACAACACCACTTATGACTTCTACGTCAACGGCGATTTCGACTTCTACGGAGTAAGCGGTGGAGGATCCTTTTCGCAGAACGATCGCGCCGATTTTCTGATGGGCTTGCCGGACGACCTCTACCAGGCGCCTCGTGCGCCCAGCAACATCCGAACTCACAACATCGCCGGATTTTTCCAGGATGAATGGAGGGTAAAGAAGAACCTCACTTTGACTCTCGGCCTCCGCTACGAATACAGCTCGCCGAAACTGGATACGCAAGGACGTTCCTTCTCCTTGGATATCGGCCAACAATCCACTGTGTTCCCTGGCGCACCTCCCGGTATCCTGTTCCCCGGCGATCCGGGTGCTCCGAGAGGCTCCAATTTCCCGGATAAGACCAACTTCGCGCCCCGGTTCGGCTTCGCCTGGGATCCGAAGGGCGATGGAAAAATGAGCATTCGCGGTGGAGGCGGCATCTTCTACGACATTCTGAAAGGCGAGGACAATCTGCAATTCAACGGTCAACCGCCGTTTTTCGGCTACGCCTTCTTCTTCTTCAACGGGCTCACCGCCAATCCCACTACACCGTCCAACTATTTGAGCGCTCCATTCACGGCCAACGGCACGCCCGATCCATTCCCGTCGAAGCCGCCGAATCACGACGAGAATTTCGCCGACGTGGGTTTGACACCGGTGGGGGGCGCCGGCCTGTTCTACGTCGATCCACATCTGAAGACGCCCTACATCTACCAATACAACCTAAGCGTCCAGCGGCAATTGATGAAAGACATGACCCTGGAGGTATCTTATATCGGCTCAGATTCGCACGGGCTCACGGCGCTTAAGGACTCTAATCCATTCCCGATCGGCGGCAATACGCGGTTGTTCGACTTGAATCCGGCCGTTATGCAATACGAGACAGCTAATCAAATAAGTCAGGCTTTCACATTTATGCCCGAGTTCAATAACGTCGTTAATGCGAATTACAACTCCATGGCGGTAGGGTTGAGTAAGCGCTTCAGTGATACCAAGATCGGAAATGTGCAGTTCCAGTTCTCCTGGACCTATGGTCACTCCATCGACAACGCATCCGGCTTCCGATCTACGAACTCGCAGGTTCCGGCCTGGGATTCGGAGCGCTTCCGCGCGGATTCGGATTTCGATTTGCGCCACTACATTGCTTTCAGCGGAACTTGGGAGCTTCCGTTCTACAAGATGTGGTCCAGCGGCCCATCGCGGCTGACCCGAGGCTGGACCCTGTATCCGATTATCACCTTCCGGACCGGCGCGCCGATGACCATTTTCTCCGGCCTCAGTACCCAAAGCACCGATCCTGGGCCATCCGGAGCGGGCGATCAGGGATTGGTCCTGGCGAATCAGGTTAACACGAACACCTACTACAATCCGAAGCAAACTCAGACCCTGAATAACCCCAACATCGGAGGAACGGCCAGCGGCAACTATTGGTTCAATCCGGCAGCGTTCTCGGCCGATTTCTCCTACCTGCAGCCGGGCCAGTACACCTATGGCAGCTCGGGGCGCAATGAATACCGTGGCCCCGATCAATTCAACGTCAACTTGAGTATCGCAAAGACAACCAACATTACCGAGCGCACGAAAGTGGAAATCCGCGCGGACTTCTTCAACGCGTTTAATCACGCGGAGTTCGGCCTGCCCAGCACCAACATCGGCAGTGCGACCTTTGGCCAAATCTCGACCACAGCTAGTCCGCGAGTAATCCAGCTCGCGGCGCGGTTCAGTTTCTGAGCTGAAGCATCTACAGTAGCTCGATGTAGCTTAAGCCTCCGGCCTGTCAGCGGACAAGCCGGAGGCTTGTCCTACAATTGAGTAAGATGACAGGTAACGAGATTCGCCAGAAGTTCCTGGACTACTTCGCATCGCACGGGCACCGGATTGTGCGCAGTTCGTCGCTGGTGCCGGCTAACGATCCCACGCTGCTGTTTACCAACGCTGGGATGAATCAGTTCAAAGACGTTTTTACCTGCCTTGAGAAACGCGACTATACGCGCGCGACAACTTCGCAGAAGTGCGTGCGCGCGGGCGGTAAGCACAACGATCTGGATAACGTCGGCTACACGCGCCGGCACCACACATTCTTCGAGATGCTGGGCAATTTTTCCTTCGGGGACTACTTCAAGAAAGACGCCATCGCGTTTGCGTGGGAGCTGGTTACCAAGGAGTTCGGGCTCGCCAAGGACAAGCTGTACGTCACGGTTTTTCGCGAGGACGACGATGCCGAGCGCCTGTGGCAGGAAGTGGCCGGCGTTCCCAAGTCCCGCATTTTTCGCTGCGGCGAGAAAGACAATTTCTGGCAGATGGGCGACACGGGACCCTGCGGCCCCTGCTCGGAAATTCATTACGATTTTGGACCGGAGGCTGGACCCGGCGAATTTCCGGACGATCCCGGCGAGCGGTTTGTCGAGCTGTGGAATCTCGTTTTCATGCAATTCGATCGGTCGGCGGATGGGAAGATGACCCCGCTGCCCAGACCTTCCATCGACACCGGCATGGGGCTGGAGCGCATGGCGTGCGTGTTGCAAGGAAAGCTATCGAATTACGAGACGGATTTGCTGCGGCCCATCATCGACCGCGCGGCCGAGCTCTGCAACGTTAGTTACGGGGAGAACGACCGTACCGATGTCTCCTTGCGAATCAATGCCGATCATAGCCGCGCCACTGCGTTCCTGATTCACGACGGTGTCCTGCCATCCAACGAGGGCCGAGGCTACGTGCTACGTAAGATCATGCGCCGGGCCATCCGGAATGCCCGCATGATCGGACAGGCGGATCCGTACCTCTACCAGCTCACCGGTTTCGTGGCGGAGCTGATGCAGGCTGGATATCCGGAGCTGATGGAGAGCATCCAGCGCGTGGCGCGCGTGGTGAAGGAAGAAGAACATCGCTACGCCACTACATTCCAAATCGCGGAAAAGATGTTTCAAGCGGAAGCCAAGAAGGGCGGCGTGATTCCTGGCGAAGTGTCGTTTAAGTTGTACGATACTTTTGGCCTGGCTTTGGACGAGCAGGAAGACATGGCGCGGCAGTATGGGACCAGCACGGACATCGCGGGTTTCAATGCCGAGATGGACAAGCAGCGCACGCGCGCTCGCGCTAGTTGGAAGGGCGCCGACAAGACACAGATCAATCCTGTTTATCAGACCTTGCCCAAGACCGAATTTGTCGGCAGAGAAACGCTCGAAGCGGAAGCACGAGTGCTGGCAGTGTTGGACGATGAGATCGTTCTGGATCGTACGCCTTTTTACGCCGAAGCGGGCGGGCAGGTGGGCGACAACGGTATGCTCATTTCGAAGGAAACTGGAGCCACCGTTCAGGTGAATGCCACGTTCACCCCCGCCCCCGGCATCACCGTTCACCGATCGCAGGCGCCCGGAGCGTTGAAGCCAGGCGATGTGGTGATCGCTAAAGTGGATGAGGATTCACGCCATTCCACCATGCGGAATCATACCGCTACGCACCTGTTGCACGCGGCTTTGCGCAAGGTGCTGGGGACGCATGTAAAGCAGGCCGGAAGCGTTGTGGATTCAGGCCGTCTTCGCTTCGATTTTACACACTACGCCCACACAGACCCCGACGAGCTGGCTGAAATCCAGAAGCTGGTGAACCGTGAAATATTGGAGAATGTCGAAGTAAATACTAACATTATGGATCTGGACCAGGCGCTAAATACCGGCGCAATGGCGCTATTTGGAGAGAAATACGGCGATAAAGTCCGCGTGGTTTCCGTTCCCGGCTTCAGCCAGGAACTGTGTGGGGGCACGCATGTCCACCGCACCGGCGACATCGGTTTGTGCGTGATTACCTACGAAGGCAGTATCTCGGCCGGGGTCCGGCGAATTGAGGCCATCACGGGTGAAACGGTGCTTGAAAAGCTCAAGGAAACCGCGCAATCATCCGAGCAGGCTCAGGAGAAGCTTCTCGAAGAAAAACGGGCGCTCGAAAAGCGCGTGGAGCAGATGAAGGAGATGCTGGCGCACGCGAAAGTGTCGGATCTCGAAAGCCAGGCCAAGGATGTGAAGGGCGTCAAGGTGCTGGCTACCCAGGTTCCTGGCATGGACCGCGAACAATTACGCACGCTGGTGGATTCGCTTCGCAATAAGCTGAAGAGCGCGGTGGTGGTGCTAGCCTCCGCCGAGGATTCGAACGTATCCATCGTCGCCGGAGTCACCAAGGACCTAACATCCAAGGTGCACGCCGGGAAGCTGGCGGGCGCGGTGGCCCAAGCTGTCGGTGGAAAGGGCGGCGGACGGCCTGACATGGCGGAAGCGGGCGGCAAGGATCCCTCTGGGCTGCCTCGGGCGCTCGAAGCGGTTTACGGCACCGTGGAAGGGATGCTCTAACCGTGCAACGCTACGACGTGGTGGTGGTTGGCGCAGGGCCCACGGGCTTGGCCTGCGGAATCGAGCTGCAGCAGCGCGGGGTGAGCACGGTCCTGCTTGAAAAGGGCTGCGTGGTGAATTCCATCTACAACTACCCGACGTACATGATGTTTTTTACTACGCCAGAATTGCTCGAAATCGGTAATCTTCCCATGACGTCCCTCAATGAAAAACCGGGACGCACTGAGGCGTTGAAATATTATCGCCGCGTGGCTGATCATTATGAGCTTAATATTCATCAATATGAGCGAGTGATGAGCATTCAGGGCGATGACGGGGATTTCGAAGTGCGCACCAGCAAGGGCGAATACCACGCGCGCAAGATCGTTCTCGCCACCGGCTACTATGACCTTCCCAACATGCTCAATGTTCCGGGCGAAGAGCTGGACAAGGTGGTTCATTACTACAAAGAGCCCCACCCTTATTACAACCACGATGTGATCGTCATCGGCGCTAAGAATTCGGCGGCCATCGCGGCGCTGGAACTGTTTTGGACCGGAGCGCGGGTAACCATGGTCCATCGCGGAAGCTGGGTTTCCGACCGCATCAAATACTGGATCAAGCCCAACATCGAGAATCGCATCAAGAACGGCGAGATCCTGGCGTACTTCAATTCGCGCGTGGTCGAAATCCATCCTAAGACTGTGGTGGTGGAAACCCCCGAAGGTCCGGTAACGTTGAAAAACGATTTTGTCTTTGCGTTGACCGGGTATCATCCGGATCTCGAATTTCTGGGAGCTTTGGGAATTCGGCTGGAGCCTGTTACGGAGCGGCCGCGAACGAATCCCGACACTCTCGAAAGTGATCGGCCCGGAATCTTTCTGGCGGGCGTGATTGTGGCCGGGATGCACACCAACGAGATTTTCATCGAGAACGGCCGCTTCCACGGCAAGAAGATTGCGGAAGCAATCGCGGGGTCACTCGTGCGGGACATAAATGTGGGAAGCATATCGAACGTTTGAGAACCGAGCCACGACCGGAAGGGAGTGCTACCCCGATTGCCGATAGGTCTGAGTTCGTGGTAGCGCTTCCTACCGGTCGCGGCTCAGAATGGGCACTCTGATATCATCGAGCACATGATTTGTTCCCGAAGAGATTTGGCGAAGCTGGTGCTTGGTGCGCCGCTCGCCGCAGCTTTCGCAAAGGCTGGTTTCGCAAAATCAAAGATAAACTCCAAGATCGATGGTGTCATGATCGGATCGCAAACCTACAGCTTTCGCGATCTTCCGACGCTAGACGCGCGCATCGACGCCATGAAGCAGATCGGGCTAGGCTATGCGGAACTGACCGTGAGCGATATCGCGCCCAAGGATCGGGAAGCGTTGAAGGCCTGGCGGGCGAATCCCCCGGTGGACGAGATCCGGGCCGTTCGCAAGAAGTTCGAAGACGCCGGCATTGAGATTTACTCCTACAACGACAGTTTCCGCGACGAGTTCACCGACGATGAGATCGATCACGGGTTCCAGGTTGCGCGATTGCTGGATGTCATGCGAATGACGGCGTCGTCCAACGTGACCGTCTCTGAGCGAGTGGACAAATACGCGCAGCGCTACAAGATCGTGGTGGGCTTCCACAATCACGACAGCATGAAGAAGAACGAATTTTCAACGCCAGACGATTGGAAGACGGCGATGGCCGGTCGATCAAAGTATATCGGCATCAATTTGGACATCGGACACTTCACCGCCGCGAATTTCGATCCGGTGAGCTTCATCGAAGAGCATCACGCGAGCATCGTGACGCTGCACATCAAAGATCGCAAGAAGAATCACGGCCCGAACATGTCGTTTGGCCAGGGCGACACAGACATCAAGGGTGTGCTTCTGCTGCTCAAGAACAAGAAATATCCAATTCCAGCCATGATCGAATACGAATACGGCAAGCCAGGCATGGACACGGTAGCAGAAGTCAAAAAGTGTTTTGACTACTGCAAGGCGGCGCTTGCCTAGCGGCGCGCGCCGCGTTCTTCGGTTCTTCAGTTCGTCGGTTGCCAGCCCTCAGTTATCGGTTTAACGAGCGGGCGATTGACCGAACCGAATAACCGAATAACCGAATAACGGAATAACGGAATAACCGAAGAACCGGCGAATCGAAGAGCTGGCGAGATGCTGGCTTACGCCAACATCTCCGCCAGCTCGTCGATTCGCCGTCTTTGAAACCGCGGCGCGGGATTGCCACATGCGCAGGAATTGCGATCCAACCGCGAAGCGCCGAAATCGCGCATTACGTGCAACCCGGCATGTGCTTCGCATTCCATCGCGAGCAGTTCATTGCCTGCACCCAGATGCTGTTCAAAAACCGGTACGCCAAAGGAGTCCCAGAACAGGTCTCGATCGTCATCGGAGAGAGCTGCCTGGCCTTGGTAGGTGAACACCACCACTGCATGCTTCAGTTCGAGACCGCGCTTGGCGAGAAGCCGTAGTTGCTCCGCTCGACCTGCGATAGAAGAAGGATGGAACCGTGCCGCCTCTTCGGTCCAGCCGGCCGGGAACACGCGGACCAGCTTGGTTTCCTGAAAACCCGGCGCCAGAATAGCGGTGCGCGGAGTAGGATCCATGGGATGTATAAAAGGTGCGCCCGATACCCGGCGCCGGATTTTTAGAGTCATGGCACTTACGCCAAGAAAGTGAAGCGGCGGCGCGGTTCGTCTCAGGGAAACAGATTCTGCAAATTATCGTGCAGAATCGAACATGCAATTTCGCCCGTGACGCCAATTTCGTAGAGAGCTTTGGTCTGTGCGTCGAACACTGCTCGGTTCCAACCTCGCGGAAAAAAAGATGAATCGGTGCCGAACAG
>Ga0182024_10020343_pt1 | contig 12135 bp, 8 predicted proteins | sample P32metaG_FD_120480 | JGI IMG/M metagenome (GOLD analysis project Ga0182024, IMG submission 120480) | Permafrost microbial communities from Stordalen Mire, Sweden - P3-2 metaG (Illumina Assembly) | ecosystem: Environmental > Terrestrial > Soil > Wetlands > Permafrost | place: Sweden: Stordalen...
AGTCGACCACATTGCTATCCCGAGGGATCCTTGGGCGCGCCTCGCAACCAAACTCCTGTATGCCTTGAAGATGCCGAGTTTTGCCCGCGAGAGAGCGAAAGTGATGGCGCAATTCGTGGGAATTCCGGAAGCGCTTTCACAGGCGTTCGAAATCTCGCCGGACAAGATTCGAGCGAAGTATCACCGCATCGAGCATCACCAGGCGCACCTGGCGAGCACGTTCTTCGTTTCTCCGTTCGAAGAGGCCGCGCTGCTGTCCGCGGACGGGCTCGGCGACTTCGCCAGTACGATGTGGGGGACCGGCCGCGGGAATCGCATGCACATCGACGGGGCGATTGCGTTTCCTCATTCGCTCGGCATGTATTACACGGCCGTGTCTCAATACCTGGGGTTTCGCAAATTCGGCGATGAGTACAAAGTCATGGGCCTGGCGGCCTACGGCGAGCCTGCCTATCTGGACGAGTTCCGGCAGATTGTCCGCACCAACGGCGGCGTGGGCTTCCGCCTGGGGCTCGACTACTTCAAACACCATCGCACCGGCCCTGAAATGACGTGGCGCGACGCCGATAAGACTCCCGAGCTGGGGGCAATGTTTTCCGACTACATGGCCGAGCGCCTGGGGCCCGCGCGCGAACCCGCGGCTCCGGTCGAGAAGGTGCATCGTGACGGCGCAGCTTCGCTGCAAGCGCGCCTCGAAGAGGTTTTGTTCGAAATGCTTCGCGCGCTTCACGACCGGACCAAACAGAAGGCCGTATGCCTGGCCGGAGGGGTCGCGTTCAACTGCGTTGCCAATGGGAAAATTTTCGACAAAACGCCGTTCGAACAAATCTTTGTGCAGCCCGCCGCGGGAGATGCGGGACTCGCGATCGGCGCCGCTTATTTCGTGCATCATCAAATCCTCGGCCTGCCTCGTTCCTTCGTCATGGAAGATGCCTACTGGGGGCCGGGCTACTCGCCGGAGCAGATGCGATCGGCCGTCGCAGCCAGCCGCTTGCCGGGCGAAGGCATGGAGATTTCAGAGCTGCACGAGAGTGTGATCGCGAAGGAAGCGGCAAAGGAAATCGCCGCCGGAAAAATTCTTGGCTGGTTTCAAGGGCGAGCCGAGTGGGGGCCGCGGGCGCTGGGAAACCGCAGCATCGTCGCTGATCCGCGCCGGCCGGACATGAAGGACATTCTGAACGCGAGGATCAAACACCGGGAAATGTTCCGGCCATTTGCACCGTCGATTCTTGCGGAAGCTACGGGAGAGTACTTCGAGAAGTCCTATCCATGTCCCTTCATGACGCAGGCTTATTCCGTCCGGCCCGAAAAACGAGAAGCGATTCCCGCGCCCACTCACGTGGACGGCACGGGCCGCCTCCAGACGGTCACCTACGCAGCGAACCCTCGCTATTGGGGCCTGATCCGAGAATTTGCCAATCTCACTGGCGTGCCCGTGGTCCTGAATACTTCGTTCAACGACAACGAACCGATCGTTTGCCGCCCGGAGGAAGCCATCGACTGTTTTCTGCGCACCAAAATGGATGTCCTGGTCCTCGGCGATATTCTCGTGCGTAAGCTTGAGTCCGCCGAGGTGCCGCGCTGATCCGTCGTGTTGCGAATATGCGAGATTGCTGTTTGGCTCTTGCACTCGTTTCGTTTTCCTTCCGGATGAATCTGTGCACATTCTTCTTTTGAACGAATATTTTCCGCCGGACACCAGCGCCACGGCAAAGTGCGCCGCGCAAGTCGCGGAAGCACTCTCAGTGAATCACCGCGTAACAGTGCTTGCGGGCCGGCCAAGCTACGATCCGGCCGAGCGTCATCCGCATTACCTTCTGCGCCGCGAAGTCCGCGGGAATCTGGCCGTCGAGCGCGTGGGCTCGACCGCCTATCCGCGTTTCCAGATGCGCCGCCGCGTTTCGAATTATCTGACCTATCTTTCGCTCGCGATCCCCACAGCCCTCTCCATTCCTTCCGACATTGTGCTGGCCATGACCGACCCGCCCATCGAAGGCATCGCCGGCGCTCTCGTTGCGCGCCTTTCCGCCCGTCCGTTCGTGTACAACATTCGCGACATGTATCCGGACATGGCGGTGGGCGGCTCGATCGTGCGCCCCGGCAGTTTCACGGCGAGGTGGGAGGCGATGCATCGCTGGGCGCTGCGCCGCGCGGCGCGCGTCATCGTACTTGGCGAAGACATGCGCGATCGGATCATCGCGAAAGGTGTCGATCCAGCTCGAGTTGTAGTCTCCCGTGACGGAATAGACATTCCGGAAACTGTGCCATCGCCGGACAATTCCGTAGCGCGTGAGATTCGCGGCGATTTCCGTTTCGCGCTGGTGCATGCGGGGAATCTGGGCTTCTATGGAGCGTGGCAAACGCTTATTTCAGCGGTGCGAATACTGGAGAAGGATGGAGTGGGCCTCGTGTTTATAGGCGAAGGAGCGATGAAGCCGCAAGTCGAGGCCATGGCGGAGGGATGCCGCGCGGTTCGCTTCCTGCCGTTTCGGCCTGCGAGTGAAGTGCCGCTGGTCCTTTCTTCTGGTGACATGCACGTCGTTACTGTCAAGAAAGGACTCGAGGGCGTTGTGGTGCCGAGCAAATTGTATCCGACACTTGCCGCGGGGCGGCCTGTGCTGGGGGTCGCTCCGGAAGAAAGCGATATCGTGCGGATTGTTCGGCGCAGCGGTTGCGGCATTGCAGCCGATCCGGATGACCCGGCGAGCGTCGTGGAAGCCGTCCGAAGGGTGTTGCATGACTCGGAACAATTGCAAGCGATGGCTCGCCGGTCGCGGGAGATTTCTTTTTCATATGATAGAGTGAAGCAGTTAAAAATTTTCTCGGAAACGATCGAGGAAGTGGTCCGCGAATGACGAAGGCTGATACGATATGTTCAGGGCACGGTGCCCCGGGATGCTGAACTAGGCGTGAAATCGGTGCATTCATGAACACGAGCCTGATTGCATTTGCCGTTGGTTTGATTGCCTCCATGGGGCTCACTGTTCCGGTGCGGCAACTCGCGCTGCGCGTCGGGATGGTGGATCATCCGGGGCCACGCAAGGTGCACGTGCAGCCGATGCCGCTGCTCGGCGGCCTGGCGATTTACCTGGGCGTGCTGATCGCGCTGCTCGTGTCGATGAACGGCCCCGCGCTTATGCAGGTGATCGGCATCTACGCGGGCGCGACTCTCGTTGCCGTCGTCGGCATCCTCGACGATCGCGGCCTTCTCCATCATCAAATAAAATTGTTCGGAGCCATGCCCGCCGCGGCAGTCATCCTGCTGGTTTCGGGGATTCGCGCCCAGGTTTTCTCCAACATCTGGCCGGGAAGGCCGGGGATCTGGGCTGACACGGCGCTGACCCTGGTCTGGGTCGTCGGCATCACCGCTTCCTTCAGCATTTTGGATCACATGGATGGGCTATGCGCGGGCGTAGCCGCGATGGCTTCCCTTTTCTTCGCCATCTTCGCACTCGAAAACGGACAGCTCCTCGTCAGTACCATGGCCGCCGCGGTCCTCGGCGCCGCCGCCGGGTTCCTGCGCTGGAATTTCAAGCCCGCGAAAATTTTCATGGGGGATGGCGGCGCGATGTTCCTCGGTTTTCTGATGGCGACCCTGGCCCTCAAGTTGCGCCCCACGATGTCCGGCAGTCACAATGCCGCGTGGCTCATTCCCGTCTTCATCCTCGGCGCAACGATATTTGACACCACGCTGATTTCCATTTCCCGTTCGCGGCGCGGCTTTCTTCCCTTCACGACTCCCGGGAAGGACCACACCGCGCACCGCCTCGCGAATCTTCTCGGAAGTCAGCGGACCGCGGTCCTCGTCATGTATTCGCTCGGCGCTGTCTCCGGCCTGCTCGCCCTGGCCATCAGCCATCTGCCCGCGCATGCAGCCTACATCGTTGCGGGCCTCGGTGCGCTCGCCGTGCTGGGCGCCGTCGGCTTGCTCGAGCTTGCACCGTATGAACGCCAGAGTCGGAAATAGTGTGTCTGCCGAAACGCTCCTCGATTTGCCAATCCAGGAATAGCCAAATTAAAACCCCACCCTTTGAACTGCACAAAGGGTGGAGCACGCGGCTCTGACGTTTAGTTATTCGGTCATTCTAAACACACCGCCGAGGTACCCCACGCTTGTCCAACGTGGCAGACAAGGCTGGGGATTTTCGTCCCTTCGTCCATTGTCCCCTTGTTACAAATCATCATCCCTCAGCGAGACAGCGTTGCCAGTCGCTTGGGCTCGCGTAGCCGCGAGCGCGATGCGGAGCGAACCCATTGCGTCGTCGATCGTGATGGGCGGCTCGCGATCGTGGCGGAGATTGTCCACGAAGTTCTGAAGTTGCGCGGGGTAGGCGTCGCGGAAACGTTCCATGAAGAACGGGACGGTGTCGTGCGCGACGTGATTCTTTGTCATCACGAAAAGCGGCGTCTCGCGGAGGTAGCCGATTCGCAGCGTGCCCGTTGTGCCGAGGATTTCCCCGAAAATGTCGTACCCGTAGATGCCGCTTCGGCTGAGATCCACGACGCCAATGCGGCCGCTCGCGAATCTGAGCGAGACGATGGCGTTGTCGATATCGCCGACTTCATTCAGCTCTGGGTACGCGAGCGTTCCGCCAATGGCTGTGACCGCGGCGACTTCGCCCATGTACCAGCGAGCCAGATCGAAATCGTGAATCCCCATATCCATGATCATGCCGCCGCTGCTTTTTGGGTTCGCATATTCCAGGGAAGGCCGGTATGGATCGCGCGAAGATGACTTGAACACGATGGGCGTGCCGATGACGCCATCGTCGACCTTTTTCTTGGCGGCGGCATATCCCGCGTCGAAGCGCCGCATGAAGCCCATTTGCAGGAAGCCGCGCGCGCGCGTGACGGCGTCCTTCATCTTTTGGGTTTCGGCGAGCGACAATGCCGGAGGCTTCTCGCAAAACACCGGTTTTCCCCGTTCAAGTGTGCCGATAACAAGATCACAGTGAGTGTCGGTCGGGCTCACGATGATGACCGCGTCGACCCCCGGATCGTCGAGCATCCCCAGGGGATCCATATACCAGCGCGGGACGTCCAGCTCGCGCGCTGTTTCCTCCGCGAGCGTGGCATTTGTGTCCGCCAAGGCCGCGAGGCGCACGCCTGTGACGCGCGCTGCCAGATCACGCGCATACACGCGCCCGAGCCGCCCCAGCCCAATCAAGCCCACATTCAATTTCATCTCTTCCTCCTTGATATTTTGCCGCCTCAGTGGCGCGGGCTTCAGCCTGCGGGTTTTGGTCCTCGCAAGTACGAAACCCCGCAGGCTGAAACCCGCGCTACATCTAAACCTGCTCGCTGAGTTCTTCGCGCCAGGAATTAGAAAGGTATTTCACGCGGAGCGCTCGCTCGCGCAGCTCCTCAGAGTCCGGCGCTCCGAGATAAACCTTCAGAGCGTCGGAAATGGACACGCGGTTTTCGTCCTGATGAATTCGGACGATTTCATCTCCCGCGCCGATTTCGCCTTCGCGCAGGACGCGGAAATAGAATCCGCTGCGGAGGCTTGCGAGGAAACGCCTGGCCATGTCGTCGCGCTGGAATTTCAAATTCAGCTTGAAGCAAGGAATTCGCGGCTGCGTGACAACCACTTCCGCGTCGCCAATCGTGTAGCGATCTCCGAGGAAGACGGCGCCTTCGAGGAGTCCCTGAGTCGTGAGATTTTCTCCGAACGAGCCCCACGGAAGTTCCACGCCTGGCAGTTCTTTTTTCCAGTAGGCGTAGTGCTCGGAGGGATAGGCGTACACCGCTTTGTCTCGCCCGCCGTGGATTGACAGGTCGGCTTGCCGGTCGCCTTCGAGATTGAGCGCGCGCATTTGGACGCGCTTCTGCACGGGCGTCATGAAGATGCCTGTCGAGACTTCCCCGCCTTCGAGCAAGACCGTGCGGGGAACTCCGACCTGTACGGAAATCAACTTGGGGCTCACGGTCTTCCCTTGTGGCTCGCGGCATGGAAACGCTCGCCGGTTTCACCATATCAGATTCAAGCTTCGAGCAACGAATTCAAAGGATATTCGCCTTCGGCATGCGAGTTCAACCTGGAGCAAATAATTTCTTTCGGAGCATGTCGCCTTCCGCTTTGCCTAACGTCCCGGTTTGGCTATACTGCTCAGTCGGAGTTTCGACTTGGCAACGGGATATCCGGGGGGACTCTGCTGTTAGGATATTCCCGACGCACCGCGAGGGAAAATTGGCGGCCGCCCTTGGACGTCATCCCTTGCATCTCGTCCACAGGTTCAAAAATGGAAGCGCTTCCACGTCGATGCGCCATGGGCATGCGATAGGATTTTGAAGCGGGGGAAGGTCACACTGCATCCAGGAATCAAAAAAGGGCCAGGCGCCAAATCCGCTCCACAGGTCGCCGTGATCGGCGGTTCCGCTTCCGGCTTTTTCACAGCGTCGCTTCTGGCGCGGGCGGGCTGTGCGGTGGAAGTGCTCGAACGGTCCGACCAGCTCGACCCGACTCCCCGGACGCTTATCGTGACGAGCCACATGCGCACCGTGCTGGGACAGGTTGGCGAGTCCTCTGTTGTCAACGAAATCCGCAAATTTGAATTATTTACCGACGGGCGCTCCGCCCAGGTTCCCCTGGATCGTCCGGATCTGATTATTGAACGATCGCGTCTGATCCGCGGCCTCGCTGAGGACGCGCAAAGCCACGGCGCAAAAGTTTCATTCGGCAACCGCTTCATCGACTTGCAAAGCAATGGAACAGGGCTGCGCGTAAATGTCGAGCGCGGCCAGAATGCCGGTGCCGAGGCACTGCACGCCGACGTGGTGGTCGGCGCCGATGGCGCTCTCTCGCGCGTGGCGCAGAGCGCCGGGTGGCCCCGCCAGCCGACTGTCCCTCTCGTGCAGGCCATCGTGCGCGTGCCTGCGGACATGTCCGTCAACACCGTGCGCGTGTGGTTCGTGCCGGACGATACGCCTTATTTTTACTGGCTGATTCCGGAATCAAGCGAGCGAGCGGTTTTGGGTTTGATCGGCGAGGATGGCCAGGAAACACGGCGCTGCCTCGAGCGCTTCATGGAGAAACGCGGGTTTACGCCGCTCGGTTATCAGGGCGCGCGAATCCCGGTGTACGACCGGTGGACTCCGGTCGAGCGCCGCGTAGGGGCGGGGCGAGTGTTTTTGGTCGGCGATGCCGCGGGGCAAGTGAAAGTTTCGACCGTCGGCGGGATCGTCACCGGATTTCGCGGCGCGATCGGCGTCAGCGAATCCATCATGAATGGCGGAGAAAGTCGCGAGCTGCGTTCGCTGCGCCGCGAGCTCGACCTCCACTTGCTGATTCGCAAGACGATTCATCAATTCAAGCAGGCGGATTACAGCCGCCTCGTCGATCTCATGAACGATTCGACGCGCCGTTCGCTCAGCCAATACACGCGCGACGAAGCCTCGCGCGTCCTCTGGAACATCGCCCTCAGCCAGCCGCGCCTCCTGCTGCTCGCTCTTCGCGGCCTGCTCTCCGGTGGTTCGATCCTCCCCAAAAATCGCGGCTGAATTTTTTCTGCGCTTGGACGCATGCGCCCTTGGCGAGTAAACTCCACGACATTACGGGTTTTAGTAGCACAGCCATTTGGCCGACTGAGAAAAAAATTCAGAAGAGGTGCAGCCATGAAGAGTCGCACAATCAACGTCGGGGCCGCGCTTGTCCTCTTTTTCAGCTTGTGGGGCACTGTCGCGTTTGGCCAGAACACCATGGACGCGATTGACGCCCATCTGGTCGCCGCCAGAAACGCCGCGGGATTCGACTTTACCGGCACACTGGCTCGATTGTGCGTAGCGCCGGCACCGGTTCCAAATACGCTGCGCGATGTGGCTCCCGGCCCCGCCCCGGCTCGCGATACCTGGTACATCGAACCGGCCAAAGTTTTCGATAACCTTTATTTTGTGGGTTCCAAGATCCACAGCTCCTGGGCGCTGACATCGAGCGAGGGAATCATCCTCATCGATACGCTCTGGACCTACAACTCCGAGGAAGAAATTGTCGGCGGTTTGAAAAAACTGGGCTTGGATCCGGCGAAGGTCAAATACGTCATCATCAGCCACGCGCATCCCGATCACGTGGGCGGGGCCAAACTCATGCAGGACCGGTTTGGCTCACGGATTGTGATGGGCGGCCCCGACTGGGATTCCATCGAAAAATCCGTCAACGGGTATCCGCTCGGAAAACCGAAGCGCGACATTGTTGCCGACGATGGCCAGAAAATCACGCTCGGCGATACGTCGGTGACCCTCATCGCGACGCCGGGCCACACACCGGGAACGCTGTCGATGATCTTCACGGTGAAAGATAACGGCAAGCCCCTTACCGTCGCTTACTCGGGCGGCACTGCGTTCAACTTCCCGAGTACGGCCGCGAATTTTGATATGTATATCAAGTCCCAAACCAAAATGGCTGCTGCCGCGGCGGCTGCAAATGCAACCGTCTTCATGTCCAACCATTCGGAATTTGATCTCGCGACCACGAAGATCAGGATGCTCGCCTCGCGCAAGCCCGGCGAGCCGCATCCCTTCGAAATCGGGAAGGAAGCGGTGGCGCGCTATTTTGTCGTTACAGGGGAATGCGCTCAGGCAGCGCGGTTGAAGCTGACGGCACAGCCGACAAAATAATCGAAGACTGTCTTTCGTAGCGCCGGCATCTTGCCGGCATATTTTGAATTTCGAGAAAATGCAAAGAGCCGGCGGGATCCCGGCGCTACTCAAATCAAAGCGTCGCAGCGATGTCCTCGGAAAATGCGACCCCGCCTCAACCCCTCGCGCGTGGACATGCGCGCTTTCGACGCGTAAACTCCGCGATGCTGCCTGTCTTGATTCCGGCGGGCTCCGAAAAGAGCCCACATTTGCCCGGACGGAAACTAGAAACAGAGGACACGCTTGAACATCCTCGGCCTTTCCGGTCTTGCACATGATTCCGCTGCCGCTCTTCTTTCCGATGACGGCATCGTCGCCGCCATGGAGGAGAGCAAGCTTGTGCGGAGGCGCACCGCCGCCGGAATTCCGCGCGAGGCGATTCGATTTTGCCTGGAGCGCGCGGGGACAGGATGGAACGGCGTCGAATGTGTGGCTGTGGCCAGCCGGCCGGTGCGCACATGGGTGCGCCAGGCCTGGATGCGCGCGAAGCTGACGCCGTTCGCGCCAGTGCCCAGCGGTTACTATCAGACGAAGGCGCTTGGCGAGCTGGGCCGTGAGCTCAATAACGGGCGCCTGCTCGAAATGCTCGGCGAATCGCCTCGCCTGAAGGTTCTGCACCTCGAACATCACCTCTGCCATGCCGCCAGCGCGTTCTACGCATCCGATGCCGACCGCGCATTGGTGCTCACGCTCGATGAGCAGGGGGACGGGCGCTCCGGTTCGATTGCGCTCGGCGAAGGCAACCGCCTGCGCGTTCTCGAATCGATTCCTTTCCCGCATTCGCCGGCATGGATTTTTTCGCAGATCACGGATTTGATCGGCTTCACGCCCCACGCGGATGAACACAAAACGCAATGGCTGGGCCTCGAAGGCGAGCCCGTGTTCGAGGGTCTGTTCCTTGAGATGCTGCGCCGCGCGCCCGGAAAATTGCCGCGCCTCGCCACCCGTTACTTCAATTCCGGCCTTGCAGGACACATCGCGTTCTCTCCCAAATTTTACCGAGCCGTTGGTGTGGATCCTGCCATCGGTAAAGCCGCGGAGACTGGTTCGCCGCGTCCACCGATTGCGGACGAGTTGCGCAAACAGCTTGCCGCGAGCGTCCAGCAGGCGTGTTGCACCGTCGCCGCGGAACTAGCCGAGCGGTACAGGAAGCAGACCGGCGCGAATTCCCTGTGCCTGGCCGGCGGATTGTTTCTGAATCCGGTGGTGGTCTCACACGTGGAGCGGAACACGGGCTTCGACCATGTTTTCGTGCAGGCCGCGGCGGGAAATGAGGGGACCGCGCTCGGCGCGGCCTGGTACGTGCGCCACCAAATTCAAAAAAAACCGCGCCAGGCCGCCGTCGAGAAACTTGATTGGGGCCCGAGTTATTCGAGCCAGGAGATCAAGCAAGTTTTGGACAATTGCAAAGCGCGCTACCGGTTTCACGTGAGCGATGAACACCAACTAGAAGAAATGATCCAGTTGCTCGCCGCCGGGAAAATTGTAGGGTGGTTCCATGGAGCGGCGGAGTTCGGCCCCCGCGCTCTCGGCAATCGCAGTCTGCTAGCTTCTCCGTGGGCCGCGTACGTGAAGGAAAATCTGAATGAATTTGTGAAACACCGCGAAGCCTTCCGGCCGTTTGCCATTTCCGTATTGGCCGAACACGCCGCGGAATATTTCGACTATTCACCATCCGCGCGATTCATGGCCACGCTTGGCGTTGCGAAGCCCGAAGCGGCACGCCAGCTCGAGGGATTCCTTCTTCCTGGCGGCCGCGTCCGTTTGCACGTCGTGGAGCGTGCGGCGAACCCGCTTCTGTGGCGGCTGCTCCAGCGATTCGGCCAGTTTGCTCCCGCGCCCATGCTGGTGAATACCTCTTTCAATTTATTCGGCGAGCCGCTCGTGGTTTCCCCTCGGGATGCGGTGAGGAGTTATTTTTGCTCCGGCGTCGACGCGCTGGTGATCGGGAGTTTTTCGCTCGCGAAGAGCTAGTCATGTGTTTCTACCGGAAAACCAGGGGGAAATCACCTTTTGTTGCGCGGCGGAATAGGTGAAAATGAGTTTGCCCGTCCGCATGGAATCAATGGGCCTGCTCGAAAAGGGAGAATAAGCGTGAAACTTGCTGTGATTGGCTGCGGGTATGTGGGCCTCGTGTCAGGGAGTTGTCTGGCCGAAGCCGGGCATGACGTGATCGCGACCGACAACGATAGCGCGCGGATCGCCGCGCTGCAGGCGGGTAAAATCCCGATTTACGAACCGCATCTGGACAAAGTGCTGGAAAGCGTGGTGCGGGAAGGGCGGCTGCAGTTCACGGCGGACGGTGCGGATGCGGTTCGCAAAGCGGACGTCATTTTTATTTGCGTGGGGACGCCGCCGACGGAATCAGGGGAAGCGGACCTGTCGGCGATCGACAACGTGGCGCGGATGATCGCGAAGGAGTCCCGCACGCCGAAGCTCGTAATCGAAAAAAGCACGGTGCCTGCGCAGACAGGCGAGCAGCTCAAGCGGGCGCTCGAGGTTTATGCGACGAATCCCGGGGCGAAGTTCCGCGTGGCCTCAAATCCCGAATTTTTGCGCGAGGGGACAGCGGTATTTGATTTCTTTCATCCGGATCGGATCGTGATCGGCGTCGAGGAGAAGGAGAGCGAGGAACAATTGCGCGAGTTGTACCGGCCGATTCTCGAGGGAAGGTACCGCTGCCCGGTGCACCAGCCGAATTGTCCTCCCGCGGCGACGCCGGATTTTGTAGTGACAACGATTGCCAGCGCCGAGCTCATCAAGCACGCCTCTAATTCCTTCCTGGGACTGAAGATTTCGTATGCGAATGTGCTGGCCGATTTGTGCGAGCGGCTGGGCGGCAACGTCGAGGAAGTGACGCGCGCCGTGGGCCTCGATCCGCGAATCGGCGGACAGTTCTTGAAGGCGGGATTGGGTTTCGGCGGATTTTGTTTGCCCAAGGATATTCAGGCGTTCATCAAGCTGGCCGATCGCGCGGGCGTGGATTTTGGATTACTGAAGGAAGCCGAGCGGGTGAATAAGCAGCGCGTGGAGCGTCTCCTGGAGAAAGTGAAAAAAGCCCTTTGGGTGATGAAGGGAAAACAGATTGGCGTTCTGGGAATCGCGTTCAAGCCGAACACGGATGATATTCGCCTCGCGCCCGCGATCGAAGTGATCCGGCGCCTTCTGGCGGAAGGCGCGGAAATCCGCGCGACGGATCCGGAGGCAATGGAGCGGGCCCGCGCCGTATTTCCGAATCTAAATTACACCGCGGACCCCTACGAAGTGGCGCGAGGAGCGGACGCGTTGCTGGTGCTAACCGAATGGGAGCAGTTCCGCCGGCTGGACTGGAAGCGCATCCGAGAGGAAATGGCGCGCCCGCTGGTGATCGACGCGCGCAACATGCTGCGCCCGGCGGAAATGAGGGATCTGGGATTCGAATACATGAGCTTCGGGCGGCCTGATACGGTTGCTGTGATGGCAGGACAGTAAGTAGCGCGGGCTTCAGCCTGCGGTTTTTGC
>Ga0182024_10020344_pt1 | contig 12135 bp, 13 predicted proteins | sample P32metaG_FD_120480 | JGI IMG/M metagenome (GOLD analysis project Ga0182024, IMG submission 120480) | Permafrost microbial communities from Stordalen Mire, Sweden - P3-2 metaG (Illumina Assembly) | ecosystem: Environmental > Terrestrial > Soil > Wetlands > Permafrost | place: Sweden: Stordalen...
AGGGACTGACGACGGTCTCGAAGCTCGCGGTGCTCAACGCGAACTACATCCGGGCCTCGATCCGTGACGTCCTCGACATCCCGTACGACGAGATCAACCGGCACGAGTTCGTCGCTTCGGCGCAGTCGCTCAAGCGCGAGACCGGCGTGCGCGCGCTCGACATCGGCAAGGCGCTGCTCGATCGCGGCTACCACGCGCCGACGGTCTACTTCCCGCTGATCGTACCCGAGTGCCTGATGATCGAGCCGACCGAGACGGAGTCGAAGGAGACCCTCGACGGGTTCATCGCCGCGCTGCGCGAGATCGTCGCGACCGCGAAGTCCGATCCCGAACGGGTACTCGAGACGCCGGTGAACACCGCCGTCGGCCGCATCGACGAGACGCGGGCCGCGCGAAAACCCGACCTGCGGTGGCGCGCCGGGGGGTAGCTCCGGCGCCGGCTTTCGTCACCGCGTCTTCCAGCGACCCGGCGTCCAGCGTCCGGCGATCCAGCCGCCGGCCGCGCCGCAGAAGATGTCGGCCGCATTCCACCACGGACCTTCGGTCGAACCTCGCAGAAACTGACCGGCCTCGATCGCCGCCGAATACGCCGCGATCAGCAGGGCCATGCGCAGCGCCGGCCGCGGCGAACGCGGCAGCGCGAGCTCGGCGGTGAACCCCACGATCGCGAACGCGACGATGCTGTAGAGCTTGCGCAGGACGATGTGCAGCGAGATTCCGTACGGGTCGCCGAGTCGCGCGGCCTGGGACCCGAAAATTATCGCGGCGACATGGGGCGGCGAGGTCGCGCGATACGCTTCCGCACTCAGCGCGAGAGAGAAAAAAAATGCAGCGACGGCGATCGCCAAGGCACCGGCCGCCACGCGCAGGAGCCGCGAACTCATTGCGGGGCGGATTCGCCCATTCGCGGAGAAATGCCGTCCCGCGTCGTAAGGGCGGCTCTATGAGGGTCCTCGTCACCGGCGGAGCGGGTTTCATCGGCTCGCATTTGGTCGATCTTTACCTGCGTGACGGACACGACGTCGTCGCGGTCGACAACCTGTGCACCGGCTCGCCGGAGAACCTGACCGAAGCGCGGCGCAATCCGCGCTTCACCTTCGTCGAAGCAGACGTCAGCGAAGGGCTCAAGATCGACGGTCCGCTCGGCCTCGTCCTGCACTTCGCTTCGCCGGCGAGCCCGCTCGAGTACGGACGCTTGGCGCTCGAGACGCTGGCCGTGAACAGCCGCGGCACCGAGCACGCCTGCGATCTGGCGGAGCGGCACGGCGCGCGACTCGTCTATGCGTCGACCTCCGAGGTCTACGGCGACCCGCTGGTCCATCCCCAAGTCGAGAGCTACTGGGGGAATGTGAACCCGGTCGGTCCGCGCGCGTGCTACGACGAAGCGAAACGGTTCGGCGAGGCGCTCGTCACCACGCGCCTGCGGTTCGGACCGCTCGACGCCCGCATCGTGCGCATTTTCAACACCTACGGACCGCGCCTCGCGAGCAATGACGGGCGCGTCGTCCCGAACCTGCTCGCGCAGGCGCTCGCGGGCGAACGGTTGACGGTCTACGGCGACGGCTCGCAGACGCGCTCGTTCACCTACGTCGACGACTTGGCGGAAGGGATCGTGCGCCTCGCGGCCGCCGACGGCGCGCGCAGCACGATCGTCAACCTCGGCAACCCCGAAGAACTGTCGATTCGCGAGTTCGCCGCGGTCGTTGCCGAGCTCGCCGGCATCCCGCTCGAGATCGTCGCGCGACCGCTCCCGCCCGACGACCCGACGCGCCGCCGCCCCGATATCGCGCTCGCGCGCAAGCTGCTCGACTGGGAGCCGCGCGTGCCGCTGCGCGACGGGTTGGCGCGAACGCTCGCGTGGTGGCGGCTTCACCGCACCCCGGTTCCGGCGAGCGATGCGCGCCCCTGAGGCCGACGCGCAGCTCGACGCGCTGCTCGCCGACGACTGGCGCGACGCGCAGCGCCGTCATCCGATCGCGGCGTCGCTCGCCGGGACGCGCTCGTACGACGATCGCTGGGACGACGGCTCGCTCGCCGCAGCGGCCGATGAAGACGCGCATCGCGCCGCGGTGCTCGCGAAGATGGAGGCAATCGGCCGCGACCCTCTCGGCGACGCCGCGCGGCTGAACTACGACTTATACGAGGCCGTGCTGCGCGACGAGCGCGCCGGCTACGCGCTCGGCGCGCACTTCTTCGCGCTGACTCCGCGCGGCGGCGTCCAGGGATACGCGAACTTCGCGAGCCAGCTGGAGTTCTCGACGCTGCGCGATCTCGAAGGCTGGCTGCGGCGCCTGGAAACCTATCCCGCGGCCGTCGAGCAGACGCTCGAGCGGCTGCGCGAGGCCGTCGTCCGGCAGCGGCTGTGGCCGCGGCGCACGATGGAGCGCGTCCCGGTGCAGCTCGACCGGCTGATCGCTCCCGCCGAGAGCTCCGCGTTCTTCGCGCCGTATCGAGTGCTGCCGTCATCGATCGGCGCGGTCGACGCGGAGCGCTTGCGCGCGGCGGCCGCCGCCGCGATCGAGGAGCGGGTGAACCCGGCGCTGCGCGCGCTGCGGGCGTTCGTCGTCGACACGTACTTGCCGGCGGCGCCGGCGGAGGTCGGGCTCGCGCATCTCCGCGGCGGCGACGAGCTCTACGCGTACTTCGTGCGCAGCGAGACGACGACCGGCCTCGCCGCAGACGCGATCCACGAACTCGGCCTGCGCGAGGTCGCGCGCATCCGCGACGCGATGGAGGCGCTCGTCCCCGAGCTCGGCTACGGGACGCGTCCGCTGGCCGAGATCTTTCGCGCGCTGCGCGAGGACCCCGCGAACTACCATCCGACGCCGGACGCGCTGCTCGCCGCGTACCGAGCGATGGCGAAGCGGATCGATCCGGAGCTCGTCCGCATCTTTCGCACGCTGCCGCGCCTGCCGTACGGCGTCGTCCCGATTCCGGACGCGTTCGCGCCGGACACGACGACGGCGTACTACTCGCCGGGCGCGCTCGACGGCTCGCGCGCCGGGCTCTACTTCGTCAACCTCTACCGTCCCGAGCAGCGCCCCATCTACGAGATGATGGTCCTTTCGGTTCACGAGTCGGTCCCCGGCCACCACCTGCAGATCGCGCGCGCGCAAGAGTTGACCGGCCTCCCCGACTTCCGCCGCAGCTCGCTCTCGTTCACCGCGTACATCGAAGGCTGGGGACTCTACTCCGAGTCGCTAGGCGACGAGCTGGGACTCTACGACGATCCGAAGTCGCGCTTCGGCGCGCTCACCTACGATATGTGGCGGGCGGTGCGGCTGGTCGTCGACACCGGGATGCACGCGCGCGGCTGGAGCCGCGAACGCGCGATCGACTACTTCCTCGCCAACGCCGCGAAAACGCCGCTCGACGTCGAGAACGAAGTCGACCGCTACATCACGATGCCCGGCCAGGCCCTTGCGTACAAGATCGGACAAATGAAGATCCTCGAGCTGCGCCATCGCGCCGAAACCGCGCTCGGCGCCGCCTTCGATCTGCGCGACTTCCACGAGGTGATCCTCGACCAGGGCGCCCTCCCGCTCGACCTCCTCGAACGCCGCGTCGACGCTTGGCTATCGGCCGGGAGCTAGCGCCAAGAACTCGGCTCGATCCTCGCGGAGAATGCGGAGGCGGTGTCGTATTGGTCGCCATGGCTAGGCGTCCGTCGCCCACTCTGACCGAGGCTGAGTATCGCCTCATGAACATCTTGTGGGATCTCGACAGCGCGACCGTCGCCGAGATCCACGCCCGCCTCGCCGATCATCCGATCGCGTACACGACGGTGCTCTCGACGCTCACCATCCTCGAGCGGAAGAACTACGTCCGGCACACCGTCCGCGGCAAGGCCAACGTCTACAAGCCGCGGGTCGAGCGTGACGCCGCGCGGCGGACCGTGGTCGATAACGTCCTCTCGACGTTCTTCGACGGCTCGGCCCGCGCGCTGATGCTCAACCTGCTCGATTCCGAGAAGCTCAGCCCCGACGAGGAGCGGCGGCTGCGCGCTCTCCTGGAGGCGGACCGCTGAGCCTCGCCGCTGCGGCCGTCACGGCGGCGCTGATCGCCGCGATCGCCAGCCTCGTGCTCGCTGCGGGGGCGCTCGGCGCCGCCCGCGTGCTGGCGCGGGCCGCGGTGCGCTACCGGCTGTTGGTCGGCGCGTTCGGCATCGTCGCGCTGCTCGGCCCGGCCGCGCTGGCGGTTTCCGCCCTGCGGCCCGCCTCCGAGGGCGTCGGCCCGGCCGGTCCGCTCGAGCCGTTCGCGGTGCCGGTGTTGGGACTCCTCACCGCGTTCGCCGGCGCGCTGCTCTTCGAATTGGTCGTCGACGTCATCCGGCTGCGGCGGATCAAGCGCGCGGCCCGCCCGCTCGGGACGGCCGCCGTCCGGAACGCGACGATCGGTGTCTCCGCGACCGTTCCGACCCCCACCGCGATCGGCTACCTGCACCCCGCGATCATCGTCCCGGCCGACTTCCGAGAGCGGGTCGACGCCGGCGAATGGGACGCGGTCGTCGCCCACGAGTGCGCCCATCTCGCGCGCCGCGACGACTGGGCGAAGGCGATTCAGAGCGCGGTCCTGCGGGCCGGCTGGTGGCTTCCCGGTCTCTGGCTGCTCGGCCGCGGACTCGACCTGGAGCGCGAACTCGCCAGCGACGAGCGCGCCGCCGGCGCGGCTGGTGCCCGGCGATACGCTGCCTGCCTGTTGCGGCTCGCCTCCGGCGGCTGCGCCGAAGCGGTCGCGCCCGCGCTCTGGGGCCGCCGCTCCCACGTCGCGATCCGGGTCGAGCGGCTGCTCCGTCCGTCCGCCGATCCATCGCCGGTCCTGCGCGCCGCGACGCTCGGAGCGTTCACCGCGACGGCCGTGGCGGTGGTCTGCCTGGCGATCGCGGCGGTCCCGGCGATCGGCCGCCATGCCGCGCACGCCGCCCATCCGGTGCGCGTCGCGCTCGACGATACGGAGCGGGTCGCCTACCTCGGCCGCGCGCCGGGTGCCGATCAGGCACCAGCGGCGCCGAACCTGCCGCCGCCGGCTGCGGCCGCTCCCGAACCGGCCGCTTCCGAACCGGCCGCCGTCGCGCGACCGCTCGCGGCGGCCCCCCGCGCGCGCGCCGTGCGTCCGTCGAAGGCGACGACCCCACCAGCCCACCGCTCGTCGCTCGAGGCCCTGCACGGGACCGTGGTGGTCTACCTGCCGGCCTTCCGGTGCTCGACCTGCTTCACGCCGCTCCACGCCACCGACGCAGGCGTCGCCGTCCCGTCGCAGCCGGCGCCGGCGAGCGCCGCCCCGGTCGCGTTCGTGCCGCCCGCCACGGCCGCCCAGGACACCGGTTCCGGCCCAGCCTCGCCGGCGGCGGCGTTCCTCTGGCTGCGGATGCCGCGGGCGCTGATCCTTCCCTGACGCTAACTAGGCAGGCGAGGAGGCCGCCTGCCCGCTGGGTTCTTCTTGGGCCCTCGCGCTATACTAAAGACATCAGCCCGGTCGTCGGGCTGCAACTGTATCCTGGGAAGCGACGATGCGGATCAAGTATGAGGTTTCCGCCGGTGGGCTCGTCCTGCGGCGGAATGGAAATGGGCTCGAAGCCCTGCTCATCGGGCGGGGTGAACCCCGCGTTTGGTCGCTGCCCAAGGGCCACGTCGAGGCCAAAGAAACCCACGAACAGGCCGCCCTGCGCGAGGTTCGCGAGGAGACGGGCTGCTGGGCCGAGATCCTCTCGAAGCTCTCGGACATCTCTTACTGGTTCTACCTGAACCGGACCAAGCACAAGAAATCGGTCCACTTCTACCTGATGCGCTACCTCTCGGGCGATACGGCGAACCACGACCATGAAGTGGACGAGGCCCGCTGGTTCGAGATCAAAGCGGCCAAGAAAGCGCTCAAATACGTCAACGAGAAGCGGCTGGTCGACCTGGGTCTCGATTGGCTCGCTCAGGACGGCGCCGGGCTGTTCGAGCCCGAAGTCGTCGCGATGAGCCGGGCGATGGGAGACACGAGCGCCTGAGCCCCGACACCCCGGGCACCGCCTTGCGCGTCTCGCTCGACGTTTTCGACGGTCCGCTGGACCTGCTGCTCAACCTCGTCAAGGAACGCCAGCTCGACATTGCGAGCGTTCCGCTCGCGCACGTCGCCGATCAGTACCTCGCCTACATCAAGGCGATGGAAGCGATCGACGTGGAGCTCGCGGCGGACTACCTGGTCGTCGCGGCGACGCTGGTCTTCCTGAAGTCGAAGGCGCTCCTCCCGCCGATCCCGCTCGAGTTCCTCGGCGACCCCGAAGAGTCGGCCGAGTCCGTCGAAGCGCGGCTGCGCGAGCGGCTGATCGCCTACTCGAAATATCGCGATGCGGGCGCCGACCTCAAGGCACGCGCCGCGGAGGCGTCGGCCTACTACTTGCGCACCGACGGCGGCGACCCGAGCGCCGAACTCGTCCAGCGCTACAAGATCGACGCGCTCAAGCTGGCGACCGCGCTCGCCGCGGCGTTGCGCGCCGCCAAGCCCGAGAAGCGTACGATCATCCGCGAGCGCGTCTCGCTGGTCGAGCAGATGGAGCTGATCGCCCGGACGGTGCGGCGCGACGGCCGGGTGACGTTCTTCAGCCTGTGCGCGGGGCTCGACCGCGTCGCGATCATCGTCACCTTCCTCGCCGTCCTCGAGCTGGTGCGCCGTCTGCGCGTGCGCGTCGCGCAAGACGAAGCCTTTGGGGACATCGCCCTCCTCCCCGCGAACGTAACCAACAGTGCAGCCTGAACTCGTCGATACCGGCAAACTGCAGCGCGACCTCGAAGCCCTGCTCTTCGTCGCCTCCGAAGCGCTCTCGATCAAGCAACTGGCGAAATTGACCGGCGCCGAGCAGAGCGAGGTCACGGTCGCCTTGCAGAAGATCGACGAGGAGTTCGCCCATCGCGGCGTCGTGCTGCGCGAGATCGCCGGCGGCTACCGCTTCGCCAGCGCCGCGGCGGCGCGCGAGGCGGTCGAGACGTATCTGCTCCCGCCCAAGACGAACCTCTCGCCGGCGGCGCTCGAGGCGCTGGCGATCTGCGCCTACCTGCAGCCGGTCACCAAGGGCGAGATCGAGGGGATTCGGGGGGTCAGCGCCGATTCGGTGATCGCGACCCTGGTCGACCGGCGCTTCCTGACCGAATCCGGCCGTAAGGACGTCCCCGGCCGGCCGATCCTCTACAAGACGACCGACGAATTCTTGGAGGCCTTCGGCTTGCGCTCGCTCGAGGAGCTGCCGCCGATCGACGTCGAGGGAACGGCCCCCATCGAGCTCGCCCTCCCGATCCCGACCATGGCAGCGTCCCAGGCCGGCGCGGGGAGCGCCTTCGAGGAAGCCCCGGAAACCCCGGGCAGCACCGGCGCGGTCGAGGAGACCGACATCGAAGAAACCGTCCCACGGGACAAAGAAACGGCCGCAGAGGCCGACAGCATGCTTCAGACGCCGGTCGAGACGATCGTCGCAAAAGAAGAAACGGAGCCCCAGCCATCAGCGGTGTAACCGCCCCCGCGCTCGAGCCCACCACGGTGTGGGCTACGATCGACGAGAACTGTCAGCGCGTTGCGCTGATCCACGAACTGATCCAGCCGGGCGAGAGTTTCCGGCTCACCGACGACCAGCGCAAAGCGGTCGACACGATCACTGCCGGCCTCGACGGCGACAAATTCGAGTATCTCCTCAAGGCGCCGACCGGTTCGGGCAAGACCGAGGTGATGCTGCGCGTCGCGGTCGACACGATCCTCAAGACCGACGGCTACGTCGTTATCTTGGCGCCGACGCGCGACCTGATCCGCCAGCACGTCACCTATTTCACCGAGCGGCTCGAAGGAACGGGGATCGGCGTCGGCCAGATCCACGGCGGAGCCGCGCCGGCCGAACGGCGCGCGGTCGAGGCCGGGATCGCGAACGGGACGATCCACGTCGTCGTCGGCTCGGCGATGATGCTCACGATCGATCGCCATTGGTCGATCATCGACGAGAGCGACCTGCTCTTCGTCGACGACGTCAACGCGTTCGACGAACGCGAGCACCTGCGCTTGCTCCACGATCTCGATTGCCCGATGCTCTTCGCGTCGGCGACCCCCGACGAGCTGCGGCGCTTCCTCGAACGGATCGGCGCGCTCGCCAACGTCGTATCGATGAAGAAGATGCCGTTCGACGTGCTGCCGACGAAGGTGCACAAGGTCGAAGGCGTCTGGGGCGAGCCGCCCGCCGAGCAGCTCTCGCGCGCCGACGGGCTCATCCGCGAGCACCTCGCGCGCGGTTCGCGGATCTTCGTCATCGGTCGGACGCGCGGCGACGTGCCGCGCCTGGCGGAGCGCCTCGAACACACGTATCAGATCGAGGTCGAGCAGCTGCGAGGTGACATGGCCGACACGACCGAGCAGAGCAATCGCTATCGCCGCAAGGGCGTGAAGGTCAACGAGGTCGGGACGCGCGTCGCGATGATGAGCGCCTTCCGCGGGAAGTCGCCGGCGGTGCTCGCCGCGACGAATCTGATCGGCAGCGGGATCGACATCCCGGCCGCCGACCTCATCGTCATCACCGACTCCGACGCGTTCGGCGAATCGGAGGTCGAGCAGCTGATCGGCCGCGTCGGACGGCGCGAACGCCCGTCGGATGCGGTCCTGCTGACCGGGACGACGCTCGAGCGCAACCCGTCGCGCGCGATGCCCTCGACCCGCGCGCAGAGCTTCATGCCGGCCGGGACGCGCGCCCGCCAGTTCAACTACGGCCGCCGGTAGGGCGTGCGGATCGGGTTTCACGTACGGGTCGGCGGCGGGTATGACGCCGCCGTCGCGTACGCCGCCAAGTACGGCTGCACGACGCTGCAGTTCTTCAGCGGCAACCCCAAGACGTACCGGGTCGGCGCGATGGACGTCCCCGCGCTCGAGCGCTTCGCGCGCGGGCGCGCCGCGGCCGGGATCGAACCGGTCGCAATCCATACCTCGTACCTGATCAACCTCGCCAGCGACGATCCGAAGACCGTCGCCGGTTCGCTGCGGCTGCTCGAGAACGACCTCGCCGTCGCCGCCCCGGCGACGTCGCCTACGTCAACACGCACCTCGGTTCGTACGGCAAGCGCGACCGCACGGACGGGTTCGCGGCCGTCGTCGCGGCGCTCGAAGACGCGTTGGCCGGGATCGCGCCGAACGTCGCGCTGGTGATGGAGAACAGCGCCGGTGCCGGCCAGCTGTGCGGCGGGACCATCGAGGAGCTAGGCGCCTTCGTCCGGGCGATCGGGCACCCCAACTTGCGGGTCTGTCTCGACACCGCTCACACCTGGGCCGCCGGCTACGCGATCGACACGCCGGACGGCGTCGAGCGGTTCTTCGACCTCGTCGAGCGCGAGCTCGGCCTCGACCGGGTCGTGATGTTCCACTTCAACGACACCCAGATCGAGCTCGGCGGACACCGCGACCGCCACTGGCACATCGGGGAAGGACGCATCGGGGTCGCAGGATTCCGCGCAATCGTCGCGCATCCGGGCGTTCGCGGGAAGGTCGCGATCTTGGAGACGCCCGGCGAGGAAGAGGACGACGCGCGCAACATCGGCACGCTGCGTGCGATCCTCGACGGGGTCGCGCTGACGGCTGGAGGGATCGGATGAGCGAAGCGGACCGCCGGAGCGCGGAGCGCGTCAAAGTGAGCCTGCCGGCGCGGTATCGCCCGGCGGACGATCCGAACGCACCAGTCCGCAACGGCACGATCGACAATATCTCGCGCGGCGGGCTGCTGCTGGTCACCGGCGAGACCTTCCCGCACGGAAAGCAGCTGCACGTCACCTTCGACGGCAAGGACGGCGAACGCCACGAGATCGTCACCGAGGTCGTGCGCTCGCAGGCGATGGGCGGCTTCGGCGTCGCCTTCGTGCACGTCGCCGAGTCGACGCTCGACTACGTCCGCACGGTCCTCGGCGTCGAGTAGCCGCACCCCACGGCGGGGCGGTTGGCGATGATCGTCCACTTCGATCTCGACGCGTTCTACGCGTCGGTCGCGCAGCGCGACGATCCGTCGTTGCGCGGCGTGCCGCTGGCAGTCTCCGGCTCTTCGCGGCGGGCCGTCGTTCTGACGGCGTCGTATGAGGCGCGGCCGTTCGGGGTCCGTTCGGCGATGCCGCTCTATCGGGCGCTCGAACTCTGTCCGCAGCTCACCGTGGTGAAGCCCGATTTCATCCGCTATCGCGCGAGCTCGGAGCAGGTGTTCGCGATCTTCGCCGACGGTGCGCGAGCCGTCGAAGGTCTCTCGCTCGACGAAGCCTTCGTCGACGTGCCGACCGACGATCTCGACCAGACCGTGGCGTTCGCGCGGCGCGTGCGCGAGCGGGTTCGCGACGAGGTCGGCCTGACCGCCAGCGCCGGCGTCGCGCGCTCGAAGATGGTCGCCAAGATCGCCAGCGACCTCGAGAAGCCGAACGGGCTCACGGTCGTTCCGCCGGGGACGGAGCGCGCGTTTCTGGCGCCGATGCCGGTCGGGCGGTTGTGGGGGATCGGGCCGAAGACGCAGCCGCGCCTCGAGATGGCGGGGATCCGCACGATCGGCGACGTCGCGGAGCTCGACGGCGAACGGCTCTTCGCGCTGTTCGGCCGCAGCGGTCCGTTCTATCGCGATCTCGCACTCGGGATCGACGACCGTGAAGTCGACCCCTCGCGCGAGCGCAAGTCGATCTCGACCGAAGAGACGTTCGAGTACGACGAGCGTGACGAGGTTGCCGTGCTGGCGCTGCTGCGCGTCCAGGCCGACGAGCTCGCGCACGACCTCAAAGCGAAGGGTCTGCGCGGCTCGACGGTCGGCATCAAGATCAAGAAGGCCGACCACACCGTTACCGGGCGGCAGACGTCGCTGGCGGTGGCGACCGACGATGCCGACGCGATACACGCGGCGGCGGTGTGGTGTTGGGAACGTATCGGCCTCTGCGGCAAACCGATCAGGCTGCTGGGGACGCGGGTGACGGGGCTGACCGAAGAGGCGTCGCGGGAGATGCGGCTGTTCTGATTGGGCGCGATGCGTGGGCTGGGTGGCTGGGGTGCGGGGCGGGGACGTGCTGCGGCGGGCACGCTCCTTGCGCATCCTGCGCTGCGATCGCTCTTGCTCACCGTCGCTCACGGCCCTCCGGGCCTACGCTCGGTTCGCACGGCCCGCCGCAGCACGTCCCCGCCCCGCACCCCGGCACGATCGTCGCAGTGCGACTCCGTGCGGCGCGATGGTGGCGGGGAGCTCACATCAAGAAGAAAACTGCAAACTCTGGAGTTGCCGCACGCGCGGCGCGCGTGACGACTAACGTGTCAGTCCGAGCTTGTCGAGGAACCTCCGTGTCGGCCCGAGCGGAGCCGAGGGAACGACCTCGCAACTTGTCCGTCGCGACGCGGGGTCGCGCTTCGACTGCGCTCAGCGCAACACGAGGGCCCCTCGACGAGCTCGGGATGACGGGGCAACAATGTTCGCCCGTGTCGTCACGCGCGCCGCGCGTGCGGCAACTCCGGAGTTTGCAGCTTTATTCTCGTGCTGCGGCGTGCCCGCCACGCCATCGTCCCGTCCCCCACGCCGAGCCACCGCTCAGATGTGGTCGGTGCTCCACCCCGGGTCGGCATCGCTGGTGCGAACCGCCGCTGCGCCGGCCTGAAAGGCTGCGCGAAAGGGCGCGCTGATCGGGACGACCATCGCGATTGCGTCGTTGCGGGCTCGGACGGCGCCGCGCGGGAGCGCGCGACGGGCGAGGGCCGGCGGGAGCCAGCCTTGGACTTTGCGCAGGTCGCCGGCGCCGGCACGGAGCAGCGGCCCGATCGCGCTCGCGTCGGCGTCGCGGGCGAAGGCGTACTCGTCGAACACGAACGCGTCCGCCGCCGGCACGCGGCGGCCGCTGACGTAGGCCGCCAGCGTGCGGCCGCGCCACACGCCGAAGCGAATCGGCTGGCCTGCATGTTCGCGCGACGACGCGCGCAGGCGTTGCCATTCCCAATCCAGCGGCGTGCGCGCGAACGCGAACCAGCGCCGCACGTTGAAGGCGTCAAAGGTCCGGCGCATCGCGGGTTCGTCGTCGTCGTCGAGCGCCGCGACCGCGATGCGGTCGGCCGGCAGCGTGTCGGCGCGCAGCGTCACGGTTCGCGACGGCAGGCGAATGAAGCCGAGGTTCTCGTAGAACG
>Ga0182024_10020345_pt1 | contig 12135 bp, 14 predicted proteins | sample P32metaG_FD_120480 | JGI IMG/M metagenome (GOLD analysis project Ga0182024, IMG submission 120480) | Permafrost microbial communities from Stordalen Mire, Sweden - P3-2 metaG (Illumina Assembly) | ecosystem: Environmental > Terrestrial > Soil > Wetlands > Permafrost | place: Sweden: Stordalen...
GCCGTTACCCAAAAGCGGGAAACTGCTCAGAGGGAGATGGAGCGCCGGATTGTAGCCCAGCTTTTAACCTGCATGGATGGTAATTAATGGTCTTATACTTCTGACCATAGACCTGTCGCTCGAGAAAACGGATGGCAAGCCTGTGCTAATCATTGGCGCAACAAATAGACCGGATTCGTTGGATCCAGCCTTAAGAAGAGCTGGAAGATTTGATCGAGAAATATGTATGAATGTCCCTGACGATACTGCTCGAGCAAGGTAAGACAACTAATTAAAAGGCTAACAAGTAGCATTCTACAAGTATTATGCAAAAAGTTACGACTCTCTGGTGATTTCGATTACAAGACATTGGCAAAGATGACGCCGGGCTATGTCGGCGCGGATTTGCAGTCTCTTACGGCTGCTGCTGGAGTTATCGCGATCAAGCGAATGATTAATCAATTACAGGAAATGGCGCTAGCATCCAGTACGTCTAATGAGATGGAAGTTGACGAACCACCACGGCCACCACACGACGAACCTCCGAAACCAATATCTATGTTACATGCCTTCATAAAAGATGACAGAGGCCCTGTCACTCCGGAACAACTGGAAAGCCTATCAATCACGCAAGATGACTTTTTTGCTGCAATCCCCAAGGTGCAACCATCAGCAAAACGAGAAGGTTTTGCAACGGTGCCAGATGTTACATGGGAAAATGTTGGCGCATTATCTGAATTGAGACAACAATTGCAACTAGCTATTGTTCAACAGATCAGAGAGCCTGAGATGTATTCTCGTGTAGGGATTACGGCTCCCAGCGGAGTGCTGTTGTGGGGACCACCTGGTTGTGGCAAAACTCTGCTCGCAAAAGCTGTCGCCAATGAAAGTCGAGCTAACTTTATCTCTGTCAAGGGTCCGGAGCTTCTGAACAAGGTACTTTAAATCCATACAGGGATTGATCATAGTACGTCGGGGAGTCTGAACGTGCTGTTCGACAGGTTTTTCAACGTGCGCGAGCGTCGGCGCCTTGCATCATCTTCTTTGATGAACTTGATGCCCTCGTTCCAAAGCGAGACAGTGCACTGGTAATTCCAATTCGAATTTCTCTCAATTTTAGTCTGAGGCTTCATCTAGAGTGGTCAACACATTACTCACCGAGTTAGACGGATTAAACGACAGAAAGGGTGTATATATGGTTGCCGCAACGAACAGACCGGATATCATAGATCCCGCTATGATTCGGCCTGGCCGTCTAGACCATCAGCTTTTCGTGGCATTACCTTCACCCTCGGAACGCAGCGAAATCCTCAGAACGCTCACTAAAAAGACACCTCTCGCCTCAGATGTTGATCTTGTCCGAATTGCTGAGGACCCGAGGGCAAGAAACTTCAGGTACACTCTCTCCTTAAGTCGCTGATCAATAGCGGCGCGGATCTGTCTGCGCTAATCAGACAAGCCGCAGTTCTCTCACTAAAAGAAATCCTTTTGGCAAGGAATTCTGAGCATATTCCAGAGGATGTCAACATCAAGGTGGAGATGAGTCATTTCGAGGAAGCATTTGGCTCTGTTAGACCAAGTGTGTCGGATCAAGATAGACGGAGATATGAGCAGCTGCGAACCGTCTTTGATATAGCTAGATAGCCATGGAGTGCTCAAGGGTATTAACGGATTATTGCTTTTGACCGCAATATCCATGTATTAGTGAGTACAGTATACGTACACCGATGCTTTGGCATCCACGTGCAATCTATCATAATGACAATGGTATCTACTCAACTCGCTGATGCAATCCTTTCCCTGCAAGAATCCTACACACTTTATTTGCCAAATGCTAGTCGTTTCTTTTTAAATTCTTCAACTTTCCTTTTCCGGCTTTCCTTCGCCTTGGATATCAGCTTGAGCAACTAAAGGACAAACCTTCTCATGGAGTCGTATTCTCTTTTTGGCAGCTTTCTCCGGATCGGTCACGACCTCGAGAGATCGCTTTGTTTTCCGATCTTCCCTCCTCCCCATTACACGTTGTCTCACCTCATTTGATTGTTGTAGATAGGCAGTCGTTCCAAGCTTGGTTTGCATAAGTTTGAGTCCTTCCTCGGCAATTTCACGGGTATCTGTCATCAGATCTACATATAGCGGGAGTTGACCTTTCAACGACGATTTAAGTACAGATGCAACCGGGCCATCTTCTGTGAAGCGTGACAACGAAGAAATGAAAGGTTTCGCGCGAGTCAATAGGTCTTCGGCCTTTAAGATAGTAATCATAGCTACCATCCACTGAACGAAGAGCTTTCTGGATAAACCGACATACTATCCATTAGTTAGAGTATTCCCATAGACTACCTCGGCCACTGCCCGCTCATATCTTATCTCTGCGGTTACTCGAGAGACAAGCCAGGAGAGGCAAGATATAACTTCTGTGTTTCCCTCGGTTTCCGACTTCTTGCTCTGAGGTAAATTGCAGTTGGTGTTGTAAAAATGTCGTCCGAGGAAGATGAGATTTTTAACGGCCTGTAGTCCCAGCTCGGCGGTAGATTCAGGATGCTTGATTTGCTCCAGAGTGTGACGCGTAAATGCAGTAAGGCCAGGTATTCGGATGTGAAGAGTTTCGGCCCGAAGTTGACCATCATTTAACGATTCCGCACGACTGAACAGAAGGCCGACCAGTTTTGCCGCCGCAAGACGCGCACTCGTATGGTCGCATATCATGAACGCCTGGACGTGGTTCCAAAGCCCTTCTTGCTTGGAAGACAATACTCGATCGGGGACAATGACAGTCAACTTGATCAGCAGTTCCAAGGCTTGTTCTTTGACTTCCCACATGACTTTGCTTGACTGGTCTTCGACGTTCTGTCCAATGATTTCTGTCACACTTTCCAAACAAAGTTCGACATCGTCTGTGGATCTGTTTCCGCTCTCCAGCACGATTCCGTAGACATGGAGGCTTGACTTCAGTAGAGCCGGTTTATCCTTCTGTTCCGTCCAAAGACGAAGCATAGTCCTGATAGTCTTAGAACGATCGTCGTCAGCACTCTCGACTATGGATTGGATTAGCCTTGACGCCATCTCCCGACAGGTGGCGCTCTCATCATTCGAGAGCGGAAGCAGAAGACCGACAAACAAGTCAGGTAGAATTGGCTGGAGTAATTCATCGCCAAATTTAGACAAGATTTGATGTAAGACTTCCATTACCGATTGGCGACCCGTCTCGTGATCGTACTGAAGGTTCTTGATCAAAAACGATATTTGTTTTTTCAGACGATTGCGACCTTGCGGATAATCCATCAAGAACTGAAGGTAAAGTGCTCGAGTGGTGTCTCGTACACTTCTTGATTGGTTGGTTATCATAATGTTGGCGACGCTCGTCATGGTATCGTAGACTTCGTTGATGACAAGTCGACGGGAAAGAATCGCGCGAATAAGGGAGAAACTGACGCCTTGACGATCTGGCTCTTCCAGGTCTGGCCGTATTCGCTGCAGGAGATATACTATCGTATTCTCACGAGGTTCGAACGTTTTTCGGTCTCGGATGAGAAGCGACAGGAACTTAAGACTAGCTTGACAAAGCTCAGACTTCGTTACCGGAGATTCCTTAACAAACTGTACTGCACGATCGACGAAAACCTCTGTGCCTTCCTCGATAGATTGAATCGGAAGCGATATCATGCGTCCCAGCACCCGAAGAGAAGGGGTTTGTAGCTCCTCGACACCGGAAACAAGGCAATCGCCTAGAACAGGGACAAGATCCGCAACTTTGGCCTCCTGTAGCAAGTATTCGTATTTCCTAAGCAATGCACTGATTGTATCCAGTGCAAACCGCAACAACTTGGGCGCATTCTCCTTAAAATGGTTGACCTGGTATGTCTTACGGAATTTGAGATCGACAATAAACTGATTAACCGCAACCTCGCTTTTAGGTTGGTCAGAAGTTGCAACCTCAGATTGAATGCTTTTAAAGAATGAAATGCAAAGGTCGAGGATCTTTATCGGGTCGGTGTCATTGTTGCGCATTATGCCGAGTTGGATACGCCGCAGAACCTCAGTCATTTTGCGCTCCTCTTTGACTGAACCCATCTCGTAGAAAAACGTCTTCAACGGCATTAAGAATGCCGTCATCTTCTCGATCGAAGTTATACTTGCCAAAACTTCGAAAGAATCGTAGCTCTTGTTTTTCTTGACCTCCTTCATCGCTGAAGTATATCCTTCACTTTCTTTCTCCGATCCTGTAACTCCAAAAATATCGCCTACCAGGACGTCCACAGTGTCTGTCACACATGCATCAAGGTCACCTACTTTTGCCGGAAGGTGCGTGAGTATGGAATGCACTGTGTAACCGAGCACGTGCAGTTGATAACCTCGAGTTAGCGCCCCTTTCAACTCCTGGAGGATGAAAGAAAAGAAACGCGGACCAAGTAGAGTCATAATCTCATTCAAAGTCTTTCGGCATGTATCTCGTGCGTCCTGTGAACGGCTTTTGAGAATATGACATAAATCCGTGAGAACGGCTGGTAGTTTGCTAACGAGGAATTGTTCTGGAAGGGCTTGCAAGACTTTTACAAGAGCGATGGCAACGGGAACACGTAGTGTAATGCTGCTTTCCTCATGATGATGAAGGTATTGCAGCATTGGTGGGTAGAATTCGTGTATAACTGCTCGAGAAAAGAAATCCTCTTCAGTTGTCGTACTGGCTTCGTGATTAGAATTTGGAACTGACTTTTCGTCCGAGATCCGCACAGCACGAGCTTCTGCGACTTTGCCTGCCATTTCAACCACCGCGCAGATTGTTCTCACAACAGCTCGTTCTTTCTCATCGCCGACTTTCAACATCGACAGATACCGTTTGACCAGCTGTCGATAGGACTTCCATCCTAGGGCAGCACTTAAACTTCCCAATCCGCGAATTGCCTCGGCAGCAAGATTATGAGTTTCCGCACTGACATCAAGCGAAAATGTCTCGAGCATCGGAATAAAGATCTGTTCAATATTCGCCGGCTTCAACATCCCATCATTTGCCACCTTAGACAAACGCAAGATAGCTCGAAGTTGCCTGTGTTGTTGGATATGGTATATGTTGTTGAAGAAGTTTGCCTCTTCGTCTCCGTCCGCCAAGAGCACCGTTAGATCCGAAATCACTGGCCAGTGTCCACAGTTTTTAACAAGTGAGTCCAGAACACCGGTAAACTCGCGGCGTACGAGTTCGTTGGGGTGTTTTAGGCCTCTCTTGATAGCCGGGAATGCCGCGATGGAGAGTAAATTGGGAGAATCGGAGGAAAGATCGCTGCACATATCGCTAGATCCTGCAGCTGTGAAGAACCGTTGTAGGCCGAAGGCCGCACCTGTCCGAAGCGACATTTCTTCGGTATCTCTAATGAAATAAAGCAAGTTGTAGACTATTGGAGTCCATGCCCGAGGAGATAAATCATCATAAAGTTGCTCATTCAACTTCGCAAACGCCGCCAAACGACGATCAAAGTCGGGCAAATCCAATCTACGCGTACTGTATGCGTTCAAATCCGTGATCAGCGCGCCAACCACGGCGAGTGACGAATCTGCTTCAGCAAACACATCAATTACTTGACAGAGAATAGTCCTGGCGTTTCTATTACCGAGAGTCCCAAAAAGTCCGGACAGTGCTAGCAAACGATCGTCAAACGTCTTCTGGTCTGGTAGAAAGTCGTGGCAGAGTGGAAGAAGATCGACCACACTTTCTAAAATTCCTCCTTTGATTTTCTCATTTACCAGCCTCCCCGGTTTTTGGAGTAAGGAGAGTAGCGGCTCGATCAAATGCTCTGCATGTGTGGCCGTTTTAACGAATGGTGCTGAGAACCGTAAGACCTCAGTTATGGAGTCCAAGGTCTGCTTGGAGTTGACGACAAGTTGAAATTTGTCTGTTGCCAGGATTAGAGTGATATGGTCTAGGAGATCGTTCAAAAAGGGTAAAACCATTTCCTTCGTAATAGACTCGCCGAGGGTATTGTCCTGTGAGAACTTGAAGATATCAACAAATAATCGAAGAACCATCTCGAAGACCGACAGACTGGCGTTTCTATTCTCCATGCATTTGAGGATGGTAGGGATGATATGATCATCACAGTGTGCGAGTGACAAGACAGTCTTCGGATATTTTGCCAGCGTCGCGAAAAATTGCAACCGAGAACTGGGAGATTGTATGTTCTCGTCAGGAAGGTTGTCCAACTTCACTGTAAGGAATTCTCGGAAGATGATTGAAATATAAGGACCCCATTCGAAAGTCTGACATGCGTTTACCAGCATATTGAGAATTTTCATGGACGTCTTCCGGATTGCTCGCGCAATCTTCGTACTGCCATCCTCAAAGGCAAAATCTACTTCCGCATCGTCGTCAGAAGGGGCATCGACATTTGAAGCGAGCTTTGATTTCCACATGCATACCACCAGAGCCTCAATGATATCATCGAGGTACGGTGTAATCCCAGCCCCCGAAGCTTTGACGAGATTTTGAATCATACTGACAAATCCCATCATCTTCCTCTCATCCATAAACTGTGACATTACATCTTTATCCAACCGGTATCCATCCGGCGTTTTCAGAATAACACCCTTCATCTCCGAGAACGGTAAAAGAGTCAGATCAATAAACGCTTTCCTTTCCTCTGGTCGAACGTTGGCTAATGCCGCCAATATAGCAGAACGTTTCCCCTCACCGCTGCCATGGCGCACAAGCGCGTTGCCAAATAAAATTCGTATGACCACTTCCATCAACTGCTGTCGGTGTTCCTCCTGTACAGGACTCTCGTCCGCATCTACATGCACCAGACTTGTGAGTTCCTCTCGGAACTTTTTGTCGTCAAGGAGATTATGGAGATTTTCGCGATAAGTGGTAAGTTCTACATCTTTCCAAGTGAGAATCGCGTCCAGAGCAAGGGTTTGGATTTTGTGATCGCCGTTTTGAAGGAGGGTGTATAGAGTCGATCGAACATCTGAAGTTTTATATAGAGCTCTTGGATTGACGAATTTCGTGAACAAGGTAAGGAGGGAGATACGATCTTTTCGAGGCCAAGTGGGCGACTCTTCAGCTGGGACTTCAAGGGAGAGAAATAGAGGGACAAGATCGCGAGAGTGCTGTTCAGCGAGCTGCGGGATTTCGAGGAGAGCCCGGAGAGACTGAGATCGGGGGGATGTGTGTCCCTCAGGTACATTTCTTGCCTGATCCTACGCAAAGTCAGTGAGCATAAGACTAAGAATATACATTCTCATACAATGATTGAAGTCGATTGCCAGCATCTAACTGACAAACATTCCAAACCTTGCTGATTGCAGACTCCGATACTGAAGGAGAGGTTGGCTGAGTTGTTTCGAGCTCATCAACAGCCTCAGACGCATCTGCTCCCACAAGCCTTGAGAAGGCAGCCGCCCATACCTTTGCACCAGATCTCTCAGCGACTGCCTTGAGTACTGAGCAAGCATCGTTCCACAGCGGAGCAAAGTTTACAGTCAACAAACCGAAACAGTACGTGATCAGCATCTCATCTTTGTCCTTCGAAAATATTAAGGGAAGCCTTCGCATCGCAACGGACGTGGATCTTATATTCTCAACTGTACGTGGCATGTTTTCGATTGCTAGTAACGCCTCAATTAAGTCAGTGGATGAAGTATCCAGCCTTTCTGAGATTTTTTGAAGTATTCGGAGGCTAGATGAACGTATCGGATGCGACGACTTGGAAAGATTTGTTTGTAGCGCATGGTATAATTGGCTGAGAGAAGTTTCTTCAGGTGTTCCAAGGGCACTAAGAGTCAGAGAAAACCATTGAATTTATGTATACGTCGGTAACCGTGAAACGAACTTCTCCAATCCATCTAAAAATGTGAGGTCCAAATCGAGTAATTCCAGCTGTTCTGAGAGCAATTGGAGAATCTTGACCAGGTTATCAGGCAGTTCATCTTCTGCCACGACGGAGAGCAACAAGCCAATCACACTAGGAAGTGGTTGTTTCTTCTCCAGAATTCGAAGCAATAGGCTGTTTAATTTCATCCGAAATTCTTGTGAACGAAATCCCAGGAGTTCGAAGAGCTGCAAGTCACGCCACAAAGCCAATTCTTCTTGACTGTTTGTAGGTGTCTTGGCCTCGCGAGATAGATTGGATAATAATGTCTTCATGATAGCGCTATCTTTCTTGATGATATTTCCGTTCAGATGACCATTCCGGTCTTTGTTTATCGCACTCGGCGCGGTCAGGAGACCCGACTGCTTCAACGCGATCATAGCCAAAGCTACATGGTGAAATTGTTCTTCACTAGCCACATTGACATATCTAAGAGTCAGCCAATTCACAGAAGGCAGTACTTGACAAATTCCTCTAGCACCAGTTGGTGAAAAGCTGTCTCGTTTAACTTCCCTACGAGTCGGCAAAATGTTCCAATTTGCTGTTCGCCTTTTGATCTGGAGATCTCGAGCACCTTGCGCGTAATTGATTTACTGGTGATCGGGTCTGCATTTGCTACAATCGTCGCAGCGAGGAGACATTCCAGTTTTGAATCGAGGCCATTGGTACTAAGGACATCGATCAAAGGCGATACGAGAGCCGACCAATTCTGTACCCTTGCGCCATTTTTGAATGTGCAACATATCAGGAGAAGGTCCAAAGCCAGCTCCTGTTGATCACTTTTCAGAAACTCTAGTATCGCGTCGAGAATTGGTGCAAAGTGAAGTTTACTAGTATTGTAGAGAACTTGGTCCAGCACACGTAGAGGAACCGCCCTTTGGAATTCCGTAGCTTCGATTAGAAAGTAGTCAAGAACTCAGTGTACCGTCAGCTTTTATATTTTGAACTAGTGTTCTGAACAATAAAACGGCCTTTGAGTGAAGATTCCTGGCAGGCGCCTTCATGCTCTCAATGAACACATTCGTGATTCCCTCGGCATATATTTCATTATCATCAATACCAGACAACATGGCCGGCACAATCTCAGCCGGATCCTTCACTCGTCGTAATAAAAATGCAAATGCTTCTGATGCGAAACGCCGGATATATTGTTTTTGTGGTATCTTCCCTAGGATGGGCGCAAACTGCTGAAAGGTGGAAGGCAAATTGCTAACGAGCGGTCGAGCGAGATACTTGAGGAGCCAGGAGAGGGTATTGAATGCGGCCTAGAGTCAACACGCACAAATCGGGACGGTGAATACCTCTATCACCGAAAACTCGGTATGTCTGACGGTTTGTGACAGCATGATGAGTGCTCGGTCCCAATGCTTCACATAGAAATCCTCGCCCAAATCCCTTGCCAGCTGCACCAGCATGCTAGACATCAGTTTCGGGGATCTATGGGAAAGTACTCTAACAATGAAATGAGAGAAAGCTCATCTTGTCTTGCAACATATTCCTCCAACAAAGCCATAATAGCATCCTGATGATGCACAACCTGCGGCAATGATTCACTCAGGGGCAACACTTTTTTCAAAAATTCTGTGAAGGTAGCCGACAAATTCAAATCCCTCCATTTCTTCACTGACTCACTGAAAAAGGAGAAAACCTATTATTAGCCAAGCAAATTCAAGATGGAGGCACATATGAGTCCTCTTCGTCGGCCCCTGAATCGGGAATGACTGGCCGAACTTTTCGGAGCACATCAATGCTCAATTTCTCGATCCTCCCGGAAAACGATTCAAACTTTGATTAGCCTTAGCAGCAGAACAGTCTACCTTGTGACGTTTATTTGAGTCTTCATGTTTGTGAACGGGGCGTTTGCGTTTCAACGCCATTTGCAGTAGACTCACTGGGGACGAGGAAAGTGACAAACTTAGAAAATTTTTGACGATCATCGACGAACATTTGGCAACCCCGTAAATTCCTCCAACTTGAAAGTCTATAAAGCCGATGCAAATTTTTGCCTCGACTTCCCACTCCGTTCCTGATGAAATGGACCCGGCCGGTGAGAGTCGATACTGTATTTCCACAGATAACAGCGAACGTGCTCAACTTCTCTTTTTCATTTCATCCATTCATCTCTAATCCATACCAAATATCCATTCCGTCAGCATCCTTTTTTCGAAGCCTTCATGCAAGGTTTCTATGTCCCGGACGACAGGCAAGTCATCCTTCTTCCGTGGACCGCTAATCGCAAAATGTCCATATTACTAAGCTCTCTTACTCACTTTACTAGTAAGGGTTGATTCCATATTGGACAAAACAATTCGCAATCCTCTGACACTGAGCATTTCTTTATTGTGTTTGGTATTGAATGTTTGCGGGACAATTTTCTGTAACATGCATGAGACGATGTACTGTAGCTAGACGATAGGAAATTCAATCTACTACACTGTATCATCTCGTAAGTTCCGTAATGAAGTGTATGATAGAGAGGATTACACTCGCGAATTGATGTATCTCTTCATTGGTTACGACCTACTTACAGAGATGCATATGTCGCTCCAGCGTACGGCAAAAGCCTACAAAGATTTCTCAGATTTGACTTTAATGTTAGGAGAGGCTTCTCAATTGCAGCCATTGAACGAAGAAGTATCAGTACAAATATATCGTTCACTCGATAGCTTGCCTCATCTTCGCCTCGCAGCTAAACAATTAATTTTTTTCTCCATCTCAAAGACTTTCCCAGTCTTCATCACTAAGCGCATTCCCTCCTTCTTTGCAACAAAGTCCTTGGCACAGTCGACAGCGCACTGATCAAATTCATGTCCTTCGGATGATGAAATTTTCAGGAGTTCGTCGTCCATCAGAAGGACCAGCCAGGCGAATTCTCCAGGTATGAGCCCTAGACGAGCAATATGTGTACCTTGGCGAGGATGACAGTGGGAGGTGTTTGTTAGAGTTGAGTGTTGGCGGAGGAAATCATTTGCGCGTATCGTGGCTGCTAAGGGGCAAGCTATAATAGAATCACAGATTCCTATCTTTAGATCTGATTAAGGCCAACGGATGCTTAGGAAATCATGTATGGAAAGCTCCGTAATATTGCATATATCGGACTACATGACAAACCTTGAAATTAAAATACTATAGCGTCCTCTTCCTCCCTCCTATGACAAGATTCGAGCTGTATTTGTCGGATCCATCAGATTCCCACTCGTTAGGTGATTCGTGAGCGCTTAAACGTCCTGTAAACCACCAATCATTCTCCGGACTGATGCCACCGACCGGACAGACTCCCCGATTCTCATCCCACTTCGGAATAAGTACCAAGACTGCTACCGCCAAATAAAGCATGCCAATGCTCGGTTCATTTCCATACTAGAATTGCGTTAACAAAGTACATCTGACGTCAGATTACCGAGGGAAAAGCCAGTTCCGCTTCCACAAATTTCGGTTTATTGAGCCAATGAATGCCTTTGACATTATCGTATACGTACTCGGTGTCATCTCGAAGGGAAGACAAAACCCACGAGTGCGGATCTCCCCACTGCTCGTCGGCTTTGAACTTGCGAAACTTGCTTCCGAGCCAGATATCTTTACCCTTGGCCAAATGATCTGTGGAATCCGTCGTCACGCCAAAAATGGACAATGGATCGAGATAGCTGAACTTGCCCTTGTAGAAGTCACTGTCCGGATCATCGCTATCGTACCAATCTTCCCAATGCTCTTCGATGCGGTAGGCTGGGCGTGCTTTGGTCTGGAGTTTCAAGGCGTTGCAGACAACTAGAAATGCTGCGTCTGCACCTTTCATCATCGCCGGAAGTCGCTTATTGGGAGATTCAGATGAATGAGCATAACTGTGCTGACAATAGACTCCAAGGACGCCCCCTTCGGTTAACGATTTGAGAAAAAGAGGGAATTACCGTGTGGCATGAAAGATTTGTCTTGAAGAACTTCGGAGAAAACCTCGTAGAGCGGCAACGAGGAGACTTTCCAGTTCACCTGTGCGGGAATTTGGTTCCCGAACTTGTTGTAGTAGAGATTGTACGTAAGAGTGACGCGATATCCGGACGTCACGGGCAAGACCTCGTGTTCACAATCGCTATAGAAGGCAGCCCATTGAAGTTCCTTGGAGTCTCCACTCCAGTCAAATTTGACTTCTCGACCGGCATGACGGACAGCGAGTTCGCCTCCTGTGTGTGCGCACGGGAGACAAACCACCAAAGAACCGAACTGATTTTCTGCCCTGGGAGTATCCACATGTGGTTTAAACTTGTCGTGTGGACCCTTGTAGATCTGACGTTAGCACAAA
>Ga0182024_10020346_pt1 | contig 12134 bp, 9 predicted proteins | sample P32metaG_FD_120480 | JGI IMG/M metagenome (GOLD analysis project Ga0182024, IMG submission 120480) | Permafrost microbial communities from Stordalen Mire, Sweden - P3-2 metaG (Illumina Assembly) | ecosystem: Environmental > Terrestrial > Soil > Wetlands > Permafrost | place: Sweden: Stordalen...
CCCATGGCGGAGGGCTTCTCTCCCACCCACCTCACCCACGACCAGATCAATCAGATCACGCACCTGAACGCCATGCGGTTCTTCCAGTACGACCCCTTCAAGACCCGCCCCCGCGAGCAGTGCACGGCCGGTGCGTTGCGCGCGGAGGCCGTCGGCCACGACATCTCGATCGTCGCGAAGGGACGCCGGGTCGAGCGTCACGAACCGACAAAAGTTGCCGTGTTCGGTGCCACCTGATCATGTAACGCACAATCGGGCATTCTGGGACGCCGACGCCGACGACTACCAGGCTGCGCACGGCGAATACCTCGTACGGCATCCGCTGGCGTGGGGCGGGTTCCGTGCCCCGGAGTCGGAGCTCGAGGTGCTCGGCGATGTGCGCGGCTACGACATGCTCGAGCTCGGCTGCGGCGGCGGTCAATGGGCGGTCGCGCTCGAGGCAATCGGTGCCTGTCCCGTCGGCCTCGATGTGTCACGCGCGCAGCTGGGTCACGCACGACGGGCATCTGCGTCGTTGCCGCTGCTGGTGGCGGACGCCGAGCGGCTGCCGTTCGCGGCCGCGACCTTCGATATCGTCTTTTGCGATCACGGTGCGATGAACTTCTGTGATCCGGCCCGCGCCCTTCCCGAAGTCGCGCGTGTGCTCCGCCCCGGCGGGCTGCTCGCCTTTTGCGCCGCGACGCCACTGCTGTACCTCACGTGGAACGCAAGCAAAGAAAAACAGTCACGACGCTTGCATCGCACCTACGACGAGCTTGGCCTGATCGCCTTCGAAGATGGGACCGTCGACTGGGTCCTCCCGCCCGGCGAGTGGATCCGGCTGCTGCGCGCCCACGGCTTCGACGTCGAAGACCTGATCGAACTGCGGCCGCCACCCGAGGCGTCAACCACCTACGACTTTGTCCCCGTCGAGTGGGCCCACCGCTGGCCTGCGGAGTGGATCTGGAAAGCCAGGCGGGCGCGACCTTCAGGGTGACAGTCGCAACGACTTGGTCAGCGCGTCGAGGACGGGGCCGGCCGACTTCGCTTGCACGCTGATCACATAAAGATGCTGCCCGTCGACGAACAGGCTCGCGTGAATGGTGGGACTGGCGTTCAGGTCGTAGTCGATCGCCGGCCGACCGGCGACCACGACCGCACGCACGTGGGTCGGGGCGTCCCCGACGAGTTGCGCGTCGTGCAGGACGCCCAGAAGCCCGTTGGCGAGTGCGGGCCCACCCGACAGGTCAGCGACGCGGACGACGATCTTGAAGCCGGCGCCGGACAGGGTCGCTCGGAGCATGACCATTGCAGGCTCCGCGCCCGACGCGGCGACGACCGCGTCGCCGGTCACGGGCGGCGCCGGCAATCGAACGACGAATCCTTGGCCGGCCGGCGCGTAGGACACCCCGTGACCGTGCACGTAGGCCTGCAGATCGGCGGGCACCGATCGGTCCGCGAGCCATGTGCGGACATGCGGATATGCAACGGAGGCAACGGCCGCCACAACGACGAGCACCAACATCTGGGCGACGTGGCGGCCCGTGCGTCGCGACCGCTTCGGCGCGGGCGTCGACCAATCCTTCTTGAACGTGCCGGGTAACGGCGCCGACGAGGCCGGGTCAGATTTGCGCCGGCCGGGCGGACCGACCGGCGCGGCGATCGTCGACGAGCGGACGAACGTCGGCCCGCCGGGCGGGAGCGGATCGTCGGTGTCCGACTGCGGCGACGAGATGTGCGCGCGTGTTTGGGGCGGGAGCTCGAACGACTGCTGCGGTCCTGCCTGGAGTCCGCTCGCCCGAAAGCGAGACGCGACCGGCGGCGACTCGTACGGTTCCGGCTCGTCCACCCGACAAGGATCGGCGCTTCGGGAACCCGCCCTGAGCCCGAATGAGCGGGTGAGCTATCGGCGCTCGAACACGACGCCGGCCGCCTCGCGGTCCCAGGTCGTTGGCGTGACGCCCTCCTCGCGGAGTTGGTATTTCAGGACCCGACCGACCGGGTTGCGGGGCAGGTCGGGACGGAACTCGACATAGCGCGGGATCGCGAAATAGGGGACGCGCTCTGCCATCCAGCGGCACAAGTCCTCCTCTGAGAGCTGCGCGCCGTCTTGCAGCACGACGGTGATTTTGACGTCGTCCTCGCCGAGCTCGCTCGGGACGGCATGGACCGCCGCGTCACGCAACGCCGAGTGGCCGAACAGCGTCTTTTCCATCTCGAAGCTCGAGATGTTCTCGCCGCGTCGACGCAGCGCGTCCTTCTTGCGGTCCACGAAGAAGATGTAGCCGTCGGCGTCGACACGGCCGAGGTCGCCGGTGTGGAACCAGAGGTTGCGCGTCGCCTCCACGGTCGAGTCGGGTCGGTTCCAGTAGCCAGCGAACATCAAGTTCGGCCCGTTCGGCCTGCATACGATCTCGCCCACTTCGTCGACGCCGACCTCCACGTCGTCGTCGTCGACGACGTGCACATCGAACTCGTGGAGGTTCGGCTTCCCCATCGCGCCGGGCTTGTTCGTCTCGCCCGGGTCGAGCATCGAGACCAGCGACGCTTCGGTGAGGCCGTACCCGGCGCTGAAGGTCTTGCACCCGAAGCGTTCCTGCCACAATCGATCGGTGTCGGGCGGCATCGGCGCGGCCGCACACAGCCGCAATTTGTGGCCGCGCTGGTCGGGATGGTCGTCGGCGTTGGCGATGAGGATCGCAAGGGAACCCAGCATCGAGACCATCGTGGAGCCGGTGCGCTTGATCTCGGGCCAGAAGTTGCTCACCGAGAAACGACGCTCGATCGCGGCGCTGCCGCCGACCAGCAACGTTCCGACGACACAGACCGAGATCGCGTTGAAATGGAAGAGCGGAAGTGGTGTGAGGATCACGTCCTGCGGTTTGCGTTGCCAGGTCCGCGCGATCTGGTCGGCGAGGCTGACGATGTAGTTCTGGGGCAGCATGCAGCCTTTGCTTGGGCCAGTCGTCCCCGCGGTGTAGATGAAACACGCGAGGTCGCTGGGACGGACGTGCGCGACGTCGATCGGGTCCTGGCTCCCGCGGGCCATCGCGTCGGCCCAGCGGATTGCGGGCACGGCGTCGATGACCGCGTCGGGGGTGTCGACCGTGATGCAATGGGTCAGCGCCGGTGTCGACTCGATGCTCACCGTTTCGGCTGCCCGGGAGGCGTAGTCGCCGTGCACCACGAAGATCCTCGCTCCCGAGTCGGCGAGTTGGTGACGTAGGAACTCGCCCTTGTAGGCGGTGTTGATCGGCACCTGCACCGCTCCGAGCTTCAACGCGGCGAAGAACGTCACGACCTGCTCGGCGCGATTGTCGAGCAGGGTCGCGAGTCGATCTCCGTGCCCGAGGCCCAACACCGACAGGGCGTGAGCGAACTGCGTCGACTGCACATCCATCTGGCGCGCCGAATACTGATTGCCCTCGAAGTCGAGGTACAGGCCATCGGGGTCGGAGGCGAGACGCTGGGCGAGGGCCTCAAGCACCGTGGTCTGGGGGCGGAGCGGCTCGGGTTGTCCCATGAATCTGACAGTAGCGTCAGGTTCGCGCCGCGAGGGCGGTGGCGACCGCGTCGCAGTGCCCGTCACCCGAACCGAAGTGGGTGTCGAGCACCCACGCGCGCTTGAGATACAGGTGGACGTCGATCTCCCAGGTGAAACCCATACCTCCGAACACCTGCATCGCGGCTTTGCCGTTGGTGATCGCGCCATCCCCGGCGAGCACCTTCGCGCCCGACACCGCTCGGTCGAGCCCGGGCTGGTCGGGCTCGTCGAGATGGGCGCCGACGGCGTACACCGCGGCGCGCGCCACCTCGGTGCGCACGAGCATGTCGGCACACAGATGCTTGATCGCCTGAAAACCTCCGATCGGACGGTCGAACTGCACACGCTCCTTCGCGTAGGCGACGGCGAGGGCAGTGCAGCGGTCGGCGAGCCCGAGTTGCAGCGCGGCCGTGAGCACCGCGCCGGCGCGGCGCAGCTCGCCGACGTCGACGGCAACCTCGTGACCGGTCGGGAGCTCGTCGACGCGAGTCACCGGGGTGAGCGGATCGAGCGGCCACGTCGATGGCGACACGGCGAGTTCATGCGGGTCGACACGCAAGAGTGCGTGCTCGCCGAGCACGAAGAGCTCGTCGAGCACGCCGAGGTGTTCGACCCAGACCACCCCACCGTCGGGACGTTCGACGAGATCCGCGATCCGCCCCTCCCCGACCAGCAGCGACGCCACCAACGGGCCCGGCACACAAGAGCGCCCCAACTGCTCGAACACGATGACGCAATCGGCCCAGGAGAATCCATCGGCGCGCAGCGAGAACACGCCGGCCGCGGCCAGCTCGTCGAACATCGCACGGTCAAAACCCGCCCGGATCCGGGCAGTATCGAACCGTGCGTCGAGCAACGACGAGATGCCGTCCCGCAACGCGACCTGGTCGACGGACAGGTCGAGGTCCATCACCGCGCGTCTTTCGGCAGGCCGAGCACGCGTTCGCCGATGATGTTGCGCTGGATTTGCGATGCGCCCGCCGCGATCGTGAGCGCGAGGACCCGGAGCCGTTCCTCGACCAGCTCGTTGTCCTCGACGTGGAGGGCCTCCCGATCCAACACCCGCAAGCAGAGCTCGCCGAAGCGTTGACGTGCCTCGGAGTAGGCGAGCTTCATGACCATCGCGCCGGGACCGACGATCCCCCGCGCCGATTGCGACACGTTGCGCTTCGTCAGTGCCCAGAGCGCGTCAAGCTCCGCTGCGCACCGGCCGAGCTCGCGCCGGTGTCCCGGATCGTGAACCAGCGGCGCGAGATCTTCGCAAAGGCGCAGAGAATCGACGAGCTCACTCACGAACGCAGTCCCGCGCTCGTATTTCAAGGTGACGTTCGTGACCCGCCAGCCGTCGTTCTCGGCGCCGACACGGTTCGATACCGGGACCCGCACGTCAGTGAGAAACACTTCCGAGAACTCCGACGACCCGAGCGCAGTGCGCAGCGGCCGCACCTCGATGCCTGCAGCGTCCATGGGCAGGATCAACCACGAGATCCCGCGATGCTTGGGCGCCTCGAGATCGGTGCGTACCAAGAACTCGCCGACGTCGGCGACCTGACCGAACGAACACCAGATCTTGTGGCCGTTGATCACGTAGTCGTCGCCGTCGCGGACGGCCTGCGTGCGCAACGACGCGAGGTCAGAGCCGGCGCCCGGCTCGGAAAATCCCTGACACCACACTTCCTCGCCGCGCAGGATCTTCGGGAGGTGATCGGCTTTGTGCGCGTCGGTGCCCTCTTCGATCAGCGTCGGACCGGCGTGCAGTGTGCCGACGAAGTTCACCCCGACGTACGGTGCACGAGCCCGTGCTGTCTCTTCGTAGAAGATCAGCTGCTCGGTCGGCGAAGCGCCACGGCCTCCGAACTCGGCCGGCCAGTGCAGCCCTGCGTAGCCGCCGTCGAACAGGCGCCGCTGCCAGTCGGTGTCCCACTTTCGCCGCTCGTCCCAGGCGTCGCGGCCAGGTTGTGACCCAAGCGCGGGGAGCTGGTCCTCGAGCCAGGCGCGCAACGTCGCGCGGAACGCTTCGTCGTTGTCCGAGTATCCAAGCTGCACGGAGGAGGGAGTCTACGAGCGGGCTTCGCTGCCGTTCTCATCCTCGAGTGGGCGATCGGTCGTCGCCCCGTTCGCGGCGCGCACGGCCTGCAGCAACGCGTCGCGCGTCGACGTTGACCACAACCACGACTCGAGCAGCAGCCCGCGGCCGTCGGCGTCGCGAAGTTCGAAGCAATGGCCGAGGAAGAACAGCTCCGCCCACCAGGATCGGCCGGTCGCGGTGACGTGCGCGGTTGCCAGGTTGAGTTCGACCGCGCGCAGTCCATAGCGCCGGGCACGGTTCCCGACGACCTCGAGATGTTGGAAGCACTGCACGAAAAACAGAAATGGGACCGCCGCCAGCCAGATGGGGCCACGGGATCCGGTCGCGAGGCTTACCCCAAGCAGGATCGCGCACGCCGCGGCCGCCACCTTCGCGGTCGAAGCGCGGGGTCGGAACACGAGATCCGCGGTCTCGCGCTGCCATCCGGGCTCGGGCCGTCCGTGGACCACCTGCACGTTTCGACCGGCGTTGCGGGCCGCTGTAGCCCGTTGTTGTTCTCGGCGCCCGGAAAATCCGACCGTCCGTCGCCAACGAGTTGGCTCGCAAGATCGCGTCGTGTCGCCGACCGTCGCAGGTCGCAGGTCGCCCCCATCGCGGTGCGACACGACACGATGCGGCCGTTCGCACATGCGAGTCTGGCGAACCCTCGTCGTCATCCAACCCGACGATCGGCTCGAGGAGCAACCGACTGAGCGACCGACACCGTTCGCCTGCGATCGGGTCGTCGACGATTCAGTATCCTGACCTCATCCAGACGGGGAACAATCTCACGCGACGGGCCAGCAGCCGTTCGCCCGGCCGGACCGTCCTCGTCCGCTTCGTCGTCGTGGGACTGGCCGTCGGGGTTCTGGCCGCGTGTGCCGGCCAACAGACCGACCGGGCCGGCGGTCCATCATCGACCGACGCCGCGCCGGTCGCGACCGAAGCGACCGCGATCGTGCCCCGAGGGCCGGTGAGTCACCAGGGCCGTTGGCTGACTGACAGCGCGGGACGGATACTGCTGTTGCACGGCGTGAACATGGTCGCGAAGGAGCCGCCCTACGAGCCGGCCGCGACAGGTTTCTCCGACAAGGATGCGGTCTGGCTGGCGGCGAACGGGTTCCGGGTGGTGCGGCTCGGGATCCTTGCAACCGGGTTGATGCCAACTCCCGGCACCGTCAACGAGTCCTATATCAGCTCGATCGCGGCGACCGTCAATGATCTCTCCCGCCACGGCATCTATGTGCTGTTGGACTTCCATCAAGACGGTTGGGGACCGTCGCTCGGCTCCGACGGGTTCCCTGCTTGGATGACCGTCACGGACGGTGCCACGAACACGCACGCGTCCTTCCCGCTGTACTACATCCAGAACCCGGCCATCCAGCATGCCTTCCAAAGCTTTTGGGACAACGTCGCCGGACCGAACCACACGCCGCTCCAGGTCGACTACGTGCAGATGTTCGCAGCCGTCGCATCTCGCTTCGCTGACGATCCCGACGTGCTCGGCTACGACCTGTTCAACGAACCGTGGCCAGGCACCACCTGGAAGTCGTGCCTCGCGAACCGCAACGGCTGTCCCGACCTCGACAGCACCGAACTCGGTGCTGCCTACACCCGAGTCGTGCGAGGCATCCGGTCGGCCGGCGACGACCATCTCGTCTTCGGAGAACCGTTCGTCTTGTTCAACTTCGGACTGTCCAGCACTCACATCCCATTGCCCGGCGCCGATCCCGAAGCCGGCATGAGCTTTCACCTCTACACCACCAGCCCGTCCAACGATCCCGACGTGCTCGCCAACGCGGTCGCCTGGTCGGCCAGCACCGGCGGCGCGCTCCTCAACACCGAATGGGGCGCCACGACCGACACCGCCGCGATCGTCCGCCAGACCAACGAACTCGACTCCGCGCTGTTGCCATGGATCTTCTGGTCCTATTGCTGCGAGGTCGTGCGCTCCCTCCACGCACCGCCGACCGGTACGAACCTGGTGAAGACGACCGTGGGAGCGCTCGTCCAGCCTTACCCCCTCGCGGTGGCTGGCACACCGCAACACCTCGTCTACACGACCTCGACCCGGACGCTCAGCTTCACGTGGTCGACCACCCGCGCCGGCGGTGGCAGCTTTGCGTCCGCCGCGGTGACCAGCCTCGCCGTGCCTGCCTCGGTCTATCCGGCCGGGTACACCGTGGACGTCGTCGGCGGGACAGTCGTCGGAGGATGTGGCGGACCGGCTGTCGCGATCGAGTCAATACCTGGCCGTCCGACCGTCACCGTCACGGTCGCTCCCGGCGGCACTTGCCGATAGCCCGGTCACCGACACGCCGACGCGGACCCGAACACGAACGACCGGGGCGGGCTCGGCGACCACCCGACCGCGGACCGGCGCGACCGGCCGCGCGACAGCATGTCGGGGTGGTCGTCGCCCACGCGGCGTGCACGCCGTCGGTCGTGACGGATCGTGTCGGAGCACGACCTCCTTCCCGGATACACACCCGCGTCGCCCACCGTGGTCACTGCTCGCGTCGACACCGACGTCCGCGCCACGTCGGAACGCGTCGCCAGTGAATGCACGCGGTGCATGAGCGGCCACCAACCGCTACGCGTGAGGACGGCGGGGTCTGTGAACAGCGCCGCGCTCGGATCTCGCCAAATCGGTGAGGATCATCTCGCATCCCAACACGACGAACGTGCGAACAACGTCGATGGGCGCAGCAGTAGACGATGCCCACAGACGCAACACTGACATCAGCGCGCACGAAACGAACGTCGCGAGCAACGGCGACGATCGGCGCGGCGGTCCGGCTCGACGTCGAGCATCGCAGAACCGGACTGTTCGCCACACGACGAGTGACCGTCGTCAACCTGATCGCAACTTGCCTCTGTCGACCCAATGAAGGCACCCTTCACGCTGTGCGGGGGATGGTGATGTTGTGAATCGTGTGCTCGGAATCGGGTTCCCTCCGGCGATTCGAGTGGCGCTCGTCGCCGGTGCGGTCGCCGCGACCGTGTTCGCGCTTGCCGCTCCGGCGGCGGCTGGCGTCGAGACCCTGACCGGCACCACCACCTGCTCGAACACCGATCACGTCGCGCAATGGTCGCTCTCGAATGGTGCCGTCGGCGGGAACATGCTCATCGGTACCGTGACCGAACAGATCGGTTCCGATTTCTACCCGGTCACCGGATTTTCGGCGACAGTTCCCTCGAATGGCACGACCTCGGGGACCTCGGTCGTTCCTGGCTCCGAAACGAGCGTCAACGGCCCGCTCACGTTGACCGTCAACGTCTCCTGGCCGGACGACAACTTCTCGACTCTTGTCTTCGGGTCGATTGACCTCGGTCAAGCCTGTCCCGGTTCGACGACGACCACGTCGCAGCCGACGACAACACCCACCACGACGACGTCGGTATCGGAACCGACGACAACAACTCAATCGCCGACCACCACGACGACGACACCGACCAGCGCAAGGAAACCGCCGACCCGCACGACGCAACCGCCGACCCGCGCCGCGAAGGCGGCGACCCGCGCGAGCGCCAAGGTGAAGGCCGCGACCGCCGCGCTGACCACGACGGCCACGCAGACGACGACAACGGTGATCCAACAGGCTGACCCCAGCCCGACGTCAACGACGAAGCCGGGCGCGTTCACGTCGACATTGGCGTTCACGGGCAGTGGAACGACGCTCGTGGTCGTGTTCGGTCTGTGCTTCCTGACCATCGGCGGGTCGGTCCTGATGCACAAACGGAACGCGTTGGCTGGCCTGCGAGGACATGAAACGAACGAGGAACTCCATCGACAACGCGACCGAAAGAAGCGGTCGCTCTGGGTGTACCTGCCACCGCGTTGACCGCCGACGGGTCCAGGCCCCACCGGCGTCGTCGAAACCGGATGCGGCCGAAGGTCCGATTTTGCGTGACCAACGGTCAGTGTGGGCGACACCACGCGGGCGAGCATCCTGGCCCGCACAATCTTCGCCTCGGACAACCTGGCTTCGATGCGTCTGGTCACCGGGCGGTCCGTGCGTCGGCCGCGCCGGTCACGCCACGTCGGAGAGCCCCGACCGACGGCGAGCCCGACCCGCCGGCCGGACCGGGCCGATCCCCTCGAATTCGCGGGCGTGTGGGAGATGGACCCGATCGGCGTCGAGCGACGTCCCCTGAGATGACGTCGCGACCGCGGGTTTGGACACGCCAGTCCGATTTAATCTGACGGACCGTCAGATTGGCTCGGGAGCGTACGTGGCGAGGGACCTGCCCAAGATCATCAGTGTCGACGACCACGTCGTCGAGCCCGCTCACCTTTGGCAGCGGTGGCTCCCCGCCCGCTTTCGGGAGCGGGGTCCGAAGGTCGAGCGGCGCGGCGTCGGCCACATGCGGCACACCGGCGGCGGCGCCTACGAGCAGACGTTCGACGAGGACGGGCCGAAAGCCGATTGCTGGGTGTACGAAGACATCGTCTATATCAACAAGCGGCACGTGGCCGCGGTCGGCTTCGACCGTGACGACATGACGATGTCGCCGATCACCTACGACGAGATGCGGCCCGGCTGTTACGAGCCGAAGGAGCGCATCTCCGACATGGAACTGAACTGGGTCGACGCGTCGCTGTGCTTTCCGACGTTTCCTCGCTTTTGCGGCCAGACGTTCCTCGAGGCCAAAGACCGCGAGCTCGCACATGCGTGTGTGCTCGCCTACAACGACTGGATGGTCGAAGAATGGTGCGGCGACAGCGATGGTCGCCTGATCCCGCTGATCATCGTTCCGCTCTGGGACGCGCATCTTGCGGCTGACGAGGTGCGGCGCAACGCGGCGCGTGGCGTGCACGCCGTGTGCTTCAGCGAGATCCCACCCAAGCTCGGGCTGGCGTCGATCCACTCGGGCGGATGGGACCCGTTGTTCACGGCATGTCAGGAAACGAACACTGTCGTGTGCATGCACATCGGCTCGTCGTCGCAGATGCCGGCCACTTCGCCGGACGCGCCGGTCGCGGTCGCCGCGACGCTCAGTTTCAACAATGCGATGGCGAGCCTGTCGGACTTCTTGTTCTCGGGTGTGCTCGTGCGGTATCCGACACTGAAGTTGGCCTACTCGGAAGGCCAGATCGGCTGGCTTCCGTACGTGCTCGAACGAGCCGACGACGTGTGGCGCGACCACCGGGCCTGGGGCGGCGTCAAGGACCTCGTTCCTGACCCGCCTTCTAGCTACTACTACAGCCATGTATACGGCTGTTTCTTTAAGGACCGGCACGGACTCGAGTCACTCGACCGCGTCGGCGTCGACAACGTCACCTTCGAAACGGATTATCCGCACACCGACTCGACCTGGCCAGACACGCTCGACATCGCCCGGCAACTGATGCACGACCTCTCCGACGACGTTGTCTACAAGATCCTGCGCGGCAACGCGATCCGGATGCTGTCTCTCGACCTGAAATAACCGCGGTCGGCGACGCGCCGGCCCTGTCGACGACGCAGTCGGCCGCGGTCCGGGACCTTCGGCAGCGGCCGGGCGTCAATGACAACGTGTGCCCGGAGCCGGCACGTCGAGCGATATCAGGTAGCGGTCGACGTCCTGGTCGATGCAATCGTCGCGGCCGTACGCCGTGTGGCCCTCGCCGACGTAGGTGAGCAATCGGCCCGACTTCAGCTCGCGCGCGAGTGCCTCGGCCTGTTCGTACGGTGTGGCCGGGTCGTCGGTGTTGCCGACGACGACGATCGGCGGCGCGCCCGCAGCCCGGATCGGACCGGGCCGGCTCACCGGCGCCACAGGCCAGTACGTGCACGGCAGCCCAAGCCAGACGGTGGAGGCACCGAAGTGCGGGGCCACTCGGGCCGCCCGTTCGGCCAGTTGCTCGACCGCCGCGAGCGTCGGTGGCGCCGGGCCGTCCAGGCAGCCGATCGCGTAGAAGGCGGCCGTCTCGTTGTCGTAGGTGCCGCCAGGATTTCTTCCCGTGTACGCGTCCGACAGGGACAGCAGTGCCGCCCCGTTCCCGCGGGCGGCGTCGTTGAGTGCGGTGCTGAGCGCACCCCAGCCTTCAGATCCGGTGCCGGCGTAGAGCGCGGTCGCGACTCCGATGTTCGCCTCGCCGATGTCGAGCGTGCGGTGTTCTCCCTGCACGGTTCCCGGGTCGGTTTCGTTCGCGATCGAGGTCATCAGATCGTTGAACGCGCTGGTCGGATCACCGCCGCGCGCGAACGCGCACGCCTTGTTGCCGCGACACCACGCGAGGAAGGCGTCGAGCGAGTGTTCGAAGCCGACGGCTTGGCGAATCGTCGCATCGTCGTAGTCTGCGGCCGGGTCGATCGCTCCGTCGAGCACCATCGCGTGGACACGGCTCGGATACCGGTCTGCATACAGTGCGCCGATGTAGGTGCCGTACGAGAATCCGAGATAGTCGATCGTCGCCAGGCCCATCGCGGCACGGATCGCGTCCATGTCCTGGACGGTGGCCGGCGTCGACAGGTACGCAAGCAGCCCTTTGCTCGTGCGCTCGCAGTCGGCGGCGAACCGCTTCGAGACCGTGGCGTTCGCGGCGGCCGTGGCTGA
>Ga0182024_10020347_pt1 | contig 12134 bp, 7 predicted proteins | sample P32metaG_FD_120480 | JGI IMG/M metagenome (GOLD analysis project Ga0182024, IMG submission 120480) | Permafrost microbial communities from Stordalen Mire, Sweden - P3-2 metaG (Illumina Assembly) | ecosystem: Environmental > Terrestrial > Soil > Wetlands > Permafrost | place: Sweden: Stordalen...
CCAAGGGCAATACATGCCGGTCAACCCTTCCGTCTTCGGTCAGCGGTGGAATATTCAGGTCAGCATCACTCCAGTCATTCCTAAGCTCATCAAGGGAAATCTGTTCGGTGACTAGTACAACCCCGTGACAATTTTGAAGATCCCGCTATGCGCCTTCGTTATCATTATTTGGATCACCTGCGGCGTTCGAGGCCACACCGTAACGTCCGTGTCCGCGCAGGCTGAGTCCGAAGAAGACAGCTTGGCACGGGAAGTAGACGACCCGACCGCAATCCTAACGCAATTGCAATTGATTAATCTCTACACGCCAAGGAATTTTCAGTCATCGGCGCAGACGAATACCATCAACTTGAAGCCTATCATTCCCATCCAAGCGTTTTCGCTGTTCCCCTTTCAACAGGTAATTCGCCCCACGTTCGCGCTCCAACAGATCGCAACGTCATCCAGCAGTTCTACCATGACGGAGTTCGGCGATATTCAGCTGTTTGATTTGTTCGTTTCAAATTGGCCCGATCCGATGAAGACCGGATTCGGCTGGGCGATTGGACCAACCTTCGTGTTTCCTACGGGAAGAGTCCGATCTGCGGGAGCGCACGCCTGGGAAGTGGGACCGGCAGCGGCAGCCAAATACTTGGGCATTCCACACTTGTTGATCGGCTTCCTTTTCCAGGACCCCATCTCGTTTGCATACACGAATTCCTCAGCGAAACCGCAAAGCCAAATGGAATTCCAACCGATAGTTTCATACACGCTAGGTCATGGCTATGTAAAATCTGCGGATTCGACCTGGACCGTCAATTGGCGCCACGGTAGTTCGACAACGATCCCGATCAGTCTCGGGTTTGGGCGTGCCTGGAAGTTAGGGGGACTACAACTCAATACATGGACGTCGGGTGAGTGGACGTCCTATCGGCAGTACACAAATATTACGCCTATGTATACCGTCAGGTTCGGCATCTACTTGCTGTTCCCTGATTTTGAGCTCTAGACCAAATGACCGGTGTTCACGACGATCGCGCAACGCATTGCTGCCAGTCATAGGTGCTTTCGAACGAGTGACCTGAAAGAGTAAGAGGTGCGGGACATCAATTCGCCACGCACTATCTGGACGGAATTAAGGAGACTTAGGGGTACCTACTATGAGATTCTTCAAGTGGTTGCTCAAGGAGATCGAAGAGATCTTCCCCGTCACGTTGTTCTTCTTTGTGGGGTTCGGACTGATTCTTTTGATCGTGAAGTTGGTCCTACGGGACTATTCGGTACAGGTGGGAGTGCTGTCACGGGCAATGTTATTGTCGCTGATTGCCGGCAAGGTGGTGCTTCTCCTTGAAAATGTACACCTTGATGAACGCTTTCCAAGCTGGCCTCGATCGACCCTGATCGCGCTCAAGACCGGGTTTTACAGCACTGGAGCGGTGATTGCCGGAATCATCGAGAAAATCATCGAACACTTGCGATCCTCGAATGGGCTGGGTCAAGCAATGCGCGAGGCTTGGCTGAATTCGAGTGGCAGCCGTTTTTCCGCGATGGTGCTTTCCGCAACCTTGTTGTTCGCGACGTATTTCACTTTTGTCGAGCTAGACCGGGCGATGGGCAAGGGCGAGATTTACGCACTGCTCTTTAAGCCGCCCCAAGCCGGACGGCCAGCTGGGACCGGTGTGCCGTGAGCGACTGAGCACAATGAGGTTCCACTTGTACAGGCCTGCGGGAGAGGTTGATACCTAAAGCCTATGACTCGAAGTGTAATACACGGGGTAGGCCATCTCGTTCCTCGGGCAAATGAATGGTGAGTCATTCTCCCGAATCAGAATCCTAGCCAGGGGCGGTCAAAATTATGGAAGAACAGATTGAAACCGATGGCAAGCGGGTAGCCGCTAGGGCGATCAAGCGGACGAGTCCGAGCGAGATGGGACCCGACTTGTTTGAAGGTGAGCTACACTCCCCGGAAGAGCGGCGGGCGGCCGGTAAGACGTTGCGCGAAAGAGTTCCTCGGGAGAGCCACGGTAAATGGAAAGAACGGCCCGATCGGCCTGATCCTATCGAGATCTTGATCGCCTCCGACGAGGGACGGATACCGGAATTAGTGCCGATACGACATGGCCGGATGCTCACGTCGCCCTTCGCCTTTCTGCGCGGCGCGGCAGCTGGAATGGCTTCGGACCTATCCACTACCCCGACAACCGGGATTCGCGTGCAGGCCTGCGGCGATTGTCATCTTATGAACTTCGGCGCTTTCGCCACTCCTGAGCGCAACCTCATCTTCGACATCAACGACTTCGACGAGACCTTGCCTGCGCCCTGGGAGTGGGATTTGAAGCGGCTGGCAGCCAGTCTAATTGCTGCAGGACGCTATATCGGTTTGAAAGAGCGCGATTCGCGGGCTGCCGCCCTCAGCGCGGCGCGCTCTTATCGGCGCTCGATGGCGCGGTACGCTGATATGCGCGCCATGGAGGTCTGGTACGATCGCATCGACGTGAACCAGGTAATTGCCGAGCTTCCCGCCGCTGCTCGAAGGCGCTTGGGTGCGCGGGTGAAGAAGGCTCGCGACCAAAGCGTGGCCGAGCACGATTTTCCCAAACTGGTAGAGAGCGCAAGAGCTCAGCCGCGAATCAAGGACAATCCGCCTCTTATATTTCATGAGCAGGGCAGCAGGCGCAAAGAAGCCCATGAGAATGTGAAAGATGCGTTCAAGACATATCGCAGTACCCTGGCAGACCCTTATCGTGTTCTGCTCGATCGCTTCCGCCTTTACGACATGGCAATCAAGGTCGTCGGCGTTGGCAGCGTCGGTACGTTCTGCGCGCTGATGTTGTTCATGGCCGATGAGAACGATCCGCTGTTCCTGCAGGTTAAACAGGCCAACTCCTCAGTGCTCGAGCCCTACGCGGGCAAGAGCGTCTACTCCAATCACGGGCAACGCGTGGTAATGGGTCAGCGTCTGATGCAATCGGCCAGTGATATGATGCTCGGCTGGACTGAAGGTAAGTTGCGGGGGCGCCATTTCTATCTCCGCCAACTGCGCGACATGAAACTGTCCGCGGTCATGGAAACGATGGAGCCCGAAACGCTCCGCGCCTACGCGAAGCTGTGCGGCTGGACCCTGGCGCGGGCACACGCGCGCTCGGGTGACGCCTCAATGATTTCCGGGTATCTCGGTAGCAGCGACGTCTTCGATGAAGCGGTTGCGAAATTCGCGGTGGCCTACGCCGACCAGACCGAGAGCGACCATCGGTCACTGCGCAAGGCGGTGCGCGACGGCCGCCTGGAGGCGGTCACCGTGTAGTCAGGGCCTTACCAAGGGCTGTCGAACCAGTTGTCGTAAAGCTTCTGATACGTGCCGTTTTGCCGAAGCGTGACCAGCGCGCCGTCAACCTTTCTCCGTAGGGGGCTGTCCAACTGGAACATGATAGCAAGCGGCGCGGTGTCAAATTCAGGCCCAACGATTTTTACCCGTCCCCTTCCGTCATGCGCCGCATAGTAAAGGAGCATCGGTGCGGCCGAAACCACAGCATCGACCTTCTTGTCCAGCAGCGCCGCGAACATCAGATCGGTCGTCGGGAACTCCCGCACCTGAGCTTGATGTTCCTTGAGATACTCGACCGCATTCGAGCCGGCAAGCGTGGCGACCTCCTTGCCGGGTAGGTCGGCGGGACCATCGATACCGCCGCTAATCTGGTCGACCGTCAAGGCTGTCGTCAATTGGGCGGTGTAGAACGCAACGAAAACCACGCCGACGAACATCCAGAAGATTGAGAGCATCCGGCCAACCCATTGACGTGGCATCGCCTCCGCCTGTGTCGTGAGCGTTGACATCGCCCAAAAGACCGCCTCCAAAATTCCCGGGAAATAATCCCGATTCGAGACGATGCCGTCATCCTTGCGCCGTTCGAACCACCAGACCAGGTGAGCCGGGATCAGGACGAGCAGCAGCGCCATGCCGAGCCAATCCAGAGTCGTAAGCGAAAACATCAGTCGGAGCATGTCCCCTAGCGGGCTTTCTTTGTGAGCCTTGCTGCCTTTGTTCAGCACGATGATCTGGAGCCCCGCCTCCATCGTCGGTATCGAAAAATCAAATACCGCGTCACGCGCTGACGTTATGAAGACGCCCAGGCTCAGGTCAACGCTTTTCGAACGCATCGCCTCTTCGAGAGCCCCTACGTCAGGTTCAATCTGATAGCTCGTCTGCAACTTCAGTTGCTCTGCAATCGCATTCCAAAGGTCGATACTGAACCCGGTCAGCGTTCCATTCACTTCCATAACGGACGGTGGCGCGAGGAATGCGGCTACTCGGATCGTCGAGGGCTCGCCCGGCCCCGAAACGGACGAGGAAGGTGAAGTTTGCGAATAGGCGCCGACCGCGAGACACGTGACGATCATCGCGGCTCCAACGGCACAAACACCTTTTTTCAACGAGCCCTCCTGTTTGATCGCCGATGGCGCCTTAAATCGACGTTCACGCTATGGGCCCACTGAAATTGATGACACGACCCGCTCTTTTTCGCTGCTTTCAAGAGTTTTGGCAGGCTCGGAAATTTCTCAGACTAGCGGCTTAGCTCATCGACCAACACCTTTGCGTCTGTCAGGTCGGCGGTATCGAAGCCTTCGGTGAAGCTCGCGTAGAGCGGGGCTAACAAGTCGCGCGCTTCGGTGAGTTCACCACGCTTTCTCAGCATCTGTACGAGGTTCATCGCAGCGCGCAGTTCCCAGGCCTTAGCCCCGATGTTCCGTGCGAGTGCGATTGCGTTGCGGAAATCTGTTTCCGCTACGTCTGCCCGACCCAGTTTGAGATGCAATTCCCCGCGTATCCTTATGGCGTCCGGCCTCCACGCGAGTTCCTCAGGATTAAACTGCAGCGCCTTTTCAATCGTTGCGAAGGCTTCGGACACTTTGCCATCGAGCGATTGCGCGACCGCGACCCAGCTAAGAAATAGAGTCATCGCGACTATGTTCCCACTTTCATTCACACCGGCGAGGCCCGAGTAGATAAGGGGTATTCCGTAGTCAGAGTGTCCCAGAGATGCCTCTGAGAAGCCCAAAAAGATCCGAGACACAGCGGCATAGTGCTGATATCCGTGCTCATCGGACAGCGCGATAGTCGTTGCCGCGGTGGTCTGTGCGTCTGCGAATTCTCTGAGGAATAGCTGCAATACAGCGGCAAGGAACTGAGCGTAGGCCAATTCGAAAGGACTCTTGAGATCAGTGGCAGCGACAATCGCCCGGCGAATTCTGTCGCGCGCGGTATCTGCGTGTCCCAACATCCACGCAACGTGGCTTCCAAAGCCGAACCCATCGCCCATAGCCGTCGGAAATTTCGTGGCCGCAGCGGCGAACATCTCAGCGCCAGCAGCAAAATGCTTTTCGGCGCCGCTCAAGTCTCCTCGGAAGTAGCAGGTCTCAACCTGGCTCGCATGAGCGAGACCCAGAACGCCCGGACTGCCCTCGCGCTTGGCGAGGTCAAGCAGCCTATCGGCGAACCCGCGCGCCGACGGCAAGTCGCCACGGGTGACGACCGCAGCCCATGAGCCAAATACTTGTAGGACGAGTAGTTCGAGATTGTCGCTCTTCTCCGCCAGTGCTAAGGCGCGCGCGGAGGCGTCAGCAGCTTGCGGCGTGCTCCACCCCCGGGTTACCCCGAGCACCTGAGCGAACCGGTTCATCAGTTCGAGCTCGCGCACGTCACGCCCGTGCGAATCCGGCAACACTCTGACTAAGTCGATCGCCTGCCGGTATGCTTCTTCCGCCTCCTTGAACGCGTGGCGCTCGAACACAGCATCGGCAGCCATTTTCCATGCGGCGATCGCAGATTCTGTTTCGCCCGCATTGGTCCAGTGACGTGCGACGATTTCGAGCTGACTATCCGCCAGCGCGGGAAATTTTTCGGTCGTCGCGACCGCTACGCGCCGATGCAACTCGCGACGGCGTGTCTTGAGCAGCGCCTCATAGGCAGTCTCCTGAATCAGCGCATGCTTGAAGGAGTAGGTGGCCTCGGGGGGGATGCCGCGAGCATAAACCAATTCCGCGTCGCTCAGCTTTGCCAGCCTTGACTGCAAGTCATCTTCCGGTATTACCGAGACGGCAAGAAGCAACTCGTAAGAAAATTCACGTCCGATGACCGACGCAATCTGCGCAACCTCTTTTGCCGGTCCGAGCCGGTCCAAGCGCGCCATGAGAGAATCCTGGAGCGTGGCCGGAATCTCGCGCGCGGTAGGTTGAGCATCGCCTCTTTCGACCACCGCGCGCGTCAACTCCTCGACGAACAGCGGTACTCCGCCCGTGCGCTCGATCACTTGGTCAATTGCGTCCCCCGACAGTGCCTCGGAAGCTGCTACCTGTCCCACAAGCTCGCGCGCATCACGCGCGGTCAATCGATTCAAGGTCATGTGCATGTGATGCGTCCGTCGAGTCCATGGCGCCTTAAACTCCGGTCGCGCGGTGGACAGCACTAGCAGCCGGCGCGTCGCCCCCTGTTCGATAAGCAGCTGCATCAATTCCAGTGTTGACGCGTCGAACCAGTGCAAGTCCTCGATCGCCATCACGATTGGCTGTGCTCGCGAAGTGCCGAAAAGCCATCCGGCCAGCGTCGCCAGCAGCCGTTTGCGCTTCTGGTCCGGGGACAGCGTTAGCGGCGAATACTTTTCCCCCACCGGGACATTCAGCATAGAAGCGATGAGTGGGACCGACTCGGCAAGCTTCAATCCAGCCAGTTCGAGATCACTTTCCAGCTGACCTATTTTTGCCTCATCCGATTCGTTACCGCGGTGAGCGAAGCCCTGCTGAAGCATGTCGATGATTGGGTAGAAGGGCGTGTTCTGGTAAGACGACGCGCCGGCACACTCGTTCCAGGTGTGAGGGGTTTCAGCCAACTGCTCGCGAAATTGCCGTACCAGCCGGGACTTGCCGATCCCCGCTTCGCCCACGATGAAGACGACCTGTCCTTCGCCGTCGCACACGCGCTCCCAGCGGCTCAACAATAGGTCAAGCTCGTCTGCGCGTCCCACAAACGGCGTAAGACCATGCATGGCTGAAGCGGCTAGACGGCTGCGCGCTCCGCTGAGCCTGATGATTTGATACAACTCGATCGGCTGAGCGATTCCTTTGAGTTGATGAGCGCCACGCTCCTCGACCACGAACAGGCCAGAGATCAGCCGATTGGCAGAAGCGCTTAAGAGTACGGTGTTGGGGTTAGCAGCCGACTGCACTCGCGATGCGATGTTAGCAGTGTCGCCGAACACTTCCGACTCAGTACCTCCTCCTCTGCCGATCACGACCCTGCCGCTGTCAATTCCAACGCGCGCGGAAAGTATCGGACGCCCATCTTGGCTATTGCGCTGGTTGAGCGCGGCGACGGCCTCGACAATTGCAAGCCCCGCGTGCGCGGCCCTTTCGGCGTCGTTGTCATGCGCCTCTGGCCACCCGAAATAGGCAAGAATGCCGTCGCCCAGGTACTTTGCTACAAAACCGCCGAAGCGCGTAATCGCTTCTGCGGCAGCCCGGAGATAGTCAGCTTCGATTTCGCGCCATTGCTCGGGATCAAGCCGCGCAAAAGTCCCGGTAGCGCCGACGAGATCGCAAAACATGACGGTCAGGTGTCGTCGCTCGCCACCAGAGTCTCGCGTCTGGGTGGACGGTGTCTTAGGCAGTGGGGCGCTAACGGACGCGCTAAGCGGAGCGCCACATTCACCGCAGAACTTCGCGCCAGCGGCGTTCTCTGCGCCGCACTGCGCACAGCCGCGAGGAATTGCAGCTCCGCATTCAGAGCAGAACTTCCTGCCTCCCGGATTCTCGATCCCGCAGCTTGAGCAGCGCATCGAATTACTCAGAAATAATCCGACCGGAGGTTCTTGTGTGAATCTGCGTCGTATAGAACATTCTGTTTTCGCTCAAGAAGCGCCCGGTCACAATTCCTCCGCATGCGATTGTGACCCTGATACATTCCAATCCACCAGGAGGAGCCGCGCTCATCAGCCTGGTTGCTCAAGCATCGATCTGGCGTACTTTAGATCGGCGGTGTCGAATCCTTCAGTGAACCAGCTGTAAGACTTTGCCAGCATCGTGTGAGCTTTTTCTTTTCGGCGTTGCCGCTGCCACAGGCGTGCGAGGCTCGTAGCTGCTCGGAGCTCAAACCACTTCGCTTGTTGGCGATCCGCGATACTGATCGCCTTTAGAAACCACCACTCAATGTCAGAGGAGCGAGATGACTGTTCAGTAAAGTCCGTTGATTCTGAACCCTCGCCACAAGATCGGAATAGCAGCTCTCCTTTTTGCCGATAGAGCTCTGCCTCGTAGAAGCGCTCCCCGGTTTTTTCGACGATCTCTAATGCCTCGTCAAGTAAGGCGAGCGCACGCTTTGTCGATCCGCTCTCCGCTAATGCCTCGGCCAGCAGGCCGGCTAGGTAAGGTCGAAGCAGCTCGGCGCCAGTAGCACAATACGCCTCCATTCCCTGGCTCATCCGCGCTATTCCTTCATCTGCCTTTCCTTGCCTAACTAATACCCAACCCAACAGGATAGTTTGAAAGGCCGACCAGAATGGAAATCCGTTTTCAGCAGCTACTCCCAAGCTCGCGTTCGCCAAATCCTGCGTCAACTTCTCTTCCTTCCGGAACTGATGGACTGCGGCCGCGATGCCGCAAGCGTAAGCAAGGCTGTATGGGTGAGAAATCTGTTGGGCCAAACTGACCGCATCGCGGCTTCGCTTAAGAGCTTGATCTGGATAGCCATTAGTCTGCAAAGCCCAAGCCGAAAAGATGGACGAAGTCACTCCGGGATCCTGACCCGCATAGGAAAAAGCCAGCGAGCGATGCTGCTCAACGTCATACAGAGCGAAACACTGTTCCAGGTGATCGTGTGCGGCAGTGAAATCACCCCGGAAAAAAAAGACCAACCCCAGTGCATTGTGAGCCTGCAGTAGGAGAGCTCGGTCCTGCGCACTCTCGGCCAAACTGAGAAGATGTTCTCCAAGTGAAAGAGCCTTTTCGTGATCAGCTCGCACAACATAAAACGCAAACAGTCCGAAGACGACGATAGGGAGTTGCGGAGAGTTCTCTGCTCGCTGACACAATTCTCGCGCTCGATCGTATACGGCGCCCACCTCTGGGGCTGCATAGCCCTTGGTGGCAATCAGAACAGGGCCGAGTGTCGTGTATAAGGTGAGTTCAAGTTCTGATCGCGCCGGGGTGTCTGGCAACGTTTTGAGCAACTCAAGTTCTCGGCCTAGGTGAGCTACAGCCTCTTTGGCAGCCGAACCCTCCGCGGCCCTCTGCCCCGCCTTCTGCCAATAGTAGACTGCGGGAGCAGCAAGCCCCGCCTCCGTGTAATGATGCGCCAGTAGCTCGGGTTGTGTCCGTGCAGTATCCGCAAAGCGATTCTCAAGCACCCGCGCCACCCGATCGTGCACTTGCCTTCGTTTGCTTTTGAGGAGCGCGTCGTACGCTGCATCCTGTATCAGCGCGTGCTTGAATGTATAGGTCGCCTCGGGCGGAATGCCGTTCGCATAGATCAGCTCTGCGTCCGCCAACTTCGCCAGCGCCGCTTGTAGATCTTCTTCTGGTATTTCCGAAGCGCCGTGGAGTAGTTCGTAGGAAAATTCCCGCCCGATAACCGAGGCGATCTGCGCGACGTCTTTTGCCGGACCGAGCCGGTCAAGCCGTGCCATAAGTGAATCATGTAGAGTGGCCGGAATCTCATGCAGCGCAGGCTCCGCACCACCTTTCTCGAGCACGGCGCGGGTTAACTCCTCGACGAAGAGCGGCACTCCGCCGGTGCGCTCGACCACTTTTTCAATCGTCTCGCCCGAGAGCGCGCTATGCGCCACCACGCTTGCCACCAACTCCCGCACATGAGGAGCGCTCAAGCGGTTCAGCGTCAATTGTGCGTGATGCGTCCGCAATGACCATGGCGCCCGAAACTCCGGCCGAGCCGTACAAACCAACATCACCCGGGCCGTGGCCGCTTGCTCGATGAGCATTTGCACCAGTTCCAGCGAGGACGCGTCAAACCAATGCAAGTCTTCAACGGCCATCACGACCGGTTGCGGCGCGCCGAATAGCCATCCAGCGAGTGTGATCAGAAGGCGTTTGCGTTGTTGTTCCGGTGAGAGCATAAGCCGCGGATACTTTTCGTCCACCGGGAGATTCAGCAGAGGGGCGACTAGCGGCACTGCCTCGGCTGGTTTCAGTCCCGCCCGTTCCAAATCTCGTTCTAGCTCGCTTAGCTTCGTCGCGTCCGATCCATCACCACGTTGCGCGAAGCCTTGTTGAAGCATGTCGGCGATTGGATACAAAGGAGTGTTCTGCAAATACGGTGAGCCGACGCATTCGAGCCAGATATGCGAAGTCGAGGCGAGTCGCTTACGAAACTGGCGCACCAGGCGCGACTTGCCGATTCCCGCTTCACCCGCGATCGACACAACCTGTCCCTCGCCATCGCGTGCACGTTCCCAGCGACTCCACAAAAGCCGCGTTTCATCGTCGCGTCCAACAAACGGCGTAAGACCGTGTGCCATCGACGCAGCTAGGCGATTTCGCACGCTGCTCAGCCGCATGATTCGGTACAGCTCGACCGGTTCCGCGATTCCTTGGAGCTGATGCGGGCCCCGCTCCTCGATCACGAACAAGCCAGAGATCAGCCGATTGACGGCCAGGGTGACAATTACCGTGTCTATATCGGCCGTCGACTCCACTCGCGCGGCGATGTTGGCAGCATCGCCGAAGAGTTCCGACTCGCTGCCGCCACCTTTGCCGATCACGACTTTGCCGGTATCGATACCGACGCGAACCGAGAGCTTGGGACGATCACTTCTCGCGTCTCGATTGTTGAGCGCGGCTATCCCCTCGAGTATCGCCAGTCCCGCGCGCACAGCGCGTTCGGCGTCATTCTCGTGCGCCTCAGGCCATCCGAAGTACGCCATCACGCCATCGCCAAGGTACTTCGCCACATGTCCGCCGAAGTGGACGATCGCTTCGGTCGCCACCCGATGATAGTCCGCCAAGAGTTCGCGAAATTCTTCCGGATCGAGCCGCGCAGAAATCTCGGTCGAGCCTACCAAATCGCAGAATAGCACCGTCAGATGACGGCGCTCGCCGGCGACCTCTCGCTCCTGTACAGGCGGTGTCTGGGTGACTGGAGTACCATCGGGCGTGTTGAGCGAAGCGCCGCAGTCCCCGCAGAACTTTGCTGGAGGGGCGTTGTCCGCTCCGCATTTGGGACAGCCGCGAGGAAGTGCGACTCCGCACTCAGAACAGAACTTCCTGCCGACTGAATTCTCGAACTCGCAGCTTGAGCAGCGCATTGAAATCCTTGGAATCGGTCCAACCAGCGCTACTTCTATCATGTGGGGTAGGAAAGCGCAGTTGTACCAAAGGGCAATACCCGCATTCTGGGTGGGGGAGCCTAATCTGACTCCAATTCGAAAGGATCATACATGTAGCGTCCCAGCTTTTCGCAGCTCGCCTGTATCGTTGTCCCCACTAAAACTTCGATTCGAATCGGTCTCAAAGAATTGTTGACCCTTTGCGCCCAAGGGGTTAGATTGAAGTTGGCCGAAGTCAACAAATTGCGGAGAGGGGATCGATCGACAAAGGGGCCAGATGCGCTTCGGTTCTCGTTGGGATGAGATGCTCCAAAATGGGACTCAAGTCTTATCCCTACCAGTTGCCACCGTATAGACGCGGCGGTTCCGACTGGTCAAAACGCAACGGGCCGTGACCGGCTATGATGACTCTCCCAGTGTGTCTGGCGGTCTCAGGTGGGGTCAGGGTGGGCTAAATTTACCTGACTCAACGAGACTCGCTGAGACTGGGAGGGATAGCTGTCGAGCTGCCGAGCCATCTTGCCATAGTCGAAAATGTCCTGAGGAGTCTTGTCGAAGCGACGCTGGTCGCGAACCGGAGTGGCTTTGCTAATCTGGCGTACTGGGTAACCGGTACCGAGGGTTCGAATCCCTCCCTCTCCGCCAACCAGTCTGTGCTGTTTTTCTACAATCTGGAGATTGCGGCAAGGAACGCCGGGAACCCTGGACACATTGGCCGCCTGGATCAGAACTGGGGTCCGTGGCGGAGCCTTTGGAAGATCTTTGCGCTCCAGTTCGGGCTCGGACTTGCCTCAGCGGGCCGCTTCTTGTTTGGTGCGAGTCTAA
>Ga0182024_10020348_pt1 | contig 12134 bp, 10 predicted proteins | sample P32metaG_FD_120480 | JGI IMG/M metagenome (GOLD analysis project Ga0182024, IMG submission 120480) | Permafrost microbial communities from Stordalen Mire, Sweden - P3-2 metaG (Illumina Assembly) | ecosystem: Environmental > Terrestrial > Soil > Wetlands > Permafrost | place: Sweden: Stordalen...
ACGCGCGAGGCGGTAGGGGTTCTCGGTCATGACCTGTACGGCGTCCGCGCCATAGGTCTTATAGATGCGCACCGCCCGCGCTGTGCCGACGCCATTGCTGTGCAGGAAGACCATGATTTCGCGAACGATCTTCTGTTCGGCCCAGGCGGCTGTGATCCGGTTGGCCCGAACCGGGCCGATGCCCGTTACCTCGCGCAGGCGTTCGGGCTCCGCCTCGATGGTATCGAACACCTTCTCACCGAAGGCGCGCACCAGCTTCTTGGCATAGACTGGCCCGATACCGCGGATCATCCCGGAGCCGAGGTATTTCTCGATACCGTCGAGTGACGTCGGTTCCGAGGTCTTTAAGAACTTCGCCCTGTACTGTTGGCCATGGGTGCGGTCATTGACCCATTCGCCCGATGCGGTAATCCACTCGCCAGCGGAGATCACCGCGGCGTGCCCGACTACAGTGACCAGTTCGCGGTGGCCGCGCGCCTTGATCCGCAAAACGCAGTAGCCATTCACGTCGTTGTGGTATGTGACGCGCTCTACAAGGCCCGCGAGAACTTCCCGGCTTGATGGTTCCGGCTGCGGTTTCATGTGGATCGTCGCATCATCTGTGCCATCGCCGAGAGCACCATTTGCGGACAGCTCTCTTCCCCGAACCCAATTCGGAACGATGGCTCAGTTGGATCGTCGTTGGCAAGCCACCACGGTGGAGAAGTGCGGTGGTGGGGATGGGTTCAACTCCTTCGGAGCCTACCGAGTCGGCCTTCATAGGGCGACCGCATCGCCGGGTCAATGAGCGTCCGGCGATAATGTTGTCGGCGTGCCGGTAGCCGCCGTGTGGTGTAAGGATCGAACAAGACCAGCCAGCCGTGATTTTCGCTTTTGCGGTTATCCGCTCAATCGTCGATGCCATCGAGGTCGACGACAAGGCCATCAGACGTCCTGCAGGCGGTCATTGCCGGCAAACAGAACACGAACAGTAATGTTCGTGGTTTTGTACGCAATTGGCGCGCCCGATGAGATTCGAACTCCTGACCCTTAAAATTGTGGTTGGGCTGAAAATCGTGCTACTCATTTGCACGAAGCTTCCCGCCGTCAGGGCGAAATCGTTGGCAAATGGCTGAAAGATCTCGGTCGCACCGATCTGCGGACCATCGAGGTTTGGCTGCGGCGCTGCGTGGTTCACACCTTCGCTAACGAATGTGGCCGATCTGCAGGCGTTCATTGCCAAGGTTGCAAACCTTCTTAAACCCGGTGGCTATCTCATGCTGGCGACGATGAGTAGGTGCTGAGGAACTCAACCAACTGCTGCGCAGCTATTTCGATGTGCTCAAACTCTATTCGGTCACTTCTCAGGCAGATCATGGGTTGATGCGTATCGCCGCGTCCCGCAAGGCAAATGCGGCCATTCTCGTTCTCATGGGCACTAGTACCCAATATTGTTGAAATATGAGTCGCGATTCAAGAGCCGAACCCTTCGTCTGGACCACAACGAGGGTTCTTCAAGGACGCGGCCGTATCACTCAGCTCTGATTCCGAGTACTAGATTCCGAGATTTCCCAAAGTGCACCGAGCTGGGCTGGACACTGATGGCTCTCGCCCCAAAGCGCTCCCCGATGAGGTAAAGATGCTCGTGCCACACCTTACAACGGCAGAACCGGTTAAGCTCATTGAAATTCAAGGAAGATTCCCGCTCGCGACGTCCGAGGCCGCCGAGCGTAAGCTGCTTGAGCTGGCAATCGAGACTGATCATGACGGGCGTCCGCTGACCGGCCACCAAATCGAAAGAGCTCTCTAATGCTCACTAACATTCAGTTTCTGCGAGCTGTTGCCGCTTATCTGGTGGTGTTCGTCCATTTAAGTGAGCTGCTGCCAGAGACGCCTATTACCACGTTTTTGCATAACACAGGCTACAGCGGGGTAGATCTGTTCTTTGTCATCAGCGGGTTTATTATGGTCTATACAACCTCGCGAAAAAAAGTATCTGCAAGCCAGTTTCTGCTTAACCGGATTAAACGGATAGTTCCTCTGTATTATTTGGTCACGTTTTTCGTCTTCGGGATCGCGATCACCTATCCTTTCATTCTCCAAAACACCTCTCCTGATTTTTATGTCCTGTTAAAATCCTTAGCGTTTGTGCCATTTGAGAAATCACCCGGTCGCATCTATCCCCTCTACTTTTTGGGATGGACGCTCAATTATGAAATGTTCTTCTATCTGATTTTTGCACTAAGCTTATCGCTTTGGTACGAGATGAGAGTCACGCTCTGTGCGACAATAATATTGGGCCTCGTTCTCTTCGGGCTTTACATTCGGCACTCGAGCAACGTCATCCTATACTTTTATAGCCAACCGATCATGCTTGATTTTTCTCTTGGTATGATCCTCGGATTATTACGCGATCAAATCTCAACGGCTATGCGGCGAATTTCGGCGCTACCTTGGCTGACTCTATCCATTGGTATAGTTAGCTTATCGACGGCCTCTTCATTCCTTCCAATCGCTCCGTCCTTCTACGCTCCGCCAACCAACACATTCGTGACGTTCGGGCTTCCGGCGGCGTTGATTGTCATGACGGCGATCGGACTCGACGACATCAGAACGCGCGGGCAACCATGGCGGTTTTTCCAAGAGATCGGCAATGCAAGCTATTCCATCTATCTAACGCATTTCTTTATCGTTGGCGCGCTAACCGCCTTCGCAAACCACATCCATCTTCCTCCAACTCTGCGGATAATACTCGCCTTGATAACGCTCTCGCTAACAGCAATCTTCGGTATTTGTCTCTATCGCTTTTTCGAACTTCCCATCATATCAATTCTGACGCGGCGGATTTCGCGAGGAGCGCGCTTGCCGACGAGGCTTGACACTGGCGCCATTCGCAACGAATTAACCCAGCGCGATGTCGAAGGCGCTGCGCCTTTGAGTGAAAGTGACCGTTGTCGATCTGTTCCGCGACGCGTGGTGCCGCTCGAATAGAGCGAAACAGATATTCCTGCGATCGGCACTGATGATGTCGCAAGGCCAACGTTTTATGAACCGTGAACCCCTCGTCGAGCAGCTTCAGTCACAGGGGTCTCGGGCACACTCCTGTAGTCGTAGTTGACACCTGCCGACGATGCATTGTCTCCGCCAAGATACGAGAACGCCCTTTGGCTGAAAAGATGCTGAATGCTACGTCGCCGAGCTTGTCCGTGAAATCCGAGCTCTCCGCGCGACCGGCGTCTACAATCTCCAATAGTTCGACTTTTCGGATGATTTCTCCGTTAGCCGCCGTTACCCATAGCTCTAACTAATTGCAATCGTCATTTGACGCTCAGCAAAAACACGCGCAAATCTGTTGCCTTCCCGCGCCGAACAGCGAAAGAGGCGTCTCTTACGTTTCAAAAAAACAGAAAAATGGTTTACAGCCGGATACCGCTGATTTAATGGCGGTAGCGAGAGGATGACGGTGACCTCTGAAATATCTCATAGTGGTCGGAGACTAGCGTTCGGAGCAATGGCTTCTGCAGCCGTGAACGCCATCAAGCTTATTCTGCAACTTCTACTGTTTCCCGTCATGGCGAGACTTTTAGGCCCTGACGAATTTGGTCTATACGCGCTGGCGTTACCTACGGTCGCTCTGATCGCCTTGTTGGCTGATGGGGGCTTAGGCGCAACCCTGGCTCGGGAGGATGAATCTTCAGAGTTGATTTGGTCAAGCGCTTTCTGGGCATTGCTGCTCATGGGTGTCACTCTAGCAATTTGTTCCACCCTGTTTGGGTTGCTTTTGGGCCACGTTGCTAAACAACCCCGCCTTCCCGGCATGATTTGCCTCCTGTCGGTCAGCCTTGTATTTATATCACTTTCTATCGTGCCGTCGGCTCGCCTAGCACGGCGCAAGCATCTCGGAATCGGCGCCTTCATCGAACTCCTATCCAACGTTCTTGGCGCTGCGATCGCTGTGGCCATGGCTTGGTACGGCGCGGGAGCCTGGAGTTTGGCGGCGCAATATTTGTTTGTATTTGCTGCTCGCGCGATTCTGCTGAACTTAGCTGTGTTTCATCCTCCGCAAGCGATATTCAGCTTCAGAGCACTCCAACATCATTTAATGTCCGGCGGCGTTTTGATCGCTATGCGGATTAGTGAATACACCGGTCGTGTTGCGGAAACTTTTCTCATTAACCGTATATTCGGAACAGCAACACTGGGAAGTTACACGTTTGGTAATCAAGTTTCAAAGGTGGCAACCGAAGCGGCATCAAACGTAATATGGGCGACGCTGTACGTCCAAGCCCTGACCGGAGAGAAAGGCCAAATCGTCGTTTTGCACAGACGACTTTGTCGGCTATTGGCTATTGCGCTCTTTCCGTTTACGTTTTTAGGTGCCGCAGCAGCTCCTGAAATGGTTAGTCTTTTGCTCGGTCCCAAATGGATTGGTCTCTCATTTTTTCTTAGGATATTCCTCCCTGCTTATTCGTTCAGTGCTATTTGTTCGCAAGCCGCCGCGATCCTGCTGGCTTACGGCCGCTTCGATATCTTTTTCTGGTGCATCTTTGGCCTTAGCGTGGGGCGCGTCTTGACCATTGGTCTTGGCTTCTGGTTTGGCCTTCATGGGGCGATGTATGGACTTTTGTTCGTGTTCTCCGTCTTCTGCGCCTCGATGTTGGTTTTTCCCGTAAAGGCAACAGGGTGTCGCGCACTACCGATGTTGCAGGGTCTAATTGGCCCCGCTATTTCTGCGCTGGTAGCGTCGGCATGCTATTTGATATTGATCAGCAGGTTAGGAACAAGCATTGCCTCGACGTGCTTGGGTCTAGCTCTAGGCCTTCTTACTTACGTATTGTCGATGGCTCTTATCGATAGAAAGCAACTTGGGGAGGATTGGACAATTGTTCGCGGGATAATCTCCTTCCCACGCCTGGCATAACGTTGCGACCCTTCAAACTGGGACACCGAGGAGCCCGAAACCCCATGGCGATTGAACGACTCAACTTGGTCGTTGGAATAGTAACCGCAGGACGACCAGAAATCCTTGGCAAGGCCATCGAGTTCTTAGCACATCAATCGCGGCTGCCAGATCGATTGCTAATTTGCCCGACTGCGCTATCTGATGTTGCCGAAGCATCACTTGAGAATTTTCCAGCACAAAGTCTCGTCGTAGACAGAGCGAGTGGTTGTACGGCACAACGCAACAAGATCCTTTCGGTGGTTGGCAACGCAGACATCATTATCTTCTTCGACGACGACTTTTTTGCCGATTACGACTATCTTTCGAATGTTGAAAAGCTATTTTTGGCGCGCCCCGATGTCGTTGCTGCAACCGGGAGCCTTTTTGCCGATGGTGCGCTGGGACCCGGCTTCAATGCGGAGGAGGGTTCGAAGATCATTAGAAGCCACTCGACAAAAGAAAGCGGCGAGGAACAAATTATCGAGCATTACGGTACCTACGGCTGTAATATGGCTTTCCGGCTTGATCCTATTCGACTTAACAACCTTATTTTCGACGAGGACCTTCCACTCTACAGCTGGCTGGAAGACGTCGATTTTTCGGGGCAGATGGCGCATTATGGTCGTATCGTAAAGAGCAAAAGCTTGCGGGGAGTTCATCTGGGAATCAAGCTTGGACGCACCTCGGGCGTTCGGCTTGGGTATTCGCAGATTGCCAATCCAATTTATCTTAGCCGCAAGGGAACTATGACCCGCAAGCACGCGAGAACCATAATCTCGCGCAACGTTGCGGCTAATTTAGCTCGCAGCTTTTATCCGGAGCGATGGATAGACCGGAGAGGAAGATTAAGGGGCAACGTGCTTGCAGTGATTGATTTAGTAGTCGGGCGTCTTTCACCGCGTCGGATTTTGCAGCTCGACTAGCAGTTCTTTCCCTAATGGGCTCACGATCAGGCTCAACGGCCAAGGTTTACGACCGGATTGCCTCTCACCCAACGGCGCCAATGGTGCGATCAACCTATTTTGTCCCCGGCTGCTACCGGTTTGATGATACCAAGATTAGACGTTTCTAAGGGCTGAGGTCACGCGAGGCGAAGCTCAGCTGAGAATTCTAAATCCGTTGTTGTCGTCAATATTTTTTCGGATCCTTCGATTTATGTCAGCCACCTTTACGAGATCGCCATGACGGCAGGCTCGACACCCCCGGTCAATGAAAACATATTATGCACAAATTCTGTTCAGTTCTTTCAAAGGCCACGGAGCGCAATCGTCTAGTGCGCAAGAGGAAAACCAATGCGGCTACATCATATTGCCTACGTTACCCGAAGTATTGAGGAAAAAATGGTGCAATTGGCCGAAGTGCTGGGTTGTCGGCCAGCTGGACCAATTATTACGGACGAGGTGCAAGGCGTTCGGATCCAATTCATGGAGATGAGTGACGGCTCGCTTCTTGAATTGCTGGAGCCTCACGGGGAAAAGAGCCCCGTGAAACGGCATTTGCTGGGAGGTGGGGGGATTTACCACGTTTGTTTCGAAGTGGACGATCTGGATCAAACTTTGCATCGGTTGCAGGAGGCCGGCAATGCGATCGTGGTCGGCGAACCGGCGCCCGCCCCAGCAATCAATAACCGACGGGTAGCCTTCGTCGTGACGACGACCGGTGATCTGTTCGAATTTGTGGAAGCAGTTTGATGTTAGACAAAGAATGCCGTGGGGCGATCGATATTTAACCGTGGGTATTCAAGCGGGGCGAACGGTCAAACAGCCGATTGCTAGATCACGCCTGACAACCAATTTCGAAACGGCCTCTAACTAAAAGTGAATTTAACGGAAGTTGGAATTAACCTAACGTGCTGGCTTCTAGCGCTTGTTCCTTCTTAGCCATGTGCAAAGTTTTTCAGTAATCACTTGTTCTTGCAAGTTTCGGGTTGAACTAGGATCGTGTAATCGTCTATTCGCCATAGTTACTAAGCGGCGTGGAGTTAAACTTGAGTAATCAACTTTATCGGAACCTTTCGTGGCTGCCGGCGGCGCCGGCCGATTTCGCTGGACGATGTAAAGGTCTGTCCGCAAGTGAGGGACCGATAGGAAAGCGAGCTAGGGAACTTGCGACCTTCTCCTTGAACGAATATCAGCTAGCGAAGTTAGGACGCACGATCGAAACCGCCAGGAAGGCAGGCCTGTCTCTGGCCCCGCTAACGCCGTTCCGGCTAGGGCTGCTCGGCAATGGCACACTTGACCTGATCGTACCGGCGTTAGTTGCGACCGCCGCTCGCCATGGCGTTGCGCTTGAGTGCATCAGAAGTGGATACGATCAGTTCCTCCAGGACGCGTTGCTACCGGAGTCTGACATAAACCGGTCTCGACCGGACGCGGTCCTGCTAGCTCTCGATCATCGCGGACTGTCGCTCCAGATATCGCCTGGCAATGAAGCCGCAGCAAAGCGGACGGTCGAATCCGCTTCCAACCTTCTGAACACGATTAGGGACGGCATTCGTCGTAATAGCGGCGTAGCTTGCATCCTGCAGACCTTGGCGCCTCCACCAGAGAGTTTATTCGGCTCTCTTGACCGGGCGCTGCCTGGAACCGCCCGTCAACTCATCGATGAGATCAACCGTCACATCACCCAAGCCGTCCTTACCTCTGACGATATGCTGCTTGATGTTGCCGGACTAGCTGAGACAGTGGGGCTCGCCGATTGGCACTCGCCAGCACTTTGGAATCTGGCAAAACTGCCCTTCGCTGACGCCTATGTTCCGCTTTATGCCGATCACATCATACGCGTTATCGGCGCGATGCGAGGTAAAAGTCGCCGCTGCCTCGTGCTGGACCTCGACAATACGCTCTGGGGTGGGGTCGTTGGCGATGATGGACTTGAGGGCATCAAAATCGCCCAAGGTGACGCAACTGGCGAAGCGCACCTCTCGGTGCAACAGTTGGCACTCTCCTTGCGAGAGCGCGGCGTAGTCCTTGCGGTTAGCTCGAAAAACACCGATAGCGTCGCGCGCCGGCCGTTCAACGAGCATCCGGACATGCTACTCAAAGAGAACCACTTCGCGGTTTTCCAGGCTAATTGGAACGACAAGGCCACCAACATCCGCGCTATCGCAGACGAACTGTCGCTCGGGCTTGAATCCATGGTTTTCCTCGACGACAACCCTGTTGAGCGCGGACTCATTCGCCAGGAGCTCCCGGAGGTCGCCGTTCCTGAACTAGACGATGATCCAGCGAACTACGCGCGCATTCTGGCAGCGGCGGGTTATTTCGAGTTAATCAGATTCTCTGACGAGGACCGCAAACGAGCTGAGATGTATCAGGACAACGCTCGTCGGCTCGAATTACTCAAGCAAACGACCGATATCGATTCCTATCTGCGCTCGCTTGAAATGCGGATCGTGTTCAGTGCATTCGACCGAAACACGCGAGCGCGAGTTGCTCAGCTTATTAATAAGAGTAACCAATTCAATCTGACCACCCGCCGCTACACCGAGGCAGAGGTAGCTCAGGTTGAGACCGATCCGATGGCCATGACCCTTCATGCCCGACTAATCGACAAGTTCGGCGATAATGGTATCATTTGCGTCGTCATCTGCAGACAGGTCGAGCAGTCAAAGACCTGGACCATCGATACCTGGCTCATGAGCTGCCGGGTACTCGGGCGCCGTGTCGAGCAGATGGTGCTGAGCGAAATCATACGTCGCGCGCGCCAGTGCGGTATCCGCAGGCTAGTCGGGATCTATCGACCAACCGACCGAAACAACATGGTACGCGAGCACTATCAAAAACTCGGCTTCTCCGCGATTGAGGAAGACGCTAATGGCGTCACGCATTGGGAACTCGGAGCTGATACCGAAGTGATCGCGCCCCCGATGATGGTCGAGTGGAGCTCGGTCGAATCTAACCAGCTTGCGCCGATCATTTCCTGAGAGACGAAGATGAATCTCGCCTCGTTTAGTTTTCTCGCTTTCATCGCAGCTACTATCGTCGCATTTCACCTCAGCGCATCGATTGGATATCGGCGCTTTGTGTTGACCAGTGCGAATATCGTTTTTATCGCAAGCTACGTTGATAGCTTAGAACAAGTATTACCTTTGCTAGGCTTTCTACTAGTCGGGTATGCTAGCCTGCAGCTAGTTTATCTGCAGCGGACCGCTATTGCGCTGGCAGCTAGTATCGCCGTCGTGCTCCTGGTCTATGTCTTCCTGAAGCGCTTCTCCTTTGTCGAAAGCTTCGCTCAATTACCATTCCCATACTTGATAGTCGGCATATCGTACATCCTATTCAGGTTATTGCATCTGATGGTGGACGCCTCCTCCGGCGATCTGCCATATCGAATCAGGCCTCTCGCGTTTTTCCGTTACACTTGCAATTTTCTATGTTTTGTATCGGGGCCGATCCAGCGCTACGAGGATTTCGCCAATATGGATGGCGTGGAAGTGGTGCCACTTGACGCGACCTCCGTTTACGTTGCGTTTTCGCGGATCGTCTCCGGGTATTTGAAGTTTGTAGTCATCGCGGCGGCTGCCAACTACATCTTCATAAACTTCACGCCGCAACTAGCCGCTTCGTTGAGCCTGGCTAAGATCTGCCTTGTCTACGCGGTCTGTGCAGCAGCCTATACAGCTTACCTTTATTTCAATTTTTCCGGCTACATGGATATTGTGATCGGGGTCGGGATGCTGTTCGGCCAGATCTTACCCGAGAACTTCGACAAGCCGTTTTCTGCTCGCAGCTTCCTCGAGTTTTGGCAACGCTGGCATATGACGCTGTCCGAATGGTTTAAGCTATACGTGTTCAATCCGTTTCTGATGTTCCTCATGACGCACTTCACGTCTCCGGGTTTGACCGCATATCTGGGTGTCCTCGCCTTTTTTGTCACGTTCCTGATCATGGGCGTCTGGCATGGAACGACGTTGGTGTTCGTCATCTACGGTTTGCTAATGGGGGCCGGGGCGAGTATTAACAAACTTTGGCAAATCTTCTGCGTCAACAAGTTCGGGAAGAAGCGCTATGGTTCGATAAGTCGAAAAGCGGGCTACGTTTATTTCGCACGCGGCTTGACGTTTTCTTACTTTGCCATTGCGCTCACCTGCCTTTGGAAGCCTGAGCTACCGCAATTCCTCGATCTCAGCCGACAACTTGGCGTTTCGGGGATTTGCGGCGCCTTTGCACTTCTTGCCGGAGGCTTCGCTCTCGCCGTGCTGATTTTAGACACGGCCTGGACGTGGATCAGGAGCAAGGCTGGTGTCGCCAAGGCACTTTTAGACAAGATGGCGATACGAAACATGTGGCTTGCCGGACGCATCCTTGCGATTCTCATAATTTCATCTCTTTTTAATGCCTCCCCAGACTTTGTGTATAAGGCATTTTGAAATGAAGTATATCGTTCGCCAAGCCGGGATTACTGCGCTGTGTTTCGTGTGCCTCTACTCGCTCTTACTTGGATTAGCCCTTATCCTATCGCCGACGTCCGTCCACAAAGGATCGTTGGATCTAAATACTGCAGCAGACACTATCTACCTGACATCTCCCAAATACGCGATGCTAGGACGATACGTTCTCGATGTTCCGGACCAAAAGGTTCTGTTGATTGGCGCCTCGAATACCGGCGTCGGGTTTAAGCAGGGCAATATCCAATCCGCCTTTCCTTGTGCCAAGATAAGCAATCTCTCCATTGGTTTCTCCAACATTTCCGAAGTGCGCCAGATGATCGACCTTGTGCACGAAGTGCAGGACAAGTTCGCTCAGCGAACCAACACCTTCGTGATTGGCATCTGGTATGGGATGTTTGTCGACACCGAGTTACATTGGCCAAACGCCGACCGTAATCGTGGAGACACGGATCTCGATATCGAGCGTTATCGCTACGGCTTCTACCGTCGGACACCAAAAGGGCCGGTCGCTGTGTTGCCGATCAATTGGCTTCCGGCAGAGGCAGTTCTGATTAGGCCATATCTGCTAGTTGAAAAGATTGCTCGCGAGCTGACGCTGCGATTACGCTACGCCGTGTTTATTCGCCCACCCATTCTGACAGATGCCGATCGCGAGACGCGCGTCGTGAACGACAAAGACAAGAGCGACGCTTTTGCCTACTGGAAGGAAGCAATGGGGGGAAAGAACGCAATATCCGGGACGCAAGCTGCGCTATTGCAGGACGTTATTGAAAGACTTTTGGACGCGGGCGAAAAGGTCGTTGTTGCTGATTTGCCGATCCCAGCCTGGCATCGCGAAGGTAGCCCTTACCAAGCGATCTACGAGCGGCTTATTCAGGACGAGATATTTGATCACTTTAGGGGTCGTTCAGGTTTTGCTGCCTTAAAGATGGACGATCTGGGTCTTGATGAGAATTACTCAGACGAGGTGCATCCCAGACCGCACGTGGCGAGTATCTGGACAGCCCGATTAATTTCGGTCATCCAATCTCTTATGAGTCCGTGCGAACCGGCGGTCGGGCAGAACAGCAGCGCGCAACATCGCTCGTGATCCCCTTGCCGCTGAGCCGGCAATCCGGCAGAGTTTGGTGCGTTATCAGTGATTCCAGAGGAAGCCAAGATGGAAACAACCGCCGTTTACGACAAGCTTACGAGCGTGTTCCGTGAGGTATTTGACGAAGACGATCTCGTCGTTTCACCTCGCATGACCGCCGACGACGTAGATGGTTGGGACAGTTTGAACCACATCCGGCTCATGCTTGCAGTTTCAAAGGCCTTCGGAGTCAAATTCACTGCATCAGAGATCGGAGCACTTAAGAACGTCGGCGAACTCGCGGATTTGATTATTCAGAAGACATAACATAAATCATTCGTCGGCGAGCGTGATCGCGATCGTAACAGAATTGTGGTAGTGCGCCCCTTGATCCGGCCGCTTGAGCGCCCAGCACCGAGGTAGTGTCCAGAATCTTTCGCACATTCGATCATGCAACGGCTTCGGTTTTGGTGCTGCTGATAGAGTGGTCGCATGTTCATATAGCATTTGACCGACCATGTTGTGCCGGCGATGTACCTTAGTCGCGCAGCCGCCACCACGAACCATCTCGCCAAGATGATCCCGGATCCGGGCTTCATCAATCTGGATGACCCGGTCCACCGCCTTCAATCCCATCGCCTCATCAATCAACAAGGACCTACGGTCAAGGTCGGCAGCACGTAAGAGCAGGATTTCACCATTGAACAGCTCTACTTCCTGGCCTTTACATCAACCCAGTTTTCTAATGA
>Ga0182024_10020349_pt1 | contig 12133 bp, 13 predicted proteins | sample P32metaG_FD_120480 | JGI IMG/M metagenome (GOLD analysis project Ga0182024, IMG submission 120480) | Permafrost microbial communities from Stordalen Mire, Sweden - P3-2 metaG (Illumina Assembly) | ecosystem: Environmental > Terrestrial > Soil > Wetlands > Permafrost | place: Sweden: Stordalen...
CACACGGTGTTCAAGGGCGAAGTGTACGTGCTGAGCAAGGAAGAGGGCGGCCGTCACACGCCGTTCTTCAAGGGCTACCGTCCGCAGTTCTACTTCCGCACGACAGACGTGACGGGCGTGGCTCAGCTGCCGGAAGGCGTTGAGATGGTGATGCCGGGCGACAACGTTCAGCTTGAGGTTGAGCTGATTACGCCGGTGGCCTTGGAGAAGGGCCTGAGGTTTGCGATCCGCGAAGGCGGCCGCACGGTGGGCGCAGGTACGGTTTCAGAGATTGTGAAGTAGACGCTTGCCGCGTCGGGCGGACCGCCCTTCGGGCGAAAGCCCGGGACTGGCAAATGAGATAGGGAACGGAGATCGGGAAACAACGAGACCGACCTCCGATCTCTGAAAGGATTTGAAATGCGGGAAATTGTTACATTGCAGTGCACGGAGTGCAAGGAGCGGAATTACTCGACAACGAAGAACAAGAAGACGACCACGGGCCGTCTTGAGTTCAAGAAGTTCTGTAACCGCTGCCGGAAGCACCAGGCGCACAAGGAAACGAAGTAGGGACAGTTATCAGTCGTCAGTTATCAGTTGTCAGTTACCGCGTACCGCGGGGATTTGCTGACAACTGACCACTGAAAACTGTGAACTGTTTTTAGGGGCGTAAGCTCAACGGCTAAACTGTCGGTCTCCAAAACCGAACTTGGGGGTTCGAATCCCTCCGCCCCTGCCAGATTGAACCCGAACGAAGCATGGGTGCGGCCGGCCAGACGCTGGACGCGAAGGAATGGAAGTATGGCAGCGAAAGCAGCATTGGTAAACGGGGACGACCAGCCAAGTCCGAAGAAGCCGGCGCTGGTGAAGCGGCAAGCGTCGAACGGGATGCCCAGTTTCATCGAGAAAGCAGTAGTCGCGTGGAAGGATTTCACGGGCTTTCTGACTGATGTCCGCGGTGAAATGCGCAAGGTGGTTACGCCCTCGCGCAAAGACGTGGAGGCAACCACGACGGTAGTGATCATCGCGGTCTTTATCTTCGGATTGTTTTTCTTCGTGGTGGACGCGATCTTCCAATACGGCCTGAATCAGTTATTGAGCAGGCTGGGCGGGTTGCAGCAGTAAATGAAGCCTGGAAACGAGAACATGATGGCAGACGAGCTGGAACAACCCGCCGAACAAGCACCGCCCGCGCCAGAGCGCAACGAGAACTTCAAGTGGTATATTCTGCACGCTTACTCGGGCTTTGAGCGCAAAGTGCGCGAGTCGATTGAGAGTCGCATTGAGGCCTTCGGCTTGAAGGACAAAGTGGGCCGCGTGATGATACCCACTGAGCCGGTGACGGAAATCGTCAATGGAAAAAAGCGCACCGTGGAACGGGTTTTCCTGCCAGGCTATGTGCTGGTCGAAATGGAATTGGATAACCATCTTTGGCACGTCTTGAAGGACACGCCGAAGGTGACGGGCTTTCTGGGTACCGGTGACAAGCCGGTGGCGCTCTCCGAAGAAGAGGTCAGTTCGATTCTCTTCCGTAGCGAGACGGCAAAAGATAAGCCGCGGATGAAGATCAAGTTTGAAAAGAGCGAGCAAGTCCGAATTACGGACGGGCCGTTCGCCAACTTCAACGGCGTGGTGGATGAGATCAACGAAGATCGCGAGACGATGAAGGTCATGGTCACCATCTTCGGTCGGTCGACCCCCGTCGAGCTGGAGTTTGGCAAGGTAGAAAAGATTGAGTAGTTGGTGACTGTTAGCTACTAGCTTTCAGCTTCTAGCCGGGTTCTCCACCTAGCGGACCCCGGTTGCGAGCGAACGCTACGGCGCCAACACCAAAATTGGAACAGGGAAAATATCCAGCTAAAAGCCAGAAGCTAGGAGCTAGAGGCTGGTTCCTAAGGAACCGAAAATGGCACCTCCGAAGAAAATTACGGGATATGTGAAGTTGCAGATTGAGGCCGCGAAGGCCACGCCTGCGCCACCGGTGGGTCCAGCGCTGGGTCAGGCGCAGGTCAACATCATGGAGTTCTGCAAGCAGTTCAACGCGCGCACGCAGGGCAAAGAGACTGCCGGGCTGATCATTCCGGTGGTCATCACGGTTTACGCTGATCGTAGCTTCAGCTTTGTAACCAAGACACCCCCGGCGGCGGTTCTGCTGAAGAAGGCTGCTGGAATTGCGAAGGGCTCGGGTACGCCGAACAAGGAAAAGATCGGCAAGGTGACCGAAGCGCAGGTGCGCGAGATCGCCACGCAGAAGATGCCCGATCTGAACGCGGCGTCGGTAGATTCGGCAGTGAAAAGCATCAAGGGCACCGCGCGGTCCATGGGTATCGAAGTCGTAGCGTAGTCTGCGCATGGTTTCACGCAAAAGAGGCTCTCCCACAAGGGAGAGCCTCTTTTGCGTTCATGCGATTTAGGCACGCCTGAGGGGGCGAATTAGAACGGCCCTACTTCGGCGGGGCTGGAGTGAACCCTTCGCGTTTGCGGCCGGGCTCCGGTTTTGGCTTGGGTTTCGGCGCCTTCTTGACTTCTTTCTTGCCTTTGTCTTTGCTTCCCATAGATGCAAGTGTGCCACAAAGAGGGCGGAAGGAAAAGGTAAAAAGATCTCTCGGAATCAATGGGATGGTATATTGCCCATGTTTCGGTTTCCGTCAGTCGATAGAGGAGGAAGTGCCATGGCGGGTATTCCTGGGGCCAATTTGCCGCGTACTAGCTTTCAGCTGGTGATTGCCATGCTGGGTATGATCGCCGTTCCCGCGGCGTTGACGCTTCATACCGTGCGAGCGCCATCGCCTGCCGGTGCATCGATACCTGATTCGTCGCCTTACGGATACACCGTCAGCCTCCTGATGTTTATCGTTCCAGTCCTGGTGATCGGTCTTTGGCTTGTGCCGCGGGAAGGCGTGAGGATATCGAAGAGTGCCTTCCTGCGCACCATCGGTGTTCTCTTTCCGTTGGGAGCAGCCCTGGATTTTTTCTTTGCCCATTTGTTCTTCAATTTTCCCAATTCCGGCGCAACGCTCGGCATCACCGCGCCAGCCTTGGGCAGCGGTGTGCCTATCGAGGAATATGTGTTCTATTTCACGGGATTCGTGGCTGTTCTGCTGATCTATATCTGGCTGGATGAATACTGGCTGTCAGCTTACAGCGTTCCGTCCGACGCACAGGAGAGAGCGCAGTTCGACCGGTTGCTCCGCTTTCATCCGCAGTCGATGATTTGGGCTGTGGCGCTGATCGGAGCTGCCATCTTTTATCGCTGGATGTTTGTCCATGAACCCGGGTTTCCCGGCTATTTCACGTTTCTTGTGATTGGTGCTCTGGGGCCTTCAGCGGCGCTGCTTCCTTCGGCGATGCCGGTGATCAATTGGCGCGCCTTGAGCTTAACGCTCTTTATCATCCTGCTGACCAGCCTGCTTTGGGAGGTGACGCTGGCCGTGCCATACGGATGGTGGGGCTTTCAGGATGCGGCAATGGTGGGTGTGCGCATCACCGCATGGAGCCAGCTGCCTATCGAGGAGGTCTGTGTGTGGATCGTCGTGACCTATGCAACGGTGATTGTCTATGAGATTGTGCGGCGGTGGCAGGCGTCAGGGAAGCAACTGCGCCATGCGTTGCTGGGGTAACCCTACGGATCCTCACTTCAGCCTGTTCATTGTCCGCATCGGCAAGGATGCCAACGTTTAGTCCTCTACAATAGACCGATGCCAGAACTGCCTGAGGTGGAGACCATTGCTCGCGGCGTTCACGAGCGCGTGCGCGGCGACCGCATCGTTGAAGCCTGGTTTGGCCGACACCGCGAGCCCTTCAAAACATCGGTGGCCCGGCAGGCGGCGGGGCTTGAGGGGCGTGTCTTCCTTGGCGTGCATCGCATTGGAAAGCATATTGTTTGCGAGCTGGGACCAACGCTGGGTACGGCTTTCCTGCCCTCCATTGGCGCGCAGAAGAGCGGGTCGCGTGCTCAACCTCCAACCAGCCTGAAAGCTGGCGCCGAAGCCCAATGGATCGTCCATCTCGGAATGACGGGGCGATTGCTCGTTACCGTTCCTGACGCTCCCATGGCGGCTCATACGCATGCTCGGCTGCTGCTGGCGAGTGGTCGTGAGTTGCGCTTTGTGGACCCGCGGCGATTCGGGCGACTGGAGTTTCGCGACCTGCGCCATAGTGAGGCATTCAGCGCGGCGGGCGCAGAGCCGCTCACCATTGGAGAGAAAGAGTTCGTCTCCCTTTTTCGCGGCCGGCAGCTCTCGATTAAGGCCGCACTGCTGAATCAGACCTTGCTGTCTGGGGTGGGCAACATCTATGCCGACGAGAGCCTTTTTCACGCAGGCATCCGACCCAGCCGGAGGGCAGGACGGCTGACCCACAATGAACTTGAACGGCTGCGGGTGGAGTTGCGCGCGGTTCTGGAGCACGCCGTCCGGTTGGGAGGATCGTCGGTATCGGACTATGTGGACGCGGCGGGGGTGCGCGGCTTCTTTCAACTGGAACATCGCGTCTACCTGCGCACCGGACTCGCTTGCCTGCGCTGCCAGACGCCGATCCGGCGTATTGTGATTGCTGGACGGGGAACTCACTACTGTCCCCAGTGCCAGCAATGAAAATAATGATTCTATGATTTTTTGAATTACCGACCCAAAAGTCTCCTAGAATGCAGAACACTTTCGTGCGGCGACATTCTCAAGTCGCTGAAAACAAATGCAATTTTGAATGGCGATTCGATTGCTATTAGATAGGTGCCAGTGATGTACCGGCTGCTGGATTTAAATCCGGCCAGCCCAGAGAACAGCAGATACCCGGCAAGAGCAACCGCCAACGAAGCGGCCCTCAAAAGGGATGAACCGGCCGGAGAAGTCTGCTAGTAGACACGATGGAGAACCATCGGTCACATAAGAGCTGGGGGGCCAGTGACCAGCGCAGGACAGCGAAACGCCACTTCTTTTGGAGTGGCGTTTCTGCGTTGGACAGCTCTCTGGGTGCATATAGAGATTCCGAACCCAAAGTACCCCCAAAGTGTACTTGCAAGCCGGTGAGCTTCACTGTAGTATCGAAATTGCCTATCAAGCGGCTGACGCGAGCCACCCGAAACGGGCAGAGCGCGCTCGCTGCTGAGCAAGGAAGTTTCACCGCATAGTTCATTTATCATGGGGCACTCGCGGCGGAAACTCGTATAGGAAAGGCATTACCTGAAGAGAGCGCCAGCCACGCGGTTTCAATTCCAACCGAGGGACCGACATTGGGCCCGATACAGGGTTTGACAAAGGGCCTAGCAAGTGGAGGGAGCTCGTTGAGGGTTCCTGTGAATAAGGCGGCGGGGCTGCTCGGAATCGTGGTGGATTGCGTGCGGAGTATAGCTCCGGGGCAGTTTGCTTGACGTTCTTTAGGGACTGGACGGCCAGTCGTCGTATTCCCCGTCCAAAGCTGGACAGGCGACAGGCAAGGGAAGCTCAGCAACCTTTGAGAAAACGGCTGAAGCTTAAAACACAATGCACCAGATAGCACAGTGCCAGGAAGTACACGCATGACGACAGAATCGACCCAGCCCCAGTCTGAACTGGGGCCAGCCTCGGCCAATGGCCCGGGGCAGTCGCAAGGGCATCGGCGCCGGCGGCGCCGCCGCAAGAATAAAACCAGCCAACTGAGCGCGCCCCAGGGACAGCAGGCGCAGGCACAACCTCAGGCGCCAGCTCCCCCGCCACCCAAGGCGGCCCCGGTAAGCCAAAATCATCAGGTGCGCCCAAGCCAGGGCCAGGGACAAGGGCGGAAGAAGAAAAAGTTCTTCCAGAAGGGTTCAGCCACCGCTGCGCAGCCCGGCAACAACCTTTCCTCGCCTTCGCAGGGCAAGCGCAAGGGCAAACAGAAGGGGCCTCGAGAATTTGTCGGTCCCATGGACCACAGCTACCGAGTCGTCAATGGCAACTTGGCGGATGGTCCGCCCTCGACGATTCAGATCGGGAGTAACGGCCATGGGAGCCTTTACCAGGACGCATACGCGGCGCCGCCAGTCGCTCCCGTCCGCGAGAATGCACCCACGCGCATCTTCTGTTTCATTGAGGATCTGTTCTTCCAGGCCAAGATTCAAGAGACGGCGCGCAGGCTGGGCGTGAAGGTGGAATTCGTCAAGGGCGACAAGGAGTCGGTGGCAAAGCTGACCGATGCGCCAGAGGCTGAGCGGCCCACGCTGCTGGTCTTTGACCTGAACAACCTGAACGCGAAGCCGATGACACTGATTCCAAAATTCAAGTCCAAACTGAAGAAGGCCACGTCGATCATCGGCTTTCTAAATCATCTGCAAGGCGACCTGAAGCTGAAGGCCATTGAGGCAGGGTGCGACACGGTGATGCCCCGCTCCGCCTTCTCCCAGACTCTGCCGAACCTGCTGCGCCGCTACGGGCTGGAAGAGGAAGACGATTACGCCCAACAGCCGGCGTGAGCTGGGCAAGAAGAGAGCAAAAAACAAAGAGGGGGTTGCGAATCTTGGAACTCCCTCTTTTGCTTTTGCGGGTGATCTATCCCGGCGGCCACGTCATTGGCCGGCCACCAAGCAAGTGCAAATGGAGATGGTCCACGGTTTGGCCGCCGTCCTGCCCCGTATTCACGACGATGCGATAACCGCCGTCAAGCTGCTTGGTCCGGGCGATCTCCGCCGCCACCGACAATAAGTGACCGAGCAGCGCTGAATCTTTCTTGCCGGTATCGTCGAGCGAACTGATATGCTCCCTTGGCACGATCAGAACATGCACGGGCGCCTGGGGATTGATGTCCGCAAAGGCGTAGCAAAGATCGTCCTGAAAAACGGCCGCGGCGGGAATGCTTCCCTCGATGATTTTGCAGAAGAGGCAGCTCATAGCGACCTCAGTGTACACCGGTGTTTTTCTATAAGGGAGTAGCGTGTCTGGTACGCGGATCGGCAGGATTCATGGCAGCGAGCGACGCTGCCGACGGGCGTGATCGAGACCGATCGCCCAACCCTTCATGAGTGCTTTTTCAAGTTCGGCTTACAATGGCAGCATGTCTGCGGCTGCTCCATCCCCTCCTTTTCGCATCGTGCATACGGTCTGTTCGCATGACTGCCCGGACAGCTGCGCTGTTTTGGTGACCGTCGACAACGATGGCCGTGCCATCAAGGTGGCGGGCGATCCTGCGCACCCTGTGACGCAGGGATTCCTGTGCGGCAAGGTGGCCAAGTATCTGGATCGCGTCTATGCGCCGGAGCGGATTCTTTTCCCCTTGAGACGAAAGCTCGGAACGCAAAAGGGCCCACGGCCCCGTGGGCAGGAGCACGAGGCTTTTGAGCGCGTGAGCTGGGATGAGGCGCTGGAGGCGATTGCGGAACGGCTGAAGGAAACCGCCGAGCGCTACGGGCCAGAGTCGATTTTGCCTTACAGCTACGCGGGAACAATTGGCGTGCTGGGGTACGGGTCGATGGACCGGCGGTTCTTTCATCGGCTGGGCGCGAGTCAACTCGATCGGACCATCTGCTCAGAGGCGGGCGGCGTGGCATGGAACCTGGTTTATGGAAAGAAATTGGGGATGCCGACGGAGGATTTTCGGTTGGCCAAGCTGATTCTGGCGTGGGGCGCGAATATCCACGGCAACAACGTTCACCTATGGCCGATGGTGGAGCAGGCGCGGCGGAATGGGGCGCGGCTGATCGTGATCGATCCGTACCGCACGCGTACCGCGGCCTTGGCCGATTGGCACATTGCGATCCGGCCGGGAACGGATGCGGCGCTGGCGCTGGGCATGATGCATGTGATCCTGAACGAGGGCCTGGAAGACCGCGCCTACATCGACGAAATGACGCATGGGTTTGCAGAGCTTGCGGAGCGGGCGCGGGACTATACACCCGAACGAGTGGCGGCGTGGACGGGGATGACCGCGGCGGAGATTGAACAGTTGGCGCGCGAGTACGCGATTACACGGCCTGCCGCACTGCGCATGAATTACGGCGTGCAGCGGGGTGAATTCGGTGGAAATGCAGTGCGGGCCATTGCCATGCTGCCGGCGCTGACGGGGGCATGGAAGTTTCGAGGCGGGGGCGGGCAGCTTTCCACTTCGGGTGCGTTCCAATGGGACAAGAAGGCTGTGGAGCGGCCCGATCTGGCGCTGGCTTCGCCGCTGGGACGATTGGCGCGGGTGGTGAATATGTCCACGCTGGGCTGGGCGCTGACCGAGTTGGGCGGGAAGCCCGAGGATGGTCCCGCGGTGAAAGCGCTGTTTGTTTATAACTCGAATCCGGGGGCGGTGGCTCCCAACCAGAACGCGGTGCGGCGAGGGATGGAACGGGCGGACTTGTTTACCGTTGTGCACGAGCTGTTCTTTACCGATACGACGGACTACGCGGACTACATTCTGCCGGCGACCACGTTTCTGGAGCACACCGACATTCAGGGAGCGTATGGGCACTATTTTGTGCAGCTGTCTCAACAAGCAATTGATCCGCCGGGCGAGGCGCGGTCGAACGTTTGGCTCTTCGGCCAATTGGCGGAGCGCATGGGATTTGAAGAGGAGTGCTTCCGCGATACGCCAGAGGAGATCATCCGCCAGGCGCTGGCGATTGGCGCTGACGGGCGCTCGACGAATGCGAATATGGAGCACATTACGCTGCGTGACTTGAAGGAGCAGGGGCACATTCCACTCGGGTTTCATCGTTCGCCGGAGGGCTTCCAGCCCTTTACCTTTGGACCAGTTTCTACTCCTTCGGGCAAGATCGAGTTTTATTCGGAGGCGCTGGCGGCGCAGGGGCTTGATGCCCTTCCGGGCTTTGTCCCTCCCGCCGAGTCGCGATTTGGCGCGATGGCAGAGCGCTATCCACTGGAGTTTTTGGGCCGCAAGGCAGACAACTATATGAACTCGACCTTTGCCAATCTGGACGGGCACCGCAAGATGGAAGCGCGGACAAGTCAGCGGCTGGAGATGCATCCGGCAGATGCTGAGGCGCGTGGAATTGCCGATGGCGACGCGGTGCGCATCTGGAATGATCGAGGCGAATTGAAATTGACGGCGCTGGTGAATGGCACTGTGCCCGCCGGTGTAGTGGCTGCTCGGTTGGACTGGGCAAAACTGCATCCAGGCGGCGGTAACGTGAACGCGCTGACCAGCGAGCGGCTTACGGATATTGGGGCAGGCGCGACGTTTTATTCAACGCTTGTGGAAGTCGCAAAAATGCGGGCAACATCTGTGCGAAACACGCAGCAATTTTGAACAATAGCCGAATTTTCAATCCTGGTTTCGCGTGCTTCTCTATAGATTGAAAAGCTCGCGCAGGCGGCGGGTTTGCGCGCGGCTGACGGGGATCTCGGTCTGGCGCTTGTCGTTCATGCGCAATTGATAGCTGGACTTGAACCACGGCACCACTTCGCGGATGTGATTGATGTTGACCACAAAGCCGCGATGGGCGCGCCAGAAAAGCGCCGCGTCGAGCAGCTCCAGCAACTCTTCGAGCGTGCGGCACTTGGAGTGGCCCTCAAAGGTCTGCGTGACCACGCGAATCACACCTTCGTCGATGGCCGCGTAGCAGATATCGGCCTGGTCGACCAAGAGCAGCCTGCTCTGGGCCTGGACGATCAACCTGGCCGGCTGTGGGCTGCGTGAGACGCCCTGCGGACGGTTGAGCAGACGGAGCAAGGCATCGAGCTGAGTTTCGATCGGGGATTCGGCCGGAGACTCGACCTGTGACCCCGGCAGCGAGTTCTTCCCACCCCCGGCCATGCGGCCTCGGACCCGCTCCACTGCCTGCTGGACGCGGGTGCGGTCAAACGGCTTGAGCAGGTAATCGACGGCGTTCACGTCAAAGGCGCGCACGGCGTATTGGTCATAGGCCGTGGCAAAGACGATCTGGGGCAGCGGCTCGGTCACCTGTGGTGAAGCCAATTGCGCCTGCGGCGCGGCATTCCAGTTCGCCTTCACCCTGCGCTCCATCAGCCGCTGAATCACGGCAAAGCCGTCCAGCCCCGGCATCTGCACATCCAGAAAGACGAGGTCGGGATGGTGCTCCTCGATCAGGTCCACCGCCTCGATCCCGTTGGTTCCCTCCGCCACCACATCCACGCCGCCCACCTGGTCGAGCAGGTACCTGAGCTCGTCGCGGGCCAGTTGTTCGTCGTCGATGATGAGCGCGGAGATGGTCATGCAGGCCGGAAGTTCGATTGTAGGAAGGGAGGCTGGCCGGGTCAATTGCGGCGTGGGCTTGCCAAGAACCGGTCTGTGTCCGATGGACAGGTTATTCGCCCAGCACGCGCAGGCGGGCAGGCATGTGGTCGTTGGCAAGCTCATGGCCGCAACGGGTGCAGAACTGGTCTGAAGTGCGCACAGTGCGGAAGCAGTTACCGCAATTGGCCGTCAGCCGGTAATCGCACTGCGGGCAGAAGTGGAAGTCGCTCTGCACATGCGTGGAGCAGGCCGGGCAATGCGAGACCTCCGGCTGCCGCAGCAGGAAGTACAGCACCGCGCCGATGCCGCCCGGCATCACAAAGCAGATCAGCATCCAGAAGCGCGAACTCATGGCGCGGCGCGGCGCATCTTTGCTGATGTAGCCAATCATCAGGAAATAAAGCGCGACCAGCACGCCGCCGGAAAGACTGAAGTAGATATGAAAACCGAGCGGGGGATGATGCTTCTGCTCCCCCGGCAAAATTAGCCAGAAGTAGTATTCCAACAGCACAAAGGCCGCGCAGGCAACCACGATGGACCACACCGGAATCAGGCGTGTGTCTTCGTTGGCGGCAATGGATTGCGGATCGCGCATAGGGCCATCCCTCCCTCGGAGGGTCTTTTGTGGGATTAAGCAAGCTTAACCGTTATTTAGATGGACGGGCAAGAGAATCCGGAAGTTGCGCGCGCGGCGCACGGTTGCCGCTTTTTATGGGGGAGTCAGGATTTGCGGCGAAGCCATCCGGCCAGTAGCGCCGAGGCCAGAAGCGCCGCGCTCAGGAAGAAGATCCCCACACTCAACTGGGCCGTAAGCCCGGTCAGGCGCTCTTCTTCAATCAGGGTCTCTCCAGCCCACCAGACCAAGGGGCCGAGCATGAGAAGAATCACGAGTGCGGCCGCCAACGCCAGGGCGCGGACGCGCTTGCGGCCTGCCTTTTGTTCCTGCATCACGCCCAGCGACGCGCTGACCACGCGGCGGGTGCGATAAGCTACAGCACAATCTCGGTCGGCTTGGTTCCCCGCAAGAGCCGAAAGCAGGTCGCTGCTGGAACCCGATCCTCCGGTTTCATTGCTGGCCTTGCTATCGGCTAGCCCAGGAGTCTTCACACTGCCCCCTGAGGTCGAGGACGGGGGCGCTCCAGCTTGGGCTTGATGGCGGACAATCCTCTGTATAGTCTTGATTTTACTGTAGAAAGAGGCGACCGTGTGACCTTGGAGATCTCTTCGAGCGAGAGCTCTTCGTGGAACCGGAGCACCAATACCTCGCGGTAAACCGCATCCATCTCAAGCAGCGCCGCGGCAATTCGCTCGCGGTCTTCAAGATTGGTAAAGCGGTCGAAGGGCGTTGGCTCGTCGTCGGCAATCTCGAAGCTCATGGGCCGGTCGTCGTCGCTGCCGTTCTCAAATAGCTCGTCGAGGCTGGACATGGTGCGTTTGCGCCGATGATCGATGACCAGATTGCGGGCGATGGTAAACAGCCAGGTATCGAACCGTGCCTGGCCGTTGAACTGAGCGCCGCGCACCAGCACGCGCATCCAGACCTCTTGAAACAGGTCTTCGGCCATTTCGCGGTTGCTGGTGAGATAAAGCAGATAACGCATCAGGCGGTGCTGATAGCGGACGATCAGTTCGTCGAGCAGGCCGGAGTCCTGGCGCTTAAGCCCAGCCGATACAGCAAGGCTCTCTTGTCGCAGCTGATCCTGCACTGCGGGGGCGAGACCTTTAGCGAAAAGAGGGTGGACAGACACGGCAATACTCATCTCATCCAATTAGACGCCGGAATGGCCCTTCAAGTCTCCGAAAAAGGAATTTGGCTCAAAATGGGGGTGAAGTAGGCGGAAGGCAGCCCTCCGCGGCTAAAGCCGGCCGTGATGTAGCTGGCCTTAGAGCCTGTTTACGATCTTCTCAGCAGCAGTCGGAGAAAGGCCAAGTGGATCATTTGCAAGCTCGTATTCAGTTTTCGTTCGCAGTTTTTCCATAGACGGCGGCACTTTTCCAGCCATCC
>Ga0182024_10020350_pt1 | contig 12133 bp, 17 predicted proteins | sample P32metaG_FD_120480 | JGI IMG/M metagenome (GOLD analysis project Ga0182024, IMG submission 120480) | Permafrost microbial communities from Stordalen Mire, Sweden - P3-2 metaG (Illumina Assembly) | ecosystem: Environmental > Terrestrial > Soil > Wetlands > Permafrost | place: Sweden: Stordalen...
ACGCAAAAGGAGCATACTGATTTCATGGCATCCGCTTTCTTGAATGACTGGTGGTACAATCATTTTGGAAAGTAGGATGCCATTTTCATCACCATTGGGTTGCGGGCGAAGCCCGCGTTAAGAATCGCGAAAGAATAATCTGGCAAATTTCTTGGGTGGCACGCCCTGAGGTACTCCTCAGGGCGTGCCACCCAAGCAGTGACAGCCATGTGTCATTGGCCGAGTTATTATTTCGCGGCAAGTTATGATCTAGAATGGGAGCTGCGAATCGGACGGGATTGTCATGCCGGGCCTTGCGCGTGACAAATAAAGTCCGGGAGGAAATACCATGACGACGACCGCGACACGGCCATGGGAAGCGAAACGCACTTCCGAAACCCAAAAGGTCGAAGATCTTCTGAGGCCCCATTTCAAGCAAGCTGATTCCTACCGGTACAATTCTGCGTCCATCCGGGTCCGAGTCATTGATCCCCAGTTCGAGGGGATGCCTCGCGAGAAGCGAGACGCCATGGTAGAACAGTACCTCGACACGCTTCCTCCGGAGACGCAAAGGGACATCGTGACTCTGCTGACGTTCGCGCCCTCGGAACTTGAGCGAACGCCAACGACGTTCAAGGAGCACATGCTCAACACGGAGTTTGACGACCCCAGCCCGTCGATGCTTTGATCGGCGCCCCAGCCGCGAATATCATCGTGGTATTCGACCAATCCGCACGAGGTCGCCATGTTCGCTGACTCTCCACTATTCGTAGCGCACGAACTCGATGAGCAAAGCAAATTGTTTGCCGGCAGTCTACCATCTGGCTTGGCATTTTCGCAGGCCCAATTTGATAGCCTTTGGGCAATGCACCCCCAGGAATACCATCAAATACGGATGCCAGGGGGTCTCGTGAAAACTCCTCGCTGGCAGCAAGCATTCGGGGCCGACTATCATTACACTGGCAGGGTCAACAAGTCGGTGCCGATTCCGTCGCTTCTGGAACCAATTTTCACGTGGGCGAAGGCGGAAATCGAATCTCGGCTCAATGGTATCCTTCTCAACTGGTACGACGCCAAATTGGGCCACTACATCGGCAAACACCGCGATAGCACCACCAACATGATCGAAGGCTCGGCAATCGTTACCATCTCTCTGGGCGAAGAGCGCGTCTTTCGTCTTAGGCCCTGGAAAGGCCAAGGCTTTCGCGATTTTCCGGCTAACTCCGGGACCATTTTTGTCATGCCCTACGAAACGAACCTTCGTTGGACGCACGAAGTTCCTCATTTTGAGAAATACAAAGGCTTTCGAATCTCCGTAACCCAACGAGCCTTTGAGACCGGAGTCTTGCCAGAACCGCCGGACAAATCCTGAACTTGGACGGGCCCCGCGGCTTCCGATGGGGGGCTCAGGTAGCCGGCAGTTCGCCGGGCCTTCGCGAGTACGCTCAGACCCGGCCACGGTGGATATCGCGGATCTCGCGGGCTAGATCGTGACGGCCGAGAATCCGCCATCGACGACGATATTCTGCCCCGTGACAAACGACGACGCCCGCGTCGCCGCGAGCCACACGACCGCGCCGGCCAGTTCGCGGGCTTCGCCGAAGCGGGCCATGGGCGTGTGCTGGATGATCTGGCCGCCGCGTTCGCTGTAGCTGCCGTCCGGCTTGTACAGCAGGGCCCGGTTTTGTTCGGCGGGGAAGAAGCCGGGGCTGATGGCGTTGACGCGAACTCCGCGAGGAGCCCATTCGCGAGCCAGAAACAAGGTCAGGTTGATTACCGCCGCCTTGGCCGCCGAATAGGCCACCACGCGCGAAAGCGGCGTCATGCCGGCCATCGAGGCGATGTTGATAATGCTGCCACGCCCGGCGGCGACCATCGTCTCGCCGAACACCTGGCACGGCAACAAGACGCCGCCCACGAGGTTCAGCTCAAAGACGTGCTGCCAGGCGGCCAGCGGCAGCTTGCAGAAATCGGCGCCGGGCGGCAGCGTCGCATCGGGCCGATTGCCGCCGGCAGCGTTGATCAGCACGCTCACCGGTCCCCATTTTTCGGCGATGGCATCTCGCGCCCGGACCAGCGAATTGACGTCCACAGCGTCGGCGGGCTGGAAGAGGACCTGGCCAGGCTTTTGTCCGAGGGCGGCCTCGATGCGGCGAACGCACTCCCGACCCCGTTCCTCATTGCGGCCCACCACGGCGACGCGTGCCCCAAACCCGGCCAGCGCCTCGGCCATGGCACCGCCCAGGACGCCGGTGCCGCCCAGGACGACGGCGATCTCCTGGTCCAGATTGAAGAGGTTGTTCATCGTCTCTATCCGATTTCTTCCTGCAACTGGCACCAGCGTTCCTCAGCCTCGGCGAGCTGCTTCGTCAGAGCCTCGATTTCGTTGTGCAGCCGCAGCGCCTCGGCCGCATCTGTCGTTTCCAGCGAGCGAGCGCTCAGGGCTCGCTTCTGGTCGTCGAGCTGGGCGACCGTCTTCTCCAGCGTCTTGATTTCCTTGCGCACGACGCGTTCGTCTCGAGCGGCAGGGCGCGGCGATGCCTTGGCGGGCTTGGCGACACTCGGCGGCGCCTTCGGACGATGCGACGCCAGTTCCCGTTCGCCGGCCTCGATCTCCTTGTTGACCTTGTAGACGTAGGCGTCATACTGCCCGCTATAGTTGGTCACCCGGCCATCGCGAACTTCGATAATGCAACTGGCGACACGCCTGGTAAAGTGCCGATCATGGCTCGTGAAGATGACGGTGCCCGCGTAGTCGAGCAAGGCCTCGGCGAGGGCCTCGACGGTATCGACGTCGAGATGGTTGCCCGGCTCATCCAGGATCAGCACGTTGTAATCGCTGAGCAGCAGCCCCGCCAGGCAGAGCCGCGCCCGCTCGCCGCCGGATAGCACCGGAATCGGCTTCTTGATATGCGGGCCGCGGAAGAGGAACGAACCGGCCACCTCCAGGATCTCTTGATCCTTCTTGCCGAACACCGCCTGCGAACGAAGATACTCCAAAACGGTCTGGCTCTCCGGCAGGCTGGTGTAGACGTGCTGGGCATAGACGCCAATCTTGCAGCCATATCCCCAGCGGACTTCCCCGGTGATCGGCTTCAGCGAGTCCACCACGGTGCGCAGAAACGTCGTCTTGCCCTGGCCGTTATCGCCGACGACAGCCGCACGTGAACCATGATCGATCTCGAGGTCGATGTTGGCCGCGATCTGCCGTTCGGGGTAGCCGATTGCCAGATCGCGGCAGCGCAGGGCCGGGCCCTTGCGCGGCTCCACGCGCGGGGCGCGGATGCGGGCGGTCGGTTCGTCGGTCGCAATTTCCGTCAACTCCAGGCGTTCGAGCTGTTTGCTCTTGGATCGGGCCAGCGTCGCGGTGGCGGCCCGAGCCTTGTTCTTGGCGATGAATTCCTCCAGGTGCCGTCGCTTGGCCTGAATGGTTTCGTTCGACCGCTCCTCGTGAACGCGTTTCTCAGCCTGAAACTCCAGATAGGCATCGACCTTGCCGGGAAACGTCGTCAGCTTGCCGCGCGACAGATCGAGCGTGTGGTCGCACGTGGCCGCAAGAAACGTCCGATCGTGGGAGACGATCAGACAGGCCGAACGATGGCTCTTCAAAAAGTGCTCGAGCAGAATCTGCGTGCGCAGATCGAGAAAGTTGGTCGGCTCATCGAGCAGCAGCAGATTCGGCTCATGGAGCAGCAGAGCCGCGAGCTTCACGCGCGTCTGCCAGCCGCCGGAAAGCTTGGCGATGGGCCCGTCCAAATAGGCACCCTTCAGCTCGAATTCCCCGGCGACTTCCCCGCACTTCCAGTCGGGCTCGCCGCTATCGCGCATCAGGAACTCGAGAGCCGTTTCGTTCGGCAGAAACGGATCATGCTGGCGGAGATAGCCGAGCCGCAGCGTGGGATGGCGGATCACCTCGCCGCTATCGAGCTCCTCCTCGCCGAGCAGGACGCGCAGAAGGGTGCTTTTACCGGCCCCATTGCGGCCGATGAAGCCGACCTTGACGTTGTCGCTGATGGTGGCCTCAGCGTTGTCAAGCAGGACCTGATCGCCGTAACTTTTGCAGGCTCGTGTGATTTGCAGAAGGCTGGCCATCTTGAATCGCATCCTCGGAAGAAATGGGAATTATATGAATGATGGAGGTTGGGGAGAAGCCATCGCCCACGGCAAGGGCCCGAGGCCGTCTCCAGGCTCTTCAGCGTGCGGACAATCATCTCTTTACAACCAATTCTCGGTCCGCAGTTCCGGGAGGGCTTCAAAGTCGAGGTCGGTCGTGGCGAGTGTCAGGCTCTTGTGTTTCGCAAGCGCCGCCAACATCATGTCAACTTGGGACAAGACGCGACCACGCCCGCGCAGGTCCTGATAAATCTCCCCATAGATGAGCGCGACCTCGCCATCCAAGGGCCAAAGGCGCACACGCCCCAGCAATCGTTGTAATGCACGGCGATACTTTTCTCCGCGCTCGCCCATTGGCAGCCCGGCTTGCAATTCGCAAAGAACGGGAAAGCAAGTGCCCACCCGTAGGCCCGCGACATGCAATTGGCCGATGCGGTCGCGAACCCTGGAAACCGGCCGCAAAGCTTCACTGAGATGATTCGTGTCGAGCAGAATGCCAGCCATCAGGGCAGTCCCATTTCCCGGCGTACAAACGATTTCGCCTGGCGGTCGGCTTCCGCGAGGGCAGATTCGATCCGTTGCCATTCTTCCGGATCGGCGAGTTCCGCTGTCAGCGCGTTCATGTCACTGGCCCACTTTTCCAGGCTATCGGCGGTTTCGTTCAGTTCCTCGACCACCACCGAATGCCCCTCGTTCCAGCCGGAAGGCAGCGGCTCCATGGGCAGGATCACGCCATTCTTGACCACAGCGCGAATCATGTTCTCACCTCAAGACACCCAGATGGCTTGTCAACGCATGTCCATCTTAATCGACGGCGCCGAAATCTCAAGTTCAACTTTGGCAAGCGGTGGGAACCAAAATGCCCAGTTTTACTCTTGAATCCGCCATCCACAGCGACGAAGATACCCCTTGTTTGCATGAAAAAGCCGTACGGGCAACATTACCGAGGTGTCCCATGACGATGCTCGATTGGGGTCATTGCTTGGCTGTCGAACGCTCCGTCGCCAAGATGAGCGGCGCATGGCTGTTCCGCGGGACTCGTGTGCCTGTAAAGTCTCTCTTCGAAAACCTCGAAGACGGCGGCACCGTGGATAACTTTCTCGAGTGGTTTCCGGGTGTCGGCCGCGAGCAAGTCCTGGCCGTGTTGGAGTTGTTGGAGTTCGCGAAATAAGCCTGCGTTACCAACAGAAGGCAGGAACCGATTCGACTTGCACTATCCCACAGGGTAGGATAGCATGAAAGCGACGTTCGTCGAGACGACGGAATTCACCAGGGCCGTCGCCGATTTTTTGCCGGATGAAGCCTATGCGAAACTTCAGCAGCGACTCATGGTGAATCCCGATGAGGGAAAGGTAATGCCCGGCTGTGGCGGCCTGCGGAAAGTTCGGACGGCCGACCCGAAGCGCGGCAAGGGCAAACGGGGCGGGGCACGGGTGATCTATCTCCATGTGCCCACGGCCAAACGGTTCTACTTGCTCGATATCTACGGCAAGGACGAGAAAGAAGACCTTTCGGCCGCGGAAAAGAAGCAACTGCGGCAATTGGCCGAACAGCTGAAAAAGGAGGCCATCGCGTCGTATGAGCGCTGGCTTCTGGAGAATCAATCATGGCGCTGAAATCCCGCAAGCCGTTGTTCGAGCGGCTCAAGTCCGGACTCGAAGAAGCCATCGCCCACGCCAAGGGCGAACTCACGCTCAAGACCGTCCATGTGCCGGAAGCTCCGCCGGAGATCGACGCCAAAACGCTGGTGGCGTTACGGGAACAAGCGGAGATGTCCCAGGCCGTGTTCGCCAAGGTCTTGTACGTCTCGCCGAAGACCGTGCAGAGCTGGGAGCAGGGCGTGCGCGTGCCATCGAGGGCTTCGCGGCGATTGATTCACATTTTCGCCGAGCAACCTGGGGTGGTGTGCAAGGTGGTCGGACTGCGGTCCGTGCAACTCCACGGATTCAAGATCGTGTCCATCGGTAAGGGGAAACGGCGGATCGTCTGGGAATCGGCTTGACGCGCCGGTTCCTTTCATGAAGCGAGAAAAGGAAGGTAACATATGAACATGAAAAAAAACGAAACAAGATCCACGACCTTGAAGAAACCATCTGGCGGCAAGAAATCGTCCGGCCAAAGGGCGAATGGCGATCCTCCCATCATCAGGCTTCACCTTGAAGGCAGGGTCAAGCGCGCGGACATTCGCCGAGCCGTGCGCGCCGTTCTGCATGAGAAATCCGCGGCCAACGGGGACATCTGAGCCATGGCCAAAAGCACAATGTCACAATCCACGCGACATCATCACACCCCGGAATTCTACTTGAAGCAATTTGCTGAGTTGATGTTCGGCGACTCACTTCGCGTATTTGAGCAGAAAACGGGTCGTTGGGACCCGAATCGGCGAACTCCAAAAGGTATTGGCTGGAGTCGATTTCTTTATAGTTCGTACAATCTCGCAGGAGAACGCGTCGATGATTTTGAACGATTCTTGTCGGAATATGTCGATACGCCATGCGCTGAACCGATGAAAAAAGCGGCGGCAAATCCCGAGAATTTGACTGAAGAAGAACGCGTGCTGATCGCGCTGTTCGTTGGGTTTGCGGCGGCGCGAACCCGAAATTTGATCGAGGCGGTTGAACAGAAGCGTCTTGAATCGGACCCTACGGATGAGGAGTTGCTGAAACTCTGGTGCGATGCGATCAAGAAGCCCTTAACATCGGATACTGATCGTCAGTTATTGAGGTCAACTCTTTTCCGCGCGGTGGTGGTTTGTGCGGTGACATGGCAACAACGTATCCTTCCATGGAAGTGGCATTTCATGAGGGCAAGCAGGGAAAATCCGTTTATTACTACAGACTGGCCAGCGGCAGGGACGTTCGACAACGGGCATTACTTGCTTACATTTCCAATTTCCTCGGAGGTAGCTCTGCTTACGAGTAGTCATCCGGAAGTTGGCATTCCGAACCGTGGCATTCAAGATATTCGGGGAATAAATGCTCGAACGCTATGGCGATCAACTAGATTTGTTGTTTGCCACAAAGATTCCTTCCCTGGTGATGAAGCTTTGCCGGGATGGGCCAAAGCTCGCTAGGCTAGGTTACGTACAGCGACCCATTTCCTTTTCCGAGACATCAGCCAGACCTATAGGCGTTCTGGACAGTCAGTCAAGGCACTGAAGCAGACGGATCAGAAATCTGTCCATTCAAAACGCCTCTTCGTCCAACTGAAAGTACAGCTGCAATCGTCGCAAGAACCACAAACACCATCGGAATAACGACACGTAGCACGTCAATCTTCGGCGCGGAGGTTCGCACAGGAAAGGGGTCCCTTCCATTGTCGTATTTGGCGGGAGGGGCAAATATGAAAGAATACCCGACTGGTACAGCTCCGTGCGCCTCGACCCATGGAACGTAGCAGCTTAGCAGCCCCGCCACCAAGATCCCGGCCCAGATAATCTTCTGCTGCATAAGCGTGAAGATGCCAGTGTGGCCGGGAGGGTCTTCTCTTGTTAGCCATGCCCATAAGCCACTGTTTTCGACCGGCATTCCGAACCCTCCGGCTGGGGCGCTTGCGGCTCCTGTCCCGCTGGACCCTGTGGAAAGTTGGCCGAGGGCGAGCTGGAAGTAGTTGATGGGAGGCTCGGCGGCGCTTCCTGGGGCTGGCTCGGCGCCTGATTCTGCTGGCCCGGCCGGACTACCTTGGGTTAAGCTGGACTTTTCGAACTTGAAGCAAATTGGCTCGGGCATTGCACCCTTCCTCTCGTCAAGGATGGCTGTGTGGGTGGACGAAAATGACAGGAATACCTCTGTCGTCATCGCCTGCGCAAACGTAGCTCGCGATTGACATGAAAGCAAGCGTGCATTGACACCGCTCCCTTGTGGTCGGCGCAGCGGCCCACCGAAGGAGGGGCCGCCCAAAAGTGAGATCAATCTTGCCTCTTCATTTCACCGCGTGCCGATTCGTTTGGCAAGACGCCGACGCAGCTGCGCTTCGGTCAATGCAATGCTGCTGTCGTCGGCCGCGAATTCGAACGTGAGCCGGTTGCGATCGATGGTGATTCCCAATCCAGGTGATGCCGGCGGCAGACCCAGCATGGCGCGAAGTTCGGCGAACGTCATTTCGTGAACGCGGCCATCAATCCGAAACATTACGCGCTGGCCGCGATCGGTGATCAGTGCAGATGGTGGTGCGTGACGCATGGGATTTCTCTTGAGCAATGTTAGATCCTTCGTCCCTGATATTGTATCATCCAGATTTCCTCTTGATCAAATTCCAGCTTGAGTCGCTCCTTCTCCATTCGCCAAAACCGCAAACTACGATGCTCATGCCCAACCTCATAAACCCAATGGTCTTCCGCATAAAGTTGCCCCGACGGACTCAACCACGCGCCATCGGCCAATCCCTTCCGCGACCAGCCCCCAAACTTCCGCACCATCCGGGCGTGAAACGGACGATAATCAGCGCGGCTAAATCGTAGTCCGAAGTTGTTGCACCTGGGCAGCAGGATTTGTGTGATGAACTGCATTCGTCCTCCATGTGGACGACATTCCGCGTGAGGCGAGCGGCTAAACGAGAATCACGCCGCCCGGCGCTGGCTCGCCTCATCGAAATTCATCGTCTTGCGCACCGTGTACGATTTCTTCCCCTGGCTCTCGAAATACGTGCGCGTCATCAATTCGCCGATCAGCCCCATCGAAATGAACTGGAAGCCGAGCAACTCCAGCAAGCCGCTCAGGTGCAGCAGCGGGTTGCCGGTCATGAATATGCCGCTGTGGTGCTTCATGAAGATCGTCACCAGCAGCGCCACGAAGCCCAGGCCCATCGAGATCAGCCCCGCGAAGCCCATGACGTGCATCGGCCTTGTCAAGTAGCTGTGCATGAACTTGACCGTGATCAGATCGAGCACGACGCGAACGGTGCGGGTGAGGTTGTACTTCGTCTTCCCGGCCGTGCGCGGATGATGGCGGACCGGCACCTGCAGCATCCTTGCCCCGTGCTGCTGGGCGAGCACCGGGATGAAGCGATGCATTTCGCCATAAAGCGAGAGCGATTGCGCCAGCTCGCGGCGCATGGCCCGCAAGGTGCAGCCCATGTCCTTGATGGTGGAGCCGGTCACCTTGCGGATGAGCCAGTTGCCCATGAAGCTGGGAATCTTGCGGATGAGCATGTGATCTTGCCGTTTTTCCCGCAGCCCGAGCACGGCGTCATAGCCTTCGCCTTCGTTGAGTTTATCGAGCAGCATGGGGATGTCAGCGGGGTCGTTTTGCAGGTCGCCGTCCATGGTAATGATGACGTCGCCTGAGGACCAGTCGATGCCGGCTTGCAGGGCCGCGGATTGGCCGAAGTTGCGGCGGAGCGTGACCACCTTGACGTGATGGTCGCGGCCGGCCAGTTGTTCGAGGAGGGCGACGGAGCCGTCCTTGCTGCCGTCGTCCACGAAGATGATCTCGTAGGTTTTGTGCAAGGGGACGAGCGTCTGGCTGAGCTGTTCATGCAGCCTGGCGATATTGTCCCGTTCGTCCTTGATCGGAATGATGATCGACAGATCGGTCATCGGCGGCATCCTCGGAAAGGTTGGGAATACGGGAAAAGCGACCCGACAGATAGGCGAGCCCGCCCAGCAGACTCACGGCCACCTGCACCGCGAACCAGAGGAAGGCCAGCGTCACCGCCGTGGTCTCGTCGATGCCGAGCGGAGCGAGCAGCAGCACGGTGCCCATTTCACGCACGCCCGTCCCGGCCACGCTCGGCAGCAGCGTCAGCACGGAAACCATCGGCACAAGCACCCAGTAATAGAGGAAGGGAACCTCCAGTTGCAAGGCCAAACCGACGAGCCAAACCAGGAAGATGTTGGCGACCTGGATGAGCAGGGAAAGCAGGGTGGTCTGGATGAGCAGCTTCGGTTGCCTCAGCAGCTGAATCATGGCCCGGAGCTGCTGGACGCGCAGGTGGCCATGCCGGCCGAAGCGAGCGAGCCAGGGCAAGAGACTCATGCCCAGGGCCATGCCGCCGATGGCGCTCCAGATGAACGCGGGGATCCACCAGGGCAATTTGTCCATCTGGGCGACGACGGCGATGGACGCCAGGGCCAGGAGCACGATCAACCCGTTGACGCGATCGAACAGCACGGAGACGAAGGCAGGCAGCCGGGGCCCCTGCCGCGGCGTCAGGTAGTAGGCTCGCACCACGTCGCCGCCGACCGAGGTGGGCAGCACGAGGTTAAAGAACATGCCGATGAAGTAGTAGCCAGTGATCTGCGTGAAGTCCTTGGCGATGCCGACAGCCTGGGCCAAGAGCTGCCAGCGGCGGGCGCTAAGGAGCTGGGTAAATACCAGTACGAGCGCGGCCAGCAGCCAGTATTCCCAGCGCAAACGGCCGAACGCCTGAGCGACGTGCGGCCAGTCGGTCTTCCAGGCGAGGTAACTCAGCAGAGCCGTGCTGACGGCGAAGCGCAGGATCTTATTCACGGATGACGAACTCCTCTTGCACGGGGTTCATACCCATCTGAAAAAACCAGCCCTGGCTCTCATCGACCAGGTCCAGGGTCATGAGATAGCGTCCCGGCTTCAGCGTCGGCGGCACCACCACGGTTTCGCTGAAGCTTTGGCCCGGCAGCACCAGGTGGTCGCGCAATCCGGCCCGGCCCTCGAGAACAACGTCGCCACGTTCGTCCTGCACCCGAAAGCCCAGGTGAAAGCCGGCTCGCGCGTGGGTGGTGAAGTTCCAGGCGCCCGTGCCCGTATTGCGCATCTTCACGTGATACGCGAGGGGTTGGTGGGGACCGGCGGGCTCAAGCTTGTGCCATTCCTCCACGTGATAATCGCACCAGCCGCCGCGATATTCCTCCATGGCCCAGTGCCGAAAAGTCTCTCGGCTATGTTCGCGATGCTGCCGCTTGAGCCAGTCGGTGTAGATGTCAAAGAACGCATCGAGGTACGCCGGTCGGCTCAGGGCCACGTGTCCATAGCGCCAGTGAAGCTGACCGCGAGCCTCATCCCAGCCGGCGTCGGTTCGCAGGATCTTGACGAAGACACTGGCCAGTCCCGTTCGATCCGCCCCGCGATAGCAGTGAAAGAACATCGGATACTCGGCATTCTCGATGATCTTGACCAGTCGCCGAACCTCCTGGGCCGGCGGCAATCGTCCCGCGGCCAGGGCCAGGTCTTGCAGGCTGATGCCCAGCTTCTGCACGATTCGACATTCATCGAAATACCAGCCGTCATTGCACAAGCCGCGCAGATTCACCACCGTGCGGATGCCGTGCCGTTTCACCATCCTCTCCAGGCTCTCCGGCGACGGACAGCTTCCGCGAAAAACCAACCCCGGCACCACCTGATGGAAGTTGTCGCCGAGGAAGACCCGAAGAATCTCCACGGCCAGGCAACATCCAAGAATCATCATCGACCAGAAGAGGCACCTTCGTGCACGGCTTGTGCGCGGAGACAAGGCCTGCCGCTCTTGCGGAAGGGCATCTGGGGTCAATGGGCTAGCGGCGTCAGCCACGGACGGAGTCATCCTGACCATCCTTCCAGCAAAGAACGGGCGGATGATGCCAAAAAAGCGCTGGGATGACAAGGGTAGTCCTATCCATGACTGGATCCTATCCTGGCCCCAACGGGGCCACCTGCGCTAGCCCAGGCCAACGGCCTGGGGTACGAATCGCCGACGAGCAAAAGCCCCAACGGGGCGCGCTGGCCGTGGGCAAACGCGGGAACACCATCGTCTTTCCAGGAGACCAGCACGCCCCTTTGGGGCTTTGTTAATAAAAGGTTCCGTTCTTACCCAGGCCGTTGGCCTGGGCTAGCGCAGGCGGCCCCGTTGGGGCCAAAATACGGTCGCGCCCCTGGCGGCAATAGTCACAACGTGACCTCACCGCGACTTTCATTTCATCGGAGGCGGATTCATTTCAGGGGGGGTGAAAGAAAAGGTGTCAGGACCCAATACTGTTCGGCACGTCGATTGCCCGAGGGGGATTTTAGGGCAATGCATGGCTACGAGGTAGGGGTGTTGCTGGGGACCAGGGGAAAGTGAAGGTTGAGATTTGTCGCCTGATGGAGCG
>Ga0182024_10020351_pt1 | contig 12133 bp, 11 predicted proteins | sample P32metaG_FD_120480 | JGI IMG/M metagenome (GOLD analysis project Ga0182024, IMG submission 120480) | Permafrost microbial communities from Stordalen Mire, Sweden - P3-2 metaG (Illumina Assembly) | ecosystem: Environmental > Terrestrial > Soil > Wetlands > Permafrost | place: Sweden: Stordalen...
AAGCTGACATGGATGAACCGGCGGATGCCGGTGGCGCCGTCGACCTCGGCCGCCTCATAGAGCTCGCCCGGGATCGCCATCCGGCCGGCGAGCAGGATCACGGTCCAGAACGGCATGTTCTTCCAGATGTAGGTCACGATCACCGAACCCAGCGCCAGCCACCGCGAGGTATCGAGCCAGCCCGGGCCGTCGACGTGAAACAGATCCCACAACGTGTTGTTGATAAGTCCCCACTGGGTGTTGAGCATCCAATGGATCGAGATGAAGGTCGGCAGCGCCGGCACCGCCCAAGGCAGGACGTAGATCATCAGCAGACCCTTGACCCACCAGCCCTTGCGCATGAAAAAGCCCGATAGGAGCAAGGCGAAGAACATCTTCACGTTCACGCCGATGGCCAGATAGATGATCGTGTTGACCACCGTCTGCTGGTAGATCGGATCGTTGAACAGCTCGACGTAAAGGCTCGGGCTATGGCCGAGCCAGAGCCCGTAGAACACCGGGAAAATGACGAAGGCGATAAACACCCCGACATAGGGGATGCAAAACGCGATCGCCCAGGCGTATTCGGATCCCTGCAGGCCGCCCCGCCAGTTGCGCAAGCGCGAGCGCCGCTCCGCTACGGGTCGGGCACCCTCGAATAATGCCGTTGTCATCTGCGCCTCTTAGCTCTGCACGATCGGATATTTGGCGAGGATCGTCTCGATCTTCTTGAACGCCGCTTCCGCCGCCGCCTGCGGTGTCAAGCCGTTGCGGATGACGTCGGCCTCGGCCGAACCCCACACCTGCTGCGCGTTGACCTCGGCCCAGCCCGGATTGAACACCGGGTAGTTCGGGACGGTATCGCTCAACATACCTTCGGTCGCATAGGCCGCCACCTGCGGATTGCCCTTCAGCCAGAACGGATCGTTCTTGACGATCGACGGCATGGTCGGCAGCCAGCGGCCCAGCCCCTCCTTGAGGAAGCCGTTCGTGACCTCCGGCTTGATCAGATAGGTCATGAACTCCTTGGCCACGTCGATCGCCTTGGCGCCCTTCGGGATAAACGCGGCGCCAATGCCCAATTCCGCGGTCATCGGCGTGCCGTCGTTCTTGTTCTGCAGGCCCATCGTGGTGACCTCGGCGCGCTCGGCCGGGTCCTTGATAGCGACCTCGGTGGAGATCGTGCCGTCGAGGTCCATAACGAACAGCTTGGAGTGGAACGCGTTGTTGTCGTCGGCGTCGTTCCAGCTCAACGCGCCCGACGGCACAAAACCGCCTTTGTAGGCGTCGGTTATGTAGGTCAGCGACTTGATCACCGCCTCCTTGATCTTCGGATCGTCGAGATGCGCCTTGCCGTCCTTGGTGACGATGTCGTTGCCGCCGTTGGCGATCAGGAAATGATGGAACATGTTGTTGCCATCGGCCGGGCCGGTCGTCGTGCACTGCAGACCCATCGAGTAGATGTTGCGCTGCGTCTCGCGCAGCTTCGCTTGCATTGGCTTGAAGAAATCCCAAAACGCATCCCAGGTCTTCGGCGCGTCGGCCAGCTTGAACCCCGCCTTCTCGACCAGCGGGGTCCAGATGTGGAACGGCAGTACCGCGGTCTTGAAGGGAATCATATAGCCGCCGCGCTTTTTCGTGACGTTGTTGTAGTACTGCGTCCCGAGATAGACGGTTGGGTGATATTTGTCCTTCTGGGTGTCGATGACGTCGCTGACCTCGACAATCTTGTCGTCCCAGGCATTCTGCGGGACGACCACCTGATCGTTGATGTCGTGCGAGATCAGGTCGGGCACATCGCCGCTGGTAATCGCCGAGACGATCTTCTGCATCAACGGCGCGAACGGGATGAGGCTGTAGTCGATGATGTTGCCGCTCGCCTTCTGATACTCGTCGACGATCCGCTTGAACGCCGCATCCTCCTCGGGCACGAAACCTTGGGTCCACCACACCGTCGCGGTCTTGGCCGCGGCGTTGGCGATGAAGGGGCGCGCCAGCGTTCCCGCCGCGGCGACGGCGAGAGAATTGCGGAGGATCGAGCGCCTAGTGATGATCGTCATATGGCTTTCCTTCCCTATTAGCCGGAGAAAGCTTCCCTATTTACCCGGTGAAGCGTCTCTACCGCGCCGGGGAACTCGTCCCGACGCATTCCCGGCGGCGGAATATAGGGCCGGCACTCCGCCGGCTCAATTGTTATCGCATTACTGCATTGCGCCTGCGTCAAAGCGGAATAATCGCGGCCAAATCCGCCACGTTCGGCGGTGTAAGCCGTTTGTAAGGTCGCCGAGAAACTAAAGAGTCCCGAAACCCGCGTCAATCGGGCGCAGGCACATCCGCGCCCGACCTCCTAGAGCCTGCGTCAAGTCGTCTCAATCGGATATTTCGCGAAGATCGCCTCCACCCATTTGAACGCCTTGTCGGCGGCGGCTTGCGGCGTCATCCCATCCTTGATGATGTCGGCCCACGCGGCGCCGAAAACATGCTGGTTGCGGACTTCGGCCCAGGCCGGGTTGAACACGAAGAAATCCGGCACGGTCGGTCCCAGCAATGCCTGCTCGACATAGGCCTTGCGGTGCGGATCGGCTTGCCACCAGGGGTCGTCCTTGACGATCGCCGTCACCGCCGGAAGGTTCCGGCCAAGCCCGATCTTCAGGTATTCGTTGCTGACCTTCGGTTGGATCAGGTACTTGAGGAAATCCTTGGCCACCTCGATGTTTTTCGCGCCCTTGGGGATCATCCCGCCGAGATGCGTCACCTGCGCCGGCACCGGCTTTCCCTCATTGCTGAGCGCCAGCCCCTGCACGACGATGTCGTCGTAATCCTGCTGGTTCTTGATGATCGCGACCTCGGTCGAGATCGTGCCGTCGAGATCCATGACGATCTGCTTGGCGTGGAAGGCGTTGTTGTCGTCGGCGTCGTTCCAGTTGATCGCGCTCGACGGCACGAAACCGTCTTTGTAAGCCTTGGTCGGATAGTCCAGCGCCTTGATCACCGCCTCGCGCACCTTCGGATCGTCGAGGTGCAGCTTGCCGTCCTTGGAGACCAAATTCTCGCCGCCATAGGCGAGCAGGAAATAGTTGAAGAAGTTGTTGGGATCATTGCCCTGAGTGGTGAGCTGGAAACCGAGCCCATAGACATTGCGCATGCCCTGCGCCCGCAACTTCGTCTGCACGTCCTTGAAGAAATCGTAATAGGCGTCCCAGGTTTTCGGGATGTCCTCGATCTTGTAGCCGGCCTTCTCGACCAGCGGCCGCCAGATGTGATTCGGTAGCGAAGCCGTCTGGTACGGCGCCAGGTAATAGCTGCGCTTCTTGGTGACGCTGTTGTAGGAATTGGCCGAGAGCAGCGCGCTCTCCGTGTACTGGGCCTTTTGCGTCTCGACGACGTCGCTGACATCGACGAGCTTGTCGTTCCAGGCCCAAATCGCCGACATCTCGACCGGGCTGTTCTGGAACAGGTCGGGGACCAGGCCGCTCGTCACCGCCGAGATGGTCTTCTCGCGCATCGGGGCGTAAGGGCTGATCGTATAGTCGATCGTGTTGCCGCTCGCCTTCTCGTAGTCTTCGACGAGCTTCTTGAAAGCGATGTCTTCTTCCTGGGCAAAGCCTTGAATCCACCACACCTCGGCGGTCTTGGCGGCGGCCTTGGCGACAAACGGGCGCCCCAGCGCGCCGATGGTGGCGATGGCCGCGGAACTCCGCAGAACCGACCTGCGCGTCAACTGCATGACGAGGTCTCCTTCCTGTAAAGCCCCCGCGTTTGGCCGGGTCGGCGTTATTGTTATCTTGTTGTAAGGAAAGACCCGCTGAGCGAGCCGAGTCAATGCCTGGTTCCGCACCGCCCTATCCTTTAACACCACCCATCGTCAGCCCGGCCGCCATGTAGCGGCGCAGCGCGTAAAAAATCGCGATCGGCGGCAGCGAATAGATCAGCGCCAAGGCCATCATGTAGTTCCACGGCGCTTCGTCGGCGTCGAAGAACTGCTCGATCGCGACCGCCACGGTCCAGTTCCGCGTCGATGACAGCAGCAGGTATTGATAGAGGTACTCGCCCCAGGCGAGCAGCAGCGCGTAGGTGCCGACCGCCGCCAGCGCCGGCGCCATCAGCGGCAGATAGATGTGCCGATAGACTTGGGCCGGCGAGGCGCCGTCGATGCGCGCCGCCTCGTCGAACTCGATCGGGATGATCGTCGCGTATTGCTGTAGGACGAGGACGGCGAACGGCAGCGCGAACATCACCTCCGCCGCGATCACCGACCAGATGTTGTCCGAAAGCCCATAGCGCTGCACCAGCCGGATGAACGGGATCGCCAGCAGCGCGGCCGGCACGGCATAGATGATAAGCGCGCTGTTGGTCAGCACCCGAACCCGAGTCAACCGCATCCGCCCGATCGCGAAGCTCGCCAAGGAGGCGATCAGCACGGTCAGCACCATCGTCGCCAGCCCGACGTAAAAACTGTTGGCGAATTGCCGCCAAAAATGCTCGAGGTACCAGTAGTCCTGGGTCACCACCGCGCGGAAGCTGTTGAGCGACGGCTCGTCCGGCCACAGGACGCCGGTGAACTCGGTCTCGCCCTCGTCGGGGTCGAGCGCGATCAGCAGCATGTTGTAGACCGGCACCAGCGACCAGATCAGTAGCACCACGCCGAGCACCGCCGAGCCCGCCTCGACCGCCCACCAGCGCAGCCGGTAGCGCCGGGGAACGGGAGGGCGGCGGCGCGGCGCCGCGACCGCGCTCACAGCTGCACCTCGCGCGTCTCGATCCGCCGCATCAGGATGACGACGATCGGGATCAGCACGGGCAGCGCCGAGAGCGCTATCGCCACGCCGAGCGCGGGATGGCTTCCGTCGAAGGCGTAGTGGATGCTCAGCGTCGCCAGCACTTCGGTCGAGCGCGACGGCGCGCCGCCCGACACCAGCTCGACCGCGGTGAAATCGCCGATGATCCAGATCGCCGAGAGCGCGGTGCAAATCAGATAGAGATTGGTCAGCAACGGTACGGTGATATGGATGAACCGGCGAAACCCGGTCGCGCCATCGATGTCGGCCGCCTCGTACAGATCCGGCGGGATGGCCATCCGGCCGGCCAGGAACATCAGGGTCCAGAACGGCAGCCATTTCCAGGTATACGCGACCATGTCGCACCCGAGCGAAAGCCAGCGCTCGTTGAACCAATGCGGGCCGTCGATCCCGAACAGGTTCCACAACGCGCTGTCGAGAAAGCCGTAATCGCCGATCAGCATCCAGTGGAACGAGACGAAGGCCGGAATCGCCGGCAGCGCCCAGGGCAGCATGGTGACGACCAGCAGCGCCTTGATCCACCAGCGCGGGCGCATGAAGAACCCCGACAGGAGCAGCGCCGCGAACATCATCACATTCGCGGCGCAGCCGGCGAACAGCGCGGTGTTGAGCGCCGCCCCGATGTAATGGGGGTCGGCGAGCAGCTCGGCATAGAGCGACAGGTCGCCGCCCATCCACAGGGCATAGGCGATCGGGTAGACGGCGAACGCCAGGACCACCGCCGCGTACGGCACCACGAACGCGATCGCCCAGGCGAGCTCGGAGCCGTGCAGACGCGGGTGCCACCGCGGCGGCCGTCGCCGACCCACCGCGACGGGCCGGAGCCCGAGGACCTGCTGCGTGCTGCTCATCGCCCGCGATCATCGCGAGTTTGCCCCGCGCTCGCAATCGAGCTTCGGGCCGCGGTCGCTTTCGCGGCCGGGGCGGCGGAGACTGTCGCCGGCGTCTGTAGATGCCTCTTAGCGGACCTATTACAGCGCTGCCGCCGGTAGGTCGAAGGGCTGGACGATGCTCGACTTCCGTGCTCTGTCGACGTCCACACCCTAGAGAAGGACGTGGGTAATTTCCTTATGGGGACGGGCATCTACGAGATGTCGCTCGCGCGGCGCTCGGTCGATGTACAAGAAAACCTGGATGACGAAGATCATATTGACCCTCTCGCCGTCGGCGGACAGCGGCATGAACAGAACCTTGGTATGGCGTTCGGGCTCCTTCTGGCCTGGCGGAAAGAACAAGCATTCCGAATACAGCGCCCGTCGTACACGCACGCATTCATCGTAGAGACCAAGCTCGTGCGCACGGTAGTCGGGGCCGGGCAGCACCTCGTCGAGATAGCGGCCGGTGGCATTGACGCCGTGCTCCCGAGTGTTTTCGGTTCCGATCAGCCGGTAGCGATAGCGGCCATGATCGAGCCGGTCTACCAGCATCACATCGGGCAGCAGCTTGACTATCTCGGTCGGGTCAATGTCGGCGCGCTTCGGCATCGCGCGGCCCGCCCGCTTGCCGTGCCAGTAATCGTATGCCTCGTCGAGCCGCGCATCAGTCATTGCGCGACGGCAGGCCAGAGGGCTCAGGAGGGTCATTCCCGCGGTTCCCGATTTTGCTCGGTCCGCGGGCCCATGCTCGAAAAGCGGTTACGTACTCGAGATCGCTCTGTTTGTCCGACAGGCGGCTCACGGCTGCTGGGGCTTGCCCAGAGAAGCAGCCAGATCGCCATGGCGATCACTAGCGCACCAAAAATCCACTGAATACCGGCGGACATCAATTTCTCCTGCGGTCGATCTGTTTCAGCGCAATCTGGGAGGGCAGGGAGGGTAAGCCGAGCGCGGGGACGCGCGCGAGGCAGCCCCTGAGATCCTCCTGCTTGATTGGCTTTGCCATGAAATCGTTCATGCCGGCGGCGCGGCAACGCCGGATATCCTCTTCGAACACGTTCGCTGTCACCGCGATGATCCAGATGTCACGGCGCTCGGCCAGGTGCAGCGAGCGGATCGCCGCTGTCGCGGCTAGCCCGTCCATTTCCGGCATCTGCACATCCATAAAGACGACGTGATACGGCACGAGACGCACCGCCTCGACCGCTTCGAGCACGTCGGCGACGGCATCAACCCGGCAGCCAAGCTTTTCGAGCATGTGCTTGACGACGAGCTGGTTGACCTTGTTGTCCTCGGCGACCAAGACTCGCAACCCGGCCCCGAGCGGGACTTCGAGCGCGATCGGCGCCAGCGCCACTTCCGCTACCGCTTCTTCGCCCGATTGGGCCAGCGCTATATAGAGCGCCGATGGGGAGCACGGCTTGTCCAGCACCATAGCGATCCCTAGTCCGCCGGCGCTCTGGCGCAAATCCGGATCAGACGAAGACGACGCGAGCACGAGGCGCAATCCGGCAAGCTCGGGCTCGGCTCGGATCAACCGCGCCAGCGCGACACCGTCGAGAACCGGCATCGCATGGTCGAGCACCGCGGCGGCAAAGCCCTTACCCTCGCGCACCGCCTCCATCGCAACGGCGACCACGGTGCTCGGGTCGGCGATCACATCGACGATCGCGCCCCAGGCGAGAAGTTGCTTCGATAGGATTTCGCGGTTGACCGCATTATCGTCGACGACAAGGACGCGCATCCCGTCAAGGCTCCGCCGTGCGCTCGGCGAGCCGGCGACCCCTCGGGCCGGGCTTAGCGAGGCGGTGAACCAGAACTGGGCGCCCTGACCCTCAGCGCTCTCGACGCCGATCGTGCCGCCCATCAGCGTCGCCAGCTTGCGAGATACCGACAAGCCCAGTCCGGTGCCGCCGTAACGCCGGGCTACAGTAGGATCGCCCTGGTTGAACTGCTCGAATACCGTCGCCAGTACCGGCGCCGGGATTCCGATGCCGCTATCGGCCACATCGAGACGCAGCAGGAAGCGTGCGTCTTCGTCCTCTGGCTGCGGCGCTACCGAGATCGCGACACCGCCATTTTCCGTAAACTTGATCGCGTTCCCCACGAGATTGTAGAGGATCTGCCGGATACGCCCCGCGTCTCCCCAAACCGAGGCCGGCGTGCCGGGTGAGATGAAGAAGCCAAGACCAAGCCCCTTGGCGAAGGCGCGCGGAGCCATCATATCGCACACGCTTTGCACCAGCGGCTCGATCTCGAAATCACCCTCGTCGAGCACCATGCGGTCGGCCTCCAGGCGCGACAGGTCGAGGATGTCGTTGATTACCGACAGCAGGTGGTCGGCCGATGCCCGGACGATCTCGGCGTAGCGGCGCTGTTCGGGCGTCAACAGGGTATCCAGCAGCAACCCGGTCATCCCGACAACGCCATTCATCGGCGTGCGGATTTCGTGACTCATCACCGCAAGAAATTCGGATTTGGCCCGGTTCGCCCGTTCGGCCACCTCGATGCTGGCGATCAGCTCGTGCTCAACCCGTTTGCGTTCGGAAATTTCGCGGACCAGCACCGCCACCTTGCTCGAGGCGGCATTGACGAAGTCGGCGATGGCGACTTCGATGTCTAACGCCGAGCCGTCGGCGGTGGGTTCGCGAAATTCCCGCGAGCCACCGGAATCGTGAACTTCCGGACTCATTCGACGGCGGCGTTCCCCGAGAACTTTAATAAGTTTCTCGATTTCGCCAGCGGTCGCGATGAGGTGTTCCAGTTGTCACCTATACGGATTGAGATTGTCGGTTCCGGGTTTTAGCGCAACTTGCGAGAATTATTTTTGCGGGATAGGTCGGGCGCCTTTGGCGCCTTTCGTAGGGGCTTTCTGGTCTTCACATATTATTAACGCTTTGGGCGATGCAAGTTTCGGAATGTACCTACCTAGCCGGCCGAGCGGTGGGATCGGTCCCGTTTGAGGTTCGAACTGTTAAATGCGGCCGGAACGGGAGGGTGCCGCGAGTATCAGGCGTTCCGCTCACTTTGACCTCCGGCCGCAGGGGCTAAAACGAGAAAGCCGCCCGAAGGCGGCCATCCCCAAAGCCTCCGTTGGTGCGATTAGCGCCAGTTGTCGCCTTGATCCCTGTCGTGGCCATAGGCATTTTCCCGCTCGTTCTTATTCGCCTCGTGGCGGCCGACGACACAGCCTGCGCCCGCACCGAGCAACGTGTGGTGCCCGAAAAGGTGCCCCGCCGCTCCGCCGACTGCCGCACCCTTCAGGCAACCCGCTGCCTGCGCGGGAGCTAACCCGGCCGCCAATGTGAGGGCGAAAGCAGCCGGTATCAGAATTGATGTCAATTTCATGGGGGATTCCTCCGCAGAGTGGAAAGCGCTCGAATTCGTTTCGGGCCATCAATGAAAAATCAGGAACCCGATGATCAGAATCGGGATGGGGATGCCCAGAAGCCACAAGAGCCCGTATTTCATTGGATCACTCCTAAAACTTAACGAGTCTATCTATATAAGTTTGAAATCTATGAAAATTAGGTTCGGAAACTACTCAAGACTCATAAGCTTTCGTGTGAGAGAGGGTGGCGATCTTCTCTCATAGTCGGACGGACGACCGAAAACAGAGTGACAATAGTCTCCGCTCCATCGGCCGTTGCCGAGCCGGTCCGGAGTGGAAGGCAGCGGCGAGGCACTGCCCCCCTTCTTCTGAATATCCCGCTTACGCGCGGGAGAGGTCAGCGGTACCGGCTACGCTCTGCTTCGATCTCGTCCGCTGTGTAAAGGGGCGCGGTCTCGTCGAAGGAACGCCAGCCGTTTCGCCGATACGCCGCCTCGCGCTCGACGGGGTCGATCGGCTGGTAGCGTTCGAGGACTTCTCGCGCCTTCGGAACGTCGTTGCCGTCGACACGGGCAGCCACGAGAGTACCGCCGCGGCGCACGCCCTCGGCGTAAAGATGCGCTTCCCGCTCATCCACGCCCGCGTTAGTCATCGAGCCGACGATCCCGCCGGCCGCGGCGCCGACAGCGGCGCCTCCCACGGCGCCGACGGCGGTGGCAACCAGCCAGCCCGCCGCTACGACCGGTCCGACGCCAGGAATCGCCATCATGCCGAGCCCGGCCAGAAGACCGCCGGCGCCGCCAACGACCGCGCCGATCCCGGCGCCGGCGCCGGCATCCGCGCCGGCGTTGGTGCGGTTTTTGTCGACGTAGGTTCCATCGGCGTTGTTGGCGATGACGCTGATGTCGGAGCTCGAGATCCCGACGTGCTCAAGAGCATCGACTGCGGGTTTGGCTGCGGTGTAACTTTCGAAAAGTGCTGTCACTGCGGTGGTCATGGTTGGTCCTTTCTTGCGTTGGGCTTCGCCGGCACGACTACTTGGTTACGACGTTGCCCTGAAAATCGAGCGCGACCTGCGAAGTCGTCCCGCCCTTGCTAGCCTTGCCGCGCCACACGCCGTCCTTGTCTTTCATCAGACCGGACACGTTGCTGAAGCCGGCCGCCTCGATGTGGGATTTCGCCTGCCCCTCGGTGAAGCTGTTCGCCCCGGCCGCCGGTGCGTCCGCGTTGATGGTGGAGGGGCTCGCGATGGCGGGCGTGTGGGCGTTCGGGTTCGCCGGTGGCGGCCCGTTTTGGGCGAGAGCCGCGGCGGCATAAGTGGCTACTGCGAATAACGCAGTAGCCGTGGCAGCCATTTGAAGTTTCATGGGGGCACCTGTGATAGAGGAAGGTGCTTCTCGAACGATCTGCGCCCGGAAGCGTTCCTTTTTTAGGCAATCGCCACTCTGATGGCGAAGAGATCGCCCGTATATCCGTCAAACATCCGATTCATCGCGATGTTGCGAGCCTGGATGCCAATCTGGCGGGCGTCGACCCAAGCCCAGCTGCCTCGGCCCTGAGGGCGCGCGAACTACCTTTTATCGTCGTTTCAGGTTATTCGCCCAGTCAGCAGCCGCGTGGCTTCGCAGGTGCGCTTTGCCTGCAGAAGCCGTGTCCGCCGAAACGCTCATTCAAGCCTTACGCAGTATCCTTCCGGCTCAATGAAGCGTGGGACAGAACTAGTTGGCGAAGTAACGGAAAGGAGCCTATGAGGGTTCATATTCGATCAGCAAAGTGGTTTTGCGGCAACACCATCGGCAGGTGGCTCAGAGGAAGTCTAAGTCTCAGATTGCAAGAGGCAATCGCGCCCGAGACCCGGCCGCAAGGGGACGAGGAAGATAAAGCGCCTGCCGGAGCGGCATTGGCCGGAGCATCCGCGTGACGAGCGTGCTGGTTACCGCATCTTGGATCACCTGGGGTATCGCCGCGGCGGCGACAGCGGGGGTTATCATTCGCCCCTTCTCCTGGCCGGAGGCGGTTTGGGCCGTGCTTGGAGCAGCACTGCTCGTCCTCTTCGGTCTGCTGTCCGCGACGGACGCGCTTACGGGTATCGAGAAGGGCACCGACGTCTATCTGTTTCTGATCGGCATGATGCTGCTGGCCGAACTGGCTCGGCAGGAGGGGCTATTCGCCTGGCTGGCAGCGAAGGCCGCCCGATCGGCCAAAGGGTCGGCCTCCCGACTGTTCACGCTGGTGTTCGGCGTCGGCATTCTCGTCACCGTTTTTCTGTCCAACGATGCGACCGCGGTGGTGCTGACACCGGCAGTCGCGGCGGTCGTGAGGGCGGCCAAGGCGAAGGACCCGCTTCCCTATCTGTTCGTCTGCGCCTTCATCGCCAACGCGGCGAGCTTCGTGCTCCCGATCTCCAATCCGGCAAACCTGGTGATCTACGGCAGTCACATGCCGCCACTCCTCGAGTGGCTGCCACGCTACGCGTTGCCCTCGCTGCTCTCGATCGCCGCGACCTATCTTGTACTCCGTTGGACGCAGCAGAAGCGGTTGCAAGCCGCGGTCTCCGCTAAAGTCGAAGTGCCCGCGCTCTCGGCCGCGGGCCGGATGGCGGCATGTGGCATCGCCGGGACAGCGGTGGCGCTTATGGCCGCTTCCGCCTTCGATATCCGGCTCGGCTTGCCGACCTTCCTTGCAGGCGCCGCGACCGCCGGGCTGGTGCTGACGCGCTCCAAATGCGGCGTCGGGGGTGTGCTGAAAAACATCTCCTGGAGTGTGCTACCCCTGGTCGCCGGCCTCTTCGTCCTGGTCGAGGCGCTGGACAAGACAGGTGTCCTGCGCATGCTCAGCGGGTTGCTGCACGATCTGGCGCAGCGATCGGCAGCGGGGACGGCCTGGGGTACAGGCGTCGTGCTGGCGCTCGCTTGCAACCTGATGAACAACCTGCCCGCCGGGCTGATCGCGGGCAACGCCGTGCACGCGGCGCAGGTGCCGTCCGCGGTGACCGGCGCTGTGCTTATCGGTGTCGATCTCGGCCCCAACCTTTCCGTGACCGGCTCACTGGCGACGATCCTGTGGCTGACCGCGCTCCGCCGGGAAGGCCAGGACGTAAGCGCCTGGACGTTCCTGAAGATCGGCGTCCTGGTCATGCCGCCGGCGCT
>Ga0182024_10020352_pt1 | contig 12132 bp, 10 predicted proteins | sample P32metaG_FD_120480 | JGI IMG/M metagenome (GOLD analysis project Ga0182024, IMG submission 120480) | Permafrost microbial communities from Stordalen Mire, Sweden - P3-2 metaG (Illumina Assembly) | ecosystem: Environmental > Terrestrial > Soil > Wetlands > Permafrost | place: Sweden: Stordalen...
CATCGGCTGCCTGACCTCGTGGCGCACGGCAAGCACGAGCGTCGTCGGCGCCGCGTCCCGCAGCGGCACAAACACGACGTCGGGCCGTGCGAAGTACCGCGCGATGATCGCAGGACAGGTGTCCACCCCCTCGCCTCGACCGATCAGGTACAGCCATTCCTCGAGGTTGTCACCAACGTAGGGGCTGATGCGCGGCCGGTGGCCGACCTCGTCGACCAGCATCCAGTAGTCGCGCCACGCCTGCGGGGTCACGTCCGGCTGGGGGACGAACGTCTCCGTCGCCAGGTCGGCCGGGGTGAGCCACTCGCGTCCCGCCAGTGGGTGAATGCTGGGCAGTACCGCGACGCGCGGCTCGCTGATCAGTGGCGTCACCTCCAGATCGTCCTCATCGATCGGCGCGTAGAGGAAGGCGACGTCCGCCTTGCCGGTGCGCAGCGCCGAGACCATCTCGGAGAACTCGATCGCCCGCACGTCCATCCGGACCTGCGGATGGCGCCCGCTGAAGGTCGACAGCAGCGGCGAGAACAGCGCTCCCGGCACCGGCCCCAGCGACGCGATCGAGAAGGACGACGACTCCCCGCGCGCGAGTGCTCGCACGCGACCGAGCGTTCCGTCGGCGGCGGCGAGGATCGCGCGGCCCTCCGTGAGCAGCGCTTGGCCGGCCGGGGTCAGCTCGACCTGCCTGGTGCTTCGCAACAGCAACGGCCCGCCGATCTCGGTTTCCAGACGCCTGATCTGAGCCGACAGCGCCGACTGCGCCAGGTGCAGCCGGGAAGCGGCGCGGGAGAAGTGAAGCTCTTCGGCGACGGTCACGAAATAACGCAGCTGCTTCAGCTCCATCGTCTGGGAATTATCGCGTATCGCGCATAATCGTTCGCATCTTCGTGTTGCGTGTCACGCGCGTGCACACCAGCATGGGCGCATGGGAGAGCGAAGGGTTCGGATCGAGCTCGACGTCGCGGCCGTGTGGGGCCGCCGCGACGGTGACCGCATCGTCTGTGACGACGGTCGCTCGATCGCCGAGCGAGACGCCCAGTACCTCGCGCCGGTCGAACCGTCGAAGATCGTCGCCGTCCATCTGACCTACCAGAGTCGGCTCACCGAGTACGCCGCCAGGACGCCCGCGTACCCGTCGTACTTCATGAAGCCGCCCACAACGCTCAACGGGCACCGCGGCATTGTGCGTCGCCCACGCGGAACCCGTTTCCTCAACTATGAGGGCGAACTGGCGGTTGTGATCGGCCGGCGCATGCACGGCGTGGCGATCGACGACGCGCTCGCCCACGTCGCCGGATACGCGCCGGCAAACGATGTCGGGCTGCATGACTTCCGCCACGCCGACCGCGGCTCGATGCTGCGCGTCAAGGGCCAGGACGGCTTCCTGCCGATCGGCCCCGAGCTGACGCCCGCGGCCGACTTCGACCCCACCAGCTTCACGCTGCGCACCCACCTCAACGGCGAGGTTGTCCAGGAGTCGACAGCAGACGACATGCTCTGGGGCGTCGCCTACCAGCTCGCCGACATATGCCGGCTGATCACGCTCGAGCCCGGTGACGTCGTTCTGACCGGGACGCCGGCGAACTCGCGGCCGATGGAACCCGGCGACGTGGTCGCCGTAGAGATCAGCGGCCTCGGCCAGGTGCAGAGCACGATCGTCGACTGGGACGTCGATCTCACCCAGGCCGGAGAGCGGCCGGAGGTGTCCGGAAACACTTTGCACGTCGCGCTCGCGATTCCCGAGGACGAGGCCGAGCGCATTGCCCAAGCCGAGCGCATGACCCAAGGAGAGACGGTGTGATGAAGGTCCATGTGGACATGAACCTCTGTCAGAGCCACGGTGAGTGCGTGACGATCGCGCCCGACGTGTTCGAGCTCGGAGATGACGACGTGCTCGTCTGGCAGGAGGATGTCGACGACGACCGCCGGGCCGACATGGAGGCTGCGGAAAACGCCTGCCCCATGATGGCGATCCGGCTCGAGAACTGAGGTAACGCGTTGCAGCGCCTGGTCGTGGTCGGAGCGTCACTCGCGGGCTTGCGTGCCGCCCAGGCAGCGCGCTCGGCGGGACACGACGGCGGCCTCGTGCTGATCGGCCAGGAGCCGCATCTCCCCTACACGCGACCGCCACTCTCGAAGGAGTACCTGCAGGGAAAGCAGGCCATCGAGGAGTCGGCGTTTCGGATCGGTGAACTCGATGTCGAGTGGCGCCTCGGGACCGCGGCCACAGGGCTCGACCGCGCACGCCGGCGCGTCCAGCTGGCGGACGCCACCGAGGTCGAGTACGACCGGCTGATCGTCGCGACCGGCTCCCGCGCCCGCACCTGGAACGGTCCCGGCGACGAGCTCGACGGCGTGCACACCCTCCGGAACCTGGAGGACGCCATCGCCTTGCGTGCAACGCTCGGGTCAGCTCGCCACCTGTTGATCGTCGGGGCCGGCTTCATCGGCTGCGAGGTCGCCGCCAGCGCCCGCTCGCTCGGGCTCGACGTCACAGTGATCGACATCGCTGACCATCCGCTGCTGCCGTTCGGGCCCCAGCTGGGCGAGCGGTGGGCGCGCCTGCATCGGGAACGCGGCGTCGATCTGCGGCTCGGCGTCGGCTTGGCCGCCCTGGGCGGCGACACCGCCGTGGAGCGCGCGGAGCTGAGTGACGGCACTCAGCTCGAGGCGGACGCCGTGCTGTTCGCGCTGGGCTCGGTCCTGAACACCGACTGGCTTGCCGAGAGCGGCATCGAGCTGAACCCGGCAGCGGTCTGCGACGCGACGCTGACGACCACACGCGACCCCGACATCCTTGCGGCCGGCGACATCGCCGCCGTGCCGGTGGCGCTGGCCGACGGAGCGCCGCTCCGGATCGAGCACTGGACCACGGCAGCGGAGCACGGGCAGCTCGCCGGGCGCAATGCGCTGCTCGACCCTGAGAACCGCATCGCCCACACGGCCCCGCCGTATTTCTGGTCCGACCAGTACGAGTCGAAGATCCAGGCGATCGGATGCCCCGCATTGGCCGAGCGCATCGAGGTCCTCGAGCAGACGCCCGACGCCGACCGATTCGTGGCCGCATGCATCCGTAATGAACAGGTGGTCGGCTTCGTGGCCGTCAACGCCGCGCGGCGCTTGGCCTGGTACCGGCGCCAGCTGACCGAGCCGCGGCCGCTTGAAGAGGTCAAGTTGCAGCTGGCCGAGGAGGGCTCGACCCTCGGCGCACCGATGGGGGCATCGGCATGAAGCCCGGCCTGATCCTGCAGCACGGGCCGACGAGCCCGCCGGGGCTGTTCGGCGAGTGGGCGCAGAGCCGCGACGTGCCGGTCGAGGTATGCCGCACGTTCGCGGACGGTGCGCTCGATAACGGGGGCACGCCGGACGTCGGTGGGCGCGCGTTCGTTTGCTGCCTGGGTTCGAAGCACAGCCCGCTCGATCGCGACGTGCCGGTCGTGGCCGAGACGCTCGCGCTCGTGGCGCAGGCGGTCGAACGCGACCTTCCGGTGCTCGGCCTCTGCTACGGCGGGCAGGTGCTCGCCGACGTGCTCGGCGGGGTCGTCGAGCCCGCCCTGGAGGCTGAGCTTGGCTGGTACACGGTGGAGAGCGACGACCCGAACCTGGTGCCGGCAGGCCCGTGGCTTGAGTGGCACTACCAACGCTTCACGCTGCCACCGGGCGCGCGCGAACTGGCTCGATCGGCAGCGGGCGTGCAGGCGTTCACGAGCGGTCCACACCTCGGCACCCAGTTTCACCCGGAGAGCACGATCGAGATCGTCAAGCAGTGGGCGAACTCCGATCGCGAACGGCTCGAGCTGCTCGGCGTGACCGATGCGGAGGCCCGCCTCGAGGCGGGTCGGGAGCTGGCGGACACCGCCCGCGCCCATGCATTCCAGCTCTTTGACGGTTTCTGGGAGCGCGCACAGCGCGCAGAGAGGAGAGATCAGTGACCACAGGTTCGCTGTCAGCCGCGCTCGGGGATTCCGAGCCGGCCAAGGAGACCGATACGCCCATCACCTCGGTCCGGGTGCTCTATCCGGACCTGCACGGCATCGCCCGCGGCAAGGACGTGCCGATTCGGCAGTTCGACTCCGTGGTGGAACACGGGTTGTGCTTCTGCGCGGCGGTGATGGGCACCGACCTGCGCCACACTCCCGTGGTCGGCGGCGAGGCCGGCTACCCCGACCTGATCGTGCACCCGGACCTCACGACGATGGTCATGCTGCCGTGGGAGCCGGGCGTCGCGTGCTGCCTCTCAAACATCGAGCCGGCGCAGGCGGACACGCCGGTCTGTGACCCGCGCGGGGCACTGGCACGCGCGACCGCGGTCGTCGGCGAGCTCGGCTTCGAGCCGATCGTCGGCCCCGAGCTCGAGTTCTTCCTCGTCGTCCGCGACCCCGCCGCGCCCAACGGCGTGCGCCGTCACGTGGACAACCTGAGCATGGTCTATACGGTCGGCCCGCTGGCCGACCCCGACGGGCTGGTCCGCCGGATGACCGAGCAGCTGGAAGCGATCGGCCTCGACGTCTTCGCTGTCAACCACGAGTTCATGAACTCGCAGTACGAGATCAACCTGCGCCACTCGGGAGCGCTCGACGCTGCCGACCGCGCGTTCCGGCTGAAGACGGCGGTCAAGGACATCGCCGCGCAGAACGGCCTGCACGCGACGTTCATGGGCAAGCCGTTCAACGACCAGGGCGGCTCCGGCACCCACCTGCACCTGTCGCTCAACCGCGACGGCGCCAACGCGTTCGCCGACCCCACTGGAGACCACGGCGCCAGCGCTGAGATGGGCCACTTCACGGCGGGCCTGATCGAGCACGCACCGGCGTTGATGGCGCTCATGAATCCCACTGTCAATGCCTATCGCCGGATTCAACCCGACTCGCTGGCGCCGACCCATGCCAATTGGGGTTGGGACAACCGCGCAAGCTTCGTGCGGATCCCGCCCGAGCGTGGCGCTGCCACCCGCGTCGAGCTGCGCGTCGGCGACGGCTCCGCCAACCCGTACCTCGGCATCGCCGCGGTGCTGCTGGCCGGCGCCGATGGAGTGCGCCGCAAGCTCACGCCCCCGCCTGCGGTCAGCGGCGACGCCTACCGAGCCGCGGATGACGTGATCGGCGCGCCATTGCCGACCTCGCTCGATGAAGCGCTGGCGGCACTCGCGGAGGACAAGCTCCTGACCGAGGGACTCGGCGAGGTGATCGTCAAGACCTTCCTCACGATGAAGGGCTTCGAGCTCGAACGCCACCGCGCCTGGGTCTCCGATTGGGAGATCAGCGAATACCTGCACCACCTCTAGGAGCGATGCGATGTCAGTAACGAGCGATTTCATCGACCTGTCCGATCACGACAACTTCCTCGAGGCGGTGCCCCACCGGGCGTTCGCGCAGCTGCGCCATGAGGACCCCGTCCACTGGAACCCTGAGCCCGACGGTGGCCGGGGTTTCTGGGCTGTGACGCGTTATGAGGACATCCGGGCTGTGCACCGCAACCCGGAGGTCTTCTCCTCCGAGCTGGGCGGAACTTCCCTGGAGGATCTCGAGCCGGAGCACATCGAAGCGCGCAAAGCGATGATCGACATGGACCCCCCGCGCCACGACGAGCTGCGCGCGCTGGTGAATCGCCGCTTCACGCCCAAGGCCGTCGGCGTCTGGGAGGATCAGGTCCGCAAGGTCGTCAGGGAGGTGCTCGACGAGGCGCTGCCGAAGCGGGAGTTCGACTTCGTCCACGAGATCGCCTCCGAGATCCCGATGCAGGTGTTCGCAGAGATCCTCGGGGTGCCGCAGGAGGAGCGCCGAGAGATCATCGAGATCGGCGATCGCCTGCTCGGCAACGCCGACCCCGAATACGCACACGACGGTGACGACGACGCTCACCGCCACCTGCCGTTCTCGAGCCCCGCGGCGCTCGACATGTTCGCTTTCGGGCGGCGGATCGCCGACGAGCGCCGGCACAGCTCTCGCGAGGACATCATGAGCGACCTTGTGAACGCCGGCCTGAGCCAGCGGGAGCTGGACGTCTACTTCGTGCTGCTGGCCACCGCCGGCAACGAGACCACCCGCCACACGATCAGCCACGGGCTGGTCGCGCTCAGCGAGCACCCGGACCAGCGCGAGCGCCTGCGAGCGGAGTTCGCCGAGCTCGGAAAGACAGCGGCAGAGGAGATGCTGCGCTGGGCCACCCCGGTGCACCACTTTCGCCGCACGGCCGCCGTCGACACCGAGCTCGGTGGCAAGGAGATCCGGGCCGGCGACAAGGTCACGACCTGGTTCGTCTCGGGCAACCGCGACGAGACGATGTTCGAAGAGCCGATGCGCTTCGACGTCGCCCGCTCGCCCAACCCGCACATGACCTTCGGGCCGGGTGGCGTCCACCACTGCCTCGGCGCCCACCTGGCGAAGATGGAGGTCAGGATCACGTTCGAGGACCTGCTCTCACGCGGAGTCGAGGTCGAGCTCGCGGGGCCGCCGGAGCGCCTACGGTCGAACTTCTTCAACGGCATCAAGCGGCTGCCGGTCACGGTTCGCTGATGATCGAGCTGCACCGGATCGATCACGTCTGTCTGCGCGTCGCCGACCTGGAGGAGGCGGCGACTCGCTGGTGCGCGCAGTTCGGGCTCCACGTCAACAGCCGCCGCGACGACGCCGTGCTGCTCGCCTGCGATGACGAGCCCTGCGCGCTCGAGCTGATCTCCGGTTCGCCGGCAGGACTCGACCACGTGGCCTACGAGCTCTCACGAGACTGCTCGCTCGCTCAGGCGCGCGCGCACCTCGAGGAGTTCGGCGCCGCCGTGAGTGATGACGGAGAAGGCGGAGTCGAGACGGCCGACGCCGACGGCAACGCGATTCGGCTGCTGCCCTACCGCGAGCCTGAATCGAGGCTGGTCGCGCACGCCCGCCCCGCCGGAAGCGGCGTCGTCGGCCACCCGCGCAAGCTCGGGCACGTCAACTTCCTGACCGGCAACTTCGACGAGCAATGCCGCTTCTACACCGATGCCCTCGGCATGAAGCTCACAGACTGGCTCGGTGAGGACGGGGTCTGGTTCCACGTCAACCCCGATCACCACGTAATGGCATTGATTCGGACCCACCCACCCACCGCCCACTTCCACCACCTCGCCTTCGATGTCGTCGACATCGGCCAGATGCGCGTCGCACTCGACCACCTCGGCCGTCACGGCCGCTGGCTGGGCTGGGGTCCGACGCGCCACGGAGTCGGAGGCAACATCGCCTCGTACGTGCGGATCGTCGAGGAGGAGTGCTTCGTAGAGCTCTACTGCGACATGGAGCAGTTGCAATCCGACCACCAGCCTCGGCGCTGGCCGGACGATCGCTTCTCATCCAACACCTGGGGCCCGTTGCCGCCGCGCTCCTACTTCCGATTCGACGCCGCCGCGATCGAATCAGAGCGCGAGAGCCTGGAGATGCGCGGGGTCCCGCTTCCGCCGGCCCCTGCTCCCGCTCCGCCCGCTTCCGCTCCGCCCGCTTCCACTCCGCCAGCCAAGGAGACCGTATGACACTGCAGGGCTACACCGTCCCCCGCACCCCGCGCGGCCAGGCCAGCCTGGTGCCGCCGCCGCCCTGGCATTACGTCGGGGATTTCCTGGTCGTGGACTTCCACGCCGATCTGGACGCGGCCGCCTCACTGCTGCCGGAGGGGCTCGAACCACACCCGGACGCCGGGCGCTGCGCCGCGGTGTTCGTGGACTGGCAGTCCTTCTCGGAGGGCGGGGATCAGCTGACCGACCCCGTGCGCTCGCAATACCGCGAGTTCTACCTGGTGGTGAGCGGGCTGCTGGACGGCCAGCCGGTGACGACCTGCCCGTTCATCTGGGTCGACCAGGACTTCGCCATGGCTCGCGGCTGGATCCAGGGCTACCCGAAGAAGCTCGGCGACGTCTGGATGACGCGCGACTTCGGTCTCGAGTGCAAGGCCTCACCGGGCATTCGCCCTGGCGCGCGCTTCGGCGCGACCTGTTCCGCACGTGGGCGCGAGCTGGCACGCACGACGCTCACGCTCGAGCGCGAGAGCGAGACGGGCTCGGCGCACACCGACCCGCCGCTCGTCAACGTGCGCCACTTCCCGCGTCTGAGCGCGGGTCGCCACGACGAGCCGCAGGTCCACGAGCTCGTGCGCGCCCGCAGCCGCGACCGCAACGTATCGCCGATCTGGGAGGGAGACGCCGCGCTCGAGCTGTTCGCGGCCCCCGGCGAGGAGCACACGATGCTCGCACCGCTCAGCGTCGCGCGCGGCTATCGCTTCACGTTCGCCTACACCGTCGATGACCTCGAGATCGTCAAGGAATACGGACGATGATCGTCACGGAGCACGGACGATGAGCGCCGCCTCACAGGGCAACTTCGCGACCGTCGCCGGTCACGAGGTGTCGACCGATCACTGGATCGGCGGTGAACGCGTTGCCAGCGCACGCCGCTTCGAGGTGATCACGCCGATCGACGGCTCGGTGATCGCCGAGGTCGCGGCCGGCGGCGCCGAGGAGGCTGATCGGGCGGTCCGTACCGCACACGCCGCAGCCCCCGCCTGGGCCGCGCTCGGCGCCGCCGGTCGGGCCGAGCACCTGCGCAGGCTCGCCGACCTGATCGACGCCAACGTCGAGTCGCTCGCCGCTGTCGAATGCGCCGACATGGCGATGCTGCTCGAGTCGCTGCGCCTGCGCGTGATCTTCCGCGCCGCCGCGAACTTCCGCAACTACGCGGACCTGGCGGTCGCCTACGAGGAGCGTGACTGGCACTCGCAGGGAACCTGGAACCGGGTCCAGCGGATGCCGGCGGGACCGGCGGCCGTGATCACGCCGTGGAACGCGCCGTTCATGCTCTCGACCTGGAAGGTCGCGCCGGCGCTGGCGGCTGGTTGTCCGGTGGTGCTGAAGCCGGCCGAGTGGTCACCGCTTTCGTGCTCCCTGCTTGCCGACCTGACGCATGAGGCGGGCTTCCCGCCCGGCGTCTTCAACGTGCTGCAGGGGATCGGTGAGGAGGTCGGCGCGGCGCTGGTCGCGCACCCGCTGCTGCGCCGAGTGTCCTTCACCGGCTCGCCCGAGACGGCCCGCCACATCGGCGTCAGCGCCGCCGGCAACCTGGTCCCGTTCACCGGCGAGCTCGGCGGCAAGGGGCCGCTGATCGTGTTCGAGGACGCAGACCTGGACGCCGCCGCGGCCAAGGCCGCAGGCCAGTACGACGACGCCGGCCAGGTCTGCCTGGCGGGAACGCGGTTGCTGGTCCAGGAGAGCGTGCGCGAGCCGTTCCTCGAGCGCTTCAACGCCGCAGTCGACCGCCACGTGCTGGGCGACCCGCGTGAGCCGGCGACGACGGTCTCACCGCTGATCCACCCCGACCACCTGGAGCGCGTCGACGGCTTCGTGCAGCGCGCGGTGGCGGAGGGCCAGCGGCTCGTGCGCGGAGGCCGACGGCGCGACGGCCTGCTGTATGAGCCGACACTGTTCGAGCCGCTCTCCAACGACGCCGAGATCGTGCAGCGCGAGGTGTTCGGGCCGGTGCTCACCTTCCAGACCTTCAAGGACGACGACGACGCGGTGGCGCTCGCCAACTCGACCCCCTACGGGCTGTCAGGAATCGTCTACACGGGCTCGATGGGCCGTGCGGATCGGATCGGACGCGCCGTGCGGGCCGGCATCGTCTGGGTCAATACGTTCCTCGTCCGCGATCTCACGGCCCCGTTCGGCGGGGTCGGCATCTCAGGCATCGGTCGCGAGGGCGGTAACTACGCGCTGGACTTCTACTCGGATCTGAAAACGCTGCAGATCCTCGATGGGAGCGTGCGTTGAGTACCGCGACGGCCGATCTGGCTGCCTACGGCGAGACGAAGTCCGTCTCGATCGCAACATAAGTCACTGAGGAGAGGGATATGAGTGAGGTTTCAGCTCAAGCGCACCTGGGCGAACGCAAGCTGACGACGATCCACGCGATCGGCCAGTCACTCGCGATCGGGCCGATGTTCTCAGCCGGTCTGCTGACCGGCCTGGTCGCCAGTGTGGCCGGCTTCAGCACGCCACTTTCGGTGCTGCTGGGCACGATCGGGGCTATCTGCCTCGGATACGTGATCTCGCTGTTCGCACGCCGCTACTCAGGCGCGGGCGCGATGTACGAGTACCTGGTGCACGGCGCCCACCCGGGAGTCGGCGTCTTCGGCGCCGGGATCTACGGGATCGGGATCCTGTTCCTCGGTGGCGGCGGCGTCTTCATCGCCAACGGCTTCCTGGCGCAGGCGTTCCTCAGCGACATCCACATCAACATCACCTGGTGGATCCCGGCGATCGTGATCCTCGGGATCGCCGTCGGCCTCAACCACGTCGGCGTACGGGTCGCGATCCAGGGGGTACTGGCGCTGGCGGCCATCTCGATGATCCCGTTCCTGATCCTGGCGATCACGATCATCTCCAAGGGCGGCGCCAACGGCAACACGCTGGCCGTGTTCGGCACCAGCCATAGCTCCGTCAACGGTGTCTTCCACGGCATCCTGTTCGCGGTCACGCTGTTCATCGGCTTTGAGGCGGCAGCCTCGATCGGCGAGGAGGCGCGCGAGCCACACAAGGCGATCCCGATCGCACTGATCGGCTCGGTCGCGCTGGCCGGGCTGTTCTACCTGCTGATCACCTACGCAGGCGCGATCGGCTTCGGTGTCAAGGGCGCCGGTACAGCCTGGGTGGCCGACCCTTCGCCGATGGGCGCGCTCGCGCAGCGTTACGACGGTCACTGGCTGTCCGTGCTGATCGACCTCGTGGTGATGCTCGACTCGATCTCCGTGGCACTGGCCTTCACCGTCGCCGGCTCGCGCGTCTTCTTCGCGCTCGGACGCGACGGTCTGCTGCCCCGGTTCACGACGCGGCTCTCGCGCCACAACACGCCGCTCGGGGGCAACGTCGTGATCCTGGCGGCGGGCGTGGTCGCGATCATCGTAGGAAGGGTCACGACGCTCGGTCCGATCGCCACTCCCCCGACCCTGAACAACATCGAGGCCTTCCAGATCAGCGCCGGGGTCGGCTCGTTCCTGATCGAGGCCGTCTACGCGATGCTGGCGCTGGCAGCGTTCCGGATCATCTGGACCAGCCGGAGTGGTGTCGGGCGGCTCTGGCGCCTGATCGTGGCGATGCTCGGCGTGGCGACGCCAGTGCTCGCCTACTACGGCTCCCTGCACCCATTCCCGCCGTACCCGGGCGATCTCAGCCTGATCATCGCCGGCAGCTTCGCTGTGCTGGTGGCCGCCTGGTACGTCTATCTCCAGTCGAGGCATCCCGAGCGGGTGCGCAACGCGGCCCGGCATGCCGCCGAGCACCACGGCGTACCGCCGCTCGACGAGAACCTCGCCTTCGAACCCAAACCGGGTCTGCCGGCCTAGAGACCGTTCCCTTTCGCGCCGGCGGTCTCGCTAGGCCGCCGGTGCGTCAGCAGCCCGTCCGGATCGCAGCGGACCGCCGGGCGCGTGACTACATACCAGTGGCTGCGGGCTCGGCTTGCGGCCATCCAAACCCGTTTGGGTTGGTACCGCAGGCCTGTAACCGTCGCGTTGCCAGGGACCAGCTATCACGGTGCCGTCGAACCCGCGCAGAGCAAGCGAGAGTGCCGTCATGGGACCCGCCGGTCACATCCAAGCCGCAACGGTGCGCGTCAGCGAATGAGCGTGCGCGCCATGGTCGGGCCGCTGATGGCGGTAGCTGTAGGTGTCCTCGTCGCTGGATGCGGCGGCTCGAACGCTGGGGCCGGGAGCATTCGCACCGCTGGCAAGTCGAGCAGCCACTCATCCGCGTCGTCGATCTACGCCCAGGCGCTTGTCTTCGCCAAGTGCGTGCGTACTCATGGTGTACCTCTTTGGCCCGCTCCCGTCCGCGACGGTCAGTTCGATAAGTCCAAGCTGACTCCGCATCAACTCGGTGTCAGCAGCTTGCTGGTCGACGCCGCGCAGCGCGTCTGCAGGAGCTCGCTCCCGACCTACTCGGCCAACGAGGGTTCCTCACAGCTTGTGACAGCGGCGCTCAAGTTCTCCCGATGCATGCGCGCCCACGGCTCCACGAACTTTCCCGACCCAAAAGCCGACGGAGCGATCGTGATCCCGCATGCCATGGAGAATTCGCCCGTCTACCTGGCCGCACTCCACACCTGCATTCGCAAGTACGGG
>Ga0182024_10020353_pt1 | contig 12131 bp, 7 predicted proteins | sample P32metaG_FD_120480 | JGI IMG/M metagenome (GOLD analysis project Ga0182024, IMG submission 120480) | Permafrost microbial communities from Stordalen Mire, Sweden - P3-2 metaG (Illumina Assembly) | ecosystem: Environmental > Terrestrial > Soil > Wetlands > Permafrost | place: Sweden: Stordalen...
CATCTGCGCGCCGTAGGCAAGATCGATCGATTCGTAGGGCTTTTTGCCGGGATGCGACGTCGCGAACGACGTATGGTCCGCCGGATGCCAGTCCTGCGTGAGAATGATATGCGCAAAGTGCGGCGCGATGCCGAGGATCGGCGCAACCACCTCGTCGCCGCGAGGCACCGCCAGCGCGCCGCCCGGGCAAAAATCGTTCTGCACGTCGACGACGATCAGTACGTCGCTGGATTCGATTCGCATGAGGCTACCTACCGGGGTCCCCAACGACAGGTCTTCGTCGTTGGGGTGGCTGGCACTCCGATTATGCCAGAAGCACTTCAATCCCAAGGTCGCGGAGCAGCGCGACGTACTCCGGGCTCAGTTCCGCGTCGGAGACCACAATGTGCGCGGCCGTGAGCGGCGCCACGGGAATCATCCCGGCGCGCCCGAACTTGGTGTGGTCCGCGACGATGATTACGCGGCTCGCAACTTCGATCATCTTTTGTTCCGAGCCCACCACCAGCGTGTTGTTGTTGCTCAGCCCGGCCTCGGTAATGCCGCCCGCGCCCATGATCACCGCGTCGGCTCGGATCGCGCCCAGCATCTGCTCGCAGAAGGGCCCCAGCATCACGCGCAACCGCGGATCAAGATACCCACCGGTCAGCGTCAGTTCAATGTTGCGCAGCGATTCCAGCCCCTCGGCAATGGGCAGCGAGTTGGTGACGATGTGCAGCGATTTCGCAGCCAGTTCGCGCGCCACCGCGGCCACCGTCGACCCGCCGTCGAGAATCACCGTCTGGCCATTTTCAATCAAACCGGCGGCGAGTTTGGCAATGCGGCTCTTTTCATCGCTCAAGCGCACGCTTTCCATCGCGTAGTCGAAGGCGCGATTCGGCGGGGCCTGCGCGCTCACCGCGCCGCCGTACACGCGCTTCAGCACGCCTTCTTCTTCCAGAATATCCAGATCGCGCCGCACGCTCGATTCCGACGCCTCCAGCTCGCGGCAAAGAGTTTCCGAGTCGATGAAGTCCCGGTTCTCAAGCATCTGGCGGATTCGCAGTTGCCGTTCAGCAGCCTTCATTGTCGATCCGTTTTGCGCCTGGTCCCTGGAACTGGTTGCATGAATCCTCGGAGCGGATTGAAAAACGTCCCTCAGGGCTAAAGCCCGCTGTTTATGCGCCTTTCATGGCACGGCTAAAGGCGTGCCCTTTCAAAACGGGATTTATGCAATCAGTTCTAGTGCAGGTTTTCTCGTTCCCTTTGTCCCTTGTTTCCTTGGTCCCTGTCTTTCCACTTCCCCATCGCATCCATCACCGCATCCGTCACCGCATCCGTCACCAACTTGACCAACGATTCCAGATCTCCGCCGGTTGCCGTGGCGCTCCTGCCCGTGGGCGCGTCGCGTGGAGTTGGCGTGAGCGCAATCGAGCCCGGCACTTCGAGATCGGGCAACTGGCACTCTTTCATGCGCGGCGCGTCGAAGCGAATATCGGGCAGGCCCAGCTTCTTCTCCTTCTTCATCGCCAGCAGATCGTCCAAGTGCTTCTCCGAGATTTGCGAAATGGGCGCGCCCAGTTGCGAGGCGATCAACAGCGTCCAGCAATACGTCTCCAGCACTTCGGCATACCACTCGGCATGCGTTACCGTGTCGGCCCAGCACACAATGCCGTGATTCGACAGCAGCACGGTGTTGTGCGATCTCACATAAGGCAAAACGCTTTCAGCAAATGCCTGTGTGCCCGGCGTTTCGTAAGGCGAAATCGCCACCTTGCCCACAAACACTTCGAACTCCGGTAGGATGAGGTTCGGCGGCACGCGCCTGGTGATCGAGTAGGCGGTTGCGTGCGGCGGATGGCAGTGCACCACCGCCTTCGCTTCCGGAACCGCCTTGTAAATCTCCAGGTGCAGCAACAGTTCGCTGGTCCTTGGCTTCGCGCCCGCAATCTGCACGCCCTCCAGATCCGTCATCCCAATGTCGTCGGGCGTCAAATCGTATTTGCTTACCAGGGTCGGCGTGCAAAGCACTTCATTCGGACCGATGCGGCACGAAATGTTGCCGCCGTTGCCGTCGACAAACTGACGCATCCACAGCTTGCGGCCCACCGCGCAGATTTCTTTCTTGATGGCATCCGCCTCGGGCGATGAAAACAACCGGCGATTGACTATGGCCTGACCTGCTGTTGCTGGTGTCGCGGCAAGATCGATGCTTTTTTCTCCACTCTTCAAATCCGCACCTCGGAAAAATCTCCAGAAAAAATGTCTCGGGCTTCACATCTGCGCCCAAATTGCGATTGACTCTGATGGATAATGTATCGTATCATTCGTTTTCAATCAAGAACAGTCAAGTTCAATCAAAAACAGTCAAGAAAATGAAGGTCTGAACGCGCCAGCGTGCAGCCCGCCGCCGAAGATGGCATGCTCGTCGGCAGAGGCGTCATTCCCAATCCCTCGCCTGAGCTCTTCAAGGAATACATCTGAACGACAAGGAACAGGGATCAGAGGACGGATTTGCGACTGCGCCGACTTGCTGACTCGCCAACTCCGCTAGCTCCGCTCCGTTATCCTGTCTGCAGCATGACCCCCGCGTTCCGTTGCGTTTCTCGACTCGCACTTCTCGCGAGCATTGTCGCCGCTGGCTCCTCGCTCATTGCCCAGGAGACTGCGCCAGCTGCGCTGCCCTACCGCGGCGAGCAGCCGGTGCGGGCGCGTCACGGCATGGTCGTCAGCGTCCACCATCTCGCTGCCGATGCCGGTCTGCGCATTCTTGAGGAGGGCGGCAACGCCATTGACGCCGCGGTGGCTACGGGTTTCGCTCTGGCCGTCGTGCATCCCATCGCGGGCAACCTGGGTGGGGGCGGCTTTATGCTGATCCGCGAGCACACAGGTAAAACCATCTTCCTCGACTACCGCGAAAAAGCTCCGCTTGCCGCCACCCAGAACATGTATCTCGACGCGAGCGGCAATGTGATTCCCGATGCCAGCGTTCTCGGCTACCGTTCGATCGCCACGCCGGGGTCCGTCGCTGGCCTGGTTTATGCCGAGCGGAAATTCGGTCGCCTCGGACTCAAGCGCGTGATGGCGCCCGCCATGCAGCTTGCGCGCGGGGGCTTTCAACTCACGCCGCAGGAGGCCGCCGAGCTCGCGGATCCGGATCTCGCCCGCTTTCCCGCGTCCAGCCACATTTTTCAGCGCGACGGCCGCTTGTACAATGCTGGCGAAATCTTCCGGCAGCCGCTGCTCGCTGCCACACTTGAGCGCATCGCTGCCGATCCTGACGATTTCTACCACGGGACGATGGCGCACCAGCTCGTCGGGGACCTGAGCAAATGCGGCGCGCTCCTTACGCTCGACGATTTCGCCCTGTACAACGTGGTCGAGCGCGAACCGGTCGTTGGAACATATCGGGATACGTTTCACAACTTCACCATCATCAGCGCACCGCCGCCATCCTCCGGCGGAATTGTGCTCATTAGTGCGCTCAACATTCTCGAAAGCTACCCACTCTCAAAGCTCGGCGATCGCAGCCCCGAATGGATCCATCTCGCCACCGAGGCCTGGCGTCGCGCCTACATGGATCGCGCCGACTATCTCGGCGATCCCGATTACAACACCATCCCCGTCGCCGCGCTCACCGCCAAAAACTACGCCGCCGCCTGGCGCGAGAGCATTCTTCCCGATCGTGCGTCTCCCAGTGCGATGCTGACGCGTCCCAGGGGTTTCATTCCGCCCCCGCCCGCCACTGCCGGCGAACGCCGCCGCCCGGAATCGCCCGACACTACGCATTATTCTGTGGTCGATCGCGAAGGCAACGCCGTCGCCGTCACTACCACTCTCAACGACAGCTTCGGCTCGCACGTGGCCTCCGCCTCACTGGGCTTCCTGCTCAACGACGAGATGGACGACTTTGCCGCCGGGTCCGGCACCGCAAACATGTATGGCCTGGTGCAGGGGCCGGCCAACGCGATCGCGCCCGGCAAGCGCCCCCTGAGCTCCATGACGCCCACCATCATTCTTGAAGACGGCAAGCTGCGTTACGTGCTCGGCTCGCCCGGCGGCGGCCGCATCATCTCGACTGTCGGCAACATCTTTCTCTCCGCGGCCGAGGGCGGCCTCACCATCCAGGAGGCGATCGATGCGCCCCGCTTCCATCATCAGTACCTGCCCGACATCCTTTACCTCGAGCCGGGGTTCAGCCCTGACTCCGTCGCCGCGCTGCGCACCATGGGCTACGCGGTCACGCTCAGCCGCAGCCACTGGTCCGACGGTGAGTGCATCGCCATCGATCCGGCAAGCGGCGAACTGCTTGGGGGCCAGGATGGTCGTGGCCACATCGGCAAAGCCGCCGGGTACTAGTGCGCCTCGCAATTTCCCCGCCGCAGTCGCCAGGCGATAAGATGATTGCGCAATGAACATGCATTGTCCTCGCCGCCTTCTCACCGCCCTCACCTTTGCGCTTATCGCCGTCTGTCTCCCCGCGCAAAGCCACTGGGTCTTCCCTGGGCCGCACGGCAAGCTGGTGTATACCTACACTCCCAAGGGCGATCGCATCCCCGACTTCTCTTACGCCGGCTATGAGGGCGGCGGCGTGGCGCTGCCCAACGTCCCGGCCAAGCGCACCGTTGCCCCCTCCGGCTCCGACGACACGACTGCCATTCAAGCCGCCATCGATGCCGTCTCCGCTTTCCCGCTGGTGAACGGCTTCCACGGAGCGGTCGAACTCGCGCCAGGAGATTTTCACAGCGCGCTGCCTCTCGTCATCGCAGCCTCCGGCGTGGTCCTGCGCGGCGCGGGCAACGGCAAAAACGGCACCACGATCGAAATGACCGGTTCGCCCCACCAGGCGCTGCGCATCATGGGCCAACTTCAGCAAACTCGCACGGGCGTTAGCGCCTTCGTCACCGACGCCTACGTTCCCGCGGGCGCTATTACCCTTCACGTTGCTGACGCCTCGAAATTTCATACCGGCGACACCGTGCTCCTCAGTAAACCTGTCACGGCCTCGTGGGTCCACTTTATGGGCATGGACGATATGCATCGCAACGGCCAGCCCGAGCATTGGGTCAGTGCACAGCGCCTGGAAGTCCGCCGCCGCGTCGCTGCGGTCCATGACAACCTACTCACCCTCGACGTGCCTCTCATGGACTCCTACGACGCCAGTTTCTTTGAAGGTGGTCACGCCGAAGTTGAAAAGATCGACGTCAGCGGCCAGATCGCGCAGGTCGGTGTCGAGAACCTGCGCTTTGTCGCGCCGCAGCAGACGATCGCTCTTGGACAACCCGAGTTCAGCGGCATGAACATTCGCGACGCCGTCGACAGTTGGTTCCGCTCCGTCACTTTTGAAGACACCACCAACGGCGTCAGCGTGAATAACGGCAGCGAGCGCATCACCTTCGAGCAGTGCGCGATCGAGCAGCACACGCACGTCACCAGCGCCGCCAAGCCTGCTGACTTCGCCGTCAGCGGCTCGCAAATTCTCTTCGACCGCTGCACCGGCTCGGGCGACAGCACCTTCTACATCGTCACCCAGGATCGCGGCCAGGGCCCGGTTGTCGTCCTCCACTGCCGCTTCACCGGCAACGGCCACATGCAGCCGCATCAGCGCTGGTTCACCGGCCTGCTTGTCGACAACTGCGAAGTCCCCGGCGGCGGCATCGACATGATGAACCGCGGCGAGATGGGCTCCGGCCATGGTTGGGCCATCGGCTGGGCCGTTGCCTGGAACAACTCCGCCGAATCCTTCGCCATGAACACGCCGCCCGGCTCAATGATCTGGTCCATCGGCAACAGCGGCGAGGAAACTGATCCTGCCTTTCCCCTTTTCGACGGCGCCACGCCGCGCCCCGCGCTGCAGCCCGCTACAATCGAATCGCCCGGCAAGCCTGTCCAGCCCCAGAGCCTTTATCTCGCGCAGCTCCGCGAGCGTCTCGGCGATGAGGCCGTGAAGAACATTGGTTACTGATCGGGCTGCCCAACCCAAAACAAAGTACACCGGCGAGGGCGAGGTACGCTGACTTGCTGACTCACTAATGCGTGGCGTAGCGATGCGCTAACTTGCTGGGTTGCTGACTCGCGGAACCACCAGGTCGAATCGACACATAGGCTTGGCGAAAATACCTGGAGTCGCGCGATGGAAAGTGGCAGACGACGAAAAGCAACCGCAGATCCTTCGACTCCGCAGGTGCGAAAAGCCGCACCTGCTCCGCTCAGGATGACAAGTTTCTTATGTATTAAGCATTTGCCGTTAGCCTAAGTGTCGATACGGCCTAACTCGCGAGGTCGAAGCGATCCAGGTTCATCACTTTCGTCCACGCTACCGCAAAGTCCTCCACGAACTTGCTCTCGGCATCGCTGCTCGCGTAGACCTCGGCCAGCGCGCGCAGTTGCGAATTCGAACCGAAGACGAGATCGACGACCGTGCCGGTCCACTTCAGTTCGCCTGTCTTCCGGTCGCGCCCTTCCAGCACATTTTCGGTCGCCGACTTCTGCCACTTCGTTCCCATATCGAGCAGGTTCGCGAAGAAGTCATTAGTCAGCGTCCCCGGCCGCTTGGTGAAGACTCCGTTTTTCGATCCGCCGAAGTTCGCGCCCAGTACGCGCAGGCCGCCGACGAGCACCGTCATCTCGGGCGCGCTCAGGGTCAGCAACTGCGCCCTGTCCAGCAGCAACTCGGCCTGGCATCCCTCGAAGCCCTTGCGCACGTAGTTGCGGAACCCGTCCGCTTTCGGCTCGAGCGACTCGAACGACGCCGCATCGGTCTGCTCTTGCGTCGTATCCATGCGGCCCGGAGCGAAGCCGATCTGCAAGTCGTGACCGGCCTTTTTCGCCGCTTCGTCGACGGCCACCGTCCCGGCGAACACAATCAGGTCGGCGAGCGAGATTTTTTTGCCGTCCGACGATTCTCGATCGCCTTTGGCTTGGGCCGCGTTGAATTCCCTCTGAATGGCTTCGAGTTTCGCCAGCACTTCTTTCAGTTCCGCCGGCTGGTTCACCTCCCAATCCTTCTGCGGAGCGAGGCGAATGCGCGCGCCGTTCGCTCCGCCGCGCTTGTCGCTGCCGCGGAAGGTCGACGCCGCGGCCCACGCGGTGGTGACGAGCTGGCTGATGGAAAGGCCCGACGCCAGCACTTTCGCCTTCAGCGCGGCCATGTCCTTCGCATCGACGAGTTTGTGGTCGACGGCCGGAGTTGGATCCTGCCAGATCAGTTCTTCCTTCGGCACCAGCGGCCCTAGGTACCTCGCCCGCGGACCCATGTCGCGGTGCGTCAGCTTGAACCACGCCCGTGCGAAGGCGTCCGCAAACTCCTTTGGATTCTCCAAATAGCGCCGCGAAATTTTTTCGTACGCCGGGTCGACCCGCAGCGAAAGATCTGTGGTCAGCATGGTCGGCGTGCGCTTTTTGCTGGGGTCGCGCGCATCGGGGATCAGTCCCCCGCCCGCACCATTCTTTGGCTGCCACTGATGCGCGCCCGCTGGGCTCTTGGTCAGCTCCCATTCAAATTCAAAAAGATTTTCGAGAAAGTTGTTGCTCCACTGCGTCGGCGTTTTGGTCCAGGTCACTTCCAAACCGCTGCTGATCGCGTCTCCACCCGAGCTCGAGCGAAAGCTACTCGTCCAGCCCAGTCCCTGTTCCTCAACGGATGCGGCTTCGGGCTCAGCGCCCACATGGCTCGTCGGCCCAGCACCGTGCGTCTTGCCAAAACTATGTCCGCCGGCGATCAGCGCCACCGTCTCTTCGTCGTTCATCGCCATGCGCTTAAAGGTCTCGCGAATGTCGCGCGCCGCGGCCACCGGGTCGGGATTGCCATTGGGGCCTTCCGGATTCACGTAGATCAGCCCCATCTGCACCGCAGCCAGAGGATTCGCGAGATCGCGATCGCCGCTGTAGCGCTGGTCGCCGAGCCACGTGGACTCCGGACCCCAATCGGTGTCGAGCTCCGGCTCCCAGATATCCTCGCGGCCGCCGCCGAAGCCGAACGTCTTGAAGCCCATCGACTCGAGCGCCACATTTCCGGTCAGGACGATCAGATCTGCCCACGAAATCTTCTGTCCATACTTCTGTTTGATCGGCCACAGCAGCCGCCGCGCCTTATCCAGATTCACATTGTCAGGCCAGCTGTTGAGCGGCGCAAAGCGCTGCGATCCGCGGCCCGCGCCGCCGCGCCCATCGTAGATGCGGTAGGTGCCGGCGGAGTGCCATGCCATGCGGATAAACAGTCCTCCGTAGTGTCCAAAGTCGGCCGGCCACCAGTCCTGGGAATCCGTCATCAATGCGCGCAGATCGTTGATCACGGCATCGAGATCGAGAGTCTTGAATTCCTTGGCGTAGTCAAACGCTTCGCCCATGGGATTGGATAAAGAGGATTGCTGATGAAGGATTGCGAGGTTCAACTGGTTGGGCCACCAGTCCCCGTTGCCTTTGGCTCCTGCCGTGGTGTACTTCAACATGCCGCCCGTAAAAGGGCACTTCGCTTCGCTCGACATAACCTTCTCCCGTGGCCGCGTGCAACTGGCCAACTCTTCCAGTATAGGATTGCCACGCCGAGTGACCCGGGCGAGCGGCGAGGGGGAAAATCCGGGCGACGTGACCGGACCGGATCGTGAATTTAACGGTGGGAGTGTTGACCTCGCTAAGCCCCGTGTAATCAGGAGAAATGTTCGATTGCGGGCTGCATCAAACCCCGCAAATGTTGGCTTGGAAGCGACCGTTTGACGCGCTGGCGTTGGCCTGGAGTTTCGCGATTTTTTGAGACAAATTAATGAGAATTGCGCACGTGAGCGGCGAGTGTGAAAAGAGAATTTCGCGGTTAAGAGCGAAAGTTCAAAGAGAATTTCGCGTAAGAGCGTCAAGAAGAGCTTCGGGGCGTGTTTTTTGGCCTGTTTAGCGCGCGAAGACGTGCTAATTCGAAGTGGTCAATGGCTCAGTAGTGATCGGGAACAGGATGCGGGTTCGTAGCCGCGGTGACTTCAGGATTGAGGAGGGGCAAGGCTGAAAATTCGCGCACCAGGCGGACGGTTTCGAGGCTGCCTTTCAGGCGCTCACGAGGTTTGATCGCGGCTTCGCCGCGTACTTAATTTCCCGAAAAGTGTGCGGGCAGTTGGCGGCTTGGCTAAAGCCAAGCCCTGATACGAAGCCTGCGGGTTGAGGTTTGTGCTATCCCCGGTCCGAAAATCCGGACCGGGGGCACCCGACATCGGTGGGGCGCAAGCTTTCCAAAGGCAGCCACAGGTCACCGATACAAAGCGGGCGGGGCTGCGCCGCGAATTTTGTTTCGGAAGTATTGGCCCAGTTTCCCGGGGTTTACCCTGGGCTGTTCACGGTCGGCGCCTTCGGGGCTGTTTCGGCAAAGAATGCTTCGACATCTGTAATCGTGTGCGTGACGCGATACGGCGGCAGCGACTCAAGAAAAGTTTGGCCGTAGCGCTGCGTACGCACGCGCGGGTCGAGCAGGACCAGTACGCCGCGGTCTTCAAGCGAGCGGATGAGCCGCCCGAAGCCCTGTTTGAGCGTGAGCACGGCCTCGGGAACCTGGTATTCGGTGAAGGCGCGGCCGCCGGCTTCCTCAATGGCCTTCATGCGCGCTTGCACCACAGGATCGGAAGGCACGGCGAAGGGCAGGCGGTCAATGATGACGCAGCTCAACGCCTCGCCCTGCACGTCAACCCCTTGCCAGAAGCTGGACGTGCCGAAGAGCACGGCGTTGGGCGTGACGCGGAACTCCGCCAGCAGCGCTTTGCGCGGAGCCGTGCCGTGCAAAAGAAGCGGGTAGTCGAGCACCGGCAACAGCCGTTCGTAGAGCGCGCGCATTTGCGAGTAACTGGTGAAGAGGCAGAAGGCCCTGCCGCGCGTGATGCGCAGGATGCGCTCGATGGTCAAGGCCGCGGCCTCGAGGAACTCCGGCGTGCGCGGATCGGGCATCTGCGGCGGCAGATAAAGCAGCGCCTGCTTTTCGTAGCGGAAGTGCGAGGGCACGACAAGCTCGCGCGCGCCCTGGCTGCGAACGCCAAGGCCGAGCCGCTTGCGCAGATGCTCGAAGCCGCCTTGCACCGTGAGCGTGGCCGAGGTGAGCACCGCCGTGGGCACCTGGTCCCACACGAGGTCGCGCAGGATTCCCGAGACGTCGATCGGCGTGGCCTGCATGAATGTGGTGCGGGCGCCGCCACCACTGCGTGGGGCAGCCTTTCGGACTAGATCCGTGTTCGATCCCAGGCCGCCTCCGCGCCGCTCCAGCCAGAACACCATGTTGGCGGCCCTGGCTTCGAGCATGTATGTCAGGTCCGCGCGCAACGTGGCGGCGCGAGCCTCAAGGCCGGGGGCTTCGTCCGTTTCACTGAGCCGGTCGAGCTCCGCTTCGAGCAGCTTGAGCGAGGTCGTCACTGCCAGGTAAAGGTCGCCACAGGATTCGAGGAACTCCTCGCGATTGCTGAAGGGATGGCGGCCATCGCCCTCGTGGGGCAGCGCGGCAAAGAAAAGCCGGCCCCGCTCGCGCAACTGCTGCGTGAGAATGTGAACTTGCGAAGAGCCTTCCTTGCCGCGCAGCAGCATATCGGCGTCGCGCGCAAAGTCTTCGAAGCGCACATTCGACAGCGAGCGCCCGAAATATTGCGAGGCCACCTCTTCGAGCTCGTGCGCCTCGTCGAAGATGACGGCTGCGGCCTCGGGCAGAATGCCCGCGTCCGGCGCGGCAGCGGCCATCTGGCGCACGGCGGCATCGGCAAAGAAGAGATGGTGGTTCACGATGATCAGGTCCGACTCCACGGCGCGGCGCCGCATCTCGGTGATGAAGCAGTGGCGATAGTCGGGACATGTGCTGCCGAGGCAAGCCTCGGACCGCGCGTCGAGCTTGTGCCACAGGGCGCTCGACTCGGGCAGCCCGGATAGCTCGGCGCGGTCGCCTGTTTCGGTGGTGCGCTCCCATTCGGCAATCTGCTGGTACTCGTCGATCTCGGCCAGACCCGACAAAACGGGCTGGTCGCGCAGGGCGTAGAGCTTGCGGCGGCAGAGATAGTTGCTGCGGCCTTTCATGTAGCAGACGCGCAGTTCGCCCAATAGAGTCTCGAGAAACGGCACGTCGCGGAAGAAAAGCTGGTCCTGCAGGGCCTTGGTTCCCGTGGAAACAATGACGCGCTGCCCGGTTCGCAGAGCGGGCAGCAGGTAGGCCAGAGTTTTGCCGGTGCCCGTGCCGGCCTCGACGATCAGATGCCGGCGCTCCGCGAGGGCGCGCTCTACAGCCTTGGCCATTTCGTACTGGCCCTGTCGGTATTCGTAGGGCAGCGGCGAGTTGGCCAGGATGCCGCCCGGCGAGAAGAACTCGTGGAGCGTGGGCAGGGCGCGGACTGGGGCGTCGGAGGAGGGCATTTGGGCCGAGTGCTCTCTCCATCATAGAGACAGGGACTGAGGGACTAAGGGACTGAGGGACTGGGGGCTGCGAGCTGGCGGGAGCGAACGAGGGAGGAAGTGATTGCGGATCAGCCCAGGTCAGGGTCTTTGCCTTCGGCGGCGGAGTGGTATTCGTCGCCGGACAGCACCTGGCTGTGGCGGGTGTCGACCCAATGGCCGATCAGCAGGGTGGCATCGGGATCCGCGTTGACCTCAAGGTCGTCGGCTTGCCCCGCTTTTAGCAGCTTCTTGCGCACGTCGGCGGCACGTTGTGCATTGGCGGTGCGCTCATTCGCCAGTCCATACGAATTGGTGGCTTGCAGCCCCGGGGCGGGATGAATGTGCATGGCAACCTTCCAGTGGCCGAAAGGGCATGCTGAAGGCCAACAAAATGACTTAAGTATTTGATAATTCTAAACTTTGGAGCAGCGAGCGGAGGCTGGCGGGCAATCTGGATTGACTTTGCAAAGTGGACTAAGCATACTTAGTCCATGGCGTATACCGTGCATCAGGCGAAGACCAACTTCTCGCGAATCCTCAAGGAAGTTGAGGCGGGGCAGGAAGTTGTTGTGATGCGCGGCAAAAAGCCGGTGGCGAAGATTACTGCGGTTGAGCCCCCGGCAAAGCCGAATGTTCCGTTCCGTCTCATGGGGGCATATCCCGGGATCAGCTGGACTCCGGACGCGTTTGACCCGCTCACGGACGAAGAGTTGACTGAGATGGGTTTCGACTATCTGGTCGACGTGCCCCTGACATCGAACCCTGAAAAGCCG
>Ga0182024_10020354_pt1 | contig 12131 bp, 8 predicted proteins | sample P32metaG_FD_120480 | JGI IMG/M metagenome (GOLD analysis project Ga0182024, IMG submission 120480) | Permafrost microbial communities from Stordalen Mire, Sweden - P3-2 metaG (Illumina Assembly) | ecosystem: Environmental > Terrestrial > Soil > Wetlands > Permafrost | place: Sweden: Stordalen...
AACCTGGGCTTGCGCTACGAAGTCACCACGCCGCGCGGCGACAAGACCGCCAACAACAACGTCAACTTCGACAAGGTCACCGGCACGCCGGAGATCGGCACCAACTACAACACCTACTACGGCATCGGCGACCTGGAGCCGCGCTTCGGCCTGGCGTGGAAGCCCGACTGGGCGCCCAATACGGTGCTGCGCATGGCCTACGACATCTCCAGCTACATGGAAGGCACCGGCATCAGCAACATGGCCGTCATCAATCCCCCCAACTCGATCTCCATCAGCCAGACTAACCTGCCGGGCGCCACGACGGCTTTGGGGTATCCTCAATACACGCTGTCGAACGGCTACACACCCTACCAGAACTCCTGCACAGTCGCGGAATTGATCGCCGCCGGCTCCACGGGCACGCCGTCCCCATGCCTGAGCGGAGAAGTTACGCACGCCACCGATCCGCACATCCGCCCAGCCATGAACCAGCAATGGAACCTGACCGTGCAGCACCAGTTCCACGGCAATCTGACCGCGTCACTCGGCTATGTGGGCAACAAGGACGACCACATGTCCGACATCTACTGGTACAACCAAAAGGTGCTGACCTCGGGAACGCAGGTTGTCACGGACGGAAGCGGCAAGTCGGTCACGGTTCCGGCGGTCGCTCCCGGTCCGTTCATGCAGAACCTGGTTAAGGCGGGCGTGGGTCAGGCTCGCTTCAACGCCTCTGACGCGATCTCGCGCTACAACGCGCTGGAAGCAACCTTGGCGCAGATGAACTATCACGGTCTCGACTTGCAGGCCAACTTCACCTGGTCCAAGTGCCTGAGCAACTCGCTGGGCTACTTCGGCTCGTACGGGGATGAGGAAGGCGCAGGCGAACAGCAGAACGAAGCCGGCGGCAACTTCTTCCAGAACGAGTATGACCCGAGGGGCGACTACGGCAAGTGCACCATCGACGCCGCGGCAGCCTTCAAAGCATACGGGCTCTACAACCTTCCCTTCGGCAGGGGCAAGCAGTTTGGCGCCACCGTTCCCAGGGGCGTGGATGAGGTCATCGGCGGCTGGAACATTGCCCTCGACACCACGTTCCATTCAGGCTTTGCAGTGACTCCCATGGCCGGCGAGTGGATGGGCTCCTTCAATCCAGCCGCAGCCTCAAACCTTACCGCGCCCTCCTACGTGCCGCGCGCCGATTGCGTGTCTGGTGCTTCGTTTGGCCAGACCAAGACATTCGCGCAGATCGGCGGCAGCATTGGCATGTTGAACCTCAATCCCAAGGCAGTGCAGGATCAGGCAGACGGTCAATTCGGCACCTGCCAGGTCGGCTCGCTGCGCGGACCCAGCCTCAAGACGGCCGACCTCAACCTCAACAAGCAGTTCCCCATCACAGAGAAGATCAACATGACGTTCATGGCTCAGTTCATGAACCTCACCAACACGCCCATCTTCAGCATTCCCAATACCTGGGACGACAACTACAGCTCGTGCGAATACTGCACGGGAACCCGCACGACAGGCTACAACGGCGGCGGGTACGGCACGGTGGGCGTCTTCGGTTTGATGGACGGATCCAACCCTGGACGCGAGATCGAGTTCGCGCTCAAGCTGAACTTCTAACTCCAACGCACCATGCACTGACCTGAAAAGGGCGCGCTCACGGGCGCGCCCTTTCAACTTGCCGCATATGCGCAACCGCGCTTGAACGAATGGACCCGATAGACACAATGAAACACCATGACAGCTTGCCCGCGGTGCAGCCCATTGCCACCCGCGCGGACTCCACGCTCGGCGCGGCCGCCATCGATCGCGAATCGCGCACCGTGCTCACCGCCGAAAATCTCTGGGACGGGACCAGCCTCATCCATCATCCGATCATGGTGCTGGAAGACGGCCTGATTCACTCCGTCTCCACGCGCGCAAAGAGCGAGCTGCCCGCGCAGGCCCGCGTTCTCGACTTTCCCGGCGCCACGCTCGCCCCAGCCTTCTTCGACGTCCACATCCACGGCTGCGCAGGCTACGACGCGATGGAGGCCACGCCCATCGCCCTCAATGCCATCGGCAGCTTTCTTGCCTCGCACGGAACCGGCAGCTTTCTGCCGACCACGGTCACGGCTTCTCTTGACGCAACTCTGCGCGCGCTCAGCGGCCTCGCCAAACTCATCGCGCAGCCGACTCCCGATGGCCAGGCGCGTCCCCTTGGCATTCACCTTGAAGGGCCGTTTCTTTCGCACTTGAAGCGCGGCGTTCATCCTCCGGCGCATCTGCTCGGGCCGGACATCCGCGTCTTCGACCGACTCTTTGATGCTGCGGAGGGCCACATCCGTCTCATGACACTTGCTCCAGAGCTTCCGGGCGCGCTGGATCTTGCCGCACATGCCGTTTCGCGCGGCGTGCGCGTCTCCCTTGGCCACTCCAACGCAACCGCCGGGCAAACGCGCGCCGCCATGGCCGCCGGAGCCGTGAGCGCGACGCACACTTTCAACGCCATGCGTCCGCTGGACCACCGCGAGCCCGGCATTCTTGGCATCGCGCTGACCGCCGTTTCCCTCTTTGCCGAGCTCGTGTGCGACGGAATCCACGTCGCGCCTGAGATGGTGAAACTCTGGTGGAAAGCCAAGGGGCCCGAGCGCGCCATTCTCATCACTGACGCCATGAGCGCCACCGGAATGTCCGACGGAGAGTATTGGCTGGGCGGCTTTGCGGTCGAGCTGGCCGATGGACGCGCCACCGTGAATGGAGTGTTGGCCGGCAGCGTCCTCACGCTTGATCGCGCACTCGCCAATTTCATGCGGTACACGGCCGCCCCGCTCGACCAGGCTTTGCGGCTGCTCACGGCAAACCCGGCCGCGATGACCGGGCTGCAAGATGAAGCCGGCTCCATTGCACCAGGCCAACCCGCCAACCTGGTTGCCGTAAGTGGCGAAGGAGAGCTTATCGCCTCCGTAATGCGCGGCCGGCTTGTTGCGGCCCCGGCGTTGAGCGGAGAATTGGTGCGGACGGCAGGACTCGAACCTGCGGCGACCTGCTTGTAAGGCAGACGATCTGGCCACTGATCTACGTCCGCGTGGAACGGGTGGTGAGACTCGAACTCACATCCTCAAGGTTCGGAACCTTGCGCTCATCTCCAATTGAGCTTCACCCGCATGAACTTTGGAACCGCTCCCCGGACTCCAACCGGGATCTGCTTCGTTAGGACCGAAGTGCTCTCTGCAATTGAGCTAGAGCGGCATAACTGGAGACCTCGGAGGGAGTTCAACCCTCATCGATCGGGTAGAAGCCGATGGCTCTATGCGTTGAGCTACGAGGTCATTGGTGGGGCGCAGGGAACTCGAATCCCTCTCTCTCGCTTAAAAGGCGATTGCTTCAAACCATCAAAGCTTGCACCCCGAACATTGGTGCCAGGGTTCCCATCGACAGGCTTCGTCGATGGGATGGATTGGTGGGCCGCCAGAGAATCGAACTCTGTTCTGAGGATTAAGAGTCCCCTGCTTCACCATTTAAGCTTGCAGCCCGCATTGCAAACAAACAATTCCTCGTAACGCCTGAGCAGCGCCAACTCGCTGACTTGCCATGCCGCGTGAGCGGCGCCAACCCGCCAAGAAGAAATACAAGTCCAAACTCGGCACTGCAATTACAAACTGACTCGTGTACCTGGTGTACGTGCCGGGAGTCGAACCCGGAGCCGGTCTCTTATAAGGAGACTGCTACTTGCCAGCTAGCAGCTACACGTACTTACTGACATGGTGGCAGCGGATGGACTCAAACCATCTACTCTGCGCTTATGAGACGCATGGCTATTCACTTCGCCTTCGCTGCCGCATAACTGGCGGGGGTGGCGGGCATCGAACCCGCTGCATCCGGCTTTGGAGACCGGCGTTCTTCCCGTCTGAACTTCACCCCCATTTGCTCGCGACCAATAAAAAACCCGGCGCATGGCCGGGTCCGGTGCATAGACAAATACACTCAGACCCTCAACACACGCTTCCCCACATGACCCGCTTGGTCATTCCGGTTATCACGTGTTTGAGGATCTGCTGCATAAGTCTCACCCTCGAGTTAAAGAGTACATCAGTTCTTTGTAAGTTGCAACTCAAACTCTTGTCCAACGCAAGATGAGCCTGAGCGGGTCGAGATGAACGCAAAGAACGCGCTCTTTCCACCGTCCTGCCCACGCCAACGCTACCCTTGCGGCTGTTTCACGATCATGCGGGCGCGATACTAAAAAAGAAACTTTAGTGCGAGTTGAACTTGACGCGAGGTGGTTGCGGTTGCGGTCAGGACGCCGGCTGTGGGCGAAAGCGCCGCCGACGTGGTTGGCTTGGCAGGTGTTGGCCCAGTACTGAAGACTACCGGGTTCGGCGTGGTGAAGTTCGAGTGGTTGAGCACGTTGAAATATTCGGCGCGGAACTGTGCATGAACGCGCTCGCCAATTTGCGCGCCCTTTGCAAACGAAAGATCAGCGTCTGCGAGTCTGGGGCCGGTGAGTGAGTCCCGGCTCGCATTGCCGAATGTCCCAGGATAAGGAGCAAGGAATGCATTCGGATTGAACCACTCAGATGCGGTCCGCGGGTACAGCGTTCCGTGGAAGTTGTGATCGAGTTGTGGACGAGCGGGGTTGCGCGAGTCACCGTTGCCGGTGGGGTTGTAGCCGAGCTGCGGCGAAAATGGGAAGCCGGTCTGGAGCGTCGCAATGCCGCTCACGCTCCAGCCGCCCGCGACGCGCTGCGCAAATTGCCCGGCATTGACAAGCACCGCGTGGCCTGACCCGATCGGCAGCTCCCACGTTCCGTTGATGGCCGCGGCCTGGCTGACATTGGTGGCGGCCAGTCCGTAATCAACCCTGGGATTGCCGGGGAACGATACGAACGCGGGCGTGTTGGCCGAGACGCTGGTGTTCCATGCCGAGCCGTCATCGAGATTCTTCGACCAGGTGTAGACTCCGCGCAGTTGCAGCCCGTGCGCATATTGGCGGCGCACATCGAGCTCAAGCGCGTTGTAATTGCTCACGCCGCCCGAGGCCCACGACGTCGAATTGGCGAGGTTCGGATTGGCGAGCGTTGTGGTGGGATAGTAGACCGTGCCCGCGGGCACCGCCGCTGGGCAATCCGCCGCGGGGCACACCACCGGCGCCGGCGTGTTCTCGTCCTCTGAGAGAATCTGGCGGTAGCCGTGCGATCCGACGTAGCCGATCGTGAGCGCAGTGCGCGGTGCGATCTCCTGCTCGATTCGTGCCGTCCATGCCAGCACGGTTGGAGTGTCAATATTCCGCTGCACGTTGCTCGGCGACACCAGTCCGCCGGTTGCGGTTGCAGTGGACAGTTGATTCAATTGGGTCACGCTGGCCTTGCTATAGGAGAGCGTGGTGTTGTAGGGCGCGGTTTGGTCGAGGCGGTAGTCGAGCGTATCGAGCAGTGCGCGATGGACGCCGAAGCTGCCCTTGATCGCCGTCTTGCCATTGCCGAACACGTCCCAGGCAAGTCCAACGCGCGGCTCAGGCAGGAACTTCGCACGGTTGTCAGAGAGCGCCGAGCTGCCGATGGTGGGCGTGCTATCGATCACGCCGCCGGTGAAGTCGTAGTTCGATGCGCGGCCATGAGCTTCGTTCCAGCCATTGGACGATTCGACGCGCAGCCCAGCGCGCACCTCAAGCCGCGATGTGAGCTTCCATGCATCCTCGACAAAGCCCGCCGTGAAGAGCGAGCGCCAGCCGAGTTCGGTCGGCGCGGGCACAATGGCGTACTTTGAAACTTGGCCCTGCTCAAACGTTGCGAGTGTCGAGAATGAGGCCTGGCCGTACTGATCCTGAGCAAGAAAATCGTTGGACTGGAGTCGCTGCAGCCACAGGCCTGCTTCGATCTGATGCTTGCCGTGCGTCCAGTAAACGTGGTCGTCGGCGGTGAAGAGATTGCGCGCGGTCTGATTGTTGCTGCCGGTATTCGCGCCTGCCAGCGTGATGGCCGACGCGCCGTTGGATGCGGTGCTGCCCGAGATGACGACCGCGCCAACCGGGCCTCCATCGACCCATCCGGGAACGGAGCCCGCGACGATGCTGTTGAAGTAGAAAGCCGCGCGAGAGAAGCCGGCTCGCTCGGTGTTGAGCAGCGTTGGCGAAACCACATGCTGCTCCTGCGCGCTCAGCACCTGTTCGCGCAATTGCTCGTAAATCGATGAGTAGGGATTCGCGGATGGAGTGGTTGCGTTGCTGTCGTCCACTGTGTAAACGGCGAAAAGCAGGTCGTTTTGCGACAGGTTGGAGTCGATGCGCGTGGTGCCGAAGTCTTCTCGCACCTGCTGCGGCGGATGAGAGAACGCCTCGGCAATGCCGCCTCCGAGCTCGGTTGTTCCCACCGGCCACAGCGCCAGCAGCGGCTGCGCGCTGGCCACAGTCGCGGCACGCGCGGCATTGTCGGGAACGAACGTGACGTCGCTCAAATCAAGATGCTGCCGATAGCCCTCGTAGTTGGCAAAGCCGAAGAGCTTGTCGCGCCGCAATCGTCCGCCGGCAGCTGCGCCGAAGTCGTTGCGCTGAAACGAGGGAATCTCGGCCTGATCAAAATAGTTGCGGGCGTCGAGCGCGCTGTTGCGAAAAAATTCATACACCGAGCCGTGCCACTGGTTCGAGCCCGATGCAGTAACGATCGACACCTGCGCGCCGGTGCGTTTGCCGTAGTTGGCGCCATAGGTGTCGCTCACCACGTTGAACTCGCGCACCGCCTCGACGCCAAGCAATTGGCCGCTGGTGCCGCCGGGCGTGACGTTAATGAGCGAAGCGCCGGTGTATTCAATGCCGTTGAGCAGGAACAGATTGTCCTGCGGGCGCCGGCCGGAGACGGAGTACATGTTGCCGATCGAAGAATTGGACGTTCCCACGCCGCCGGAGCGCTGCGTGGTGTAACTCACCGATGCCGGATTGAGCGCAAGCAACTGGTCGAAACTGCGGCCGTTGAGCGGCAGTTCCTTGACCTGCCGCTCGCCGATAAGCCCTTGCGACTGCAGTGTGGAAGTGTCGATGCTGGCCGGCGTGTCTTTAACGATGACCTGCTGCTCAACGCCGCCGAGGGTGAGCGCAAGATGCAGATGAATGCTCTGCCCGATGCCGAGCGAGATGCCGACGCGCGTGAGCGGAGCGAATCCGTCGTGCGTGACAGTGACGACGTAGACGCCGATGGGAATCGAGGGCGCTGAGAACGTGCCGTCGGCTGCGGTCGTCAGGCTGCGCTCGGTGCCGGTTTCCTGGTTGCGAATGACGACCGCGGCGTGATCGACGGTGGCGTTGGAGGGGTCGACGACGTCGCCGGCGATGGTGCCGCCGACCTGCTGTGCAACTGCGAGCGGCGCAACGGCGATGAATGCAATGACGAAAAGCAAAAGACGATTTCTGAGAATGATCTGAGAGGTCTGCATGACTGCGCTCCTGAATTGCTGGCTGCAAGGAATGGATATGAGGGAGGGAAGCGGCAGGCTTAGCAGCAACAACAGAAGGCGCCCGCGAGGAGCGGGCCAATGGATGAAGAGCGAATGGAAGTTTCGAAGGCGGCAATCATGCCGGGAACTCCTGAGAATTTTGTGGGGTTCGGAGTGCTCGCCGGGCATTGATCCGGCGGTGGATCGGAAGCTCGATCTAGCGCGGGCAACAACAGGCCGCGCGCGCCGGGGAGGCGCTGATGCGGTAACCTGCGTGGCTGGATCGAACGATCACAGCACGACATTAGCACAGGATGGAGTTGAGTGCAACACGCCTGTGAGGGCCATATTTGTTGTATTGACTCCCGTAAAAGATCCTGTTATTTTTCTGCCTATCTTCAAACTCTCCAGTGGACGGGGAGCCGGGAGGGCGATCATGCCTTTGCGCAAATCAAACATCGGCACTGCAATCGCGGCAGGTCTCATATTGCAGGGGTCTTGTTTTCTCGCGTGCGGCGGCAATCTCTTCGCGCAAAACGCGCCCGAGGGACAGGCGGAGTTCTACACGGTGGGATCGAACCCGTTTACGGTCCCCGAGGGCGTCACCAAGATCCGCGTGTTTGTTTACGGCGGAGGCGGCGGCGCTGGATCCTCCTTTTCAAATAGCGAACTCGGACTCAACGGGGGCAGCGGCGCGTTTGTCGAGGCAGTCATCGACGTTACGCCCTCCAACAAGATTACCGTCGTCGTGGGCGCGGGAGGAGCGGGGGGTAGGGCTGGCGTATTCGGTGCTGGGAAGGCTGGTGGGGCTTCCCAAATCCTCAATGCGGACAAAGAAGTGGTCGTGTCGGCGGGCGGGGGCGGCGCGGGGAGCGGGTGTGACAAATGCTCGCCTTCCGTCCATGTCGGCGCAGGCGGCACGCCGGGCGTGGCTCCCGCGGGCAGCCTGCTCCATCCCGGCTCAGACGGCACGGCCTGCGGCGGCGGCACAACGCGCTGCGGGTACATTCCACCCGGTTTCACTCCCGACGTAAGCTGGGGCGGCCGCGGCTTCAACAGCGGCAGCGCGACTGAGACTGAGACGATCGGCGGCATTCAGGGATATGTGTATTTCGAGTGGTGATCTGAGCGTTGAGCCGCGGTGAAGCGGCTTGCGCTTGTTGGCGGCGCAATCCTTCACCGGCCCGGCGCCCAACGTTCGCCGCGTTCTTGTTTTTGCGCCCAAGATGGGATAGGTATAGCCAGGTTTCTTATAGAACCAGGGTTCTTTATTTGGGTTCTTCATAGCTCTTTCCGTACCCGCTCACGCGAAATCGAAAAGGAACGGATCGATGCTCGTGCCGCAAATTTCGAAAAGCGCCAGCGCAGTCGCAGCCGAGCGGACATTCCTTGCGGAGCCGAGACTCAAAGGGATTCCGGAAGACCTGACCAGCCAGCACTTGAAGAAATTAAAAATTGCTCTTGACAGCATACCAACCAGTCGGTATATTCCATGCCAACTGGTTGGTACGTTATGACCGCAACCGAAAAACAACACGAATCCCGAATTCACGAGCCCAAAACCCACGAGTCCAAGACCCGGCTCCTCAACGCCGCTCTGCACGTCATCCGCTCGAGGGGCTATTCGGCGATGCGCATCGAAGACGTCTGCGAGGCAGCCGGGCTCACCAAGGGCAGCTTCTTCCACCACTTCAAGAGCAAGGAAGAGCTGGCCCTCGCCGCCGCCGAGCATTTTTACTTCATGGCGGACAGCCTGTTCGCGGCGGCGCCCTACCGCAGCCTGCCCGACCCTCTCGACCGGCTGCTGGGCTACGTGGACTTCCGCAACCTGTTCCTGCAGGGCGAGCTGCCCGAGTTCACCTGCCTGCTTGGCACCATGGTGCAGGAGACCTACCAGACGCATCCGCTCATCCTCGAGGCCTGCGCGCGCTACTTGGCCGCACACGCCGCCACGCTCGAGGCCGACGTTGCAGCCGCCATGGACAAGTACGGCGTCCACACAGCCGGATCAGCGAAGAGCCTGGCGCTCCACATGCAGGCCGTGATTCAGGGGGCGTTTATCCTGGCCAAAGCCACGGGCGGGCCGGCCGTGGCTTCCGCCTGCCTCGACCACCTGCGCCGCTACATCGAACTGCTCTTCAGAACCGCGCCAAAGGAGACTGCGTGAACCTCACCGAAGTCCCCGAAATCGTTCACTGGCCCGAGACCCACTATGTCTTCGTCGAAGCGACCGGCCCCTTCATGCAGACCGCGCCCGCGGCCTGGGGGTCCGCCCATGCTCTCGTGCCTGAACTTCAGCAGCACAACCAGATCACCGGCTACATGAGCCTCTACAAGCGCGAGCAGCAGATCTACCGCGCCGGCTTTGCGCTGGCCGCAGCGCCTGTGCAGCCGCCCGAGAGCCTCGCGTACGAGCTGTTTCCCGGCGGCAAGTACAGCCGGTTCGTTTTGACAGGGCCTTTCTCCGATCTGGGGCCGGCGTCGGGCCGCGTGTTTCAAATCGTTGCCGAGATGGGAATCGAGATGCGCGACGATTTCTGTATCGAGCACTACGTCACCGATCCGCGCGTCACTCCGGCGGATCAACTGATCACGCACATCCTCATCCCGACTGCGTAGCAAACGAGGAAACCCGGATGAAAGCTCGACTCTGGACAGGCCGCATTCTCACAGCCTTGACCGCGCTGTTCATGCTCTTTGACGCGGCGGGCAAGTTCATCATGCCGCCTCAAGTGGTGCAAGCGTTTGCGCGGCTCGGCTTCCCGGCCAGCCTGGGCGTCACGCTCGGAATCCTGCTCGCGGTCTGCACGGTGCTTTATGCGATTCCGCGCACCGCGGTGCTGGGTGCGATTCTGCTCACCGGCTATCTTGGCGGCGCGGTCGCCATCCAGATGCGCGCCGGCAGCCCGCCGTTTGAGACGATCTTTCCAGTCATCTTTGGCGTGCTGGCTTGGGCAGGGATCCTGCTCCGGGATGGCAGGCTGCTTGCGCTCATTCCGCTGCGCAAAGCGCCATGAGGCTGCCGGCCACCCATCAAATCAAGAGCACGCTCAGCAGCGCATGAGCCGCATGGCGCACCCGTTTCGTCCACCGATAAACCAGAGAGGAGACATCATGTCCACAGCCACATTGCCCGTTCAAGCCGTCACCGACGAGGCCGCTATTCTGAGCCTCATTCACTCCATCAGCAAGGCACACCACGACAAGGACGCCGCTGCCATCGCCGCGCATTTTGCGCCCAACGCGGCCATTTACAGCCTGGCGCCGCCGCTCGTTCATCACGGCATCGACCTCACGGAGAAGCAGGCCTGGCTCGATTCGTGGGAGACGCCGGTCGGCATCGAGCCGCGCGATTTCAGCGTGAAGGTCAGCGGTGACCTGGCCGTGGCTCATGGCTGCATGCGGCTCAGCGGCACGAAGAAGGGAGCCGCGCAGCCCATCAGCTTCTGGATGAGGGAGACCGTGTGCCTGGAGCGAGCCGGCAGCGCCTGGCGCATCGTGCATGAGCACGCGTCGGTGCCGTTCTACATGGATGCGAGCTTGCGGCCGGCGTTCGATCTGGAGCCGTAGCGGGCGCTTGTTTTGAAAGGGCACGGCTTCAGCCGTGCCGCGTAGGCCGCACCAAACGGTTGCGGTTTTAGCTGCGGAGGGCGCGCCGTGCGCCGTGCGCCGTGCGCACACCTTACAATCGGGGCGGGGGAACGCATGGACAGCAACAGTCAATCTCCGCATCGGCGCTGGAATCCGCTACGGCAGGCTTGGGTGCTGGTGTCGCCGCATCGCACCCAGCGGCCGTGGCAGGGAGAGGTGGCGCAGAAGGCCGCGCCTTCGGCGGTCCACTACGACCCCGATTGCTATCTGTGCCCCGGCAACCAGCGCGCGGGTGGGGCGGTCAACCCGGCCTACGAGAGCGTGTTCTCGTTTGTAAACGATTACGCCGCGCTGCTGCCCGATTTGCCCACCGAGCCGGAATCTCTCGCGCCCTCGCCGTTGTTTGTGGCCGAGCCGGCCCGCGGCCTGTGCAAGGTGCTCTGCTACCATCCCGACCACTCGCTCACCCTGGCGCGCATGACCCGCGAGGAGCTTCGCCGCGTGGTTGACGCCTGGACGGCCGAGTACCGCGAGCTTGCCGCTCTCGACTGGATCGAGTACGTGCAGATCTTCGAGAACCGCGGGGCCATGATGGGCGCCAGCAATCCGCATCCACACGGCCAGATCTGGTCTACAGGCTTTGTCCCCGACGAGCCGGCGGCCGAGACCCTCGCCCAGCGCGAGCACCTCAGCCGCACCGGCCGCTGCCTGATCTGCGACTACCTCGCCGCCGAACGGGCCACCGAACAGGCCGCCGGCCAGCGCATCGTCTTTGAGAACGATCACTTCGCTGCCCTGGTGCCATGGTGGGCGGTGTGGCCGTTTGAGGTGCTGCTGGTCTCGCGGCGGCATCTTGGCGCGTTGCCTGAACTCACCTCGGATGAGCGCGACGGCCTGGCCGACGCGCTCAAGCGGTTGACCACCCGCTACGACAACCTCTTCGAGACCAGCTTTCCCTATACGATGGGATTTCATCAGGCGCCGACTGGCGATCGGGTCGGCGGGTTGGCGAGTCAGCAAGTTGGCGAGTTGGCGAGTTGGCGAGTTGGTGGGCCGGCCGCCTGCGCACATCCGGAGTGGCACTTTCACGCGCACTTCTATCCGCCGCTGCTGCGCTCGGCCACGGTGCGCAAGTTCATGGTGGG
>Ga0182024_10020355_pt1 | contig 12130 bp, 10 predicted proteins | sample P32metaG_FD_120480 | JGI IMG/M metagenome (GOLD analysis project Ga0182024, IMG submission 120480) | Permafrost microbial communities from Stordalen Mire, Sweden - P3-2 metaG (Illumina Assembly) | ecosystem: Environmental > Terrestrial > Soil > Wetlands > Permafrost | place: Sweden: Stordalen...
GCGCAATCCCTCTACACGCTCAATGTCAGCGTCTCTGGCAATGGCACCGTGACCAGTTCGCCTGCCGGCATCGATTGCGGCTCCATCTGCACCATGAATTATGCCAGCGGCACGCCGGTGATGCTGACCGCCACGCCGGCGGGCAGCGCGACCTTCAACGGCTGGGGCGGCGCCTGCAGCGGCAACGGCAGCTGCCTGGTGACCATGAACTCGCTGGAAAGTGTGACGGCGATTTTCTCGGCAGGCGCCCCATCGCCATCGTCGCGAACCTGGGTCTCGGCGGCCTTGGGCAGCGACGCCAATCCGTGCACCCGCATGTCGCCCTGCCTGACCTTCGCCGCGGCGCTGGTCCAGACCACCGCCGGCGGCGAGATCAACGTCCTCGATCCGGGCGACTTCGGCGCGGTGACCATCAACAAGTCGGTCAGCATCTACGGTGACGCCGCCGGCGTCGCCGGCGCGCTCCCCTCCCCCGGCACTAGCAGCATCGTCGTCAGCGCCGGCTCAAGCGACGTGATCAACTTGCACGGCCTGGTGTTCGACGGCGCCAATGCGTCCGGCACCTCCGGCGTCGTGTTCTTAAGCGGTGCGCGCTTGAACATCAATCAGTGCGTGTTCCAGGGCTTCACCACGTCGGGCATGACACTGTCTCCCGGCGTCGGCGGTGCGAACACGACACTCATGGCCGTGCAGAACACGACGATCCTCAATAACGCGACCGGCATCTTGATCCGGCCGACCGGCGGCATCGCCGCGAACGTCAGGCTGCGTCGGCTGCACATCGACCACAATTCCGGCGACGGACTACGGGTCGACGGCACCGGGGGATCCGGTGCGATCAATGTCGCAATCGCCGACAGCTCGGCGAACTTCAACGCCGGCAACGGCATCGACGCGGTCAGCGGCCCGGGCACCGCGACCGTGGACATCATGCGCGTCGTTGCGGCCGGGAACGGTTCGGCTGGCATCCAGTCGAATCAAGCGAGCGGCGGCACCGCGAGCGTCACCGTGGGCAGCTCGATGCTGCGCAAGAACGCCATTGGCATCCAGGCAACCGGCGGCGCCAGCCTGCTCAGCTATGGCAATAACCACGTGACCGGCAACGCATCGAACGGTAGCTTCACCGGTCGCGCTACTTTGCAATGAACGAGATCATTGCGCTACAGCCATAGCCCCTAGCTGCGGCGCAACCTGCAGCGCCAACTTCGCCAGCGGCACGCCTGTGGCGCTGACGGCGACGCGGGCGTCGGGCTTCATCTTCACAGGCTGGGGCGGCGCCTGCAGCGGTATCGGCAGTTGCGTCGTGACCATGAATTCCGCGGCAAATGTGTCGGCTAACTTCGCGCTCGCCGCAGCGTTACGAAGTCGTGTTTTTGTCGCCTCATATGGCAACGACAGCAATCCGTGCACGTTTGTGTCTCCCTGCAAGACGCTACGGTGACTGTTTTCGTTTTCGATAGTTATTCAGCCACTCCTCAGCGGCCGGAAAGCGGGTCCATCCCGGAATATCTGTAGCCAGATTTACGGATTTCCAAAGTGGGCTACGCGGCGGCTTGTGAAATTCATCGATTTTTGAAAAAAAGGCATCAACGAATTTCGCTGTCCGTTCATATCGGTACGAATTTTTGGGCCAATTGAATGAAATCAAGACGGTGCTTGCCGCGATGGTATTGACTGACTGATCCTTAGCGATCAGGGCGGGATAATCCTCATTTGTGAGGACGCCGGGCAGATAATTGGCCTGGATCGACTTGTCGTAGGGCACAGTAACGAACTTCAGGCCCAATTCGGGTTTCACATTCGCATAGGCCGGAACTGGCGCCGGGCAAGAGCAGATGGTTGCATCTATTTCGCCCGTGCGTAGCTTTTCCAACGCGTCGCCTTGCGTCATGTAGAGTTCCTGCACGCTTATTCCCAATGTCTTGAAGAGTTTGGGAACAAACTGCGCCGTTGCACTGCCTTTGTTATTGAAGTTGACCTTTTTCCCACTCAGATCTGCGATACTCGTGGCTCCTCCACGCGCCAATATCTGCAACGGGTTTGGAAAGAGCGGCGCGATATACGTCAGATACTTGTTCAGGTTTGGTCCTAATTCACCGGAGGCCTTCAGATAGTCCATCGCCTCCTGGGTCGTCAGCGCCATGTCAATGTTTCGTAAGTAGAGGACGTCCTCCACATTCTGGACTGCCGCACCACCCTCAACCGACAACACGCGCAGTTTGTATCCATCGCTCACGACCAACGATATGTCGTTGGCAAGCTGGTTGAAGGTAGCGCCGGGTTGGCCTCCCATGATAAATATAACGTTGTCATTCACCCGCTGCCTGAGTTGCTCAATAGTTGGCGTCTGGGACAAAGCCGTCATACCTAACGGCAACGATAAACAAACAGCCAGCAGAGGCAGGAATGCGCGCTTCATGAGATCTCCTCCACATCGGGCTCGGATGACTGGCAGCCAGGGAGCGCGATTTTGACGGTTCTGGAACTTTCTCCGGATATCGCGCTCCGGCATCAAGCCCATTGAATGTCGAGTGGCCGCGACATCTGGCCGGTCAGCCCCGACGCCATTGCCCACAATTGAACCTCTGGCATCTTAGCACTCAAGTCAAACGCCGACATCATGGAACCGTAAAGGTCAAAAACGCTTGCTAGCGTCGGGTTTCAGGCGTTCAATCGGCAGTTAATTTCGCCTTGAGAGCGTCCTGGGGATGATTACGGATCTGCGCGATTTGGAACCGCTTCTTGGCCAGTACGATCCTGGATTAATCCTTGTTGGGCCTGTGCTCAGTTTTTCGGGTGGTTACCGTTACTTCTATATCGCCGCAAACGGGAGCCAAGTCTACGAAGCTATAGGCCTCGGGTATTTCGAGAATGAAGCAGATGCGGAAAGTCAGCGCGCAAATATTATCGAGATTGTGAAAAGCCGTTTCACGGAAATGCTGAGCTTTGACAGCCATTGGGAGATGGCACATGGGGCCAATACTCGCTGGTCAAATGAGGAGACGGCCAAAGTACTGGCATCAGCTAAACTATTTGAGATAAACGAGCCTGAATTAGATGGCAGCATCGACAATATCAGTCACGTCCAAGTAGACTCGGGCGATTACGGCCGAGAGCTCGTTGACGAGGTGGCCCCGGAGCCAGTCGACCTAGCCGATGAAGCTGTTCCGAGAGGCGCGCTGCCACCAGTGCTCGATGAGACGCGGCCGGCACAGTCGCTATCGCCGGCAAACATGTCCGTCCGTGCGACACCGCAGCAAGGGCAGTCCGGGGGCAGCAACGACATTCTTGCAATACCGGCTTCGGAATTGGCGCTTGGACCGCCCAATCAATCCCAAAGCGCCCCCGAGTTGCCCGCCGTTACCACGAACTCGACACTCGGTGACGATCGCGTCGCAGGAGAGCAGCAAGGGCATTCCGGGCACAACGACGACGACATTACTGCGATTTTGAGGGCGCTTCGACCATCCTTTCAATCCCAAAACGCCCCGATGCTGCCCGCTACCACTACGAACTCACCACCCAGCCGCGATCGCGCAGTAAGCGAGCAGCATAGACATTCCGAGTACAGCAAAGAGGACATTGCTGCGGTTTCGAGAGCGCTTAAACTGCCTAGCGCTCCGATGTTGCCCGCCGCCACTCCGAGCTCGCGACTCAACGCCGTTCGCGTGTTGAGAGAGCAGCAAGGGCGTACCGAGCAGAGCGGCGACCTTCTTGCGATAATGGCGTCGTTTTCGCGCCCAGATCTCGATCAAAACGACGTTGCTGCAAGATCGAGGGCGTTGGGACCATCTGATCGACCGCAAAGTGTCCCATGGCTGAAGGGCGCTCGAAGTTTAGTATCCCTGGTACTTCTGATTTGTGCCGTCACTGGCGTTTCAGCGTTACTCACTTGGGCAATGCTTCGTCCCGGCACGCCGCCCATGGCGAACAACGTTCCGACCGCTGCAACTAAACCCACCGCGAGTGCGCCACAGTCGTTGCCCGACCAGCAGGCGGCGGCGAATTCCATACCACCGCCGCAACCATCACAAGACCCTGGCGCTCAGGGAGGAATTGTGCCGCCCCCGGCGCAGCTGCAGGCGACGGAGGCCAACGAGCCGCCGCGGCCGGTCGAGCCGGCGACAGCTGCGGCGCCCTCTCCACCACCACCGCAGTCCTTACAGGCGGCGGGCACCCAGGCGGGAGCCGCGCCGGTCTCCGGGCCGGACCATCAGGCGGAAGCCAGCGAGCCGGCGCGGCAGGTCGAGCCCGCGACAGCTGCGGTGCCTCCTTCGTCACCACCGCAGGCTTCACAGGGGGCGGGCGCCCAGACGGGAGCCGCGCCGGTCTCCGGCCCGGACCATCAGGCGGAGGCCAGCGAGCCGACGCAGCAGGTCGAGCCGGCGACCGCTTCGGTGCCTCCTTCACCACCACCGCAGTCTTCACAGGGGGCGGGTACCCAGACAGGAGCCGCGCCGGCCTCTGGGCCGGACCACCAGGCGGCGGCCAGCGAGCCGACGCGGCAGGTCGAGCCAGCGACCGCCGCGGTGCCCCCTTCGCCACCGCCGCAGTCTTCACAGGTGGCCAGCACTCAGACCGGAGCCGCGCCGGCCTCTGAGCCGCAACAGGCGCCAGCACAAGGAAGCAGTACGGCGTCAAGTCTCGACCCCCAGGAGATCACCGCGCTCATCGACCGCGGCACGGCTTTGCTCAAGAGAGGCGATCTCGCCACGGCGAGACTTTTACTTCGCCGGGCCGCTGAGGCTGGCAGCGCGGACGCCGCGCTGATGCTTGGTTCGACATTTGATCCGCATTTCATTCAACAGCTTGGTGCAATCGGTATCGAACCCGACGTCGCGCGCGCCCGGCAGTGGTACGAAAAAGCTGCAGTACTCGGATCTGAAGCTGCGTCGCAGCGACTTGCAGACCTCAATAATCAGTAGGATCGCAACACCCACATAGGCTGTCGCAGCTACGTTGCATGTCGTACAAGAACACGCTCATGGCCAAATATTTTTGCGACTAGACGACCCCCTTTTTAGGAAGGGCTGGCGACACCATGTGATGATTGTTAAACACCTTTAGATTCAGTCGGTTGCGGTGTGAGAGGCATTGGCGTGGGCTCATTGGCTGCATTCTGAAAGCTACAGCTATTGGCGGTCAAGCCTCGGTGATGAAATCCCCCAGTTGTGCCCGAGTAGTGATCGGGTAGCGACGCAATAGCTTGGCAGTAACGAACGAGTAGCCATTGGCTGGCACATTGTGGGGGCGCTGCGAACGCTGGCGGTCGTCATCGCTTGCGCGGGCGCCGGTGGGGCTGGTTACATGCCAAGAGGTTCAATGCCAGGGGAGCGCCGCGGCGGTCGAACGCGCGCCACCCCCAACCGAACGACGATCTTGGCCGACCGGATCATGGTGGTGCTGGCCGGATGTTCGGTCGCAACGCCAAAGGAGTGCCTATCAAAGCTCATCAATGATTTAGAGTTGCCAGCCGACATACGGATTGAGATTGCACAAAGCGCCTTTACGGACCGAGCCGGCGGCGTCCGGCCGGCTCGGCGGCGCGGATCCCCGCCTCTCGTGACAATGAGCCTGGCCGCGCGCGATGCTTTGTTTGGCATAGTATCCGACGCGAGCGCTTCGGCCAAAGCGCGGCGGAAGGCGGCGGTGAAATTAGCCGCGTGCTTTCTGCCAAAGAAGCCGGCCAATAAGCGCTGGCGGTTCACCGCGGACAAGTGTGGTTTCTCGATCAGCGCGGAAATTGCCCGGGAGTATCGCGCCGTTGATTTAGAGCTGCGGGATCTCAAGCAGCACCCCAACTGGGATTTCCCGGAAATTACGCAAATGATCGAAAAGCTGCAGAGGAGAAAAGATGCGATCCGTCAGCGGCTGACATGTCCCTGCCCGACCCGCTACGGCAAAGAACAAATTTGGGAAGACCACATTCGACTTGCAACGCTCGCTCACAAACGAGAGGTCGGCTTCCCATTGACCGCAGAAGAGGACGCCGAAGAGGCCCACCGCAAAGCGCGTTTTGATTGCTATGCGGAGGGCCCGGAACAGACGGCACAGCGTAATCTGCAGGACCTCGAACGGGCGGATCTGTTGTTAAGGAAGAACCGCTTTTTCAAGGACGAGCTGGCCGCACCGCGGCTGTCACGCAGGCGGCGAAATGACCTTTGGCTGCTGCGATGGCTCTATCCGCATCACAAGAGCCGCCCTGATCCTGAATTTGAGGCTCGGGCTGACGCCGAATTCTGGCACAGACATCCGTTTCATGACGAAGAGCCTGCGGTAGATGGTAATTTTTATCCTCAGGATTCAAAATTGCGGCCAGAGAGCGCTGACGAGCCGGAAGTCATGGAATTTACGGACGCGCCCGGGTATTGCATTTACATTCCAGGCCAGCCGCCGATTATCCCCGATAAACCGCCGGCCGCGCTAAGCCCGATACCGACCAGTTTCTGAGCCGCCGCCTAGCGTTGGTTGGTCCGGAAGTGACGGTGTCGGTAGCCCAACCGATACAAGGCGCATGAGGGCTACTTTCGGCGGTTGAGTCTTGGCTCGGGGGCTATGCTCCGGGGTCATGATGGCGGGGAGCCGGGCGGTTATCCTCTCACGTGCGCCCCTCCAGCCCTCCAGCGGTGTCTCTCACCGAAGTTCTCTCGCTAGCTCCCGCCAAAGCTGTACAGACCAGAACGCGCTCGTCGATGCAGTGGAAGGCAGCACGTAAACGGCGGTCTCACCGATGCGCTCAGACTGATGCCCATAGCTGAGCCTCCTATGCGTTCCTCCGCGATAGGCAGGCGTGGCGGCTAGAGATCTTTTGCCTGCCGTAGCCGCACTCCTGGTCCACCTCCCTCGGCATCAATGAACTCTACGCCTGCGGCCTCGAGGACGCGGCGGATACCGGCTTGTTACGACTGGATGGCATCGTTTGGTATCCCCTAATGCCGCCCGATCAAGCGTGGATTACGTTTGACGTAATGCGTAATTATTGATAAGGATTTTTCTAATGATCGTGAGCTATCGAGACAGAAAAACCGAGCGTTTTGCTGATGGCAAACACGTCAAGGAATTTTCCACTTTCGCACGTCAGGCCGAGTCGCGGCTCGAAAGACTGGACGCGGCGACAAGCTTGAAAGATCTCGCCGCGTTGCCCGGCAATAGGCTGGAAGCATTGAAGGGCAATCGGCAGGGCCAATATAGCATCCGCATCAATGATCAATGGCGGATCTGCTTTGCGTGGCCCCACGGCGCGGCCGGCCCGATCAACGTCGAGATTGTCGATTACCATTAGGAGGCATTATGGCACGTACTCCGATACACCCTGGCGAGCATCTTGCCGAAGAGTTGAAGGAACTCAAGATTGCCGCCGCCGAACTGGCGCGGCAGATCGACGTGCCAGTGAACCGCATCACTGGGATCATCAACGGTCAGCGCGCGATCACGGCTGATACGGCGCTGCGGCTCGGCCACTGGTTCGGCACGAGCCCGGAATTTTGGCTCAATCTGCAAAAGCTTTATGAGTTGCGCTTGGCGCGCGAGAAAGTTGGCGACCGTGTAGAAAGGCTTCCCAAGCTCACGGAACGCAAGCGAAAGAAAGAAAATGGTGCTCCTCGATTGTTCTGAATGATGGCGAGGCTCATGACGTTCGGATCCTCGTCTTGGATTTGTCTCGTGCGGCGCTGTGCAAACTCGGCAAGTCGAAATATCCCAAGGTTCTGTCTGCGCCAGATAAGGTGCGCGAGATTGGCAATTTCAGCCGCGCTCGTCGTTGGATGTGAACGCTGTCAGACTAATCCAAGGGCGGGATGGTCGAGGCGACTGGGGCGGTTTTCGAGGCCAAATTCATGCTGCCGTGGTCCTTCACCGAAGAGGAGCGGCCGAAACCCTCGCCTCTTCGGTGTCGAGCGAAGCTAGGTCAACATCCGGCTCAAACGCATACACCTGCCCCCTTGCTGCTTTGAGCGCGGCCGGCAATGCAAAGAGTCCAAGATTGCTGCCTACATCCCATACGACTGAATGAAACCCGAACCGGATCGAGGTGTTCACTGCCACTGCCGTGTGCGCTCGGCATGTGCTCGGGAAAGTCAAGACGCATTTCTGCGAGCTTCGTAGGCGCGCAAATCCCCTGGTGAATCGACTTCTCCCCACGATCCGTCGTAGCGGACAGCACGCACAGCCATTCTTCCCGCATCTATGATTTTCTGCAGGGTTCCCGTCATATGCATCTGGTCGCGTTCAAGGCGTGGCAGATCTGCTCTAATACGTCTTATTTCAGCCCACGACTCGGGGGTAATGCGCAACAACCCCATGTATTGCCCTTCGATTTCCTCGATCGACTTCGGCCGGTTGCCGATTTCTGACAGCGTGCCCTCGGGCCTAAGGCGAAACGTCTCGGCATCAAGCAACGGATTAGCAAACCGTTCTTGCCATGAGCCGAGCCAATTGGGATCGTAGGTTATTGCCAGTGGTGCCGCGCAGTTCATAAGCAAGCTTACCGCTGACGATTCGTAGAAGATGTCTGCGTAACTTACGATGCAGGTATCCGAGACCAACCAAGTTTTGGCGCGGGCCAGCGACGAAACCATGTTGGTCTCGGCCCAACGCGGATTATAGAATTCTACTAGGCTACGCCCCACCAGGAATTCTCGTTTGTAACCGGTGACGATCGCAATCTGATTGATGCCTGCCTCCCGAAGCGCCCCTAATTGCCATTCCAGCAAACTCTTGCCGGAAAACTCAACAAGACATTTTGGGCGTTCGTCCGTCAGGCTCTTCATGCGGCTGCCGCGACCAGCGGCAAGGATGATGGCTCTCATAAGGTTTCACGTCGATATGTCAGGAGTTAGTTGCATGTATTATGTACTGTCACGAGAGCCACTCACTCACCGAACAGCATTTTCAAGCGCCGTACATCGTGTTCAGCGAACGTCTCTTCCCGTTCAGGATGCCACATCCAGCCCTCCCAAGGCAGAGAGGTATGGCGAATCGCTTCGATGGAACCATCTTCGCTGCGTGCAATCACAACGAAATTTGGCGGACAGTCTGAAAGAGCAAGGTTGTGAAAGCTGTTTACGTCACTTGAAACTTCACCGCGCAAGCAGTGGCGCGTTCGAACGTGCCCAGTGACAGGGTTGAGTTTGATGCCAGACCAAACGGCCATCATTTGCATCCCTCGACAGATGCCAAGGGCAGGCAGCTCGTTCGTTTTGGCATAGTCGAGAAGTCTGCGTTCCGTCAGATCACGTTCTTGACAAGTGCCGATATCGTTGCCTCCTGAGAGAACAACGGCGCGTGCGTTAACCTTTATCATCCATGCCGTGACCGGATCCATGACCGATGAATGAACCGTAGTCGCAAGTATCAGACTATTGGGTACCGGTACGGGCACGTATCCAGTCGACGATAGCAATGCGCTTAATCGCTGATCGAGCGTATCTCGTCGCTCATTGCGGTCGGGATAAACCGTTACCCCCTGGCTCATCGCTACCAGCTTCATGCCAGCGCCTCCACTCGACGACCGGCACAATCGATATGCAAGCGGGGTGTTTCCGACCAGTGACGATAAAGAACCTCGCCTGCGCCGATCACCGCCGGCAAACCCAATTCAGCAGCACGTATCGCCATGTGAGAATTTACCCCGCCCCAAGCGGTAATCAGTCCCGCGATCGGATAGGCGAACAGCCAGTCGAACCCAGGGTCGGCATTGGGTATGCACACGATGGCGCCTTCCAGCGATTGGCGTCTGTCACACCCAACCACGGGCGCAGTCACCTGCTTTTGCGTGATAAAATTGGGCGCTATTTCCGGCCATTCAAAGGCCCAAACATCGTCCGGCCGCGTAATCAGCGGGGGCAAAGAAACCCTGAGCGTTTGCTCGTACCGAGCCTTACCCCCCTCGATGCTACGCGAAAGCACATCTTTGGGATGGTCGGCTGCGATATGAAGTTCCTTGAATGCCGCGATATCACAATGGGCCAAATCCTCGCGCGAGAAACCCAATTGAGCACCATATTGGACAATCAACGCCAGTGCATCCGACAGATTGCGTGAGAAATGAAACTTCGACGACTCCCTCAGTTCGATCGCCGCTTGCAGGAAATCGAAAAGTCCCACTGGATCGGGATGCAAACCGTTCAACTCCAGCAATCCAGAGATTTCTCTCATTTGCTGCAGCTTCAGTGAAAACGGCTCAGCCGGCATTGCCGCAGCCGGTTTTTGATTCCAGTCGAAATATAATTCGGGAGCTTCGTCGTAGCGTGGCATTTGAATGTCGTAGGTACCCGGTCGCAGGTGACCGTAACGAGCCAAGAAAGTCGTACGATCCAGCATGGACCGGTCGCGACCAAGCTGCCCACTTACCGTCGATATGCTGCGCAGAAATCTATCATGATCAGCTTGAGAAAACACGCCTACCGCTACCAAGGATTTAAGCATCTGCACCGCCACAAATGCAGCTCGTGCGAGCCCCGCGAAGGGTAAGGTGCCGTAGCGCTTGGCGTCTTCTAGTAGCCAGTAGATGCGCTCAAGAGGATCGGCATCGGAGCTTAGCAGTTCCTCCCGTCGTTCATTCAGCGTATCAATCTTGGCTGCGTCGCTGCGCCAAAGCCCCTCGTTCGGATGCATGATCCGATTGGTTAGCCGCCGCAAGTTATCGGCAATGACCTCGCGTTCACCTTCAGAGAACCCCGCCTCGGCCAAGTTAACGAGCCGCTTCTGCAAATCCAACGTGTAGCAGGAGAAGATAATCTCGAATTCCACCTTGTCGTGCAAGGACGGCTCGGCCAGCAGGCGGTCTATGTAATAGTCCACCAACCGCCCAGCCAGCGTTTCTTCCAGACCGGAGGGGATAAAAGAATTGAACGAAACCCGAACATCAATATACGGCAGACCAAAAAAATGAGGCATCAATGGAAAACTTCGGAGGTTCCGATAGCCATAATTGTCCCTCTGATAGGCCCAAATGGCATCAGTGACCAATTCCCGGTAGAGCGAAAGCGCAAGCGGCTTCGGGCGAATGCCGATAATCTCTGCTGGATTCCAGTCCGGCATAACGCCATAGACAGTGCGCCGCCCCATCACGAAGGGATGCCGCTTCATCCCTCGTGCTATTTGTTGGTGAATATTTTTCAGCCGAGTTGTCTGATCCTCCATAGTCTCGGAAACGTGCGGCAGCACAAGCGGACGGGCCTGCAGTAACCAAAGCACATCTTGTCCATTTTCGTTTGTCACGGCGAATTCGCAATCCACCGGCACACCGCCAAAGAGTGCTAGTAATTCCTCCAACAAGTCGATTACACCGACCAACTCAGGCGCTGGAGCTAAAGGAGAGCAGGCCGCCTGTTGCCATATACGTCCGCCCATCCCGCCGGTCACGGCTGCCGTATCGCTTCCTTCCGACCAATTAATCACGGCATAAGGCGAACAGGTATTCGGGTCATGCGAAAAGGCCACCCCTGAGCGAACTACGTTGCGCAGCATCGGTTGTATGAGCACCTCGTCGCCTGGCTGCGCCTCACCATATGAGGCGATCACCCGTTCGACGGCGCCCTCGAGATGCGGGGTGGAGACATTGGGCAACGAAAGGAATGCGCCGGCGTTGGAATTGCCCGCGCGGTCTTCCCTCTCGCAGCTGGAGCGCGCGATAAGGAGCTGCCCGCCAAGCACACGCTGCACCAGCGCCAGACAGGCGTCGCGATCCCGTCGCCATTCGGCGACTGTGAAATAGGCGAGCGATGCGACGCGAGCGGAGGCGATCTGTCCCTCCAGTGCGGCCAAGGTGCGGGCTTTCGTCGAAAACAAAGGTTGCACGGGACTCAATCCTTTCGGCGCGCCGACCATGCGCGCCTCAGATAAGTCGCCACGATCGAGCGCTGACCAGCGACGCGTTGCTCTACGAACTCCAGTTAGCGTCAGGGTTCCTGGTAACCTCTTTGTCCTGTCGGCTAGGGCGCATGGGTATTTCCCCCGGGTTTGCTGCAAACAAAGATGTATTCATTGGCGAAGAGCCCGGGCAGAAGTCGCAGACCGATAGAATGTAGGGTTTGTAGCCACGGCCGGAGTCGATAGCCAGAAATTCTTGCCGAGTGTTCGTCGCGGTGCCTTTGCGACGGATTCCGCAAAAATGGTACATGATAAAGCA
>Ga0182024_10020357_pt1 | contig 12130 bp, 8 predicted proteins | sample P32metaG_FD_120480 | JGI IMG/M metagenome (GOLD analysis project Ga0182024, IMG submission 120480) | Permafrost microbial communities from Stordalen Mire, Sweden - P3-2 metaG (Illumina Assembly) | ecosystem: Environmental > Terrestrial > Soil > Wetlands > Permafrost | place: Sweden: Stordalen...
AGGCAGCTTTCGATATCGCCGGCGTTGCGGCAGACGCGCACGCGGCCTTCCGACTCCCGCTCGATCCGGTAGAGCAGCGACGCCATGGCGAACACGACCCGCTGCGCCTCCGCCATATCGACCGCGGGCGGCTCCGGATCGCTGCCGATGACGCTGCCGGTTTCTTCGGGAGGAGTTGCGCCGTCGGCGCGATCCTTTCGTTTCGGCGAGGGCACGAAGATCGCGAACAAGCCGCCGGCAAATTCGCCCTTGCGCGCTTTAGGAAGATCCAAATGGCCTTTGTCTTCGCCTTTAAGGAACGCCGCAACCGCGTCCGCACCGGCACGCAGATGCAACCGGAGCAGCGCGTCGTTGTGGCCGTCAAAGATCGGGATGCGCTTGGGAGAGGGCACCTTTGGTCCTTTGATATGCGAGATTCAGCGAGTGGCCCGGACGGAGCGGCAGCGACATCATCTCCGGCGCTGGGCACGATGCCCCTTACGTCGAGCGTCGCGCCGACGACCATGATCTTCGTGCGGCGGCATTTCAATTGAAGAATTGCTTCAAACCTTCGTTCCGCTTCCTTTCCTTCTTTGTAGCCCGGATGGAGCGCAGCGTAATCCGGGAGCGGCATTCAAGCTCGTAGACCGTCCCCGGATTTCGCTTCGCTCCATCCGGGCTACTTGGTTGGCAAAACTCGGGCGCAAACAAAAATGCGTCGCGAGAACGATTTTCGCATTTTCACCTCTCCCCGCATGGAGGACGATATCTTTGACAACCGTACAAGCTTCGAGGCCGAGGCCCCTCCACCACCCTGCTGCGCAGGGCGGTCCCCTCCCCCACTTCGCGGGGGCGGATGAAGATGTCACCGCGTCTTCTCGAAAATCTCGCGGCCGATCAGCATGCGGCGGATCTCGCTGGTACCGGCGCCGATTTCGTAAAGCTTGGCGTCGCGCAACAGGCGTCCGGCGGGATAATCGTTAATGTAGCCGTTGCCGCCGAGGCACTGGATGGTTTCGAGCGCCATCCAGGTGGCGCGCTCCGCCGCGTAGAGAATGGCGCCGGCGGAGTCTTCGCGCGTGGTCTCGCCGCGATCGCACGCCTTGGCGACCGCGTAGACGTACGCCTTGGCCGCATTCAGCGTGACATACATGTCGGCGAGCTTGGCCTGGATGAGCTGAAAGCGGCCGATCGGTTGGCCGAACTGCGTGCGTTGATGGACGTAGGGAATAACCAGATCGAGGCAGGCCTGCATCACCCCGAGCGGTCCCGCCGCCAGCACCGTGCGCTCGTAATCGAGGCCCGACATCAGGACGTTGACGCCGTTGCCGACGACGCCGAGCACATTTTCAGCCGGCACCTCGCAATCCTGAAACACAATCTCGCCGGTGTCGGAACCGCGCATGCCGAGCTTGTCGAGTTTTTCACCGGTCGAAAAACCCTTGAAGGTCTTCTCGACGATAAAGGCGGTGATGCCGCGCAATCCGGCGGTGGGATCGGTCTTGGCGTACACCACCATCGTCTCGGCCAAGGGACCGTTGGTGATCCACATTTTCGAGCCGTTGAGGATATAGCGGTCGCCATGCCGATCCGCGCGCGTGCGCATCGACACCACGTCCGAACCCGCGTTCGGTTCCGACATCGCCAGCGCCCCGACATGCTCGCCCGAGATCAGCTTGGGCAGATAGCGCTTCTTCTGCTCGTCGTTGCCGTTACGGCTGATCTGATTGACGCAGAGGTTCGAATGCGCGCCGTAGGACAGACCGACCGCCGCCGAAGCGCGCGAAATCTCCTCCATCGCCACGCAGTGAGCGAGATAGCCCAATCCGGCACCGCCCCACTCTTCTTCCACCGTGATGCCGAGAAGGCCCAGCGCCCCGAGCTGCGGCCACAACTCCCGCGGAAATTTGTTCGAACGATCGATGTCGGCGGCGCACGGCGCGATCTTTCCCTGCGCAAAAGAGCCAACGGTGTCGCGCAGCATGTTGATATCGCTGCCGAGGCCGAAATCGAGGCCGGGAAGGCTATTGAGGATCATCGCGCGCTCCATCCCGCGGCCGAGCGGACGACCGAGGGCGCGCCAACGATAGCGGTTGGCCGCCGGTCTGTCAGCGTGGCAAGCTGGCCGCCTGGGCGGTCGCTGAGCGAGCCGGACGAGCCAGCGCCTTGTCGATCTCCGCCGCCGGGCCGGGTCTGGCGAACAGGTAGCCCTGCATCTCGTCGCAGCCGGCAAGACGGAGAAGCACCCGCTGCTCGTCGCTCTCCACGCCCTCCGCCAAGACCTTCATGCCGAGCGCATGGCCAAGCGTGACGATCGACTGGATGATGGCGCTGGTGTTGCCGGACGAGCCGAGCGAGGCGACGAAGGCCCGATCGATCTTGAGCCGGTCAAAAGGAAATTTTTGCAGATAGTTCAAGCTCGAATAGCCGGTGCCGAAATCGTCGAGCGCGATGCTTACGCCGAGCGCGCGCAACGCTTCGAGCCGCGTTTGCGCTTCTTGCGGATTATCGATCAGGATCCCTTCGGTCACTTCAAGCACCACCCGCGAAGAGGCTATCCCGGTCTCCGCCATGATGGTGCCGACCAGATCGACGAGCCAGCGATCGCGGATCTGCAACGGCGACAGATTGACCGCGATCGACAGACTGGGCCAGCGCACGCCGTCGGAAAGCGCGCGCCTCAGAACGATCTCGCCGAGCTGGGACATGAGACCGCTCTGCTCGGCCAGCGGAATGAATACGGACGGCGCAATAGCGCCGCGCGTCGGGTGAGTCCAGCGCAGCAGCGCCTCGACCCCGATCATGGCGCCACCCTCGGCGGCGACCACCGGCTGATAAGCGACGTCGAATGCCTGCAGCGAGATTGCGGATTGAAGTTCGCGCAGGAGGAAGCGGCGCTCCGCGTACTCGGCTTCGATCTGTGGCTCGAAGCGTCGCGCGCGGCCGTGACCGTCGCGCTTGGCGGCGCGCAGCGCGAGACCCGCCCGGCGCGCCACGTCCTCGCCGCTCGTCCCGTCCTCGTGAGCTTGCGCAACGCCGATGGTGGCGGTGATCTGCCACATCCGGTCCATAAAAATCGGGCGCAGGAACGAAGCCCGAAGCGAGTCGATGAGCATGGTCGCGGCGCGCTGATCGTCGCTGCTCGCGATCACGGCGAATTCGTCTTCCTCGAAGCGCCCAAGCAGCGCGCCGGCCGGCAATCCGGCCTGAAGGTGCTCGGCAATATTCACGAGCACGGCGTCGCCGCCGGCCCGCCCCAGCGTGTCGTTGACCTCGCGAAAGCCGTCGAGATCGATAAGCGCGAAGGCGACGATGCCGGAGCGGCGTTTGGCAAGCACCTCATCGAGAGTTTCGAGCATCACGCGCTGGTTGGGCAATCCGGTCAACACATCCTGACTGGTCAACTTGCGCACAGTCTCGGCGCTGTGATCGAGCGAACGCGAAAGCCGCCGCGCCGCGCGCACGGCGACAAGAGCGCACAATGCGAGCGCCGCGCCGACCGCCGCTAGGATCTCCCACAGACGGTCCATGACGCTGATAAGCCCGCGGCCGGCCCCCCAGCTGAACCAGCCGACAATACGGCCGCGCGCGTCGTGCAGGGATTGCAGCTCGCGTCCGACGTCACCCGTCGGCTCGGCGTCGAACCGCAGGTCGCCGAGGCCGGCGCGACGGGCGATGAACGGAAGCTGGACGTCGTCCGGCGCGTCGGTACAGGCGAACCGCGCATGGAATTCGTCAAGCGCGTGCTGCAGTGCCACGTGCTGCTCGGCCTCGATGCGGCTTTCGCTGAGCCGGGTGACGGCAAAGCCGATCGCGGCGCAAAGAATCATCGCGCCGGCGAGAAGCAACGGCGAGAATAACGCGATGCGCGCAACCGTGGTGTTTGGGCCGTCACCGGCCGACGGAGGCACCGACTCGTGCGCCGGTCGCCGATGTGCCGCCCACCATTTCCGGGCTGCTGCAGCGGCCGTCATAACTCACGCCCCTTACGCCAAAATACCAAAGCTTACGTTTAAGGCTTCCTGATTAACGGCAAGGAAAGAGTCGAACGGATCGCTGCCCAAGTTTTCAACAGCACGGCTGGGCGCTCGTCGACCGTTAACATTGCATTAAGCCGTGCAGCCCGTAGTGTTTGGCCAAGGGGCGGTCCCGGCGACGACTCGGGTCCGGAAATGGGGCATGCGAAGCCTGCTTCGGGCGTCGATTTCATTTGCTTGTATTGCAGCTCTGGGCGCGACCGTCGGCGTTGGTGGGGCGCTCACTGCGGCTGCGCCGGCGCGGGCGCAGGAATGTCCCGGCAATCCGGATGCTCTTGGAACAAGCCGCGTGCTCGCCCTCGAGCCCGGCCTGCTGCCGCGGGTCGGCGTGATGCAGTATCGGCAAACGCTGCCGCTTGCCGACAAGGAAGTTGTTCTGACCTTCGACGACGGCCCGCTGCCGCGCTACTCCAATCCAATACTCGACATCCTCGCCGCGCAATGCGTCCAGGCGACGTATTTTCTGGTAGGCAACATGGCCCGTTCGTATCCCTCCGTGGTGCGGCGCATGTACGAGGCCGGCCACAGCATTGGCACGCACACCGAGGACCATCCGTCACGCTTACAAAAATTGCCGATCGAGAAGGTGCGACAAGAGATCGACGAGGGCATCGCCGATGTGGGTGCGGCCCTCGGCGATTCGAAAGAGCTTGCGCCCTTCTTCCGCATTCCTGGCCTGGCGCGCTCCGACGCGATCGAGGCGGAGCTGGCCGCGCGTTCGCTCATCGTCTTCAGCTCCGACACGGTCGCCGACGATTGGCACCGCCGCATAAGGCCGGGCGACATCGTGCGCCGCGCCATGAGCCGGCTCGAAGCGCGCGGCAAGGGCATTTTGCTTCTTCACGATATCCATCCAGCGACGGTCGCCGCGCTGCCGGAACTCTTGAAGAAGCTAAAGGAGGCAGGATTTCACGTCGTGCACGTAGTGCCGGCCGCGGCCGATCGGATCGAGTTAGCCGGAGGGCATTCGCTCGCCAATCGAAGCGCTCCGGATTGGCCGAAGTTCGTCGCGCTGTCGGTAGCCGATCTCATCGCGCTGCCGGCGCCGGACACGAAGTTTTTTGCCATCGATTATCGGCCGTGGCGAACCGTCGTGCTGGCGGACGGCTCGGCCAGCGCGGGTTATCTCGCCCTTGCAGCCGTTGCACAATGGACCGATCCTCCGGGAACCGCGATTCTCGCCGACGAAGCGGAATTGCCCGCGCCCGCTCTGGAAGATATCGGCAGCGCGCTCGCGGAATGGGGAGGTGTCGACGAGCCGCTCGAAACGGAACCGAGCCTCTCCATCACTGACTCGGATAAGTCCGACAGCGCGACCGCCACGCCCGCGCCAAACTGACCACAACGCGGCAAACGCCGCGCGTGCCGCATCAAGGCCGTGTCGCCATGTAATGCGCGAGCGCCTGCATATCGGCGTCGCTAAGTTCGTAGGTGACGTCGGCCATCGAGGCGACGCCCGACCCGACGCGCGTGCCGGATTTGAAATCGTGCAGCGCCTTGACGAAAACGTCTTCGCGCTGGCCGGAGAGACGCGCTGCGGCGCGAAAGCCGTTGTAATCGTCGGAATGACATGACTTGCAGCGGTGCTGCAGGGCAACCTTCTCGCCGGTCTGCGCGAGCGCGTCAGGCGCGGCCTGCGGTTTCGGCGGCGCAAGTGAAGCATAGAAGGCGCCGAGGTTGCGAATATCTTCGTTACTCAAAGCCTCGGCGATGGGTCCCATCACTTCGCTCTTCCTGACGCCGGAACGAAAATAGACGAGCTGCCATTGCACAAATTCGTCGGGTTGGGCGGCCAGCGACGGCGTGAGCGGCATCTGCGAAACGCCGTCCGCGCCGTGACAGGCCGCGCAGCCCTCAGCCAGCGCTTTCCCGGCCGCAACGTCGGCCGCTGAAGCGCGCCCGCAGTCCGCGAGCAAAGCAACCGCGCCCAGTGCGAGCAGGATTATCCGTGCTTGTGTCATGTCAGGACCAAAAAGACAGGTCCAAACCGGAGGCCTCCGGCTTGGACCTGCATAAGATCAAAACGATCGCTCCAGACGATGGCATGAAGCGATCGCAGTGACGGATCACTTGCTGTAGCTGATCCGGTAGATGGCCCCGGTGAAATCATCGGCAACCATGAGCGAGCCGTCCTTCGCCTGCAGCACGTCGTTCGGCCGGCCGCGATATTTGCCATCGGAACCGATCCAGCCGGTGGCGAACTCAACTTGCTTGACGTTCTTGCCATCCGGATCGGCGCTGATACGCATCAGCCGTCCGCCCTGGAACTGGTGGCGATTCCAGGAGCCGTGCTCGGCGACGATCATGTTGTTCTTGTAGTCGGCCGGGAATTGATCCCCGGTGTAGAACTTCATGCCCAGCGGAGCGACATGCGCGCCGAGATTGAGCGCCGGCGGAGCAAACTCCGAGCACTTGTGCCCCATGGCGAATTTCGGATCCGGGATGTCGCCCTGGTGGCAATACGGGTAGCCGAAATTCTCGCCGATCTTTGTGATGTGGTTGAGCTTGTCGCTCGGGATGTCGTCGCCGAGCCAATCGCGCGCGTTTTCGGTGAACCAGTAATCACCGGTGCGCGGATCGACGTCGCCGCCGACACTGTTGCGGACGCCAAGCGCGACGATTTCCGCAAGACCGTTGGCAGGATTGATGTGCCTGATCTGCGACGTCGACGTTGGCGGCAGACAGATGTTGCAGGGCGGCCCGAACGCGACATAGAGCCAGCCGTTCTTGTCGAACGCCAGATATTTCCAACCATGCGGAATGTAGGGCGGCATGTCGTCGTAGACGACCTGCGGCTGCGGCATGTTGTCGAGGTTACCCTCGGGATTGTCATACTTGTAGATTTTGTTGATGTCGGCGACGTAGAGCGCACCGTCCCTGTAGGCAATGCCGGTCGGCATCGTCATGCCCTTGAGAACGGTCTTGACCGTCTTCTTGCCACCCTGGTCGGTGACCGCGTAGACGTTGGTATTCAAGAACGAACCGACGAACAGAGTGCCGTCCTTGCCCCACGCCATCTGCCGCGCGCCGGGCAGGCCACTCGCCCACAGCTCGATCTTGAAGCCAGCCGGCAGCTTGATGTTCTTGAGGTTGGCTTCGATCTCCTGATCGGTGAAGCCGGTGGGCGGCGGGAGCGTATTAAGCACGTGGGTGCCCTTCTGCTCCTGCGTCTCGTCGCCCATGAACCAGTCATCTGGCGGATGCAGCCAGAAGTCTTTCTTGCTGGAATCGTAGTGCTTGAGTTCCTCGGTGCTGGCGCCGGATGCAAACAGCAATCCCGCGACAGCAAATGCAACCGTGGCCGCGACCAACGTCGCCGCACCCGGCTTCAGCTTTGCTAGAAGACTCATTCTACTTTCCTCCCTTGAATCGTTTCCGTCTGGCCTTTTTGTTGGCAGGTCAGCGGTCGCTCGCAACCGCGGACGCGATGTCCGCCGGCCAGGCTGCGATCTGCATATGCCCACGGCCACCACTGGTGGCGGCCAGCAGTCAACGCCGAAGATTGAATCGTGAATCGCTGTCGATCGGCCGATATCGGCGTCGATACCCTCCCTTTTTGGCACCCGTTGCGGTCTTTTTGCCGATTGGGCGTCGGTTTGCGCCGCAAACCGACCAGTCAGCCTACGTCACTGCCGGAATCTGTCAAGCTGGCTTCGGGCGGCTAACCGCGGACGCGACTTGCACGCGGAAGCGGGCTCCGATCAATATCCTAAGGTCCGCTTTTTCAAATCCGCAGAACCCGCGATCGCTGCCCCGGAGCCCGCTGAGAGAATTCATGACTACCGAGCGAGTTCCGATAATACGCGATCCAACGGCGGCAGATGAAGATGCATGGCGGCGGCTTTGGTCGGGTTACGGCGCATTCTATGAAAGCAGCATTCCTGAGACTGTGACGGCGCGGACATGGCAGCGTATGATCGATCCGGCGTCAATAATCTTCGGTCGCCTGGCAATCGTCGACACTACGGTCGTCGGATTTAGCGTCAGCGTGATACATGACGGGACTTGGACGGTCGCGCCGATCTGTTACCTGGAAGATCTATTTGTTGATCCGAAATACCGTGGCCGCGGTTGCGGAAGGCTGCTCATTCAAGACCTGATAGATCGTGCAATTTCGGCGCGCTGGTCGCGCCTCTATTGGCATACCCGCGGGAACAACCCGGCTCGCCGACTCTACGATGAATTTGTGTCGGCGGATGATTTCGTCCGTTATCGGCTGATATTCGAATAGAGGGCAGTAGCGGATCTGCTGAAGCTCATGCCCCGCTATCCCGTGGCGGCACCATCGCACAAAAAAGCCCCAAGCGCTGGGGGGCGAAATGCGCTTGGGGCTCACGCGAGGCAGGGGACCACTAAGGCGAGGGCTGAAAGGTTCCCCTGACTCAATTCGGGACAGCGCGGCTGCGGCTGTCGCACTCCAGTGTCGGCAATCGGGATTAATGGCCGGAGCAACTTCGGTCTCGGCCGATCGATCAAGCTTCGACGGCCTCCGTCACCCAAACCCCGCATTCCCCACAGCCATACGTCCGCAGGTCAGCAAGGCCGCCCGTTCCTGGAGTGTGGCGCGTCAGGTGCATCGGCCTCCCGCAGTTCGGGCAGGCGGGTCGTGCTGCGATGTGGTCGCCAACCGGCCGCATCAAACCTTGTATCGCCAACATGATCTACCTCACCCCTTGTATCGCCAACATGATCTACCTCACCGCGGTACGTTTTCAAACGACCGACTTAAATTCAAACGCATGTTTGAGACAGTGACGCGCCGGAAACAAGGAATTTTTGTGATTTCATAAGCCCGGCTCCAGGCTTTCATTTACGCAGTGTCTTGTCCGTGCGGTGGCCGCGCCACCTGGCAGGTCGCTAAATCCGGCAACCCGGATCGAAGCCTCACCCCTCATTGCGATTGTCGGGTAGCGCCTTTGAGTTTTGGGCTGTCCTAATTCGACCAAGGGAGCGTAGTCGGATGCGTCATCCACGCTCTGAGTAAGACCACTAAGATGAGTAGTACTAAGCCGATCGCGATTGCTGCGATTTCAGCCCAATCGACGCGGAAGAGCGAGAAGCGTAAGGCGATCGTTGCCGACGCTCTCGCCGGCGCAAGCGCTGTCGTATAACCACGTCCGACGGAAGCGGGCGCATGTCCGACGATGGCATCAAGCACTTTTTCGGAAATGCCGGAGCGAAAGCCCGTCGCCTTGAACGTATGCCGCCACGCGTGGTTAGGCGACAACTCAGGATCGTTGACGCCAATATCCCGAACCCATGCGGCGATATGCTCGCGCGCCTTCACATAGCGCGGCTTGCGTGGATTGGTCGGATCGTTCGGTGCCGCTGGCTCCGTCGACTCGTTGTAGAATAGTGGTCCGTTGCCGCTGGCTTTAACGAACGCGAGGAACCCTTGTTCGACTAGATGCTCATGAAGCGGCACCAAGCGCGCGGTTCCGGTTTTGGTCGTGCCCGCTTCCGGTGAGATTTTCATGGCGGGAATGCCGTCACGCTCAACAATGTCAACGCCTCGCAATTGCGTAATCTCGCCCATCCGCGCGCCGCTGTACGCCGCAAGCCAGGGACACCAGCGTTTGGCTGCGTCGCCTTCCCGCTGACTTACCCAGCTAAACGATAGGTGCCGAACACAGCGCAGAAGGCAGCCCGGCTGGCGTTGGCTGGCTCAGTGCGACGCCCTCCTTCCGCGTCGCGCGCGGGTATCGAACGTTCATGGGTGGCGACAACACGCCAGCGTCATCGCCCGCGGCCGTCGCTCCGTCACCAAACGACGATGGCTCGATCCGCGGCCGCACCGTCTCGGCGCATGTGAGCCAAGGTCTGGTCGACGCCATCGGTCGCGTCTGCGAACGCGAGCAAAGGTCGATTTCTTCAACATTGAGAATGTTGATTCGCAGCGGCCTCGCTCATCACGGCGAGGCGCAACCCGCACCGGCAACGACCGAACCGGGTCCGCATCGTCGACGACTTGCCGCCGCAGAGCGCGCGCGTGTTGTTGCTGAAGCGCAACACGCGGACCTTGAATAACCCACTTCCACAATCGACGGCGAGCACCATGACGGTGCCGGCTGATTTTCATTTTCACAACCAAGGATTTTCCGATGTCTGACTTGAATTCGCTTTTGATCTCCGAAGGCGTCAACGACGCCGGCAAGCGCGAAGCACTCGTCGCCGCAATCCGCGCCGCGAGCGACAACACCCACAACATCGGCCCCGTCAACGCGGCCGGCGACCGGATTTTGACGATGAAAGCTGCGGCCGCCAATCGGCCGGCACTCTATCAGCACCTTGAACAAATAAAGGCGCGTGCTGCCAGGTTGAATTTTCATTTCGATGACAGCAAGCCAATCGACACGGTCGAAATGGATCGCTGCCTCCGCGGTGGCGATATCACCGAACGGCTCGCTTTGAAGGCCGATTTGGCCCGCTACCATCTGATTCCTTGATTCCCTAGAGGTACAAATCTGTACCAAGAGATTGACGTGCGATTGCGCCCTTTCCGCACGTCATTTGGCGCGACTGCGGCTTGTCTTGTCACGCGGTTTCGCAATGCGCGATGGGTCTCCATAACCCAAGGCGCGCATCATGAGCGGCTGGTTGTGCTCCGCATGAAACGGACGCAACCAGCCGACTCTGTTTTCCCACATCAGCTTCGCGGCGATATCCGCCCGCCGTGTCGGCGACGGTCGCGCGGTCATTCTTTCTGGTGACGCCGCGCAGCCCTGCCATCCATTTTCAAACCAAGGTTTTCAGATGCAAACCGACAGCATTCAAGCAACTATCGCAAATGTGAAGCGCCTTCGCCAAGACATTGCGCGACTGGGCAAAGCCTTCGCTGCGCATCGAAGCAAGATCGAGGCTGGAGAGCTTAACGGCCTTTTGCACCGGGTCGAACACGCCTGCCAGGAGTTCGATCGAACGATGGGCGACCTGTTAGCAAATCACAGACCTCGTATTGAAGCGTGGTATTGTTCCAGCATTCCAGCCGCGTGACCCCATTGGGGAGCGGTCAAATGGCAATCGCTATCGGATGGCGGAAATTTATTTCGGTGGTCGGCGGCGCGTCACTCGCGTGGCCGCTCGCAGCGCCCGGCCAACAGCCTGCAAGAGTCGCGCGGATTCGGTTCCTAGGTCTTGGCCGCGCTTCTGCTTGTGCTCAATCTTCATTGCTGTTCCAGCGCCGCGATTTGTTGATTGAACCAAGCGAGGTCCTGCTTCCATTCGGACCAGTCCGGAAATTGTGTCACCAGTCGGGCGATAATGTCGCGGCCGGCCGAAAGAGCCTCGCGCGCGTTCGTCGGTTGCGCAGCCTTCAGATAAACACCCGCAAGTTTTGAATACGACACCGACAGGTCGCGCTGCCAGCCGGCATTGCCGGGATCGGACTTCGCCAGCCGCTCGGCGATGGCGAGGCCCGCCTGATAGGAGGTCAGCGCGGCCGGCAGATTGCCCTGCGCCACCTGCACGTTGCCGACTTTCTCGTACGACACCGACAGATCGCGCTGCCAGCCGGCATTGCCGGGATCGGACTTCGCCAGCCGCTCGGCGATGGCGAGGTCCGCCTGATAGGAGGCCAGCGCGGCCGGCAGATTGCCCTGCGCCACCTGCACGTCGCCGACTTTCTCGTACGACAACGACAGATCGCGCTGCCAGCCGGCATTGCCGGGATCGGACTTCGCCAGACGCTCCCTGATGGCGAAGCTCGCCTGATAGGAGGTCAGCGCGGCCGGCAGATTGCCCTGCGCCACCTGCACGTCGCCGACATTGTTGTACGATATCGACAGATCGCGCTGCCAGCCGGCATTGCCAGGATCGGACTTCGCCAGACGCTCCCTGATGGCGAAGCTCGCCTGATAGGAGGTCAGCGCGGCCGGCAGATTGCCCTGCGCCACCTGCACGTCGCCGACTTTGTTGTACGATATCGACAGATCGCGCTGCCAGCCGGCATTGCCGGGATCGGACTGCGCCAGCCGCTCCCTGATGGCGAGGCTCGCCTGATAGGAGGTCAGCGCGGCCGGCAGATTACCCTGCGCCACCTGCACGTCGCCGACTTTCTCGTACGACACCGACAGATCGCGCTGCCAGCCGGCATTGCCGGGATCGGACTGCGCCAG
>Ga0182024_10020358_pt1 | contig 12129 bp, 13 predicted proteins | sample P32metaG_FD_120480 | JGI IMG/M metagenome (GOLD analysis project Ga0182024, IMG submission 120480) | Permafrost microbial communities from Stordalen Mire, Sweden - P3-2 metaG (Illumina Assembly) | ecosystem: Environmental > Terrestrial > Soil > Wetlands > Permafrost | place: Sweden: Stordalen...
GCATACCACCGTTCCAGGTCGGGGTTGATGGTTCGGTCACTCCCGGCTACCAGCATCCAGCTCGGTTTGCTTCTCCACGCTGGTGTGGTGATGACCGCTTTGAAGTTTTCCGCCTTGTTCAGCACCTGCGAGCGCGCCATGAAAGCAGCTTGCTCCGCTGACAGGTCGGCTGCGAAGTATTCATGAAATTGTTCTGGATCCAGGTAGGTGAAGCCGTCGGCAGTCTTTTTGATTGCGTTAGACTTGCTGAGATCGCTGGGGAATCGCGTCCCGTCGTCAGACTCATTTTCTCCCGCATCTGGCATGTGGGCTGCGATATATACCAACCCGGCGACCGACGGGTCCATACCCGCTTCGGTAATTACTGCTCCCCCATAACTGTGAGCAACAAGAATGCATGGTCCATCTTGTAGCGCGAGAATTCGTTTCGTTGTGGCGACATCTTCCTGGAACGTCGTCTCCGGTATCTGCACGATGGTGACCTTGTAGCCGTCTTTGACGAGAATGTCATAGACACCTTTCCAGCCAGAGCCGTCTGCCCAGGCGCCATGCACCAGCACAACGTTCTTCACCGGCTTGGTCTGAGCCTGGACGCTTGCTAAGACTAACGCTGCAAGAAGTAAGACGTACCCGAAAGCGACTTTGATGGTGTTCTGAAGCATCCCAAGTTCTCCTTCGACATTAGATATAGATCGTGTGACTACGTCCCGCTTACCACCGTTTTGGCGCGAACTTATTTGAAACACTTGTTGTCACGTAGAAGCACTGAAGGATTCGTGAAAGTGCGCCCGACGAGTGTTACCGGTCGTCCGCTTCCTCAACCAATCAAATCGGAATCAGTGGGCAGTCTGCGGAGCCATGGTCCCATCCGACCATTTGGCAGCCAGGACGAAGAAAGTAGTCACTCGCTCTTCAGGGTCATCCGCCGCCCGCACGGGCGAGCCCGGCAGATTGGCTCCCCAGCTTTTCGCTGCGTCGCCCGAAACATAAAACATCACATGTGGATGCCAGCTCTTACCCTGGTCGTTCAGATACTGCTGCTTCGAGAGCATATAGCTCATGGCTCCCGGCTCCAGCGCCGGGAGTTCCTTGGTATCCAATGCCGATGCGGTCGCCTTGAGGATCTCCGCTTTGGATTTTCCGGCCACCACAAGTTTGGTTTTCATCAGGAAGATGGGCACAAAGGTTTTTGCCGCCTCCGGATTGAAACAAATGGGGGCACGCACTTTGGGATTCCAGAACTCCGGTTCGTCGGTCGCGGCGCCCCAGGATCTTTCCACTATGCAGAGAAAGCCGTTTGTGCCCTTCACGGCAGATGTGTACCCCGTGGGTTCCAGCACCATCACTTCGGCGGCGTCCGAAATGGATGGCGGGGCTGCACTGCGAGCCAGCGCGATTTCAGAATTTTTGTCGGAAATCAGATACTGATCGAGAGAAGCCATTAAGGGATAGGAAGCCTTGTCGGCCTGCGCTCGCGCGTCACAGGTTGCGCCAGGTAAGACAAGCACAAGGAATGCTAAAGCCAGGAAACTGAAGGTCCTCTTCTGCATCGAACTCTCCGTTACGCGTACTCTCGGCCTACAGTATTCGGAATACTGGCGCGAGGTCGCCAAAGATAAATTTGGTGTCGATGGTACATCAAAAGACCCGTCAAATCGTGATCTCTCCAATTGATGAAGATGCAATTGACGTGATTGGCCGGCTCCTCTCCCGACTTGTCGGGCCACAGCATAACAATCAGGTGGGTCATGATTCTCTACTGTCTCTATTGCTTGCTCTATCGCGGGACTTCGACCTGTAAGCGTCGCCGTAAGTCTTGCCATCCTCGCGCAAAGGCGAGACGTACAGATCATCCGTTTCAGCGATTTTGGCCAGTTCGCCTTTCGACCACGTGCTCATCGTTCAGCGACCGACAAGCTTTGCGTGGAACGCGGGATATCTCGCGCCTTCCAGCTTGACCTTGGAGGAGGCATCTTCGAGAGCCTGTACATCGGGGGGCGTTAGTTCAAGCGACGCCGCACCAAGATTCTCTTCCAGTCGCGTTAGCTTCGTGGTGCCTGGAATGGGAACGATCCACGGCTTCTTGGCGAGCAACCACGCCAATGCGATTTGCGCGAGAGTGACTTTTTTTTGCTCCGCGAAACTGCTGATCACATCGACCAAAGCCTGATTCGCTTTGCGATTCTCCTCGGTGAATCGTGGCACGATGCTGCGGAAGTCCGTGCTGTCGAACTTCGTGTTTGCGTCGATCTTGCCGGTCAGGAAGCCTTTGCCGAGCGGGCTAAACGGAACAAATCCAATCCCCAGTTCCTCAAGTGTAGGGATCACCGTCTCTTCAGGTTCTCGCCAGAAAAGGGAGTACTCGCTTTGCAGCGCTGCGACGGGCTGAACTGCGTGGGCGCGGCGGATTGTCTGCGCGGCTGCTTCAGAGAGGCCGAAGTGTTTCACTTTGCCTTCCTGAATTAACTCTTTAACGGCGCCCGCAACATCCTCAATGGGAACGTTGAGGTCGACCCGGTGTTGGTAGTACAGATCGATGACCTCCGTCTTCAGCCTCTTGAGCGACTCCTCGGCAACCTTTTTAATGTGCTCCGGACGGCTATTCAGTGCGTTCCACTTCCCTCCGTCGCTGGGGTTGGCCTCCCATCCGAATTTCGTCGCGATCACGACTTTCGCGCGAATCGGAGCAAGCGCTTCTCCCACCAGTTCTTCGTTTGTGAAGGGGCCGTAGACTTCCGCAGTATCGAAGAACGTGACCCCGAGTTCGACCGCCTTGCGAATCAGAGCGATCATCTCTTTCTTATCTGCAGCCGGACCGAGCCCGAAGCTCATCCCCATGCACCCCAGACCGATGGCGGACACTTCCAGATTGCTATTTCCAAGTGTGCGTTTTTGCATTTTTTCAATCCTTTCGATTAAGGGAGCGACACGAGTCGCACGCTTTGACAAAGCGGCCCCTTAACACCTTGATTTCCATCGCGAGCCTGGTTGCCGGGCAACGCCGAACCGGGAATCGCGATCATCGCAAGAAAGAAGCCTTTCATGGCCTTGCACAACAAGCAACTCCTTCAACTCACCCATATTGTCGATCTGCCTAAGTTATGTCGGGAAGAGAGACACGATATGGCGATACTCCCTGATTAGCAGTTGATAACAAATGCCCGGTAGCGGGTAAATTCAAGCTGTTATATGTGTACGTGGAAGCCTTTATTCATCAGGGTTTCCTCATCGTCATACAGCCCAGAGGGTAGAGCCATCCACGACAGGACAGGTAGCTTTGATAGAAAGAAAAATTCAAACCCATGGAATAGCGTCCGTGCGAGGGGTAATAGTTAGCAGCGCGCTGGTGCTGGTTATGGAGTACGGTCCGAGAGGCATCCGCTTATGAAACACCGTCGCCCGAAGATAAAATTTTTCCAATCACTCTGAAACTGTGCGGTATTGCACATCGCTTCTATGATCAGGGCGCTTAAATGACGGCGTGGGGCTTGGAAAGGGCGAATGACTACTGCTCCAGCTCCACATACGAGAATACTTGTTATTGAACGCGACACGGCAGTGACCGCTCAGATTCGCTCCGCGCTGGCCCCGCCCGACACCGGCTCCTTCCGCATCCAGTGCGTTGGCCTACTCGCAGATGGCCTTGAGCAGCTTTCCTCAAAAGATACCGACGCTGTTCTGCTTGCGCTGGACCTGCCGGACAGCCAGGGAATCGCAACATTTGATAAAGTCTTTGCCATCGCTCCCGACGTTCCCGTCTTAATTCTTGGGGGAGAACGCGCCGAAGCCCTTGCCAAGGAAGCTGTGGAGCGAGGCGCTCAGGACTATCTGTTGCCAGAAGCGATCGATAGCTACTCCTTGCCGCGACTCCTGCGCAATGCCATTGAACGCAAAGTAGTGGAAGATGCGTTATTCCTCGAAAGAGAGCGGGCTGTAGTAACCCTTAATTCCATCGGAGACGCAGTGTTGTCTACGGATATAACCGGCAAAATCACTTACCTCAATATCGTCGCCGAAACCATGACCGGCTGGGTACGCACGGAAGCCGTCGGAAAACACCTGACCGAAATCTTTCATATTCTCGATGGCGCGACGCGAGAACCTATGCGGGACCCTATGGCGTTAGCCATCAATCAAAATAAGACGGTTGGCCTGCCGGTCAACTGCATCCTCGTTCGGCGTGACGGGTACGAATCTTCAATAGAAGATTCTGCCGCGCCCATTCACGACCGTCACGGTGCGGTCATCGGTGCCGTGATAGTTTTTCACGACGTCACCGCCACGCGGGCCATGTCGGAACTAATGATTCACGCCGCGCAGCACGATGCGCTGACCAACCTGGCAAATCGCACGCTGCTTAGTGACCGCATCGACCAGTCGATTTCCCTGGCGCGTCGCCAGAAAAGATCCATCGCCGTAATTTTCCTGGATCTCGACCATTTCAAAAACATAAATGATTCCTTAGGACACGCTGTCGGCGACCTGCTGCTGCAGTCGGTTGCGAAACGCCTGCTGGCGGGCGTACGTGGTTCGGACACTGTCAGCCGCCAAGGAGGAGACGAGTTCGCCATCCTGCTTTCGGAGATCGCTCACGCAGAGGACGCCGGTACCAGCGCGGCGAAAATCCTGATGTCACTCCGCGCCCCGCATTCGATTGCCGGTCACGAGCTCCATATCGACGGCAGCATCGGTATCAGTATTTATCCGCAAGATGGAGAAAGTGCCGAGGCGTTAATCAAGAACGCCGACACCGCCATGTACCACGCCAAGGAGGAGGGCCGGAATAATTTCAAGTTTTTCACAACGCAGATGAATCTCGCGGCGGTCGTCCGTCAATCTGTGGAAGCGAAACTACGGCGTGCCGTACAAAATGAAGATTTCGTGCTGCACTATCAGCCTAAAATAAATCTCGCCTCGGGTGAAATTACGGGAATGGAGGCCTTGGTGCGCTGGCGCCAGGACGACGGAAAGTTGCTCTACCCGGCGCAATTCATTTCTGTTGCCGAAGACTCCGGCCTGATAATCCCCATCGGCCGCTGGGTAATGCGTGAAGCCTGTCGCCAGGCGCGCGCGTGGCAGGACGCCGGGCTTCATGGAAGACCTATGGCCGTCAACGTCTCCGCTATTGAGTTCCGCAATCCTGGTTTCGTCGCGGCAGTCCACGGTATCCTCGACGAGACTGGATTGGAACCTCGCTTTCTGGAAATCGAACTCACTGAAGGAGTGCTGATCCGCGATGTCGAATCAACGTTCGTCGTGCTCAACGAACTCAAAAGCATCGGCATACGATTCGCCATGGATGACTTTGGTACCGGTTATTCCAGCCTCAGCTATCTTCGCCGGCTTCCCATTGACGTACTGAAGATTGACCAATCCTTTGTCCGCGAGCTGACCAGGACGAACACGGAAATTGTCATGGTCGGCGCGATCATTGCCATGGGAAAGAGCCTTCAACATGTGGTCGTCGCGGAAGGCATTGAAACCAACGAGCAGAAATCCTATCTGCAGTCCCAGCGCTGCCCGGAAGGCCAGGGTTACCTCTTCAGTCCTCCACTCCCCGCTAACCAATTCGCCGCTTTGCTCAGGACCGGCGTGACGGAAACTGCTATGACAATCAACTAATGCCAGGCTAGATACTCCACGAAGAAGAATATTTGAACAGACGCAGGCTCAATACCCAGATTAAAACCCGCGATCGCCGATGAAGTAGAGACGCTTTAGGGCGTTCCACCTGCAAGCAAAGCTTCGGTTACCTCCTGGCACCCTAACCACCCGCAGGATTGAGTCTTCTGATGGGCAGGGCTGCTCCCGTTTCTCTAAAGCGTCCAGTCGGAGAGAATTTTAAAGTTGGCAAATCGTTGGCAAATGATTTTTTAGCGGAGTACTCTGTCTCGCCGAGTCGCAAAACCCCCATAATCATTGGCGAAAAGAATGGCGGGGACGACGAGACTCGAACTCGCGACCTCTGCCGTGACAGTGCACCATCTTTTGGTAACTGCTTGAAACTACGCGGCACGGATGGCTACCAAAACCGCGCTTTGGAACCTCAAGTAACATTTATCGGACCATGAATGGACCAAAAAACGGACGCTGCCGTAGAGCGGCAGAAGCCTCGTCGACAAGAGTAGTGGACCGAAGATGCCAGGTTAGAGTCACCTGTCGATTCCTGGAACTACGCATCGGCATCTCTTGCCAAGATCCCGATGCAGATTCTGCTCGCAAAGCAGTCGCGCGGTTGCTACGGGAATTCAACGCGAATGCTGTCCGTCGATTCCATCTGCCAGTGACTGTTGCTGAAGTCTGCGATCACTTTGTTCAGCGCGAACTCAATGAGGACAATAATTACCGGTCAAAAAGATCATTAACCCTAGAATGGGGGCTGAATAGGGCGGGTGTCTATTGGACGTCCTGGAACTGCGTTTGCGGCAGAAAAACTCGTCTCCCCGAGGGCAAGAGTTTCGCTGGCAACCATCGTTACCTTTACTGTCCTGCAGAGTGCGCCTTCTGGGCGCCACGCTTATTCCATCCGTGGAAACGCGAGAGCTCACCCGCATTCCATGCATCGCGGAGTCCAGGAGTGCTCAAATCCCAGTCTGGGCGGATTTCGCTCGTCGCTGCGCGCAGATCGTGCCAAAGATCGATGACCGATGGACGGCCCCAGAACCAGTAGCCGTTATAGATGCTGTAAATTACGAGGCCGGGCTTGAGAACGAGCGTATGCGGGATCATCGGATTATGCTCTGGGTCGGTGTACTCCTGGATGTCGAGATCCTTCTGAATCGTTCGACCCGGGTCCGAAAGGAATGGCCATTGAGCTCCGACTGATGCGCGAAATTCCTGAAGAGTGTGGTGCTCGTCGGTGGTGACCGTGGCGATCTGAGTGTACGCCACCGCAATCCTCGGGTAGAACGCGGCGAGTTCCAGATGCTGCTGATGCTCTTTTGGGCAGTAGTGGCCGCGCGCTAACGTGAGGATTAGTGGATCGTCGCCCTGTAGCTCGCTGAGCTTGCGCAGTTTGCCTGTGTGATCGGGTAGTTCGTAATCGGGGAACATGCCGCCGGGCACAATATCAGAACGCATGATTGCTCTCCTTCAATGGCGACGGGACCGGCCTGGCGTATTTCACTTCGGTGCCTCGATGCCGGTTCGCTGCGCCGCCATAAATTCTGCGTACCAGTCTGGCCAGTCAGGATCCTTCTTGCCGATGCGCTTCTCATGCTCGCCGTGGGCGGCCTCCGCACGTCGAAGCGCGCTCGCCAAATCCTTGACCGATGTGAAGCTAATCGTCGCGGGGTCCACGCGCCCGGGAAGCCGGGTGGTTACCTCTTGCAGCAGCCAGCCGTTGCCGTCCGGATCCTTGAACGTGGCGAATGAGCCGTAGCTGGCGTGGCCGGGCGATGGTCCGTCAATCCGACCGCCACTCGTGCTGTCGGCTTGGAACTGAGCACCCGGAGTCTCCGGGTGGAACACCTCGTTGATCGCGACACCCAAGCCTGCGAGGCTGTCGTGCGCAGCGGCAATGTCGGAGACAATGAGATAGAGGCCCTGGGCCGAGCCTCGCACGGCCGACGTGATCTGCGTGCCGAATTGCACCGAGCACCCTGAGCCGGGCGGTGTGAACTGAACGATACGGAAGCCATTATCAAAGAGGAAGTCAGCGTCGAGACGCCAGCCGAGCCTCTCGTAGAACTTCTTCGCACGATCCACATCCGAGACTGGGATTACTACGACCTCAAGCTTCAAGTCGACCCCGACCCTGTCGCCGTTAGCCGTCTCCACTCTACGGACTTCGTTAATGTTCACACCTGCCTCCTTGTGTGGAACCTGTAGCGCACGTTCGCGTCGAAATAAAAAGTAAGAAGCAATCCCACGATCCCCATCACGCCAAGCGCGCGACGCGCTGAATCCGATGAGAGTGAATAACGCCTCATGGTTGTGTGACCTCCATCTGTGGCAATTGGAGTCAAACGAAGGCGTCAACATCCACGATAGCTTTTGCAAACGCCCCGGGAGCTTCTTGAGGGAGATTATGTCCAATCCCTCCCGTGATAGTCCGGTGCTCATATTTGCGCGAGAATTTCTTAGCATAGGCATTGGGGTCCGCTTGCGGTGCGCCATTGGCGTCGCCTTCGAGGGTAATGGTGGGTACGGCGATAGCTGGACCTGTAGCAAGCCGCCTCTCGATGTCGTCATATTTCGCCTCGCCTTGAACCAGAGCGATCCGAAAGCGATAGTTATGGATCACGATAGCAACGTGATCCGGATTGTCGAAGGAGGCCGCGGTGCGATCGAACGTAGCATCGTCGAATTTCCACTTGGGCGATGCGATCTGCCAAATCAGCTTCGCAAAGTCGCGGCGGTATTTGTCGTAGCCGAGTCGGCCGCGTTCAGTGGCAAAATAATATTGGTACCACCATTGAAGCTCGGCCTTTGGCGGCAACGGTAGCTTGTTGGCTTCCGGGCTGGCAATCAGATAACCGCTCACGGAGACCAGCGCCTTGCAGCGCTCCGGCCACAGGATGGCGATGATATCGGCCGTTCGCCCTCCCCAATCATAACCACCGAAAATTGCCTTCCGGATCTTGAGAGCGTCCAAGAGAGCGATGACGTCGAGCGCGAGCGCCGCCGGCTGCCCATTCCGGAAGGTCTCGCTGGAAAGAAAACGCGTCGAGCCATAGCCGCGCGTGTGCGGGATAATCACTCGGTAGCCGTTCGACGCCAGCAACGGTGCGACATCCACGTAGCTGTGAATGTCGTAAGGCCAGCCGTGCAGAAGTATTACGGCAGGACCATCGGCTGGCCCGGCCTCAGCGTATCCGACATTCAGGAGGCCGGCGTCGATCTGCTTGAGTGGGGCAAACGATGTGGTCGCATCCGGTTTTCCCGCGGACCCACCGCTCGGCAACGTAGTGCCGGCTTCGGCGCCTACAGAACCAAGTGCGCCGGACTGGGCGGCGGCAACGGTCATGGCGGCAGCGCTCAAAAAACGGCGGCGATTTAATTTGGATTCTTCAGGAATTTTTTCCTCACTCATTCGGTCTCCATTTTTTCTCGATCCTGCATAACTCAGTAGCGCTGCTAATCCTGTTCACCGAGTGTTTGCAGATACGTTTTGCCGTACCGATAGAAGAGATCCTTGCGTCCCTGTTCCCACTCGGCTTCGCGTGGGGTGTCGGGGAATCCCAGTTGCGGCGGCGCTTTTTTCGTGACTGCACGCAAATCCCCAAATGATCCTCAAGAATTGGCCGCGCGTCTTCGAGAACCCTCAACGCCCGCTCCAATAAAGACTCGGACCAACTCGCTGATCTCATCCGCGGCCGTATCCAAAGCGAAGTGTCCTCCGTCGACGATATGCACTTCGGCATTCGGCACATCTCGACGGTAGGCCTCCGGCTCCGAGGGATCGAACGAGAGCTCGTACTTTCCCCATAGGACCAAAAGTCGGGGGTGTTTCTCGCGCATCCAGGCCTGCCACTTCGGATAATTCTCGACATTGGTGCGGTAGTCGTAGAAGAGGTCACTTTGGATTTCGGCCTGCCCAGCTTGGCTGAGGTAGGCGAATTCGTCGGTCCACAGATCCGGGTTATAGCGATCCACGTTGGGATCACTTCCGATATGGCGTGTCCGGGTCGTCTGAAGTGACAGGAGGTTGGTACGCAACGCGGTTTCGTTGGCAGCGCGATCAGCCCAGAATGCCCGCCGCGTTTCCCAATTCGCCCCCAATCCTTCGTTGTGAGCCACGGCATCCTGCGCAATGAGAGCCTCGACCCGCTCCGGATGAGCCAAGGCCATGCGAAACCCCACTGGGCCGCCGTAATCCTGCATGTAAAGCGTGTAGCTCGAAAGCCCGAGCGCTTCGGTGAAGTGATTCATGATTTCGGCGTAATGGTCGAACGTATATGCGAATTCTTTCGGGTCTGGCCAATCGCTGTGTCCGAAGCCTGGATAATCCGGTGCAACGAGGTGATAGCGATCGGAAAGTCGTCCAAACAGTGGCTCGAACATCCGTGACGAAGAAGGAAGTCCGTGTAGCATGAGAAGCGTAGGCGCTTCTTTCGGGCCCGCCTCTCTATAAAAAATGGAAAGCCCATCAATCTGTGTCGTGCGATAAAGAGTTGGGTATCCCATGAATTGTTCCTTTCATATCAATCACTCCATCCGATGTTTAAGGACGATGTTCCCTTGAATGTCGATAGCGCATGCCGAAACCGCTACGAATGCCGATCACCTGAGTAACCTGCCCGCAAGCCAGTAATCCACACTGAACTTTCCCGGACCAGAGCAGACTAGCCATATAAAGAAGAGCACGTACAGGACTTCCGGAAGATACAGCAGGTCATCCAGCCAGGTCAGAAACGAAAGTCCTTTAGGCAAAGTGGAAAGCGCACTGGTCAGGGTGGCGACAATCATATCGATCATTAAAGCAAAGCAGGCAGGGATGGAGAGAAGTCCCACAGCCAGCAGGGATCCGCAAACGAACTCGACACCCGACACGAAATAAGCCGTCTGGCGGGGAAACGGGACTTTGGCCTTTACCAGCGTGTCGTAAACAGGTTTCGTGCCGCCGGCCACAAACAATTTGTTGGCCCCGGAGATGGCGAAGAACAGGCCGATCGAAGCGCGTACCAGCACGATGGCATATTGTTCCAATCCACTGCTACCCAGCAGCGCAAGTTGGACCAACCATTTCCAATTCACCATCTCCATTTCTTCCCTCCGTCGGAAATATCTCTCTGCTAGCCGCGGTTAAGCAGGACTGAGCGGGCCTCTGGCGTTAAGCTCCTTCGTTTGTTGATCGTTCATTTTGAGCGTTCACTTTGACAAGAAGCTAAACGGAATCGGAATGTACGCTCTTCAAGTCACGCGGTTTTCTCGACTACGAGTTGTTATTCCGCGGATCGTCTTTCGCGCTGAGGTATTCCAGTCCAAGCGGCCCCATCGCGTTTACTTGCGTCACGTACTCGCTGGATTTCGCCCAGTGGAAGTGCGACGTGTTGCCAGGGAGAATAACCACCGCGCCAGGCGGATAGGCTTCTAACTTACTCTCGTCGAAAACATCACCCAGTCCAATATGAAACACGCCGGAAATCACGGTATAAACTCGATCCTCTGGATGCTTGTGAGGCATCAGTTTCTCCCCGTGGGGTACTTTGACCCTGATTGTGTAAGGGCCGCGTTCCGACGGCTGACCCACGACGACGGCTAGCCTAACGGAAGGTGGAAACGCCGGGAACGGTTTCCAATCGACATCTTCGGACAAGATGCTTTTGAAAACCTCCTGCCCGGGTTGGTGAGACTGAACTTCGTTTTGCTGAGCACGCTTTGCGGCACTGTCTTTTTGAGACATGCAAACCTCCTTGGTGGGCGAGGAAACATTCGCATCGGTGGTTGACGTAGGTTATGACTGCGTTAGTAGCGGAGACTCGATCCAACGGAGGATGCGCCAGCCCCCTCACTTCTCCTCCCGTTGAGTGCCGGTAGAAGAAGTTTCAGAAGCGCTTCGTCCGAGAACGGGTTCTGACCTGAGATCAACTCGCGATCTTGAAGGACGTAGCTCTTCCATGGAGCGACCACACTTACATCACCCCCCGCCGTACGCAAGGCGAAGTCCGGGTAGAAGAGAACCTTACCACCAATCTCAAGCGGCTCCCGCTGCTGCTCTTCCGCCGTCGAAAAGATGGTCATCTTATATCCAGAATAAATCCATCCTTGAGCCTTTGCCCGCGCTCCAGCGGCATCGCCCGCCGCCAGCGCTCCGACCACCTCCGCGGCATTCGGAAGAGCCGAGAGAAGTGAAATCGGGCCATGGCAGAGCACCGCCGTAGGCTTGGATGTTTCATGAAAGTGTCTCATCACCGTGCCAGCGTCGGGATCATCGAGAAGATCGATCATCGGACCATGGCCGCCGGGGACGAAAACAGCGTCATATTGATGCAGGCCCGATGCGATGACATCCGAGATGCGAGTTGGATTTTTGAGCCCAGTCAGGCTGTCGCGGAATTTTAAATAGTCCTGAAGCCTAGCCTCGTCCCCGCCGAAGAAATCGGCGACAGCTGAATGGACATCCATTTGCGGCGTGTTGCCTTTGGGGTTGGCGAAAGTGATTTCGTAGCCTTCCTTCATCAAGGC
>Ga0182024_10020359_pt1 | contig 12129 bp, 12 predicted proteins | sample P32metaG_FD_120480 | JGI IMG/M metagenome (GOLD analysis project Ga0182024, IMG submission 120480) | Permafrost microbial communities from Stordalen Mire, Sweden - P3-2 metaG (Illumina Assembly) | ecosystem: Environmental > Terrestrial > Soil > Wetlands > Permafrost | place: Sweden: Stordalen...
TCCGAACTGCGGCACGAAGAACCGCGTTCGTCCGGCCTCAAAGGGCCTTCCGCGCTGCAGCGTCTGTCACACCAACCTGCCGTGGATCGTCGACGCGACGGCCGACAGCTTCGACGCTGAAATCACATCGTCGGTGCCTGTGCTGGTCGACTTCTGGGCCCCTTGGTGCGGCCCGTGTCGCATGGTCTCACCGCTGGTCGCGAACATCGGCCGCGATCATGCGGGGCATCTGAAGGTGGTCAAGCTGAACGTCGATGAGGCCCAGGCGATCGCGACCCGTTACGGCATTCAGGGCATTCCGCTGCTCGTGCTGGTCGAGAACGGCGAGGAGACAGACCGAATGGTCGGCGCCGTGCCTGAGGGCCAGCTCCGGCGCTGGCTCGAGCCACACATCGAGCGGTCCCGGGGCAACGAGGCGGCAAGTCAGTCCTCGGCAGCCTGACGCAAAGGCGTGATCAAGACACGCGAATATACTGCGATCTTCGCGCGCTGTGACCGAGTTCTCCGCGCCTACACCTGACCGGACGCTGTCACGACCTTCTTGACAACTTGCCCTCCTTCATTGAGAGCACAACATGGGAGTTCGCATGAGCAATACAACTCAAGAACTGGACGCCGAGAAGTGGCATGAGTACTTCGACTCGGTCACCCCGAGCATCGAGGGGATGCTCGTCACCATCGAGGTCATGGACGAGCAGGTGGGAGATCAGCTTGAGGTCGAGCGGGTACCGCTGCAGGCGATCAGCTACGACCCCAAGGACGACGTGTTGGAGGTCGCCGTCGGTGGACGCGGGGTGCGCTACCCCGTCGTGCTGCGGCACTTCATCTCCAGTCCGCAGACGGTCAGCGTTGAGGAGTCGAGTTCGGTCACTCCCGCGGCGGTCTTCGTGACGGATGGGAGCGGCGTTCGGACGCTGATCCGCCTCTTCGAGCCCACCGAGCTCGAGGCTTAGCCGCACGTTCGCTCGATCGCTTATGTGTCCCGTATTGGGCGTTCGGCACCAGCAGTCTGCAACGCTTCGCACGCTGTAGGTTCGGCGACCGTGGCTGGCCAGCGCACTGGAGACGGGGAGGGTGGGTTCGCAGAGTCGCTGCAGGCCACGCAGTTCTACGAAACGACGATCCTCGTCGCCGTATCCGGGCAGACCGTCCCGGTCACGTTCGGCGTCGTGCCGAGTCGCTCACTCGCTCGGGAGCAAAAGAGACAGATCGAGAGCCTGTCCGGACTCATCAGCGTAGTCGGCGGCGGTCCGAGTGAGGCCATGCTGCTGCCAAACGCCTGGAGCCTCACTACTGCTGTCGCATTGATGATCGACCCTGCATTCGCCCCGAGACCGGGAGCGGACGATGAGCAACGAGCCATCTGGGCTGAATTGAGGACTGCTTCTGAGACCGGTGCGGAGTTCGGCCAGTTCCCTGAGCCATCTTGGTGGTCCTCTCCAGGGGCCCTACCGCCGACCCCCCTGGCGGTGGCGGAGAGTCTCTTGCTCAGCACCGACATACCGTTCGAGAGCAGCCCCCTTTCAGGCCAGTCAATCGCGTCAGTTGTAAGCAAGTCCGACGGACTGGGACTCGTCGTGGCCGTCGTCGGAGGAGTCGTGACCCCGTGGCTTCTCATCGCAGTGCCGGCCGGCCTCGTATTGATGAAGGCCGCCGATGGGCTCGGAAGAGGCGTGGGCCCCGTTCACGACATCGTCAGGTACCGCCTGCTCTGCTGGCTAGCACCCGAGCTCGTCGATCGTGACCGCAACGACTGACCAGCGCACCCTGGCGAAGCGCTCCCTTCGCGATGTGGCGTGGTGGCCGCCGCGGATCGGTCCGTGCGTCACTGCACGCGGTCGATGGCTGGCTCGGGGTGCTCGCCGAGATACTCTACCCATGCCTTCTTGACGCATGGATAGTGCTTCTGAGCCTCGACCGAGTCCATGAAGTTGACGATGTTCGTCTGAAAGCGCTCCTGGAGCTGGTCGTTGGCGATGCGACCGTCGCTGTCGAAGGCGTCGTGAGCCTGAGCGAGCGAGAACATGTCGGGATACATGCGGGCACCGAGGTGCTCGAACGGAACCCGAAGAGCCCAAAGGCCGCGATTGCCGCCTACCATGGACGGCGATGCCGACAGCAGCAGCCCGGAGAGCTCGTTGAACGGCTGAGGATGGAAGCGCGAGACCCAGTCGATCGCGTTCTTCAGTACGCCTGGCATCGACGCGTTGTACTCCGGCGAGGAGATCACGAAGCCATCGCAGCGCTCCAGCCGCCGACGAAGCTCGTTCGCGCCAGCCGGGAAGCCGCTGCGATCCGGCACATCGGCGTTGTAGGAGGGAGAGTCGAATTCGGCCATCAATGCGACGTCGACGTTGCCCCCGTTCGCCTCGAGGACATCCGTCGCCAGCGCCGCAAGCCGCGTGTTCAACGAGCCCTCGCGTAGGGACGCGGAGAAGACGAGGAAGCTGACCGGCTCACGTGAGCGTGCATCATTCATCCACAATGCCTCTCCTTGGGATGGCCAAGATCCAGTTCGAGCTCATCGTTGATGGTACGACCGTGACCGTCGCGCCCGTGGGTTTTGGACCTTCGCATCTCCGCCGTCGGCGGAGACGGCGATCGCGGCCTGATCGACCTTTGGGTCCCAGAAGATCTCATCAGTGACGCCGCTCATGAGATCAGCGGCGACGCGGCGGCCGGCAATGAGCCGTCGGTGGCACTATGGATAGGCATCACGAAGGTGTGCTGTTACTAGCACTAGCCTCAAGGAGGTCACATGGGTTTTGATCAGTACCACGAGCCGCCGCAGGAGCTGCCAGCCGAAACGCGCACGTTCGCGCGGCTGTGCGCCTCGCTGACCGAGGAGGCCGAAGCGATCGGCTGGTACGAGCAGCGCCTGGCGGTCGAGACTGATACCGAGGCGCTGGCGATCATGCGGGACGCCCAGGGTGAGGAGTTCAAGCATTTCAGCATGGATCTCGAGTTCCTTCTGCGCCGCACGCCGCTCTGGCGCGAGATCGCGCAGGGCATCCTCTTTCAGCCGGGCGACATCGTCGAGCATGGCGAGGAGTCCGAGGCGGAGGCGACGGAGGGCAGCGAGCATGAGGAAGGGCACTCGGCCGGCGATAGCTCGGATTCGCTGGGGATCGGCGACGACGCCGGGAGCGTTCGCTGATGAACCATCTCCTCCGCCCACTTGCGCCGATCACCGACGCGGGTTGGAAGCTTCTCGACAGCGAGGCAAAGCAGCGATTGACGCCTGCGCTAGCGGCACGCAGGCTGATCGACTTCTCCGGTCCGCATGGCTGGGAGCATTCGGCGACAAACCTGGGACGCACCGCGGCCCTCGCGGCCTCCCCCCACAAGGACGTCGCCGCGGTGAAGCGTCGCGTGCTGGCACTGTCCGAGCTGCGGGCGGACTTCACGGTCTCGGTGCAGGAGCTCCGCGACCACGATCGCGGCGCAGTCGATGTGGATCTCCAGTCGCTGGATGACGCGGCGCATCGCATCGCGGTCGCCGAGAACGTCGCCGTGTTCGACGGCTGGAGCGAGGCCGAGATCACCGGCATCGCGGCCGCCTCACCACACAAGGCAAAGCCGCTTGGCGAGGACGCCGAGAGCTATCCACGGGCCGTCGCCGGGGCGGTAGAGCTACTGTTGCGAGGCGGCGTCGGCGGCCCATACGGCATGGCTCTCGGACGCGAGCAGTACCGGCGCGTCGCCGAAACCGCCGAGCACGGCGGCTGCCTGCTGCTCGACCACCTGCGCAAAATCCTCGACGGTCCCATCGTCTGGGCGCCGGGAGTGGACGGCGCGGTCGTGCTGAGCCAACGCGGCGGAGACTTCCTCTACGACTCGGGGCTGGACCTGTCGATCGGTTACGAGAGACATGACGCCGAAACCGTGCACCTTTACATTGAGGAGAGCTTCAGCTTTGTGGTCGCCACGCCCGACGCCGCCGTCGCTCTCACCGCGTGAGCGCCACACCCGGACCGAGATCGGTAAACGTCAATGTCAAACGGCGGGCGCGAGCGACCCCCCAAGTGCATCCCTTCTGGCGAGACTCGGAATCGAACTGGGGACACCACGATTTCGACCCAAGCCCGCGGACAGTCGTCGAGCACGCCTCGGGCGACTGCACGACCGGGGTTACGAAGCCCACGAGGCTGCGGCAAGCTGGTCTGACCTCGCCTGTCGCACGGCGAGGCAGGAATCGAGTTTCGAACCCTACGGGGTTGGTCCGGCTACGTCGATGCTCGCGGGTGGTGGGTCGCGATGAATGCTTGGGCGAACGTCGCGAGCCGCTCGGGGGTAAAGCGATCCGGGTCGATGAGGGTCATGCGGATGGCCTGCTCGAAGCAGGCGATTGTCACCTGAGTCATGATTTCGGGGTCGATGTCCTTGGCCGCGAGCTGCTGCAGTCCCCAAACGATCAGCGGCTCGATTTGCTCGAACAGGCGGTGGCGATGGCGGGTGACGTTCTCACGGGCCTCGATGGGCATGCCGTCGGCTGGTAGAACGAACAGGCGCCAGGTTTCGGGGTGGTCGTGCGCGGCCTGCAGGATGTTGACGAGCGCCTGGTGCAGCACCTCGCCAGGGTCGGTGTGGGGGGGCTTGGGGATCGCCGCGGCGATGTCCAGGAACGCACGGTTGAGCTCCCGGTCAACGAGCGCGCGTAGGAGCTCCTCGCGGGTACCGAAGGTGGCGTAGATCACGGACTTCGTCAAGTCGGCCTGGCGTGCGACCGCCTCGATCGAGAACGCATCGAAGCCGCTGACGTCGAGCAGATGCAGGGCCGCGTCGAGCAGCTGCTCGCGGCGCTCTTCGCGTGAGCGTCTCGGGGAGTACCTGCGTGTCGTGGTTTCGTGCACGCCTGTCAGCTTGACAGCCTCAAGCAAAAGTGCGGTAACGTATTTTCGCCATGGAGACCGACCACGAACTCCGCTCATCGGTGCTGGCGTGATGTACATGGGCGGGGCATCGCCCTCGCCGGCGGGTCCGGCGGAGGCGGAGAACGCGATCTGCTATCCGCCGGCGATCGCGCTTGCGCGGGTGGCGCAGGTCCTGCGCTTCAGCCAGCGCCAGATCCAGTTCGTGTTCCGCGCGCGGCGCGAACACGGCGAGGTCTTCCAGATGCAGGCAGGGATCGCGGGAGGGACGGTCGTGACCAGCCATCCCGACCACGCTCGCTCGCTGTTCACCGCAAAGCCCGAGCACGTGCCCTCGTTGACCGCTGAGTCCCCGCTGCGCCCGATCGTCGGGCCGGGCTCGGTGCTGACCGCGAACGGCCCGCGTCACCTGCGTCAACGCAAGTTGTTGCTCCCCCCGTTCCACGGTGACGCGATCGACCGCTACAGGCAGATGATCAGCGAGGCGACCAACCGCGAGCTCGACCGCTGGCCGATCGGCCGCCCTTTTGCGCTCGCGCCACGCATGCAGGCGATCACGCTCGACGTGATCATGTCCGGGATCTTTGGAATTGAGGACCGGCCCGCCCATGGGACCGCCGAGCACCGCCTGCGCTCCACTATCAAGCACCTGACCGCGGCCTCGACCTCGCCGGTCGCGAAGATCGGCGAGCTCACGAACACGGGCCGCGAGGAGCCCGTCGGCCTCATGCGCGCCGGCATCGCGCTGCTCGACCGCGCCACCTACCCCATCATCGCCGCGCGCCGGCGCGCCGAGGACCTCGCCAAACGCGCAGACATCCTCTCGCTGCTGCTCGCAGCTAGGACCGAGGACGGGGAGCTGCTCTCAGACCGGGAGCTGCGCGACGAGCTGCTCACGCTCGTGCTCGCGGGCTTCGAGACGACCGCGAATTCGCTCGCATGGACGTGGGAGCGCCTGCTGCGCACCCCGGTGGCCTACGAGCGTCTGCGCGAGGCGGTGCGCTCCGGCGAGCAGGCCGCGGAGCATGTCGAGGCGACGATTATCGAGGGTATGCGCTCGCGTCCGGTCATCCCGATCATCGGGCGCCGCGTCACGGTGCCGTGGCGACTCGGGGAGTACGTCTTGCCCGCGGGAACGGCGATCAGCGTGAGCATCCTGCTCGTTCACCACCGCGAGGACCTCTACCCCGATCCATTCGCGTTCCGTCCCGAGCGCTGGCTAGACAACAAGCCCGGAACGTATGACTGGCTGCCCTTCGGCGGCGGCACCCGCCGCTGCCTCGGAGCCGCGCTCGCCATGGCAGAGCAGCAGGTGGTGCTCGAGGCCATCGCCCGGCGTCTGGACCTCGAAGCCGACCGGCCCCAGCCCGAGCACGCGTTGCACCGCAACGTCACGATGATCCCGGCGCACGGCGCCCGCGCCATCGTGCGGCGTCGCTCCTAATACGCTGGCGTGCCCTACGCGGGCTCGCTCCCAACGCTTGGGCCGAGCCTGAAGTCCTAGTCAGATGAGCTCGGTTATCGGGCACTCCTGAAGAAGGCCGCAGGGCCCTTTCCGAGAGTGCTGCTTCCCGCGCGTGGTTGTTGCACAACCCCCGGGCCGGCCCGCTGAATCGCTAGCGCGCAAGCTGGCGCTCGACAAGGCCTCCACGCTGGCCGTCGCGTTAGCGAGCGTGACGTGCCTCGTTCTCGTCGATTCGGGCCTTGACGAGCTTCTTAATGAGCGCGGCGGGGAGGGGCTTATCGGCTGGGAAACGGATCGTTCCCTTCGACGTGTCGTAGGGCTTCAGTTCGTCCCTGTGCGCGTCCATGACCTTCGTGCTCATGGGAAAGAAGCTGCAATGGTTCTTGAACGCGGCGAACGCAACGAGCGCTCCGTGATGCCTGAAGGTCGGGATCTGGTAGCTGATCGTCTCGGTTGCTTGCGGCGCGGCGGTCCTGATCGTCTTGCGAAGTCTCTCCAGCGCGGCGCGCGCCTCCCCTTGAAGGGCCGCGAGGTATTCCTCGACGCTGCTCGGTGCGGCCATGGCTCGGCTCCTCTGTTTGAGAGACCAACCGCGCGGCTCGGCTATGGCACCAAGTCGTAGGGGAAGGCACCGGTCAGGCACTCGCTGCTCTCCTGGGTGACGATCAACAGATCCTCGACGCGTGAGCCACCGACTCCTGAGATGACGGTCCCCGGCTCGACCGCAATCACATCACCGGCAATCAGCGGATCCGCATCGCCCCTGCCGAGGTCCGGAGGCTCGTGCACCTCGAGCCCGACACCGTGACCGAGTCCGAAGTAGAACCCTTCGCGCAGCGTCTCACCGGGCGCCTTAGTGCGTTGAGTGGGGTGCCCGGCCGCCTCGAACACGTCGCACGCGATGCCGTGGAGCTCGGCACCTGTCACGCCGGGCTGAACGGCGCTGCAGGCACGTTTGTGGGCATCGAGGACGAGGGCGTGAACCTGCGCGATCGAGTCGCTGATCTCGCCGCGCACGAACGTGCGTGTCATGTCGGCCCAGCACCCTGATTGCTCATCCCGCGGCCAAAGGTCGATTTCGATTGGGATGTGGGCTGGGAGCGGTCCTGTGCCAGGCTCATGGCCGATCGCGGCGTGTGGACCCGCCGGGATTACGATGATGTCGGCCGGGGTCGGTGCCCCGGCCCGAGCGCACATCTCGCGGATGCGCGCGCGCACCCTATCGGCGGTCAGCAGTTCGCCGGCGAGCACGAGGCCGTCTCTGTCGATCATCGCCTCCCGAAGCATCCTGCCGGCTTCTGCCATCGCTTGGCATGCGATGGCTGCTGCGCGCCGGATACCCGCCATCTCGCCCTCCGTCCGCTGTCGCCGGCGTTCGCGAAAGATCGTCTCATCGGGCGTCAGGGCGACGCCGGCTCCGCGCAGCCGATCGGCCAAGGCAAGTGGGAAGTCCGGTGGAACGCTCGCTTCATCGATCCCGAGCGCCGCCACGGCACGCACACACAGCTCCTGATCGACCTCGGTGTTTGAGCGCCCTTCAGCGATCAGCTCATCACGGCCGAGAGCATCGACTAGCAAGCGCTCGACATCCGATGCGGCCCGCGCGATGCGGTCGTCCTCGAGCGAGTTCGTCAATACGGCTCGACGCCCTTTGGCCTCTAGGTACAGAAAGGGATCGATGATCGCTAACGGGACCTCGTGGCGCATCGCCGGCGAGGTCTCTGTGTTGCCGTAAATCAGCACATTCATAAGGCGAAGGGTCGCACAGTGCGGCAGCCCAGCACCACGATTGCGCGGGTTCGTGCTGGCCAGAGCGACCGGTTCGCCAGCGATCAGCAGGGGTCAGATCGGGCGGCTACGGGCTGTGCGACTCCTCGGCTAGCACCGGCAGGCCCTGCCCCTGCTCCTTGGATCGGTACATGGCCCCGTCGGCGCGCTGGACTAGCTCCTCGCCTGTGCTCGCGTCGGTGTCTGCGCAGGCGACCCCGACGCTTGCGCGCAGCTTCACGCTCCCGCACGAGAGCTCAAACGTCCCGGACGCCGACTCGGCGATCCGCTGCGCCACGCGCATGGCCAGCTCGGGTCCCGAGATGCCCCTCAGGAGCATGACGAACTCGTCGCCGCCCAGGCGTCCGAGGTCGTCTTCGCCCCGACTCGCGGCCTTCAGGCGCTCGGCGACCAGGAGGAGCACCTCGTCGCCGGCGGCGTGGCCCAGCGTGTCGTTGACGGACTTGAAGTTATCGAGATCGACATAGACCACGCCCGTAGTCGTCGAGTCGCCCCGCTCGAGCTCTCGCTGCAGGGCACCCAGAATCGACTGTCGGTTGTGACACTGTGTGAGGGAGTCGAAGGTGGCGCGTTTCTCCAGCTCCTGGCGCGCACGGGCACTATCGGTGACGTCGAGCACGCACGTGATCGCCCCGCTTACCTCACCGCTCGCTCGCAGCAGGGCGCGGATGCTCATGAGCGCGCGTCGCCGCTCCCCGGATGGCGGCACAAACTCGACCTCGACGTCCTGGTCGCAGCCGTCATCGAACACCCGCTCGAGCGCCGTCTCAAAGGTCGCCATGCCCTCCACGGTGAGGGTCATCAGCAGCGTCCCCATCGAGCGTGCCAGCGCACCCGGCGCGTCGACGCCAGCGGTATCTGCCAGTGTGACCTCGTCGGGACCTGCACCCGACGAGGCCTGCAGGATCTCAAGCAGACGGGCGTTGTTGTAGACCACGTTTCGGTCGGTGTCGAGCTGTAGCAGCCCGTCCGGCATCGCGTCGGTGAGGCGGCGCAGCAGCTCCGCTTGCTCCTGCAGCGTCTCCTGGGCAGCCATCTCGGCCGAGACGTCGATGATCTCGACCAGCACGTGGTTGCGATCGGGCTGGTTGAGGTAGTTGTGCACCGTGGTGTCGATCCACATCCAGCTGCCGTCGTTGCGCTTGCGGCGGCAGCGGATCTGCTGGGCCCGGCGCGTGGAGAGCATCGCGATCCACCCCTCGACCGCCCGCGCCTGGTCGTCCGGGTGGATATGGTCGAGCACGCGCTGGCCGATCAGCTCCTCGGCCGTGTATCCGAACATCTGTGTGAACGCCTCGTCGGAGTCCAAGACCTTGGCGTCCTCGTCCTCGAGGAGAGTGGAGAAGCGCGGCGTCGCCGGCTGCAGCTCCTCGGTCACTGTCTCCTCGTCCGCCGCCTCGTCGCTGGGAATGAGGATGCCCAGTAGAACACCATGGGTTTCAAGGAGGTCGATGAAGTGCAGGGTCACCCAGCGGGAGGGCCTCTTGAGCATGCGCACCTTGCCTTCGCTGGCCCCGTCCCGCTTGGCGCACCACCAGCTGTCGATGACCGTCTTTCGGTCCGCTGCGACCACGCCGTCGAACACGGTCCGTCCCTCGAGTGCCGCCTGGCCCCACAGCGGCACGGACTGCGGTATCGGCACGATGAGCCCATCGCTCGCCAGGCCGCACACGAGCGCCTCGGGGTGCTCGCGTAGCAGCGCCTCGGCGACCAGCTCGGCGCTGCGATCGTGCTGGTCTACTGGACTGGACATGGATTGCCTGCCTTTAACGGGTATGACGTCCTGCGAACCGCCGCGCAGTGGCGGCCGACGGAGGCGCCGCGAGCGCAGAGATCGTGGGTGAATGCCAAGTGGCCGGGAGGTCCTCGTTGCTCAATCGACCACGACTAGGACACTCGTGAGCTATGACCAGATGTTGTGGACGGATGCAGGGAAAGAAGACGGCCTTGCTCTCGGCCGGTCGGTCGACCAGGCGGGCGCAGGGCCACCGGCGACGACGCAGGGTCTCATCGCAGGGAAGGTCAGACATGCTGGGCGGGCCGCGGCGCTGGCCGGGTAGTAGGCCTGCTCCGGTGTTGCCGCGACGCGACGATCGTGCGCGCCCGCTGTTGTGGGCTGCTGGTTTCGGCGGCCACCGCGGCGTTTTTGCGCGTCGTGAGGAACGCGGCGACGACACCTGGGTCGAACTGGCTTCCGGCGGTGCGCTGGATCTCGGCGATCGCTCGCTCGACGGGCCACGCGGACTTGTAGGGTCGATCGTGGGTGAGCGCGTCAAAGACGTCGGCCACGGCGACCACTCGGCCGACCATCGGGATGGCCTCGCCGGCAAGTCCCGCGGGGTACCCCGCGCCGTCCCACCGCTCGTGATGGCTTGCGGCGATGATCGTGGCCATCTGGAGCACCGGCGAGTGGCTGTCGGAGAGCAGGTGCGCGCCAAGCGCGGCGTGGGTCTTCATGACCTCATACTCCTGCGCGGTCAGCTTCCCAGGCTTGAGCAGGATGCTGTCCGGGATCGCGAGCTTCCCGACGTCGTGGAGCGGGGCCGCCTCGCGCAGAAGCTTGATCTGCTCCGCGCCGAGCGCGAGTTTGGACGCCGATCTCTGCGGCGGTGACCCCGACGCGCTCGGTGTGCCGGGAGGTATCGTCGTCGTGGTACTCGGCGGCGACGGCCAGCCGATGCAGTGTCTCGGCGCGAGCCTCATCCAGCTCATGTGTTCGCTCGGCGACCTTGGTCTCGAGCGACGTCGCGTTGTTGGCGAGCTGCTGCTCGGCTTCGTGCTGGGCGCTGATGTCTCGTCCCGTCACGTGTAGCACGCCTTCGGACGGCGAAGCGGCTACGTTCCACTCCAGCCATCGGTAGCTCCCGTCCGCCGCGCGGACGCGGTTGCGGAACCCGATAGTCACGTGGGGAGAACCGTCAGACAGGGCGGCGGTCTCTGCGATGGTTGCATCGCGGTCCTCGGGATGGACGAACTCGATGAATGGTCGCGAGCACATCGTCTCGGGGGAGTGGCCGAGCGTGCGTTCCCACGCACGGTTTACGCGCGTGAAGCGGCCGTTCAGATCCGCGGTCGCTAGCAGGTCGAGCGACGCGTCGTAATAGCGCGAAATCTCGGAGCGCGAGACTTCGGCTTCCAACCTGCGGAGCTCATCGACGAAGATGCCGAGGAGCGTGCCGAGCATCAAGAACGCGATGCCGCGGACCACGTAGCCTTTCGCGGTAAGCACCATGGCGCTGTCGAGGGAATCCCAGGTCACGAGGAGCACCAGTGCCAGCAACCCTCCCGCCAGTCCACCGCGGAAGCCCAACCGGATCGCGAGTAGCGCGATCGGCAACATGAACAACATCTCGTCGGCGTCGGAGACACTCCGGTCCAGATCGCCAAGCGCGAAGATGCCGGCGAACAGCGCGATCGCGATCGTCGCTGGAACCCCGAGCCCCGGCCAGCTACGCAAGCGGCGCAAAGCCCGCCGCAGAACGTGCGCGGTCATGCCTCCTCATCGTGCAAGCCGGTTGGCAGAATGAGCGCGCGACGAGGAGTGGACCAATAGGGCGATCACGCTCGAAGCTGCGCTTAGGGTGGTCACCTTCAGCCCAGCCGTTGGATCACGATGGAAGCGATCGCGGGCTGCGCACCTCCGGCGAGCGGTGTGATCGTGATCGCCGGTGTGTTTCCCGCTGGGTTGCGAAGCTCGACCGTCGAATTCGCGACGGTGGTAATGACGAGCGCATCGCCGGCAATCTGACTCGTCCCGGTCGCTCGCCCGTACACGGTGTAGGGCAGTTCGACCACGACACCACCCGAGTCGAGTGCAATCACCAGCTGGCCCGGCTCGGTGACAGACACCGAGAAATTCACGCTGTATGTGCCGACGCCAGGCAGCAAGAATTCGGCCGAGTTGAGTCTGACAATGCCGCCCATGGCGGGGCCGCTTCGGGGGAACTGGACCGGAGCTCCGGCCGCAACCGTCGCCGCATTGTCCGGGGGCATAACGGCGTAGAA
>Ga0182024_10020360_pt1 | contig 12127 bp, 10 predicted proteins | sample P32metaG_FD_120480 | JGI IMG/M metagenome (GOLD analysis project Ga0182024, IMG submission 120480) | Permafrost microbial communities from Stordalen Mire, Sweden - P3-2 metaG (Illumina Assembly) | ecosystem: Environmental > Terrestrial > Soil > Wetlands > Permafrost | place: Sweden: Stordalen...
CCACCTGGCCGCCGAGCGACCCCACGTCGCCGGTCCCGGACAGCAGCTCGATGTCCTCCTCACCACCCAGCAGCAGCCGCAGGCCATGGCGGACAAGCGCCCGGTCGTCGGCGAGAGCCACGCGAATCGGCGCCGTGTGACCAGCGATCGAGTGGTTCGCCGGCGCCGTCAGACGCAAGGGCGGGGATCCCATTTCGCTCGTCGTCGCGGGTCTCATCGGCCGGGCGACCGTTGCGCTCGATCGCATTGAAGGGGCATGTACCCACGATAGGCGGGGAAAACGCTCGCGCATCGGGAGGTGCCCGCCCCTGCGGTGCGGAGGACTACGGATGCCGAGGCGCTCGCTTGCCGTACCCTCCGCCGACATGCCCCGCACAGCAGGCGAGCAGCGACGATGAGCGCCGTGGTCGCCGCGAGCGGCCTCACCAAGCGCTACGGCGGCACGCTCGCGCTCGACTCGCTCGATCTGAGCATCGCGGCGGGGGAGGTCTACGGCTACCTTGGGCCCAACGGCTCCGGCAAGACGACGACGATCCGGCTGCTGCTCGGGCTGCACCGGCCGAGCGCGGGGCGCGCCGAGCTGTTCGGGATCGACAGCTGGCGCGACCCGGTGAGCGCGCACCGCCGCGTGGCCTATGTCGCCGGCGAGCCATCGCTTTGGCCGGCGCTGACGGCCACGGAGACGCTCGAGTTCCTCGCCCGTGTGCGCGGCGGGACCGACGTCGCCTACCGCGACCTCCTGATCGAACGCTTCCAGCTGGAGGTCTCGAAGAAGATCCGCGCGCTGTCGAAGGGCAACCGCCAGAAGGTGGCGCTCGTCGCCGCGCTGGCCAGCCGGGCCGACCTGCTGATCCTCGACGAGCCGACCAGCGGCCTGGACCCGCTGATGGAGGTCGCCTTCCGCCACAGTGTGCTCGAGGCCAAGGAGCGCGGCCAAACCGTCTTTCTCTCCTCGCACATCCTCACCGAGGTCGAGGCGCTCTGCGACCGCGTCGGCATTCTGCGTGCGGGACGCCTCGTCGACTCCGGCACGCTCACGCAACTGCGCCACCTGCACGCGCAGGTGATCGACGTGACCTTCGCCGGCGAGGTGCCGGAGGTCGAGCGGCTGAGCGGGGTCACGGTCGTGGAGCACGGGCACAGCAGCCTGCGGCTCGAGGTGACCGGCGGCCTGGCGGAGCTTCTCGTGCTGCTGGGTCGCCACGAGGTGGTCGCGCTGGAGAGCCGCGAGCCCTCGCTCGAGGAGATCTTCCTGCACCACTACGACGGCTCCGACGGCGATGCGCCCGGCTAGCGCGCTGGCCCGGCGCGCCTTCCTCGACGCCCGGGTCCGCATGATCTCCTTCGCCTGGCTGTTCGCGCTCTACGCCTACATCCAGCCGGTCGGCTACCGCCAGGCCTACCCGACCCGCGCGAGCCGCCTCGCGTTCGCGCGGAGCTTCGGCAACAACAAGGCGATCCGCCTGTTCTACGGCGAGCCTCACAACCTGCTGAGCGTCAGCGGCTACAGCGCCTGGCGGGTCGGCGGCACGCTCGCGATCTTCACCGCGATCTTCGGCCTGCTGGCCGCCGTGCGGGCGCTGCGGGCCGAGGAGGAGAGCGGCCGCATGGAGCTGGTGCTGGCCGGGATCGTCAGCCGGCGCACGGCCTACCTGGCGGCGATGGCCGCGATCGCCGCGGGCACGCTGATCCTGTGGTTCGCGGAGTTAGCCGGCTTCGTCGCCGCAGGACTTCCCGCGGACGGGTCGGCCTACCTCGCGCTCGCGACCGTGTCGGTGGTCCCGGTGTGCGTGGGCATCGGCGCGGTGGCGAGCCAGCTCGCGCCGACGCGCCGGATCGCGCTCGAGCTGGGCGGGGCGGTGATCGGTGTGTTGTTCCTGCTGCGCGTGATCGCCGACACGGCTTCCGGTCTTGGCTGGCTGCGCTGGGCCACGCCGCTCGGCTGGGCGGAGCAGCTGCGGCCGTTCGCCGGCGCGCGCCCGCTCGTCCTGATCCTGCCGCTCGCGGCGTCGGCGCTGCTGCTGACGCTCGCGGCACGGATCGCCGCCGCGCGCGACATCGACACCGGTGTGCTGCCCGCGCGTGACAGCTCACCGCCGCGCCTTCGCCTGCTCTCGGGCGCCACTGTGCAAGCGCTCCGCAGCCAGCGCGCCAGCCTGATCGTCTGGGCTGCCGGCGCCGGCGGCTTCGCGCTGATCCTCGGGGTGATCTCCAACAGCATCTCCTCGGCGGGGATCTCCAAGGCCATCCAGCGCGAGCTCGCGAAGCTCGGCTCGGGGTCGATCGTCACACCGACCGGCTATCTGGCCTTCGTGTTCATCTTCTTCGTCCTCGCCGTCAGCCTGCTCGGCTGCGCGCAGATCGGCGCCGCCCGGCACGAGGAGGCCGGCCAGCAGCTCGACACGCTGCTCGCGCTGCCGGTGAGCCGCCGGCGCTGGCTCGGCGGGCGCCTCGCGCTGGCGGGCGTCTCGGCGGCCGCGGTGTCGCTCGCCGCCGGGCTCTGCGCCTGGGTGGGCGCCACCGCGGTGGGCGTGCACGTGCCGCTTGGGCGGATGCTCGAAGCCGGGGCCAACTGCCTGCCCGCGGCGCTGCTCTTCCTCGGTGTCGCGGCGCTCGCCTACGCGCTCGTGCCGCGCGCGAGCGCCGCCGTCGCGTACGGGCTGGTCGCCGTGGCGTTCCTGTGGCAGCTCGTCGGGTCGCTGCTCGGCGCCCCGCGCTGGCTCGTCGACCTCACACCGTTCGCCAACGTCGCCGCCGTTCCCGCGCAGCCGTTACGCGCCGGCGCGGCGGTGATCATGCTCGCGATCGGGGCGTTCGCGGCGCTCGCGGCGCTGTGGGCGTTCCGGCGCCGCGATCTGGTCGGCGCGTAACCCCCGGGCCGGTGGTCCGAGTGTAGTGTTGGCGGCATGAGCGACGATGTCCCGGCACCGCTCTTCGCGAACATCCTCTGCGCCGTCGACGGGACGCGCGCCAGCACGGCCGCCGTCAGGATGGCCGCCTGTCTGGCCGGCCCCGGCGGCTCGCTGACGCTGCTCGCCGTGACCGCCGCGTCGGGCTCCGGCGTGCAGGCGACCGCCGCGATCGGGCCGGCGCGTGTCGCGCGCGTACTCGAGCGGGCGAAGCGGATCGCCGACGACGCCGGCGCGCCGGCGACCACCGTCGTGGACCCCGGGCACTCCCCGGTCAAGGTCATTCTTGCGCGCGCGGAGCGCTACGACCTGCTGGCGCTCGGTGCGCCCGCCACCTCCTGGTTCGGCGGCATGCTGGTCGGCGGGGTCGCCTCGGCGACGCTGCGCGCCTTCACGACGCCGACGTTGTTCGTGCGCGCGTCGTTCAGAGGCCCGCTGCGCGGCCGCCGCGTCATGGTCGCCAGCGACGGCCTGGACGGCTCCGATCAGATCGTCGAGCTGGCCGGCAAATTGGCGGTCGATCAGGAGGCTCCCGTCACGCTCGTCCACGCGCTCGGCTCGGAGTCGCGGATGCACCCGCACCGCATCCAGTCGCAGGTGAAGGCGCTGTCGGCGCTCGCCACGACCGAGTCGCTGATCGTGCCGGGCAGAGCCGCGCCGGTCATCCTGTCGGCGGTCAGGAGCACCGGAGCCGCGATCGTCGTGATCGGCAGCCGCCGGCTCGGCGGGCTGCAGGCCTTCAACAGCGTCAGCCGCCGCATCACGCACGACTCCTGCTCGGCGCTCGTCCTGCCGCCACCGAAATAAGACCTGTTGTACGGGTGGGTGCATGCACCCACCCGCGGGACGGCGCATGCGCCGTCCCGGCGAGTCGGCGCATGCGCCGACTCGGCCACCAAGAGGGCAGGCTCAGCCCGCCTCGGGGACCATTTCGATCGCGCCGCAGGGACACTCGGCGACGCAGATGCCGCAGCCCTTGCAGTAGTCGAGGTCGAAGGCGTAGCCGTCCGCGGCGTCGACCTTCAGCACCGCGTTGTCGGGGCAGACGCCGTAGCAGTTGTCGCAGCCGAAGCAGTTGCCGCAGCTCAGGCAGCGGCGCGCCTCGAACAGCGCGTTGCTCTCGTCGAGGCCGAGCGTGACCTCGTCGAAGCTGCCCTGGCGGCGGATCCGGTCCAACTGCGGCGCGACCGTGCGGGGCGCGTCGGAGTAGTACCAGGTGTTCAGCTTGTCGAAGTCGGCGAGCTCCGGCACCGGCGCATGCACGAACTGCTCGTCGCGCAGCCAGGCGTCGATGTTGCGGGCCGCCTGCTTGCCGTGGCCGATGCCGACCGTCACGGTGCGCTCGGCGGGCACCATGTCGCCGCCGGCGAAGATGCCCTCGTGACCGGTCATCATCCGCTCGTCGACGACCACGACGCCGTCCTCGATCTCGAGACCCGGCACGCCGTCGAGCAGTGAGAGGTCCGAGTCCTGGCCGAGCGCGAGCACCAGCGAATCGGCCTCGAGCTCCTCGGTCTCGCCGGTCGGCTGCGGGAAGCCCGTCTCGTCGAGCTCCATCTTCTCGAGCAGCATCTTGCCGCCCTCGACGTGCTTGATCGTCGAGAGCCACTTCATCAGCACGCCCTCTTCGATCGCCTCCTCCACCTCGAAGTCGTGTGCCGGCATCTTGTCGCGGTTGCGCCGGTAGACGACGATCGCCTCGCTCGCACCCAGCCGCTTGGCGGTGCGCGCGGCGTCCATCGCCGTATTGCCGCCGCCGTAGATGACGACGCGGCGGCCGAGCAGAGGTGGCTCCTCGCCCTCCATGTCGCGCAGCAACGACACCGCGTCGAGGATGTGCGCCGCCTCGCCGGCGGGGATGTAGGCGCGCTTGCCGATGTGCGCGCCGACCGCGAGGAAGGCGGCGTCGAAGCCGCCGTCGCGCATCTCCTCGAGGATGTTCTCCACCTTCGCGTTGCATTCGAGCGTGACCCCGAGGTCGAGGATGCGCTGGATCTCGGCGTCCAGGACGTTGCGCGGCAGGCGGTAGCGGGGGATGCCGAAGCGCATCATGCCGCCCGCCATCGGGCCGGCCTCGCGGATCGTCACGCTGTGCCCGCGGCGTGCCAGCTGGTAGGCGGCCGACAGACCGGACGGGCCGGCGCCGACCACGAGCACGCGCTTGCCGGTCGGGGCGTGCTCGGCCGCAAGCGTCCAGCCCTGGCGGATCGCCTCATCGCCGAGGAAGCGCTCGACACCATGGATGCCGACCGCCTCGTCCAGCTGCACGCGGTTGCAGGCGGTCTCGCAGGGGTGGTAGCAGACGCGGCCCATCGTCGCCGGCAGCGGGTTGTCCTTGACCAGCTCGCGCCAGGCGGCCTCGTAGTCGCCGGACTCGGCGTGGTAGAGCCACTGCTGGATGTTCTCGCCGGCCGGGCAGCCATGGTTGCACGGCGGCAGGCGATGCACGTACTCGGGGCGCTTGTCGCGCCAGGACCCCGTCTTGTTCGCAAGGCTCGAGCCGGGCTCGAGGGTTATCGCGAACGGCTTGGAGTCGATCTGGATCAGCCGCGGGTCGGTCTGCGTCATGCCGGGACTCCGTCGATCGTTTCGGCGTCCAGCAGCCCGAAACGGGCGATGTTGCGGTCCGCGCCCGCCTGGATGCGGGCGATCACCTCTGGCCGCGGTTCTGGCTTGAACAGGTGCGCGAAGCGCTTCTGCGGCCGCAGATACTCCTCGACCGGCAGTTGGCGGCGGATCTTCGAGACCCCGGTGACGACGCCGTCACGCGCCTCGAAGACGGGGAAGATCCCCGTCTCCTTCGCCAGGCGCGCGATCTTGATCGTGTCGCCCGAGTCGGTGCCCCAGCCCAGCGGGCAGGGGACGAAGATGTGCAGGTAGCGGGCGCCGCGGATCTCCATCGCGGTCGTGACCTTCGCCTCCAGATCGCGCAGCTCCGAGACCGTGGCGGTTGCGACGTAGGGGATCTCGTGGGCCATCGCGATCAGCGGCACGCTCTTGCCCTGGCCGAACGCGTTGCCCGGCTCGGGACCGACGGCCTGCGTCGTCGCGGTCCGTGCGGCCGGCGGCGTCGCGCCGGAGCGCTGCACGCCGGTGTTCATGTAGGCCTCGTTGTCGTAGCAGATGTAGAGCACGTCGTCGTTGCGCTCGAACATCCCCGACAGGCAGGCGAAGCCGATGTCGACGGTGCCGCCGTCGCCGCCCTGGCCGACGACGCGCACGTCGTCTCGGCCCTTCGCGCGCAATGCCGCGGCGATGCCGGTCGAGACCGCGGGCGCGTTGCCGAACAGCGAGTGGATCCAGGCGATCCGCCACGAGGTCTCCGGGTAGGGGGTGGAGAAGACCTCCAGGCAGCCGGTCGCGTTGGCGGCGATCAGCTTGCCCTGCGTGGCCCGCATCGCGGCATCCAGCGCGTAGCGCGCGCCGAGCGCCTCGCCGCAGCCCTGGCAGGCGCGGTGGCCGCAGGTGATCGAGTTGGAGCGCTGCTCGCCGGACTGCAGCGAGCGCTGCTCGGGGTCGAGCAGGCGGTTACCGACCGCGAAGCTGCCGGTCTGGTAGAAGCGGACCTGGGTCGGTGCACTCATCGAGGGCTCCTCATACCGGGCCCGCCGCAACCGGGCCGCTGTCGCGCAGCATGTTCTCGGCGTGCGGGCCGGACTGGCGCGAGGAGGCCATGCGGGCCAGCTCGCGGTTGACGATGTCCCAGTCCATGTCGAGGAAGGTCAGCGGCTCGAGCTCGTCAGCCGCGGCCTGTTGGAAGAGGGTTCGCAGGGAGGCCTTCGTGATCGGCCGCCCGCCGAGGCCGGCGATCACGGTGTACCCGCGCAGCACGATGCCCGTGAGCGCCATCCGGACGTTGGCGGTGACGATGCCGCCGATGCCGACGGCGAGCGCCTTCTCCAGCACCACCACGCGCTGCGCGTGAGCGAGCGCGGCGCGCAGCTCATCGAGCGGGAAGGGGCGAAACGACGTGATGCCGACGGCGCCGATCTTCATCCCGTCCTCGCGCAGCTCGTCGATCGTGTCCTGGATCGTGCCGAGCACCGACCCGAGCGCCACGACGATCGTCTCCGCGTCCTCGTTGCGGTAACCGTGGATCAGGCCGCCGGAGTTGCGGCCGAACGCCTGCTTGAAGTCGGCGGCGATCTCCGGGATCAGCTCGAGCGCCTGCATCTGCTTGGCGTGGGCGAGGTACTTGACCTCCATGAAGGCCTCCGGGCCGACCATCGCGCCGATCGAGATCGGCTCGTCGGGGTCGAGCACCTGGCGCGGCACGTACGCCGGCAGGAAGGCGTCGACCTGCTCCTGGGCGGGGATGTCGATGCGTTCGACCGCGTGCGTGAGGATGAAGCCGTCCATGCAGACCATCACCGGCGTCGAGAGCTCCTCGGCCAGCCGGAACGCCTGGATGTGCAGGTCGAGCGCCTCCTGGTTGGTCTCCGCATAGAGCTGGATCCAGCCGCAGTCACGCTGGGACATCGAGTCCGAGTGGTCGTTCCAGATGTTGATCGGCGCGCCGATCGCGCGGTTGGCGACCGTCATCACGATCGGCAACCCGAGTCCCGAGGCGTTGAAGAGTGCCTCGACCATGTAGAGCAGACCCTGGCTCGCGGTCGCGGTGTAGGCGCGCGCCCCAGTGGCCGAGGCGCCGATCGCCACCGACATCGCGGCGAACTCCGACTCGACGTTGACGAACTCACAGGGCGCGAGCTCACCGGCCTTCACGATCTGCGAGAGGTTCTCGACGATGTGCGTCTGGGGCGAGATCGGGTACGCGCAGATCACCTCGGGGCGGCACATCGCCACCGCCTCGGCGACCGCGCGCGAGCCCTCAACCTGCCGCAGCACCGCTCAGCTCCCTCAGTTCGTCGGCGACCCAGTCGTGGGCCGCCTGCGCCGCCGCCACGTTGCCCTCGCCGACCGGTCCCTCGAAGCGCTCGCGGATCGCGGCCGCCAGCGACTCCATCGAGATCAGCCCGCTGAGCGCGGCGAAACCGCCGAGCAGCGCCGCGTTCGGCACCGGGCGGCCGGTGTGCTCGCGCGCGAGGTCGCCCGCCGGCACGGTCAGCAGCCGCTCATGGCGGAAGGAGTCGACGAACTCGCCGAGGCCCAGCTCGTCGAAGCTCTTGGCGGTGTTGATCAGGATGAAGCCATCGGTGCACAGCCCGCCGAACAGGTCGACCTGATGCAGCAGCGTCGGGTCCTGGATGATCAGCGCGTCGGGCTCCATGATCGGTTCGCGCACGCGGATCTCGCGATCGTCGATGCGACAGAACGAGACGACCGGCGCGCCGGTGCGCTCGGAGCCGAAGCTCGGGAAGGCCTGCGCGTGGCGGCCCTCGTTGAACGCGGCGACCGACAGCATCTCCGCCGCCGTGACGACACCCTGGCCGCCGCGGCCGTGTATGCGCACTTGAAACATCACTGCACAGTCAACCCTGTGAGCACGGGGGTCGCTACCGCAATCGCCACTGAACGGACTCCGTAGTTCGTACGCATGACGAGGTCGGCCGGCCTGCGTAGCGTGAAGGGTGCCCTACATGAGCGAGGACGCTCTCCCACCAGACAGCAGGAGGATCACAGCGATGCCCACGCGAGTAGCAATCAACGGCTTCGGCCGAGTCGGACGAAGCGTCCTGCGCGCCGCCTTCAAGCAGGAGGCACCCTTCGAGATCGTCGCGGTCAACGACATCACCGACGGCGCGACGCTGGCGCACCTGCTGCGCTACGACTCGGTCTTCGGGCCCTTCCCGTCCACGGTTTCCTATGCCGACGGCGAGCTGGTCGTCGACGGCCACCCGATCCGCGCGCTGGCCGAGCCGACGCTCGCGAAGCTGCCGTGGCGCGAGCTTGGCGTGGACGTAGTGATCGAATCCACCGGCCGCTACCGCACCCGCGCCGCCGCCGCCGAGCACCTCGAGGCGGGCGCCGCCAAGGTGATCGTGTCCGCCCCCGGCAAGGGCACGGAGCCGCTCGATGCGACCGTCGTGATCGGCGTCAACTTCGAGGACGTCTACGACCCGGAGCGCCACCACATCATCTCCAACGCGTCGTGCACGACGAACTGCCTCGCGCCCGTCGCGAAGGTGCTGCACGACACGGTCGGCATCCACCACGGCCTGATGACCACGGTGCACGCCTACACCGCCGACCAGAACCTGCTCGACGGCCCGCACAGCGATCTGCGACGCGCGCGCTCCGCCGCGCTGAACCTGGTGCCGACCTCGACCGGGGCCGCCAAGGCGCTCGGCCTGGTGATCCCGGCGCTCGAGGGCAAGCTCAACGGCTTCGCGATCCGCGTGCCGACGCCGACCGGCTCGCTCGTCGACCTGACCGTCGAGGTCGAGCGCACGACGAGTGTCGAGGAGATCAACGCAGCCTTCCACGACGCCGCCGACCACGGGCGGATGGAGGGCATCCTCCACTACACCGCGGATCCGATCGTCTCCACCGACATCGTCGGCTCGCCGTTCTCGTCGATCTTCGACTCCGGGCTGACGAGCGTCATCGATGGCACGCTGGTGAAGGTCGTGGCCTGGTACGACAACGAGTGGGGCTACTCCAGCCGGCTCGTCGACCTCGCCGCGCGGGTGATGGAGCACGTACCGGCGGTCGCGTGAGCGATGAAGGGCGGCGTTGACAGAGCCGGCGCGCCGCGCGTGAGCCTCCCGAACCACGAGGGGCTCACGCCATGCGCGTGATCTCGACGCAGCAGCTCGAGCAGGCGCTCGATGCGCTCGCAGTCGAGCAGCCGCGCGTTGTGGCGAGCGGAAACCATGCCGCCCCGCGGGCCCTGCTCGACGCGCTGGAGCGCTCGCGCGAGCGCTACCGGCTGTTCATGCTCGCCGCGCCGGCGCCGTTGCCGGCGCGCGAGGGCGTGATCTTCGAGACGCCGTTCGTCGGTCCGGGGATGCGCGGGGCGGGCAACCGGCTGGACTATCTGCCGATGCGGCTGTCGCTCGTGCCACGACTGTTCGCGACGATCCGCGCGCCCGACGTGGTGCTGCTGCACACCTCGACGCCGCGCGCCGGGAAGGTGTCGTTGGGGATCGAGGTCAACGTGCTCGTCGCCGCCGTCGAGCGGGTGCGCGCCCGCGGCGGCCTGGTTGTCGCGCAGCTCAACCCGCGGATGCCCTACACGTTCGGCGACAGCGAGCTCGACGAGGAGCTGATCGACCTTGCGATCGAGGCCGACGAGCAGCTCCCGTCGCCCGCGCCCGGCGGGGAGCACGAGCAGGCCGACCAGATCGCCGAGCTGGTGGCGGAGCTCGTCGAGGACGAATCCACCCTGCAGCTGGGAATCGGGCAGATCCCCGACGCCACCCTGCGGGCGCTCGCTGGCCGCCGCGGCCTCGCGATCTGGTCGGAGATGATCAGCGACGGCGTGATGGCGCTCGAACGCCACGGCGCGCTCGAGCGCTCCGCGCCGATCGTCTGCTCCTTCCTGTTCGGCTCGCCCGAGTTCTACGAGTGGGTTGCGGAGAACCCGCGGCTGCGGATGGCGCGCACCGAGACGACCAACGACCCGGCGCGGATCGCGGCGCACCGGCGGATGGTCTCGGTCAACAGTGCGCTCGCGGTCGACCTGCGCGACCAGGCCGGCGCCAGCCACATCAACGGCCGTCTGTACTCCGGCTTCGGCGGGCAGCCCGACTTCACGGTCGGTGCGCTGCACTCGCCGGGGGGCAACGCGATCATCGCGCTGCGCTCCTGGCACGACAAGAGCGACAGCTCGACGATCGTCCCTCGGCTCAACGACCCGGTCACCTCCTTCCAGCATTCCGCCGTGATCACCGAGCAGGGCTGCGCGCAGATCTTCGGCCGCAGCCAGCGCGCGCAGGCGCGCCTGATCATCGAGTACGCCGCCCATCCCGACGCCCGCGACTGGCTCCACGAGGAGGCCGCGGCGATGGGGCTGGGGGCACGGACGCCGGCGGCGCCGACGGCGTGAGCGCGGGGGCGCTCGCGCGGCGCGAGCGCTCTGAACCGGTGGGGCGTCGCGGCCGCGCGAGTGCGCCGAGTCGCCCGGCGGCGGCGACGTACGAGCGCGCTGAGTCGCGCGCGCCCTCGCTGCCGCTCTCAGCCCGAGCTCGACGTCGAGCTGGCCCGGCTGTGGCCGCGGACGATCGACCGGTGGGCATGCCCGGCGGCCGGGGTAACGGATCGCGCGAGGTCGAACGCCAGGCGCAGCTCCGCAGCTGTGAACGGATGGCCGAGCACGGCCACGACCATCCGTTCGCCGAGCGCGTTGATCGGGTCACTCTGGCGGCTTGGCACGGCGACCCAGTCGGGCGCCGGGACGGCGCCGTAGAGGCCTGACCCGACCGGGGTCTGCTCGTCGCCGTTGAGGTCGCGGCAGCTGATCCCGGCCGTCCGGCGCTCGCAGGCGAGGAGCAGCGGGATGTCGTGCGGCGGCACCAGCTCCATGCCGGCGGCGGCCGCCGCGGTTGAGGACTCGAGCGTCTGGAAGCGGCTGAGCTGCGCCCAGGCGTCAAAAAAGGAGTCGGGCACCGCTTCGATGTCGGCGCGCAGGCGGGCTATCTCCGCTGCCGAGGCCTGATCGGCGGGCGCCTTTGCGAGCAAGCGCAGCAGGTTGGCGCGGCTGAACAGGAACGGCACCGCGGCTTGCACCCGGCTGATCAGCCGGTAGCGAACGCCGCCGGCGCCTGCTGTGCAGCTCAGCGTCGTCGCGCCGATGCGGGTGCAGCCGATGACCGCCGCTCGCGGCGCGGTGACGTGCAGCGCGGGGTTCACGCCGTAGAGCGCCGTGTCGGGCGCCGAGCTGCGCCAGAAGCCGAACGGATCGGCCACGCGCAGCGCGGCGCCGCAACCGGTGAACGCCGTGGCTAACACCAGGATCGCGATCACGCGGCGCCGGCGCGGACGCCATCGGCGGCGCGGGGCCTCGCGCTCGCTGGCGAGGATCCGGGCGAGCTGAGCCTGGGCGCGCGGCGCGCGGCCGAGGCCGGCTTCGGGGATCACCGGGTTGGCGCGCGCGAGCCGGACGAGACTGCCGGGCAGCTGGCTGATGGTCATGACGCCTCCGTGAGGTCGGGAACGGCGCGGGGAGCCGGCACGCTGCGAGCAAGCTCGCGCTCGAAGCGCCTGCGCGCCCGGTGCAGGCGAACCGAGCAGACGGCCGCCGAGCAGCCCAAAACGCGTGCCGCGTCGCGAACCGGCAGCTCCTCCCAGGCGATCAGCGCGAGCAGCTCGCGGTC
>Ga0182024_10020361_pt1 | contig 12127 bp, 11 predicted proteins | sample P32metaG_FD_120480 | JGI IMG/M metagenome (GOLD analysis project Ga0182024, IMG submission 120480) | Permafrost microbial communities from Stordalen Mire, Sweden - P3-2 metaG (Illumina Assembly) | ecosystem: Environmental > Terrestrial > Soil > Wetlands > Permafrost | place: Sweden: Stordalen...
AAGCTCGGGCCTATCTCTATTAATGTTCGAATCACAGCCGTCCGTAAGCTCGCGGTCGAAGCGGCCGACAACGGGCTGCTCGCCCCGGAGCTGGCGGCCGGAATCGCGCGGATCAAGGGCGTCAGGTCGCACGGGGTCCGCGTGGGGAACTGGCTATCGCTTCGCCAGGCGCAGGCGTTGCTGAACACCCCGGACATCAGCACGAAGAAGGGACTGCGCGACCGCGCCATGTTCGCGACGCTGCTCGGGTGCGGATTGCGCCGGTCCGAACTGACGAATCTGACGATGAAGCACGTCCAGCAACGCGACAGCCGCTGGTGCATTGTCGATCTGGTGGGCAAACACGGGCGTGTGCGCACCATCCCGATGCCGGCGTGGGTGAAGAACGCGATCGTGACAACGATTTAGAATCGTGATGAGCTGGAGCATGAAGTGGAAACTGGTGAGGACGAGAATTACTAAAATAAACCGCGCCCCCACGCCACGCCATGAAGTCGAACATTACTGCCGGGATCTGAACGGCTGGCCACGCTCGTGGATGGGGTTAGACAAAGATATCCCGCCCGGCGAGCAACTGCTCATCCTGTTCCGTCCGTTCCTCGAATATCTGGCAGCGTCTGACCTGTCGCCGAAGACGATCCAGAAACACGCCGACAACATGTGGGCACTGGGCGGAGAGTTCATCCGCAACCTCCACAGCGATTCCTCTCTGAGAAAGAAGCCTGTCGAGCAGGTCCTCTTCCAGATGATCGAGTATGGCGGCCCGCTCCTCTATCACGGCGGCGAAGATCAGCAGAAATCGTTCGACTCCACCTGCCGCAGGTTCCGCCGCTTCCTCACCGCGACGGCTCGCTGACGCTCGCCATCACCCACAAATTTCCCCGACGAGGCGGAGTTTAAGGAGGGCGAACTGAAATCGGGCCCTGATGGGAAGGGCGGTCCGGTCACGAGCCGCAAGCAGGCGGTCGCCATCGCGTTGAGCGAAGCACGGAAGGCGGGGGCTCCCATTCCGGAAAACCATTCCCGAGGAGCGCCCGGATATTTTACGTTCATCTCCGCCATAACCGGAGGAACTGGAAGGGCGGCATTCTGCGGGACCTGCGTCACGTGCGCAAGCCCGTGCTCGCGTAGGACGGCGAGAAGTTCCTTATGCCGCGGACGCGCGCTTCGGGCCATGTCGGAGTGAAGCTGGCTGAGTAAACTCGACGACCTGATCCCGACCGTCCGGCTCAGATTTGCAGGGGTACTGTGGCTTCGCCTTCGCAACGATCCCTTCCAGCCCGCCCCGCTTCGCCATCCTTGTATATGTGAGTAGTGCTTCGGCATCTGTTTCGAGACGTGGGGCTCCGCTCTCCGCGGTGATCAGAGTGTGCCGGTTGTCGTGCCAGCGAGTCGTGGAATCACCGGGTCACGGACACACGGTTAGTTTCTTAATCATTTCCACACAATCAAATCTGGGCGCGCAGCCCTCCGTCTCTGTTCCGTTCACACGGAAGCCCTGCTTTTCATAGAAGACGGCTGATGGCCGCGGCGGATGCGCGAGGACTATACCGGCGGTGCCCGCCCTGCCGATTTCGCGGATTCGGTACATCAGCAGAAATCGGCCGAGGCCCATTTTTTGAGAGCTGCGGCGGACCATGCCCCAGCGGAGCGTCGCGATGCTTTGGTCCGGCGAGAACGAATAGCCGCCACAGCCGACGATTGATTCCTCGTGCTCCATGACGAAGTACCTGCCGGCGGCCTTGTCGAGCCACGACTCGAAGATCGGGCGGGCCGTGGAATCCAGCAATGCGGGAGTCAGGGAATCGAAGACATCGAGGCTGGCAACACGATCGGAAGGTTCGTACGGTCTTACGTCCATTGCCTGTAGTGTGCACTACGTCGCGGCTTTGCGCGCCGAACTAATGCAGACGAACGTGCATTGCAATGCCTCGCCACCGCACCGGGCGGGTTCGATCCCACCTTGGCACCGGCGCGCCAATCGCCGGTAGGGCGAAATCCAAAGACCGACGTTCTCGTGGGTGCTGGCCTGAGAGATCCCTTTCTTCAAGCCCTGCAAAAGAGCTAAAGGAAGTTTTGAACGCCGACGAGGATTGAGCCGAAGCCTGGTCCGGCCAACGCGCCAATGATGAATCTGTAGATCCCGAACACTCAGAGATCAGACTTGAGGCAACCCCGAGGCGTGACGTACCCGCGCATTACCGCGCTTTTCGCGCACGTGTGGCCCACGTTGCGCCGGGCTGCGGCGGGACGGCCCGTGGTGCCAGCCCGGGGGGCTCCGGCGCCACAGGCGCGCCACGTTTGCAGTTGTGTTTGCGAACGACTGGGGGGACTTCTGGGGGTATCCCGAGGGATAAGGACGAGGAAATTCGGGTAAGGATGGGTAATTCGCGATTTTGACAGCGGCCTCAGCGCGGACGCGCAAACGGCGACGTGTCAAAGGCATGCGTTGAAAATACGGGGTTTATTTTGGCTCCTCAGGTAGGATTCGAACCTACAACCCTTCGGTTAACAGCCATGCAACTTCATCAAAATACAGCTACTTAACTCTTTGCTAAAGGTCCCCACACAGCGCGCTATCTTGCTAACGGCAGCCACCTTAGCCGCTTTCGGGTGAGACCTGCCTTCGAAGACTATTTGCGCACGGTTGCTCTCCGTTTCGCTATTCACTATAAGGATATTGAAGGAGCATCCCCACAAAAGTCCCCACAGTCGGTCCAAAACATGATTTGCATGGTATGTTTTGGATATCGCCCGACCATCCGTGATTTATAGCGGTTTCCCAGTCCGGTCAGCGGCAATCTATTTCATGAATTTGCGGAGGGCGCGATGGCAGATTTTGCGGCTAGCGACGGTCTATATGTTTCCGAGCGGTGGCGCATCACCGGGGGCAAGGAAAAGAAGATGGACGATTTTGTCTGGCTGGCCCAACGGCTTTCCGGGTCGACCGACTCTTTCCTGGACGTACTGCTGAAGGAAAGTCCGTACTCTGACGGGTGGCGGATCACAAGCTTGCTCGGCAGCGCTGATGAAGAGGTAGTTCGCCGGCGAGGGGTAGCGACCAAGTCCGGCGATGCCGATGCAGTGGAGTTGTTGAGCGGCATCCAAGAGGAATTTCACCGAAGAGTTGGAGACCAAGTCGCGCTGGAGTCGGAGCGCCAGGAACGTCTGTGGGCAGTGCTCAGAGAAGAATACTGCGAGTTACCAAAACCTGGTTACCGACCGCACTGCGTCATTTCATCAAAGCCAGGCATGCAAGGGTCGGACGGTGATAATCGGCGCGCGGGATTCACCAATGGGAAAACGGACGGCATCCCGGCCGAGGAGCGAAACCGGATGTTTTTCGCGACCATCGCACGTCTTGAGAAATTGAAGCCAATCCTCCCGCCCTATTCTGCGCAGGCACACGCAAAGATCAACGCGGTCCGGGAGCGTTGTGATGCCCTGGTTGAAAAGGCCCAACGTGAGCACGCGGAACTTATGCGGGAGGCCCGACTGGCGGAGGAGAACGATTACCGTCGGGCTTGGGCCATGCGCGGACGAGCACACAAAGCACTTAAAGCTGCGCAGGAAGAGGCCGCAGTGATGATGCTGGACGCACAAGCTGGGGAGTACATTTCGGTGGTGGGGGAGTTTTTTCCGTATCAGACCCTCGAAATACTTGCGAGCACGTCGATCGAAATCTATGGGGGGGAGGATGCGGTGGGACTGCGCGTAAGCGAATGGCGCGCGCGCTGGTGGGACCGGAAAGCTAGTGAAGCAGCCCAGGCGGAGGCGGCGAGTGTCCCGGCCGTGACCGGGACCGAATCGGAAGCAAGGAATTCGAACGCGACGAAGGCGAAGGATTCAGCAGCCCTGGAACCAGAGAGGACAGCACGTCGTTGGGAAGACATCGAAATCGTTTTCACCAGTGAATTAATGGTACAGATCGTTGTCGACTCGCACCCTCTGCCGCCGCAGAACTACGTGGAAATGGGCTTCGAGAACAAGAAAAGCCGCAAACCGGTTGCTGCCTGGGATTTCCTTCTGGAATTGGCGCGGCACGACGGTGTTTATCGAGTCGCGGCTGACAGACGACAATGGACCAAGATCGAAAAGCGAATTCAGGAACTACGGAAAGTTCTCCGCCGCCGCTTTTCTCTATCTGACGAGCCCATTCCCCTCATCAGGAAGACGCCTCAGAACCATGAGGACTTCGGCTATTGCACCAAGTTCAAGATTCGGTGTCACGTCCATACAATGCCTGAACACGACGTCTGAGATTTCCTCCGGAGAAATTTCGCCAACGACAAGAAGATTTCGCCGGGACTAGATTTGCCGTGTTTCCAGTGGCTTAAAGTCACTTGGCATCCAGCTCTGTCCTGTTGCGCCGAAATTTCGCCCGGTGGAGGTTGTATGAACAATTCACAACCAAGCGAACGCGAGAGCGTAGCCACCACACAGTTACCAAACCTTCTAAATGAATTCGACGTGGCCCGCGTAACGGGCCTTTCCGTGGCATCCGTCCGGCGCTGGCGCCTGTTCAAACAGGGGCCAAAGTACATGAAGATAGGCGCGTCCGTGCGCTACCGGGCCGACGATGTCCGGGTATGGCTGGAGACTCGGCCTACCGGCGGCGGGTGTTAGGTGTCTGCGGACTCGTCCGTGAGACGACATGTGAAATCGGCGGCGATTTCTGCTGCGGAGTTGAAACGCCAGATTCCTAGTGTTGCAATCATCGCGCGGGATCTCTACGGAATCGACTTTAGGAACGGCACAGCGCCGTGTCCCTTTCCCCAGAACCACAGTAACGGGGATCGCGATCCGTCTCTGCGGTTCGACAGAAGGAAAAATCGCCTATTCTGCGCCAGCCAGAACTGCCTTGGCCAGAAAGGGGCGGACGCCATCGGCTTGGTTCAAGTGATGGATCGTTGTCCCTTCCCTGAAGCTATCCGAAAATTGATGAATCACTATGGCATCCGCGGCGGCGGTAGCGGGCAGGATTTGCCCCAGCCTCACGCCGCATCACAACCGGAAGCCCAGGTAGATAACATTTACGACGCGCAACCCATTCCAGCAGAAAGCGTTCGGCTGGATCTTTCGCGCCGCGGATTCCGGGCCGTCGCTGAATTTGACTATGGCGTCGGTCTTCGCAAGGTCAGGTTCGAACATGAGTCTGAGCGACAGGCCGATAAGGATCGGGCCACGAAGACATGCCGTTGGGAACATCTCGTCGGTGGAGTCTGGTATTCCGGTGATGGGGGCGTCCCAAAGCCTCTGTACGTTAACGGTGTGCTTCGGGAACGCGATCAAGTGGGTCTGGCGGTGGGGTTCGAAGGCGAAGCGAAGGCGGACCTTGCGGGCGATCTCGGCTTCGCCGCATTTTCCTTCAAAGACCTCACATCGGAGCAGGCATTGGCATTGGTGGACTGCGAAATCGTGCTCTGGCCCGATAACGACGCCAGCGGCGCAAAGCAGGCCGAACGAGCCGCTCAGACCATACACGAATCGAGGCAGGTACGCACCATTAAAGTCGTGACGCCACTGGCCGACTTTCCTGCCGCCGGCGACATTATCGACGTGGTCAACGATCTTGGGTGGGATCGGGCACGCATCGAGGAATTTATTGCGACGGCAATGCCGTATACGCCTGAATCTAGCTCCAAAAGCGCACCGGCCGGGAACGAGAAGCTCTGCGTGACCGAAAATTTCAAAGTTTCTGATGAGGGTGTTCTCTTTCTGAAGGAATGTGCTGACGGAACCCGGGAGCCGATCGTGTTGGCGGCGCGCGTGGACGTAGTCGCGGAGACGCGCGACGCCGATGGATGCAACTGGGGTCGTCTGCTCCGATGGCGCGACAACGAAGGCCGCCAGCATCAGTGGACGATGCCGATGGAGTTGCTCGCCTGCGATGCGGGAGCGGTCAGAGCCCGGCTTCTCGGCGAAGGGCTGCCGTCTATTGCGACTAATCCCAGGATGCGGGAGCGATTTACGGAATATTTGCAGAGGGCGCAGACGGATCGGCGGGTCTGGTGCGTTCCACGCATCGGCTGGCATGGCGATGTTTACGTGCTGCCGGATGCCGCGTTCGGATCGAAGGAGGGCGAAGAGATCCTGTATCAATCTCCGAATGATTCCGTCCACCAATGGAAAGTACGAGGGACCGCGGATCAGTGGCGGGAACAAGTGGGGCGGCTGTGCGGCGGCAATTCGCGGCTCGTTCTCGCGGTGTCATGCGGTTTCGCAGGCCCGTTGCTGGCGTTGGCCGGCGACGAATCCGGCGGTATTCACTTCCGCGGCGCGACTTCCACCGGGAAGACGACCGCTTTGATTGTCGGTGGCTCTGTGTGCGGCGGTGGCGGCCAAGCCGGATTCGTTCAGCCGTGGCGGGCAACGATCAATGGCCTGGAGGCCGTGGCCGAGGCCCACAACGACGCCACCCTTTTCCTGGACGAGTTGGCGCAGGTGGAAGCGGGCGAGGCGGCGAATACGGCTTACCTTTTGGCGAACGGACAAGGTAAGACTCGGATGACGAAGGCTATCAGCATCCGGAAGAAGCTGACGTGGCGTCTTTTGTTTGTTTCTGCCGGAGAAGTAACGCTCGCGGAACACGCGGCATCGGCGGGCAAGCGGACCAAGGGCGGGGCCGAGGTACGCATGCTCAACATCGAAGCCGACGCTGGCCGGGGATTGGGCATGTTTGAAGAACTGCATGGCGCTTCGTCCCCTGATATATTCGTCGCGCAACTGAGGGAGGCTGCGCAGCAGCACTATGGAACTCCGTTGCGGTCATATATCGAGAATCTAGTGCGGGACCGAAGCGCGGCCGACCAGATGATCCGTACGGCCACGGGGTCAATGGCTGGCGTGACTCCGGTCGAAGCCGCTGGCGAGGTACGTCGCGCCGCCCGCCGGTTCGCTCTAATCGGCGCCGCCGGGGAGTTGGCGTCGATGTGGGGTTTGACCGGGTGGCGGGACGGCGAAGCGATCGAATCCGCCAAGCGATGCTTCGGGGAATGGTTGCAGGGGAGAGGAACCGCAGGCGACTCGGACGTCGAAATGGGCATCAGGCAGGTACGGGCTTTCCTCGCAACACAGGGCGCCAGCCGGTTCCAGACGATGGGCAGATCCTCGCGGGGAGACCGCGGCGACAACGAAGACGAAACGCGTATCATCAGAGACCGGGCCGGTTTCCGCCGCCGTAATCGCGACACCGGCGAGACGGAATACCTCATCTTCAAAGACACATTCCGAACCGAAGTCTGCGCGGGGCGCGATTACCAGGCGGTGACCAGGGAACTGGATCGAAAGGAGTTTCTGCTGCGGGACCCACCGAGCCTGATGACGAAGCCGCACTTGCCGGAAATGGGTAAAACGTGGGTTTATGGAATTCGCGCCGGGATTCTTGAAGAATCGAATGCTGACCATCTATGAAAATGGTCGGGACCAGTCGGGACACTCGGGACAAGCCCGTAAACATTGGCGTCCGTACGTCCCGACCCGTCCTTGTGGAGTCGGGACAACTCGGGACAATAGACCGGCGCGTGGCAGCCAGCGGAATCTCAATCCAATCCCTGCACCCTCGCGGACTTGACTCCTCAGGGAAAAGCGAGCGACCAATGTCACGAGCGGAAGTCCCGGCAGATTAATATGGCTCTTTCCAAACGCGGCAACACGTGGTGGTATGAGTTCCAATTCGCGCGGCGGCGCGTCCGCGAGTCGGCGAAGACGACGTCGAAGACGGTGGCGAAGCAGGCGGAGCAGAATCGCCGACGGGAGCTGGAACGTGGATTCAATGGTGTCGAGGACATTCGCGAGGACCGGGTGCGGAGCGTCAAAGCAATCGCCGCCGAATACCTCGAACAGTACTGCTTGCGGAACAAATCCGCCGTTTATGCCCGGTACGCTGTCGGCCACGTAACCCGCCACCTCGGAAAAATGATGATTGTGGACCTCACGGACAAAACCGTCACGGAGTACCAGACAGCCCGGCTGAAAGAGGAAGCCGCACCGAAGACGATCAACGAAGAAGTGGGGTTCCTGCTCAGGCTGCTCGGTGAAGCCGGGGACGGCATCCGGGCACGCCTGCGCCGTCAGAAGACGCTGAAGCTGGCGGTCCGCCGCCAGGTTGGCAAGGCGTACTCCCCGGAAGAGAAAGAAGCTCTTCTGGCAGCAGCGAAGGCCGCGCGTTCGCCCGCGATCCACCCAGCGCTGATGCTGGCGCTGAACGCGGGAATGCGTGATGCCGAGATCCGCGGGCTCCAGTGGGAGCGCATGGATTTGTCCTCAGCAATTCTCACCGTGGGTGAAAGCAAGACCGAGGCTGGCGAGGGGCGCACAATCCCGCTGAACTCGGCGCTGCTGGAGACCATGGTCGAGTATGCCCGCTGGTACGAGCAGCGATTCGGTACGATTCAGCCGGAGTGGTACGTATTCGCATTCGGCAGACCGCGGCCGAACGATCCGACCCGCCCGATCGTGACGCTGAAGACTTCGTGGAACAACGCTCGAAAGAAAGCCGGAGTGACGGGGCGTTGGCACGACAACCGCCACACTCTGATCACCGACCTTGCGGAAAGTGGAGCTCCCGACGAAACCATCCGCGACATCGCGGGCCACGTCTCGAAGCAGATGCTGAAGCACTACTCCCATATAAGGATGGCGGCGAAGCGGGGAGCATTGGAAGCGATCGTGGCGAAGCCAAAGCCTCAAAACCCTGGCAAACCACCAGCTCGCTCGGAAAGCGGAGTCATTTCTATTGAGAAGCCAAGTTCGTATCCATCCACGGCGGCGAAGTCGGGCTGGTAATTGTCTATTCGCACCAAGTAGAATGACTTGAAACCACATGGATCAAGATGACGCCGCGCGGTTCCAAATGGGAGCGAATCGCGTTTTATCGGTGTTGAAGATCGTGGCGTTCTGTGTCTTTATCGCCGGCACACCTGCTGTGATTTGGATCACCGCACGGGCGATGCCGCCACCTGCTGAATTTCGGGAGCCAACCCATAGCGAACTCGTTACGACACTCTTTACGGGAGCCGCCCTTATGCTTGGCGCCCTCGCCGTCATCATCGCCGCCCTGGCGATTTGGGGCTACGCGGCGATTAAGAAAGAATCAGCGGAGATCGCCACCGGATCTGCCAAGCGTGAAATCGAGCGTTATATGAAGCGGCCCGCCACGCGCAAGGAAATGCGTGAAATCATCGAGCGCTTGGCCGCCCCCATCCTGGAGGATATGCAGGCTGCAGCTCAGATGCCGGCGGCCTATGCGGAAGGAAAGCAGGATCAGGAACCGATGAAAACAGTTGGAAAGAGCTATCCTAAAAGCAAGGAGGAGTGAAAATGGACGATGTTCTACAGCGTTTTCAGGCCTCCGCCCCAGTGGACATTTCCGGACTCGCCAAAGCGATGGGTGTAAATGTTTGGGAATCCGACGTCCTGCCTGGAGACGTTTCTGGCCAGATACTACTGGACCCACTGAACGGCGGCAGCGAAGGCTACAGCATCCTTGTCCGATCCACGGATTCATACGTTCGGCGGCGATTTACTGTGGCTCACGAACTGGGCCACTTTGTATTGCATCGGACGAGCATCGGTTCTCTGTTCAGTGAAGACAATCTCTACCGCAGTGGCTTGCCGAATCAGCTAGAGATCGAAGCTAACAGGTACGCGGCGAATGTGCTGATGCCGGTCCGTTTGGTTCGGCAGCACATTGAGGCCTATGGGCCTGACGTCGCAAAGCTTGCGCAGGCATTCGAGGTATCCGAGGCTGCGATGAAGATCCGGCTCGAAGGCCTGTTTCTGCGCCCAAACCCCGGGAAATCGAGAGCAGTCGGCAGTGTTCTGAGTGAGTTCTGAGCGTCGGGACGCCTTCCGATATTGCGGAATATCGCCCGCTTCGTCGCATCTGATCCAGCTTCCGGTCAAGCTACAGAATTCTGCATGATCGGACAAGCGTGTCGCGGAAAAGGAGTGCTATTATCGCGGATCCCGGCAGTTGTATGGTATTATCGATCACTCAAATTGGGACAGGATGATCGCGTTTTGAGCGGCGCACGAATCGTTTACCGCACGGTTGCGGCGATTTGTACTTATTTGCGTTGGATCGTTCCGATCGGGGATTCCAATTTGCGATTGACTGATGCCTCGTAATAAGAAGCCTTTACCCAGATCAAGCCTCTCCGTGGCGCAGAATGCCATACGCGGGGCAGTGGGTCAAAAAAAGCTTCGACTTCCAGAAGTTCTGTCTGCCGCGCTCGAGTCGCTTACCCCAAGCGAAATACCTGCTTTTGCCTTGTGGCTCGACCGATATGCCGCGAGGAAATTGCCGATTTATCCGCAAAAGCCGCTTGAGCAAATCGTCGACCTAAATCCTTCGCACTACTTCACTTTCACCAATCTCGAAACCGCAGTAATTTGGGCTGCAGAGGCAATTGTAAGACAGAAGTTGATTCTGGTGCCCGCCCTATCGCTTCTGGAACTCTATGAGAAAGCCTTCGTATCAGGCGATTATGATCAAGCAGCCAATCTTCTCGACCAAATCGAAGTCAACACGGGACTTTCTATCGCAACCTTAGAGTCGCGAATCTCCCTCATCCATCGATCCAAAGGCCTCGAGGCTCAAAAAGAATACACCAAATCAATCACCGAAGCCGCATCACGCACGATACCGTCGTTCATTGCGTTCTACACGAGCCAAAGAAACGAAGATAACATTTCGACGGAGAGATACGGGAGCCGGTTAGTACCTCATATCGAAAAGCAACGGGTATCCAAGGAAGTAAAGACATACCTGCAAAACCGCCTGATCGGAAGAGCTGCAAGCCTTCTTACGGACGACCAACTCGTGGCGTCTCTTTCCGTCGCCCTGAGCTTATCTGTTTTAGACACGTACGAGGCTCTGATAGAAACCTTACAAATAGTAGCCCAGCGGCGCGAAATCCCCGCGATAGACGTTGGATTTTATCATGCGATAACCATACTCGATCTCCCTGATTGGCGACTCGACAAACTGAAACTAATGGCTCTCGTCAAGACGCCGACGCTCCGGGTACAGAACCTTGCGGGTGTCGACGCGATGCTTCGTGGCGACTATGATTTGGCCGCCCTTAACGCCGTTGAAGAGCTAGCACATGACCGCACCGACGTCGACTCGCTTTCCCTGCTTTCAAACTCCTTACTCCACGCACAAGAGCCCCCGTCGATGGGGTCCTTGACGCCACTCCAAACCGAGCTGCTCGCCCTGCTCAATCAGCTCCGAAGCCCGAGCCCTACGTCGGGAAAGGCAGCCGCTGAGCTCGCCAAGATCAGCCAGAACCTCCGACTTCTGCGCTTTTCGCCGGCGTTGAGGGGCTTCTTGTCATTTGAGTTGCCAGCACACTTCCATGTGGGCGAGTCTGAAGCTGCCTCGCTATTTTCTTCGAGTAGTTTTTTAAATCCCTGCCACTGGCAAGTACTTTCTCAGGCGGGTGCCGCCGCGCTATTGCAACTGTGCTGTGCTCTACACGAGAACAGCTTGTCAGTCAGAACAGCAATGGCAGCGTTGTTTAAGCGCCCGCTCAGCTTTGCAAATCTATTGGATCGGGAGGAGGCCATCGCTCTGATGATCTGCTCTGCCGTGTACCACAACGACCTCGATGCAGCTTTGCTTCACGCGCAATCTCTTTCTAGCTCCCAAAGTGCCGCTTGGCGGCAATTCGCTGCGAAAACTGAGGTCCGCTGCCACCTCCTGAGGGGCGACCCAGACAATGCGATATGCAAAATCGCGGCTTACTGCTGTGACATTGACGAAATGCGGTACGTTTTTCCGCTTCGAGCAGTTCTTGAGAGGAAACGCTGGCGCGATCTCAAGCACCTGGCGGGAAACATAGCGCTACCAATCATTCTCGATTTCTATTGGCGGACAATCGACGAGACGGAGCATGAGACGAATCGGCGAATAGCTTATGACGAATTTGTGAAGTCCCGAGGGGTTAAGAGACCGTCAGAACTTAACTTGGCAGAGGACGTCACTCCTCGCTCGCAGCTAGGGCGTGTTCACACTAATAAAACAAAAAGCTGGTAAAATGTTTGCAGGATGGAAATCACCGAAGAGCAGTATACTCGCATCGAAGATAGCCTGCCAGTACAGCGCGGAAACGTAAGCCTG